>PJTT01000429.1_pt1 | contig 33478 bp, 21 predicted proteins | sample 1512261 | NCBI WGS metagenome assembly PJTT01 (sample SAMN08177685, study PRJNA422409) | Soil metagenome, whole genome shotgun sequencing project. | isolation source: Soil (2) enriched on wood chips | place: USA: Madison | collected 2015-01-15
CCGCGCTTCGAGGATGCGTTCTTTTTTGTTTTGAAAGCCTGATGCCTCAACCTTAACCACACCATCTGTATGCAGAGCAGTAAAGTCCTTTAATGCCATCTTGAGTATTACAGGTTCAGATTGCTTGTGGGTCTTTCTTGTAATCTTCAATACTCCCTGATCCTGCAGCGTTTCAATGTTTTTAAGGTCTGCGTTACAACCTTCCGCTATCATGTAGGTACTGTCTGCTTGTGAGAGTATTACATTCAAATCACCATCTACCTTTATTTCGGTCACATCTTTTACGGAAAAGCTTTTAGAAGTTTGTAAGCCACATTCTTCTGTTTTACGGCAGGATGTGCTCATAAAAATTGCGAACACCATAACTGCCACCATCCGCTTTTTACTTTGACTTTTTTGCATTTTTATTTTTTTGCAAAGGTCATGTGGCGTTGTATTGATGAACTACGTGATTTGTATTTATTAATACGCGCGAAGGAAATTTTAAACTAATCAGTCAAAAAATAAAGCGGGCCTTCTAAAGCATATCATTCGCCACCCCTGTATTCCTTATTCGTACCAGGAATAATCATCAGAAAGATTGGAACAAACTGTATAGACCTGAAGTACCAGTCATTAATATCCGTGATGAGTGCAATTGGCGACCGGCTACTTTTCTAAACCGGTCTTGATAAAAAATGAGAGACCGCGCTCTAGATAGTCTGCTAATTTGTTTATTTATAAGCCACGAACTGCTAACATTTCCCATGTGTGCAATGCTTATAGGCGTATCGTTTTTAAATTCCAAAGATTGGTTTTTAAAGAAATTTGATGGTCATGGGCAGGTGTGGCTTTAAGAGATTTCGTAAAGAGTCGAAGCAAAAAATATTTATCCTTTTTGCGTAGATTTCAATCCTTTTTGCGTAGGCACAATCTCCCTATATATTGTCATTTGCATCCGTTATCGGTTCGTAGCCAGGATTACAATAATTATTTCCCAGAGACATCTATACAGCTTTGGTATAAATACTTTTTTGTGCTTAATAAAACAATACGCCATCTGTAGTGTGAGGATTCATCACCGCTATCAGATGATCCCTATTAAGCGAAAATAGGTACTGTATTGTTTCTCGAGGCTACGCACAAAGCATTCAATATTACCCAGACCGGATTATGGCAATTATTCTCAACACTGAAGAAACTTTCGACTATGAACTATTAAAAAAAATGGATCATCCGGTAAAAGTTAATGGTTCGGGACAGCCTTTGTTGTTCAGTCCGCAGGGGGCTGGTATTATTTCGGTAAATAGCATAATAACTCCTTTTGTCCACGCGCTGGATATGCAATGGGATACAGAAGAAGAGCTTATACTAAGGGACCATGAATCTTCAGATGCCATTAATATTAACTTCCAGCTTAAAGGGAATATGTATTCGGAATTTGAAGGGATACGAAACCCTATGGATATGAGCCCTGCAAGCCATAATCTTATATTTACCATGGAAAATGGTGGCCAGCACAGAATTGGTGCCCGGCAGGCATTACATATGCTTCACCTGAGTATTGATAAGGATTTTTTTCTTTCGCTCGTCGGGACAGACGGTCAATGGAGTGAGCAGGCATATAAATTAATAGCAGCGGGGAAGGCATTTACTGGTATAGACGGGCCACAGGAAATAACCCGGCGTATGATGAATCTCATAGATGATATTATTAACAGCAAAGCACCGCTACCTGTCCGCAACATGCGCATACAATCCTCCATACTAGAACTCCTGTCATTGCAAATTGAACAATTCAGTTCCCCGTTTACCCGCGTAATATCTCAGATTCGCCAGGAAGATGTCGATAAACTTTATTTTTTAAAAACTTACCTGGACAATAACTACCTCGCTGCGCATACGTTAACTTCTTTAAGCAGGCTTTGTTTATTAAATGAATTCAAGCTTAAAAAAGGATTCAAGGAATTATTTAAGACAAGCGTATTCGCTTATTTGCGTGATTTAAGAATGGCATATGCGATGAGAATGCTTCGCGATACCAGTTTAACTATAGATGATATTGCATACAACCTCGGTTACGAATATGCGCATCATTTTTCTTCCGCCTTTAAAAAGCATCATGGTTTTACACCTTCGCAGCTTCGACGTTCCTGATTTATTAATGTGATCTTTCCCCTTATTACCTTTCTGTTATTAGGGGAAGTCTGAACATTAAATTTTTGAAATTTCAAGACGATCATAAAGCTTGTTTATCCCGAAAGCGTTGCTGAATATACCTGATGCGTATATTTTTCACACGCAGGATGTATCACTTTGCAGCTCCGTAAAATCAATAAATACCGGCCTTTATCATAGGTTCCTATTGATATAGGAAACAGCTTTTTTAAGTATCAATCAATCAATCAATCAAAACAGCATAAAACACAGCACGATGAGAAAATTCAAGCAGGTAATATTGTTGACCACTATAGTTGGCTTAAGCAGTTGCAGTAAAACAGACAACCCATCTAAAGCAGAAGCACCGGGAAACAATGATTATGGAAACCATCCGAGATCAGAAGTTCCGGACGAATTAGTAGGCTATTGGTTAGCAGGTACAAGTTCCATAGGGAATTTTTGGGGCTACGATGGCGCTTACCAGGGGGCTGCAAATGAGATAGCAGTCGGATACAGGTTTTACAAAGACGGTAGTGCTAAAGAATATTTTTATTACACCAGCACTTCATATTATTGCAGAGATCAGGTTTTAGGCTATAAACAGGGAACAGTTAAAATAGATCCTGCCTCTAAGCGAATTGAGATGTATTATGCCAATGGTAATTATAGGGCCTTCAATTCTTGTGGTAGTAGCCAATCACCTGGTTTTGGTGAAACAAAGCAATATAGCGCCGACGAACTTTATCCAAACAAAAAGATGGTTCTCGAAAACTATGATTTAATTATTGAAAATGGTAAACGGATACTTACAGTGCCTTTAGAAGGCAATGCAGTTCAGCGATATGAACAATCAGATGAACCCGGTAAGTAGTACTTTATATTTGATCTTGAGCATGACAAAGCATTAGGCAAAAATATTTAAGATCTATGGCATATAGGTATTTAGCTATGAAGGCAGCAGTAATCCCGCTGCCTTCATTTAAGTTTCCGGTTCATAGTTTACAGCTACTAACACAGTTAATAGGACCCAGTTACTAAAAAGGAGACTATAAAAATAGTTATTAAAGAATCTGGGAATATTCATCTACGGTGAAAAATGAATAAAAAAAGAGCCCGAAGGCTCGCTACTACAATATAACCTTTCTGATGGCCTTAGTTGGAATTACACAATTATCTACTACTTAAATATTAAACCAATCTTCCATTTCAATTACCTGAGGCTGGAGGGCGTCAAGCCGGTAAATCTCTTAAATGCTGTAGAAAAATGATGCGCATATTCATAGCCCAGCACATCAGCAACCTCATCTACTGAATATTTACCGGTTTTTAGCAGTTGCGTGGCATGGTCCATTCTTAACCTACGTAAATAGCTAAAAACGGAGGTGCCAAATAATAATTTGAAGCCACGTTTAATTTTAAATTCATTGAGCAGACATTGCCTGCTGAGTTGGCTTAAACTCAAATCGGAGAGATAATATTTGTCTAAATATAATTTCAGAAAATGTAGTTTCTCCTGATCGTCTTTGCTTATATCGTGGTTTTCTCCGACAGGCACTCCCAGCCCGGAGATATGAAGGGCAATCAGCTCCATAGCCTTTGATTGAACCATCAGGTTTCTCAAAGGACCGGGCGATTTATTACCGACGATGGAATGTATCAGGTGCCACATTTGGGGATTTAGAGGTAATGCCTGGTTAACTCCGGAAAACGCTTTGTTCTTTTCAAGGTCTTCTTTTATCCCTTCGGACCAATGTGTGCCCGACCCGATAGATGCAGCAAAAAATTCCTTATCCAAACTGATATGTAAAACCTCCAGATAGCTATCTTTTTCCACACAGTTATGATGTTCACCATCGGGATGAAATGCCATGTAATACTCTCCTGCGAAGGTATCCAGACGATAGTTGAAGTCTGAATACTTGATGTAGTTGTTCCCTTTAATTTGAAAATTGAAATTGACCGTTTCGTTAGGAATGTCATTGATCATCTTAACCGCTTCTTTGGTATGCCATTTCAGGTCCATAACGTGCATGTGTGGGAAAGAGAGGTTATTGTACTGCAACAGACCAACCTGTGGATGAAAATGCTCATCGTATGTGCCTGGTTTAGTAACAGGCTGCAGGCCTACCTCCAGAGGATTGGGCAGGTTACTAAAATTATAGACATCATGGGTTTGTAGCGTAACTTCTGACATAGCAATAGGTTAATGGCAAATAAAGTATAATGCAAAATTAAAATTTTGTGGCATATATTACAATTTTAGCCACTCATAATATAACGATGAAAAACAATCAGCATCCGCTCGCTTCTGCCCCAAGTTTCATATGGATAATTGGGTAGGGCTTACCAGTGCCATCTTTATCTGACCTGCCCACCTGAATAAAACCAAATCTGGTGTAGAAATTAAAAGCACCCATATTTTCTTCATTGACATCTACTTTGTTTATTGTGAAACGAGCAACAGCAAAATTGAGCAATGTACTTCCAATGCCTTGTCTTCTATGATCGCCGGCTACAAAAAGCATTTCGAGGGATTCCCCTAAAATGCCCATAAATCCTTGACAAATTCCTCCGGTAACGTACATATGGATGTCCAATTGTTTGAGATATTCTTTCTCAATCAAATTCCTGTAAAAGTTTTTATCCTTATCAGAAAGGAAGTGGTGTGTAGCATTTACGGATGACTCCCAAACTTCCATTATTTCGGGAAAATTTTCTGCATTTGCTCCCTTTATTTCATACATGACAACATTATTTTATATTTCCGAGGCAATTATACTGTTTTATATCCTATTAAATTCAACCCTTCTATTGGCTGCTTTTCCAGCAGCGGAATTATTATCTGCGACAGGCGCGGATGCCCCTTTTCCCGACGTTTGTATCCTTGAATCATCAATGGAATAATCCTTTACTAAAGCTTTTTTAACTGCTGCGGCCCTCTTTTCTGACAACAACTGATTACTTGAATTTTGTCCGATATTATCAGTATGACCAGTAATCATAACCTTCATATCGGGTACCTGCTTCATAGCCTCTGCTATATTTTTGATAGTGCCTGAAGACTCAGGTGTAATGACATCACTATTGTTGGCGAAAGTAATTCCTGTCGTGCTCAATTTACCTTCGGTAATCAGTTTACTTCGTGTATCTGCCATGCCTGATGCCAGACGGATATTCGTAAGGTAATATGCGATTTCATCAACTGTATAGCTGGTCGTGCTCATTGAAAACACCATCTGATTAAACTTGCTTCCAGTAGGGATTACGGTGGGTGCGTCTACTACCTTTTCCTCGTCTATCCATAACCGCAGCCTTGAGCCCTGAACCTGCAATGCAAAGTGAACTTTTTTTCCTTTTTTTTCCAAATAGCTGGTAACACCGGTAACAGGCGTCCGAAAACTTTCTCTCCCGTTTTCGTATGCCGTCATTTTTAGCTGCGATTTTGCCGGATAAGGATATAGGGTAAAACCAAAATCGTTCTGTATTTTAAAATAGTAGTCCTTCACCGCTTTATCTCCGATACCATTATCAATCAACCTAAACTCAAATTCGGCAGGCAGATAGCCTCGTTGTGGTATATCTGCGACCACATCAAATTCTATAGTATAGTTATCTTTTAGAGCAATAATTGGTGATAAATATTTACCGCCCGGCATCATATGGAGCCATTTACCTTCATGTCCTTCAATTTCATCTGTTATACCGCTGCTTTGCGTAAACCATTTCAATGGAAATGCACCAGTCTCATCCTGCCTGAAATCTTCGGAATATAGGACGGTAGCACCTTGAACGAAATCATATTTCCTGACACCTTTGACATTCACCGTTTCCGTCTGTTCCTTTTTTCCATCAGATGGTAAGTTCGCTCTGTTGTTATCCCCACGCTCTTCATCGGCTATAGTCTCTTCAATATGCTTATCTATTTTTTTATTAACTGCGCGTTCGGTCGTATTTAAAGCATTCTCTGTAACTCGTTTTAGAAATTTCTGGCCTGCGGCTTGGCTATAACATAAAACAGCCGCCATAAGACAAATAGAATGGTATTTCACTTGAGATTGTTTTCTTTTTTGCAAAATTACACTTGGGTCTGAGGGACTATGTACGATAAGCGTATTCTTACCTACGCGAAACGGATTAATCTCAAACCAATTATTTTGTTGATTACTTTTAAAATGATTTACCTTTTAAACTGATTGCTATATCCACCTCCGGCATTATAAATTCCTCATCTTCAAGATCGCTTTGTGTGGCATATACCATACCCCATTTTGTCCGGTCAATCTTCAATTTAGCCTCAATGCTGAGCTGACCATTCTCCACATGGATTTTTGCCGGAAAATCAATTTGGAGTGCTTTGCCTAACATGGAGAAGTCTCCTTTAACCAGGAAATTAGCACTATCCACCGAATGGCCCGGTTTTGTGTCCATTGATTGTACGGATGCTATGCGAAAGGTGAGCTCCGGGTATAATAGCATGTCGAAAAAATCCGAACTCATCAAGTGATGTATGAGTTGTTCCTTGAGGCTGTCTGTAGGCAAATTGAAATTTTTCAGGGTATATAAGGGCATAATGAATGTTCCTCCACTAACAATTCCGTCGGTTACTTCAACAGCTTCACTTTTCACCTGGATACTACCTTCATTAAAATATCCGGTTCTCAGGTAACCTTTCCATTCCGCATAAGAGGAATCGACTTGCAGCTGATATCGGAGGGTTTCCTTTTCTTTTGTTTCTTTTTTACAGGAAGTCAATAATGGGATAGCGGTCATAAATACAGCGACTACAATTTTATTCATTTCTTTTTTTTTAATTTTCAGAGGAGTAATTTTTCTCCTACTGTTTAAACGGTCCAAGTTATTTAACTACGACACTATAGTCTTTAGGTTTTCAGAAACAGAAAGCCTAAAGACTGTAGTTACTATTTATTGCTAATACAAAACAAAAGAGGATTTTCCAACTTCACCTTTGTTGGTTATGCTACGTATGTAGTAAATACCTCTTGGCCAATGCTGGACAGAAAGCTGTAATTTTTCTTCACCTGTTTTAAGTTTTGCAGACTTCATCAATTGACCCTGTCCATTGTAGACCTGCAAAAATTGTCCCTTTTTCAGACTAATTGTTATTGCTGATGTTGCGGGATTGGGGAAGGTATTAATTTCGTCCTTATTTATCGTCCTGTCACCAATGGATGTAGGCTGATCGGAAGCAAAAGACAGTTTTGCTATGTAGGCGTCTTTATTGCCGCTGGCTGTAGACCTGCTGGCAGGTGGGAAAATACAAACGCCGCTAAAACTTCCTCCTACAAAGACTTCATCACCATTTCCAACCGCTATCTTCTCTCCTAAAACAATACCGTGATCCATTGGAGTATTGGATAGGTAAAATGTATCCAGATCCAAATCAGGGTTAAAGCGGAATACAGACGCCTTAAAAGCAAAGCGATCCTGCAAAGTATAGTACATACGTTCTTTTACCATAAAGCTATCGTGCAGGTATCCTGAACTATATATCCGTCCCTGAGCATCGGCGGCCAATTGCCTATTTACCAGGGTCGTTTCAAATATGGTGCTTGTATCCCCACTTCTCAGATAATTGTAATGCTGCAGGTGCAGTGTACTGTCAAGCGATCCGATCATCATGTTTGCAGCCAAGCCAGGCGCGCCGAAATGAATGTTACCGGTCATAGGCATGAGTGAATCGGCCCAACTATGAAGGAAATAAACTTTTTTATTAAACGGGTTAAATATCATGTCATTCATATTGCCATCGGCTACACCTTCCCAAACTTTTGCGCCTGCCAACACATGGCTGCCTGGTTTGTATCTTACGATAAAGCTTGCCGACTTTTCAGGAACCTTATTTATGGTAACGGTATCAAAAGTGCAGGGACCCAGCAACCAACCACCCAAATAGACATCACCGCTATTTCCGTAACAAACCGTATTAAACCTGCTGGTAGGGCCTACATAGGAGGGCTGTGCAAAGAGGTCAAGATGCAGCGCATCTCCGGCAAAGCTCCATTCCCAGACAGACATATACGAAGTGTCCCTCCTGAGGAATCGTTGTTCTGTGCCAAATTCGTATAGCGTTGAATCAAGGAACATATCGCCGTGAATGTGTCCGGCAACTACTATTTTACCACTTGCCACATCAATATCAGCATCAACGTAAGTAGCATCATGGCCACAACTTATAGGAAATTGTGTATTGCCTACCAATGCGCCTGTATGATTGTATTCCAGTAACCGCAAAGCATAGCAAAGCGTATCGTCTTTCAATATGTCACTCCCTATAAAGGAAGGAGCCAAATCGTTTCCTGAAACCAAGGAGAGCATCAGTATCCTGTCCGTAGCGGGGTTGTATTTAATTTTCATAATATGGACATTGCCAGCTTTTTTCTGAAAAAGAAGCATACCGGTATTTTCCTGATAGGCTTTTAACCACGTTTCTATTCTGTCCGGTGCACCACCGGGACCACCCGGGACCACTCCAGATTGAAAACTCCAAATAGCTGCTCTTTCGGGTGTGTCTGTCGGAATGTACTCGATGAGCTGAACCTCCTCTTCACCGCTAAAGGATTCGGTGCGCAGCCAGCTAGCTTTCTGTGCCGATGCATGTGATGTAATCGCAACAAGTAATAGTAGCAGGCTTAAATGATTAAAGAATCTTGATGTCATAATTTTTTTTTCTTTTTATAAGTTGGTATTTGAGATAATTAAAATTCTATTCTGGCAAGTGATGTCAGGAAACGTTGTTTATTGATATTACACTGATTTAATATAAATGCAACCTGGTTTTTACTTCTACTTATATTACATAATTCAGTTCATGGCTAGTTATTAATTTCCTGTAACCAAGTCTGAGCATATTTGCGTACTGCATCTGTTGCTTCCCGGCCTGCCCTGTAACACATTTTCCAACTTGCGGATTTGTATTCGTATTCGTTGTTATCGAATTTCATTTTACCATAGCCATTATCATGAAGGCTTGCACTGAAGTTTACTGCCGCAGTTTCTTGAAGAAAAGTTTGTAACATTTCCTTTATTATGTATTCCGGATTAGCTGGGTATTCCTTTTCCCATTTGGCAATGGCGTCAGCTTGCGGATTTTCAAGTTTGTACATTTCTTTTTTGTATTCCTCGATAGCCTTGTTAATTTCTTTCTTTGTCGCTTCATTAGCCGTCCTGGCAATTTCCTGATACTGTTTCATTGCAGCGTCCATGGAGGCACGATATTGGTCCAGTACATCCTGACTTAGCGTATGTTCACTGGCTTGAGGTTTCCTGCTTTGTCTTTCTTGCTCGTATTCGTTCAAAAACTTTGAAGAACGGGTATATGTTTTTATATACTCAAAACAATCTGTAGCAAAAGAAGCCCTATTGTTAGTTGTTACAGCTTTTAGCTTCTTAAAGTTCGGTATATAAACACTATTGCCTGAAACCATTTGCAGCATTAAACGATGTGCAGCGTCTTCGGTAGTACCGACCTGTCTAACAATCTCAGCTCCGCTATTTATTTTATTGTTTAAGGAGCATAAGAGCAATCCAGAAGCAAGTAGCAGGGAAGCTTTAATTATGTTTTTTCTTTTCCTCTTGATATTCGTATTCATTGCTTATGATTTAGAGAAAGTCCATACGACTTCCATACTGCAAAAATCTAAAGCCGCAACTAAAATCTATTACGAGGTCAGGACGTAAGCATACGCAAAAGGTATTGTTTGGATTTTGAATTGAGTGGAGCATAGCTTATGCTGACTGCGTAGTTGCTAATACCTTCTACGTAGTTTGAACAGTATTAGCCCAGCTATTTTTGCACCGGCAACACATTCCTCCATTGCCATACAAGTTTGAAGCTTCGAGCTTGTCAAACCCATACCAGATAACCGATTCGGTCAATTACAATTGCAATCACGTACAAACCAAAACACTTATAAAATGCATAGCACTCTTCATCTTGGAATGAAAGAAACAGTTCAACAGCTCAAGCACATTATCTCCAATGGCGGACCTGATACGAACGACTATAGCTTACTCAATTACTGTATAGCAAACCTCTCGGAGTATATCGGATCTGGTTTAATAGGCGTGGATGAAATACAGCCTTTGCTAAAATCCTGCGACTTTTTGTTTGATAACAGGTCCATAATGGGACATATACGCATGAAACCACATGGTTACGCCGGTGATTTTGAGATTATCGAACGGATATATGAACAAGGTATCAGAGAAGAATCCTATCGTAAATGGGATAGTTTTGCATTGGCAAATCCGGCAGCTGTAGCAGTACGAAACCGAAAGCAATATTTCATAGATCTTTTGTCTTCGCAACTCTCCGAGCGCGGACAGCTTAAGCTTTGTAACGTTGCAAGTGGTCCGGGTAGAGACTTGTTTGAAATGTATAAACAGATCGATTCCGGATTGTCCCTACAAACAACCTGTATTGAAATGGACGCAAATGCTATTGCTTATGCGCGGAAACTCACACTCAACTACAGGCAGCATATTAATTTTATCAAGAAGAATATATTGAGGTTCGACTCAGAGGAAAAATTTGACCTGGTCTGGTCGGCAGGACTTTTTGATTACTTTGATGATAATACCTTCATTAAATTACTTTCCAGGTTTGGAGGTTGGTTGAGACCGGAAGGGGAAATTGTGATCGGCAATTTTAATGATGAGTACAATCCGAGCAGGGCTTTTATGGAGCTATTCGGAGATTGGAAGTTGAAGCACAGAAGCGAGGATGATTTGATACGACTGGCCTGTGAAGCGGGTTATAGTGAAAGGCAATTACATATAGGTCGTGAACCAGAAGCCATTAATTTGTTCCTTCATATCAAATCATAGAAGTGTTGCGTAGTGGAGTTAGGTTGCTTAGTAAAAGCTTAAATACCATGAGAAAAATAAAAAAGAAAATAATTATTTTTATCGATACCAAACAACCATTCTATGAAACGTTACACCTTTCATCCCACCATGTTGTTGCGCAGCCCAGCCTACCCTTATAGCCATGCAAAAGCAAACACCCTACAATTCCACTTGAATGAGCCATACTTTCGAAATGCATTGTTTCTTGCAGCTCCCGAATTCTACAAAGAGCTAGAAAAAGTTGGTTTTCTGTTATCTGCTCTCAAGCCTAAAGCCATTAAAACTTTAAACAATTATTTAAATAGGCTATTCTACCGGTGTACGCCATTTGGATTGTTTTCAGGATTTAGCCCTATCAGCTGGCAAGTGGAGAATGAATCTTTAGAACGTTTAATTCTTAAAAGGAGAAAGCTTCATATAATACCAGAGCTCCATACCCCCAAAACAGTGACGATTAACGATGCAAACGGTGATGCAAAACTTTTTGCGAACCCTTCCCTGTACAGGAATGGCAAAGAAATCCGATACCTTAAGCCGGAATATGCAGAACAGATGAAGCAGTATCATTTCCAGGTGGCTGCTGTAACTGCCAATGAACTCATCGGCCATGTATTAGAAGCTTGCACGTATCCGATATCACCTGACATCTTGAAGGGAAAAATCGAATCAGAGTACGACCTCAGCGATAATCAGACGCAACAGCTCATAACACATCTCTTAACAGAAAAACTACTTTTAAAAAAAGCCGACAACAGGGTTCTTCATGCGAATAGCAGAGCAACCATCCTTTTACAGCAAGCTGAATTATTCAGCCCTAATATGATAGAGCAAGCGGGCAATTCCTACACAAATCTTCATCTAGAACTAGAAGGGAATACAGGGCAGCAGTATCAACAAAAGATAAAAAATGGCTTAAGCGCCTTACAGCTATTGTGCGCTGACATTGCTCCCGATGGATTAAGCGTTTTTGCCAAGGCATTTGAAAGTAAATTCGAGGACAGATCGATCCCATTAATGGTTGCGCTAGATCCCGAATGGGGCGTAGGCTATCGTCATCTGGAACAGAGTTTTGAACAGTCAGAACTTTTGCAAGGTTTGAGTTTTCCGCAGAAGGAAAATCCTATAAAGCACGTACAATGGACTCCGGTCCATTCCATGCTATTAAATAAAATACAAGATACCAACCAAAATGATAAGCGGGAATTGATTTTAGAGGATGATGATCTTAATGGCCTAAATAAAAGTCTGACAAAACTACCTTCTGGACTTGCTGTCGTATTCAGACCAATGAATGAGCAAGTCTATATTGAATCAGCCGGTGGTGCTACTGCTACCGCATTGTTCGGTCGGTTCAGTATTTTCGATGAAAATCTTGCCTACACCTTAAAAAACATAGCGGATAATGAAGTTAAACATAACCCTGATGTAGTGTTTGCGGAAATTAATTGTTTACAGGAATTACATGCAGCCAATGTTGAACATAGGCTGAAGGTTTATCCTTACGAAATTCCTATTGCTACTTATCCTTCTTCACTATCGGAAGAGATTATTACCTTATCTGACTTATGGGTCAGTGTTGTTCAGGGACGTATAATTCTTTGGTCGGAGCGCCTACAAAAAGAAGTTATACCCAGGCTTAGCTCAGCTTACAATCACAGTAGGAGCGCTGTACATGTTTACCGTCTTTTATGTGATCTTCAATATCAGCAATTACAAACAAACTTATCGTTAGACCTTAGCCATTTTTTCCCTAACCTTAATTTCTATCCCCGAGTAAGCTACCGTGGTGCTATCCTTTGTCTTGCAACCTGGAACCTGGCCTTACCCTTACTAAATGAAGCTAAGGATAGCGTAACAGAAGATGACCTTAATGATATGAAGGTACAGCTACAACAACATGGCATACCCCGCTATTTTGCCAGTTATGTCGGAGATCAGCAAATAGTCTATGATATGGACAATAAAGATGATTTAATTGTGTTTAGGAAGTCCCTGAAAAATTTGAAAACCATATCAATTAAAGAGTTTCCTTACCTGATGGACAATGATCCAATCTATGACGAAGAAGGGCGAAAATACCTACCTCAGTATCTGACTGCACTTTTGCACCAACGTCCGGTATATGACAGTGATATTACGAAGGCTACTTCTTCTGCTTCAATTTATGAGGTGCCGAGAGAAACCCAAGACTGGCTATACTACAGAGTATTTTGCCATCCGGGAATTTCGCGTCAGATACTAAATGCCATAGCCCTCATTTTGAAATCCAATCTCAGACAGTATGTAACTCTCTTTTTTTATGTGTGCTATAATGACCCTTCTTATCATCTCAGGCTGCGTTTCAGATGTGCGGACATGGCAAGCAAATCTTCAGCAGCATTGTTATTAGAAGATACGTTGCAGCAGTTAAGAAAGCAGGGATTAATACAGTCCATCAGCATAGAGCAATACCAACAGGAGTTGGAGCGATATGGCTATGAAAATATTGAATTGGTTGAACAAATATTTGATGCGGACAGTCGATGGGTAGTTTATTCCTTACTGGAAGGTCTTGAAAAAGAAAATAGATCCGTGTTTTGCATTGTAACTACAGCGGTATTATTATCTACATTCCGTTTTACCATTAAAGAAAATATGGAACAATGCAAAGGTATTTTTGAATCAATGTTTATCGAATTTAATGGAACCAAAGTCCTGCAAACTTCCCTGGCGGACAAGTATAGAAATATCAGGAAGGATATAGCTGCTGATTTTGCACTAATCAGCAGACTGGTTTCAAGTGATCCGATGTTTAACAAGCTTGAAAGTTTGATTCATTTGCTAGCTGACAAAAATAAAGGTGTAGGCTCTCAAATCATTTCGCAGCTTGCCGCAGATGTTATGCACATGCATCTAAACCGTATGTTTCCAGAACATCCAAGGGAGCAAGAGATGGTAGTCTATTATATCCTATGGCAACATTACAAGGCAATGTATCACCAGAATAATTAGATTTGTTTATCACTCTCATCTTGAGCTCTTAAATAAACGCTTACCAAGACTTTTAAAAAAATCTTTACGGTAGCCGGCTGTAAGGTCGATGCTAAATCCTGTCTTCAATACTACTTTGCCGAAACTTATTGTTTCTATATAGTCGGTATTTACAATAAAGGATTTGTGAATCCGTTTAAAAACCTTTGCATCCAGCATCCGCTCTGCATCTTTGAAGGACATATATACTTCTTCCTCGGCACCATTCACGGTATTAAAGAAAAGGCTGTTTCTTTTTGATTTTATATAAACCAAGTCGGCTAATGGAATAGCAACGTAATTTCCTTTTATCATATTCGTATGAATGAAAACGGAACGACCCGCCGGTGCCTCATCCTGAGGTTCATAGCGCCCTTCATTGCGTTCCTTACAACGTTGAATACATGCATTAAATTTGTCCTGAGCAATAGGCTTTAGAAGGTAATCCACAGCATTTCTTTCAAAGGCGTCAATGGCATACTTTGCATGTGCGGTTATATAAACAAGCTGACTTTTCTTATTCACCAGTTTTCCTAATTCCAGGCCTGTAAATTCTGGCATATCAATATCGCAAAACACGATGTCTGGCCAGGCCGGCAGGTCTGCCAGTTTACGAAGACCTTTGACAGGATCGTCTTCTGAGAAAATTAAATCTAGTCCGCCATTTATATTTATACAGCGCTCTACTGATCTTAATGCATGAGGTTCGTCATCAATTATACAACAGGTCATCATCTGGTTATTGGTTTATGGTTCAGGAATTGTAACATTTATCTGAAGGTTGAATGAGTTGTCATTGTCTTCCACAGTCATGGTTACATTTTCGGGATGGTAATGAAATTCGAGCCGGCTTTTAATATTGTCCAGCCCCATAGTGTGCCCTTTTATGTCCGGTACATTTTTCCTCTTTTTGTTCTGTGATTTTAGACGCCAGCTATCCTTATCGGTAGTCAATTGAATCAGTGCCGGATTATTTGCGTCAAATAGATTACCATGCATAAAAATATTTTCCACCAGTGTCAATATTACTAATGGTGGCGCCTTAGTACCGGGCTGCGTATTCATGAATGTTGAGTCGAAATACATCGGTTTTTCAAATCGTATTTTTTGCAGTTTGATGTAGTTGATAACCTGCTCCCATTCATCTTCCAATGATACTAATCCTCCCTCATTGTCCTGTTCTAAAGCAAAACGCATTATATCGGTCAAAAGCAAAATGCTCTTGCTTGCTTTTTCACTTTCGGCAACCTGATTGTGTACAAAATTCAAGGTATTAAAAAGTACATGGGGCTTGATTTGAGCTTTATATAATTCATTTCTGGCAATTACAAAATCAGACTTAACCTGAATCATTTCCAGTTCCTGTTCTTTCAAACGTAGCGCTTCCTGTGTCAGTAATTTATTTTTAAATATTATGTTTTCTGCCAGCCATAATGCGAAGGCAAGGATGGAAAGATAAATCCCACGAAAGCAGGCTGATGCTACGTATATTTTCATGTAACCAGGTTGATGCGGCTGTTGTTCCAAATGAGAAAAAAGAAAACGCATTCCAATTGTTACCGCAGCAAACATCAAAAGCATAGAAACAGCCAATGGCAATAGCTTTCGCCATTTGGTAGTTTTGAAATAGCCGGTAGAAAATCGCTGAAGTGTATGACGAAATCCGTAGAAATACAGCGCTTCCGGTATAAGAAAGAGGAATGGCTCCCACCAATCCTGCGGAGGTGCTATCACCAGCGCCATGATGGATTCATAAATAAAGAACAGCGCCCAAGCTGCTATATGCTGTAGGGTTTTTCTGGTGAACATCTGATGCTTTTTAAAGAGCCGGCAGAGCTCTTGGGTTAAACACAGTAATCAACAAATCATGCAATAACGGCACTTCGTCCTGCAATAACTGGCTTTAAAATTGTTTTTTCTTTTTGCTATATGTGCTTTCTAGTTTTGGTATGTCTTTCGGATCCAACAGACATATTGCTCATTGTTATTTAAACAATAAAATTATGAAAAATATAAATCTTGACCTGCCATTAAGCCGTCCGCTTTTCAGGTTTGATAATTCCAGGCACGCTTCGCCATCCTTGTCAACCAATACCAACTGGACGGTGATGACGCGCACTACTACAGCTTGTGTGTATGAAAAGGGCATACCTAACGAATAATAATCCAGCATCATTAACAAAAAAAAACATCATTGTGATGAAAAGAAATTATCTGCGTGAAGATGACACGCAAAGACCGGAAAGGCGTTGCCGGCATCCGCCTGAAGGCCAAATCAAAATTCACATCGTTAATCAGAATCAACAGCACGATGTCACCGCCGGATAACTCTCGAATAAATTTCGACAATATGGCGGCAGTGATAATCAGATATGAATTGCAGGCATTAGAAGAATTTGTAAAGCTACAATGTAGTCCTGGTGCGGAACAAGAGCCTATGGCAGTAGGTAAATTAAAACGTCTGGAACAGTTTGCGGATGCAGAGGTAAAAAAAATCCGTACCAATATGACGGTTCAGGTTTTAAGTATAGCCAAGCAGCGGCACATTGAACTATACATTCAGCATCATCAGGCGGCCATTATTCATCTATCTGAAATCATAGTTCAGGCTGTAAGAAGCCTTGTTAGCGGCAACGCAAAATTATGGCACAGCTTTTATGATCGGTTGCAGCAACAATTACAGGAGTTATTAAATTTTTTGAAACATTATTTTGAAGATTACTTTGATTGGTTTCAGCTATTACCGACTTATCGCAGAATCGGATACACGGCTCAAAATTTCAAACGCTATATTGAAGAATTGAATATCATAAAGCGTGAAAGGGACATAAGCCTTTTAGGAATACTCAGGGAACATTGGGTGCCGATTGCCGAAGAAATAGATAATCAGTTGACATTTCATCGCGAGCAATATTTCGATATACTTTTCGACCATCTTGCTACAATATTGAAAGGTGAAGCTTCGGAACACGAAATCCTGGTACTGCTACTCCAACTGAATTTTAATGATGGCAGGTTTATGGACTATTGTAGGATGGAGATGATTGCGGGGCTAAACGGGTATGAAGATGCAAGCGATAAATTAAATTTTCTTGCGGAGCGCCTTAAGCAATTAAAACAAATGCCTGTGCAGAAGACCGCACCTTTCAACCCCAGCAATCCCAGCATAGTAGCTTATTGCAGAAACTGGATGGAAGAGGAATATCAATTCCTACAAGAGCAATCAAAGCCAAAACAGGCTTTATTGAATGAGGATGCTCAAACTGACTTGGAAAAATTGCAGACAAAATTCTCTGTAGCACAATTGGGTATTATGCTACAATTGATTCACAAAACAGGGACGGTAAAACTAAAGAACAAAACGGCCTTCATCAATTTCTTCGCCAGAAATCTGGTTACACAGAACAAGGAAATTATTTCAGAAAAAAACCTGCGGAATAGTTTCTACAATTTAGACTTCAAAGCTAAAGAAGGAGTAAAAGAAACGCTGTACGAAATGCTTAAAATTCTAAGAGAATTTGAGTAACAAAACACATACCCGCCATGCAACAAACAATTTTATTTATCTGGAAACCCAATACAGCAAAAGCTTCCAGACACCCACCTTGACTTTACTATTGATTGCTAATGCATCAAAAATCAATTTTTCAACTAATACATTTTAATTATGAAAACACTTTTCATTACGGGACTATTGTCAGCTATGGCATATGGTCCGATATCAGCTCAAACAACAGAAGTGCTCAGCGGCACTTTGTCCAACACCAAAGAACTTGATCCGGGGATTTGCTACGAACTAGATGGTTGTTATCGCATACTTTCTGGTGGTGATCTCATCATTCCTGCCGGTACGCAGATACGGGCAAACAGTCAGGCATCCCTTATTGTGCACCAGGGCGGTCAGATCTTTGCCAATGGCACGTCTTCAAGTCCTGTTGTATTTACATCTTCACAGGCCGTATCAAATCGTGCGCCCGGAGATTGGGATGGTATTTATATAGCCGGCTATGCGCTTACCAACCAGACCACACCTTCTATCAATAAGTCCTGCCCCGGCACCATCAATTACGGTGGCAGCAATGACGCTGATAATTCCGGCATCCTGCAACATGTCCGCATCGAATATGCTGGAGTGGCACCGACTGGTGACCCTGAAGTGGCGGCGCTTAACCTCCTTGGTGTAGGAACAGGAACGACTATTGACCATCTGCAGATAAGCTATAGCCGTAAAGACGCCTATGACCTTGTTGGTGGCAAGGTTGGCCTAAGTTACATAGAGAGCCTTGACAACTACCGGACAGATATGCAAATCAGTCAGGGTTACACGGGAAACATACAGTTTCTTACTGCTGTAAGACTCGATCCCAACGCACATGATAACACTTCTGTGTTTTCAAACGGGATATCGATTTTCAATGACGGTAGTGGTTCAACTGCCACTCCTAAAACACATCCTGTAATCAGCAACGCCACTTTCTTTGGACCGCGTTACTGTGCTGCAACGCCTCACACGGATTTTCGGGCCGCGGTGCGCCTGTCGCTCAATGCAGAGGCAGAAATTTATAATAGTGTATTTACGGGATGGAATACTGGTCTCCAGATATTCGATAACAGCACGATCAACAATGCGAATGTGAACGGCAGCATCAAAATGGAATACAATACTTTCTATGCCAACGCTACCAATTTTACGAACAGCCCTGCAAACTTTGATCCTACAGGAACGGGTTGTGCCAGCACTATTACCAACTGGATGGTAGGTATGACGCCCTGCATGATGGACAACCTGGTTCGTACAACGCTTAGCGGATACAGTAATACCATTTGTGGTGACTATTGCAGTACTACACCAGTTATGACTTTGTCCGCCACCAATAATGTTGGTTTAGCAGACTCATCATGGGATGTCAACGGAGATTTTGATCATACTATTTACCGTGGCAGCCTCACAAATACCAACTGGTCAGCAACATGGTCAGCATGGTGTCCGCAGGAAGCTGAGTATTGCTCTTTATCTGCACTCAAATTCGGTAAAGCCCCAAGCTTGCAATTTGTGCCTAATCCTGCGTCCAGCCAGACAATGGTTGTATTTGAGACTGAGCAAACCGGAAGAGTTCAGGTTAGCATCCTGGACAAAATTACAGGATCCATTACACGATCAGTCAACGCAACGATTGATAACAAAGGAAAGCAACAAATCTCCATATCCGTTTCCGGAATGCGTGCAGGTGTCTATCCAGTTCGTGTTAAGTTAAGTGATGGGCAGGTTATAGCCGGCCAACTTATTGTACGCTAAAAGAAATAAAAGGTGTCCGCGTTGGCGGGCACCTTTCAATATTCTGTCGCAAAAAATACAAAGCCGCATTCATATAATGGTCGCTGATTTAAGTATATGACTACTTTTAATTAGCGCCGGCACGATAATAGTGAATTGCATTTCTCAGGCAATACCTGGCTGTTTGTAACATTGTTGAACTCAATAGTGCAAACTGTTTGTTTAACTGGTATACAATCAGTTCTCTAGCCGCCTCATCATTTTCTATGCCGGGAATCATTGCCCTGAAAACCTCTTCAGCATACATAAGTTTTAGATTGTCCGCTAATGTCGGTGTTGTCAATATCCATTTAACATGGCATATTGTGGCTTCTATATTTTTTATGCTATTCCAGCCGACAGCCAAGTTTTCCAGGCATATCAGGTACTTTCCATGGCTACCACCAATTCTTGCAATAAAGTGTTCTTTCAAATCACTATCGGAAATAGTTATGCCAACTAAGTTTTTATTGAGCAGAACTGAATGGGCTGCTTTTGTATCTTCTGTGGCAAGCCCGCTAAGCAATAGTGCTTCGATGGAAATTATCGATTTAGCGTCACCCTGAAGAAAACTAAAATAAGACATGTCGCTGGCGACCAGTCTAAATCCTGGTCTCTGTGACAACAATAGGTTATCTAACAGCGCCTGCATATAAATATCGGCAAGGATTTCATGATCAAGATCGGGAATAGTCTCCAGCCTTTCCGGTACGGTAATAACTTCACATTGTTCCATAATCCATTCAACTATTCCTTCGATATATTCCAATCGCTTACTCTGAAAGTCATCTGCATAAAATGTACTTTTCACCCCGCTTGTTGATACCCTGAAATTCCCTACGCTGCCCTTATCGGAATTTACGTCCTTTATAATATCCTCAAGAAGTATTTTTGTGGTATTAGGAATTACCAGCTTCATTTCTTTAAGTTGTATGTTGTAATCAGTAGCCAACTGATATAGTAGTACCGCACTTGGAATATCAAGAACAAAGGTGTCATTTGCTTCTAATAGCAAATTCTGGTAAAAATAGGATGGTGGTATCCTGAATGCCTTTGACTGTTCGGAAGAGAAAAACAAGTAGGCTTCGATTGCGTTATCCTGGAATATTTTGCGTGCTGCGAGTGCAAAGGGTAGCTCATTTATGTAATATTCTTCAAATGTAGTGTTTAACTGCTGTGCACGTACTTCTTCCCTTGGACCGAATTTCTCAATCAACTTGCTTATTATCTGCTGCGGCACAGGTTCATCGCTCTCTTCATCAATGCTGAATTGCTGAATTCCAAAGCCATTGAGCGGATTTTCTGTGTCTTTCATAATAGATTTGAGTAACGCACTATATTTATAAAGAATTTCCAGTATAATTACTTTGTGGGTTGTATAGCCGCTAGTATGTACAAATTCATCCTTTAGCTTTTTGCCAATTAATAGCGCGACCGCAGGTGTTTCTAGATTTTCTTGCGTGATTTCGATTGTATGGCTCGTCCCGTCAATCGAATAGGAAACGCAGGTTGATAACGCGACAGTTTCCTGAAGTTCTATGGGTACAGCAGAAGTCAGAAGTTTTGAAACATAATACTCTCTTAGTTTGGTATTACCCTTATTGGACGCAAGCTTATACGTCAGATCCAAGAACTCGTTTACAAACCCATTCTCAAATAGAATCTGACAAATACTGATTGATAAAGAAGCATCGATTTCAAAATTAAAATTTTCAAGCCTGGCTATGTTATCAGCAATCCCATTAGAATTCTTTAACTGATGAAGGCTGAGGAACAGGTCGTAAATCAGAATGGAGGCATCAGGATAAAATTGCAAGCCATAGATACATATATCCTTCAATAAAACATAATCGTATTCCGCCTTTGCGAGTGTGCGGTCATATTCAACCATATTTTTTGAGAACCTTACATTTTCAGACCTTAAAACGCTTAACATCGACTTCAATGCTACCCGCTTCTCCGGGAGGCTATACAAGACATCGAAATACAACCAACTCGTCTCATTCATTATCTTAGGATCCACGTAAGAGGACAAGAAGTCATAGGCTTCTCCGTAATGTTTTGATCCAATACAGAGTCGCACAACAATGTTCTTGATGTAATCCGGTTCACCAGATAAATTTGAAAAGAGTTGTTCAATATCTGACTTAAGCTTTAATACATCGCTCTTGCCTTCTGCAATGTCTGTATTGACCTCGATTAACTGCAAATATCCAAGGTTAGTTGCTTCTTTTTCCTTAGCCAGCGTGCGAATACGGCTAATCGCGATATCAGGATAGCGCTCGTAATGCAACGTAAACAGTTGTAAAATATTAGCAATATTGAGCTGATCAATGACGGTTATAGAAGTGTAATATTCTTCTACCAATTTACTTACAGTCTCCATTTCGTTCAACGATGAAAAGTGACTAATTTTAAACAGCAGGAAGAAATTACTTTCAGTTTCTGGATGCTTATCAATCACCTCCAGCGCGACCAACATATTTTCAGGTTTTCCACTGGCGGCCAAAGCCCGTATCAATTGAAATGTTATAGAATGATTCAGTTCACGATCCTTAAACCTGTTATGGGTTTCAAGTAGAGCCTGAAGATCTGCATCGTTGAAATCTACCAGCAAATTCAGGTAGTAATATTGGAACCGTAAGAAAAGAAAATCGTCTTCAATCTCAGTCGCCCTTATTTTTGCAATTATTAACGTCAATAATTTCTGTATTTGCAACAATCGCGGCAGGTTATAAGCATCCTCTTTTATACTTGCATTTTTAAACTCTTTTTTCCCTGAGAGATAGAGTACAATTGCTACTGTCGTCCAGGTAGCCCAGTACATAAGATTTCCGGAAGCTATTGAATCGGGTTGCGCATCCCCGATTTCCAAAAAGCTATAGCCGCTTTGCAGTAGTGCATCTACCTCTTCAAAACGATGTCCCGCAATTAATTTATAGATAATATTTAACTGGAAACTCTTGTCATTCCTTACGAATGGAGGAACTTCATTCGTGATAAACGACAATCTCATTCCATCCGCATAAGATAAAATAAGCCATGCTACTATATTGAACTCATCTACTGCAAGTAGCTCTTTTGCTAGATTAGTTGCCTTTAAAGCTTCTCCTAACACCAGGTAAGCCATGCAAGCTTTTTCTTTATATTCTTTCAGTGAAGGAACAAGCTTGTAAGCCTCGATATGTAATCTTTGAACTTCTTTATTTCTATTCTCATCAAAGCCAGTTGCAGAACAGTCGGTTTGTAGCGATATTGCCTTGGCAAGGAGTTTATTGTCGGATATTCCGTTTTCCACCATCCTTTGTCGAAGGTTTATTATTCTGGTTCTTGCCGTCCTGTGTTTCAGTAATTTATAGTCTTCTTTAATTTCGTCAAGCTGCTGGCTCCATTCCATACATAAGTCTGGTGCAGTAAGCTGGCTGAGTTGATTTTTTATTTCTGCGACATGGGATTCAAGACTTGTCGTTATCTCTGATACCTTCCGAGAGATATTAAAGATTTCCTTCTGGTAATTTTCTTTTACAAACAGGTCTTTGAGTTTCGCGTTTGACCACACGTTGTTATGGAAAATATGCAGCAGCTCATTTACCTCTGCATTTGTCGGTGCAGAGATGCGGTTGTCGGTATTAATAGCATCCTGAATGCCATGTAGGTCGAGATCGCCTGTAAATGTAAATTTCAATAACTCTTCCACCATTACCTGTGACTTATAGAACGGAATCTTATCATCAGCGGGTGTAAAAGGATGAAGTTCTTCGAAAGAAACCATTGAATCATCCACAATATTCGAAAGTTCGTTTACAAATGAATCCCGATCCTTTACTGCAAAATCCCAAAGCCCATTCATCCCCTTGTCGAGGAAAAAATCACTGCCTTTATCAATAAGTTTATCACAGATTTTCGTCGCTACCAAGGCTGTTATAAAAGTTAACACCATATTATTTTTTTGTAGACACAATTTACGAAGTATGCAGCTTTGGCATATTGAAAGTTATTCACACACTTCTTAAAACACAGTACATACTGGTTCATTCCATTTGTTCAAAGATTAATAGCCGAATACTTCAATCAGGATAGCATAATAAAAAAGGGCTGGCAAAAGCCAACCCCTAAACTTGCTTAATCCAGTTTACCTTATCAGGTTTACTTCTCCTTTTTGCATCAGCTGTTTGCCTGAAGGGTTATTAATTACAATCTGATAAAAGTAAGTTCCAATGTCCAGCGGTCTTCCCTTAAAGGTTCCGTCCCACCCCCTTAATCCATTACTCAGATAAGCTTCATACACACATTGCCCCCACCTACTAAACACGAGGATCGATTGCAGCAAATAACCTTCACCCGTTATAACCGGGGCGAAGTAGTCATTGAGGCCGTCACCATTAGGGCTAAAGGCGTTGGGTACCTGCATAAATGGTTCTACCGTAATTTTAACGGAAGCTGTTGCTTCGCAGCCATACCTGTCAGAAACACCGCTTACATAAAATACATCTGTCTTCCAGATTTGGAGCTGTTGATTATTGCTTAAGCTGTTTCCAAAGTATGCTACAGGCTCCCATCCCGTTACCGTAAAGGGTTCCGGTGCAACAGCATACAATTGCACGACCGCACCTTTTTGTACGAGGGTATCGGAAGCTGTTAGTTGCAGCGACAGTTCTTTTACATAAATACGTTTAATAGCAGTGTCCCGGCAGCCTTCTATATTGGTAACCTGTAATACTGCATCATGCTCCCCGCTGGTATTGTAGATATGACTGGCATTTTTGTCACCCGCCGTTGCGCCATCACCGAAGAACCATTGATGTAACGGGGCAGAGGAAGTATTATAAAAGTTGATTTCTTTCCCTTTGCATATAACTGTATCGGATTCAAAGGATGATTCGGGAACAGGAAGGGATTGTACTTCAAAACTGATGGTGGTGTCACAGCCCGATGTAGTGGTAATCTTCAGGTAATTAATACCTGCATTCAGCCCTGTAGCTGTATCTGCATATCCTGATGCGGATCTCTGTAACTGTCCTTCGGCATCAAGCCAGCTAAAGGTAAAATCAAAGCTGTTATTTCCGAGTACTACTGCAGTACCTTGATATGCATCAGGGCAGCTATACCCAGCCTGTACGATCTCAGGTAATGGAATCATTTGCAGGTGAAAAGTATCAATATGGTAATTGCAATCTGCTCCAAAGTATTTTACGTAGTAGGTGCCTGAATGCAATGCCCGATAGGCGAAAGAGTCGACACCATCCTGCCATAGGAAGCAAGCGCTTGTTGAGTCAGCTAGCAGCACGGCCGTATCGCTAAAACAAGTAGTGACCGAATATGTATTTACTACAGTATCCGGCGGTACAGGTGGCAGTATAATATCCGGTGGCAGGTCGGCTCCGGTAATATAGCCTAACGGAAAGGATATAGCATCCACGACAGGCATAGCCGCCATTCCAGCCATATTAGGTTGTTCAATGGAATGATACTTAGCCGTGGCTGCTACTGGAAGGCAGGATACACAACTTCCGGTATTGTTGCCCATGTAGATTTTCCCGTTGGAGGCCAGCTTCAAATCACCTATAGGCATCTGCGTTGTATCGCAGTAACAGAACGGTATCCACACAGGTATTAGCGGACTACTCAGCATCCACGTTTTTGATGCCAGCACAGCCGCAGGTGCCCCTGCACTTAGGTTGTATTGATAAACACTTGTATCAGAACTGGCATACAGTTTACTAGCATCCGGTGAAAACACTACGCCGTCGAAGTTCTGAGAAGAATCAATGACTACCGACCGCTTTACTTTACCGCTGCATTTTTCGAAATCAAACAATTCAATGCCGCCTTTGGGGGCGGCAAAAGGGCTGCCTACAGCATCATAGAATTTCGAAATAGTTGCCACCAGTTTTTTGCCATCGGGAGACGCTTTTAACCTGCCGGAAATAACATCGCCGTTATACCAACTGAAAGGGAACTGACCGGTTTCAGAAATTACCGGTGTTATATTCAGTCCTGTTGCTGATATTTCATAGGATCGAAACTGCGTTGCATTCCGTGAACGTACTACCAGCCATATACTGCTGCATCCCTGAACCAAGATTAGCTTACTTGTGGTGGCCAATGCTTCAGACCCAGCAAATGCATTGATGCTCGTATTCTTTGAGACCACATCGCCCATGCCTCCGTTGAGGGACATATCTACAATGCTGTACAGAAGTGCTCCGTTTTTTTGATAGATGACAAAATACTGGCTAGCATTGCCCGGGTGCGGACAGATTAAAGGAGCCAGGCTGTAAGTCGTGCCAGGTGTAGGGTACTGAAGGCCTGCACCGTTTGGCATTACATCTCCAGCACGGTCATACACCTTGCAGCTTGTTCCACCAGTAAAAAATAAAGGGTTGCCAGTGGCATCACAGACGGACTGACTTGCCTTAATACCTGTAAGTGCCGTACTGCTGGTATCGTAGTAGAATACCTCCGGCATACCTGCATTAAAGCGCAGCCCATAATTAGACCCGCCAAAAGGAGAATCATCGGCCATCCAGACGTCCCCTTCCCCTTGTGCAAATCCACAGACGGCAGAAGAGAACAGCAGTATTCCCAAAAGCTTTAGCTTTTTCATAGTATGAATAATTTTAAGCTCCGCCACCAGACCAACCGATGACGGAGTAATGATCAGAAGAATTAATTGCGCGCCGCCTTTACCAGTTTGTAAGACTTCGAAAAGCCGGACTCTTCGCTAATAAGTTTAAGCAAGTAAATGCCTTCCGGAAGCTCACTGACATCAATGCTATCCGGCGCAATGAGTTCCTTGACTAAGCGGCCATCTATTGTGGTAATTCGCCCTTTAAGCGAAACAGTTGCGGTTACATTTATGATCTCCTTTGCCGGATTCGGAAATATGCTGATGGTCCGGATCAGATCAGGGGTATCAATACCTGTAGGCTCTTCGTAGGTAACGTTTTCAGCGACTCCCTCACATCCATTACTGTCTGTTACTATTACTGAATAACTGCCATCTATGACCGGTAAAAAATAGTCGTTAACTGCGCCAGCGATTGCAATACCCTCATGCGTCCATTGGTAAGTGCTGTAACCGCTGGTTGCATTTAGTGTATCACCTGATAAGACTATAGCAACCACAGGCAAATCGTGAATGGTTAAGACAACAGCATCAGCAGTATCTGTACATCCGCCTTTTGAAATAACAACAGTGTACAATCCGGAGCTGCCTGTTTGCAATACAGAATCTGAGGCACCGGCAAGCCCAGCACCATCCTGCATCCACTGCCATGAGAATGCATCGCCGGTACTGGCGTCCAATCGTAGGGTATCTCCGAAGCAGCCGGCTGTATCATCAAATGGTGTTACAATAGCTTTAATAGCTTCCACCGTCAGGCTATATCCGGAACCGTTTGCGCATGGAAACACCGGTGCCACTACTACGGCTCCGCTAGTATCACCTACAGAAACTATTATGCTCGTGCTGTCACTGGCACCAGTCCATCCTGAAGGTAGTGTCCAAGTATATCCAATTGCTCCCGGCACGGCTGAAATCTCATATTCCTGTTCTGCTCCTGCGCATACTACGGTTGGCCCATATACAGTATCTGCCGAAAGTGTATAGCTGGTATCACTAAATTTCAAGAGGAATGCATCATATCCACCGGTTGGAAAAGGTTGCTCGCTGCCCGCTGTAGTAAAAGATGCATCGCTTGTTGTACAGCCAGCCAGGTAGAGATTGCCCAGCTGGTCGGCAGCGATTGCGTTGAAAAAGTCACTACCTGCGCCACCGTAGTAAGTAGCCCAGTAAAAAGAACCATCCATATCAAATTGGGCAATAAATCCATCTTCTGCACCCGCTACGGTTTCCTGGAAACTACCGGGAGTAGCGAGGCTGTCTATGGTTTTCGCCATTCCCGTTAGGTATAAATTTCCATGAAGGTTACCGACAATGGTATTGTATCCCAAGATGCTGCCATTGTTGAGCCCACCAAAATAAGTGGCCCATTGGCGTGTTCCTGTAGCATTGAATTTTGCCAGAAAGGCATCAGACATACCGCCACCATAAACAGGTTGAAAGCTACCAGCAGAGCTTATGCCTGTTGCACTATTGGTGCGACCGGCCATATAAACGTTCAGCGCGGTATCCGTGTAGAGCGACATGCTTTCATCAGCATTTCCAGTGCCTCCGTAGTAGGTAGCCCACTGACGAACGCCACTGTCATTAAATTTAACGAGGAAGGCATCATTGCTGCCACCTGATGTCGTTTGGTGTGCACCAGTGGTTGAAATGTTAATTGTACTAATGGTCATTCCGCTCAGGTAGACATTGCCATCAGTATCGCAGGCCAAAGACGTGGCACGCTCAGCTCCCGTACCACCGTAGTAGGTGGACCACTGGCGAACACCCGCTGTATCAAACTGAACGAGGAAAGCATCATTGCCCCCTCCAATCGTTGATTGATGCGCACCAGTTGTGGCTATTGAACTTGCACTATTCGTAGTCCCGCTGAGGTAAACATGTCCGTTGTTACTCAATGCCAGTCCCGCCGGAACGGTCGGTGTATTTTCTCTGCCTGCGCCACCGTAGTAGGTTGCCCAAATACGGTTGCCTGCACTATCGAACTTTACGAGGAAGAGGTCGCCATCACCGCCGCCCGGTGTGTCCTGATGGCTGCCTGTGGTTGCCAAGTTGTCGGTTGAAGGCATGCCAGATAAAAGATTGGTAAAACCCGCCACATAAATATGACCGTAATCATCTGCTGCTATATTCCAGGCACGTTCAGCAGCTTCGCCACCATAATAGGTGGCCCATAATTGTTCCCCACTGCAACTGTATTTTGCAATAAATGCATCCCCTACGTTAAACATAAGGTCTGAGCCACTGTAGGTAGTTTGAAATGCTCCGGTAGTCGCAATGTTATCCAGACTAAGGGTGTATCCGCATACATAGGTATTGCCCCATTGATCAATAGTGACATCATCAATATTATCGTCACCCAAGCCGCCATAATAGGTACTCCAGCTCAGTTCCGGATCAATCACCAGTGTTCCTGAATAATCATCAACCTGAAATGATACAACACTATCAACAAGAACAAAGCGGGAACCGACTGCTTTCCCTTCGCGTGTGAAACTGATGGGTGCCTGTTCACCAAGAACACCCATTGGAGTTGCCACACTCAGGCTGCCGTCCTTCTGAAGGGAGATGGCAGTGGCCCCGCTGTATCGTATGCGTATATCCGAAGGGTTACCTCCGGGATGAACTATGAAATCGTATTTAAGATGTGCGTTATCGTTAACGTACAATACCCAATCAATGTTTGGGTAGACGTCAGGATAAACAACACGCCCATAGCTTGAAGCCTTAATATCTTTGCCTTTACCAAAGTATTGCTCTGTATAAGACAGAGGCAATTCGTACAAAGGTTGAACATGTGTATTAGCGCCAACCAGGTTGGCTTCTACACGATACATTTCACCTTTTTGCTGCCATTGGTAAATAAGCAAACCTGCGCCTGTAAAGACATTCAAATTACTGCCAGTCTTAAGCCGTGTGTGCAGTTCTGGTCGCGGTTTTCCTGTCTGATCTTTTAGCTGACCAGCATTTTTTACAAACTTCAAATCACGGATTCTACTTACTGGCGAAACAAGCTTATCGCGTGCAAAAGATGGGATGGAAAAAGCTAACCAAAGGATGGCTAAGAGTAGGGATTTTACTTGCATGATCAAGCGTATTTAAAGGATTAAGAAATACATTTGAGATGCGATTTCCTAACAACCTTTTTATAGATACAACGCTGTAAAATCCCTGAGTAGAAGTTTTGATTCTCTATAAAATGCAAGAGCGTGGAACTTCACTTAAAGTAGACAGAGGCCCTAGGAAGCCCAACAGTACAATAAGGAAGCCCACGCTCTTAAGCGCAGGCATTCATCTTATCGTCCCGTACTGTTTGAAATTTCCTAGGTTTCTGTACTACGAGATTCTAAGCGAATGCTCTAAAATATTTTAGAAGAATCGCAAATTAAGTTTATATCACTGTAACTTCAAGAAAGTTACCAATATGATATTATTATGAGTCAAAAATACGTAAAAATATATAAATAGTAAGTTTTAATTTACAAATTACAGATTTTTGTTTGTAAATAGTATATTTATTGCTGGTTCATGATAGCAGTACCAGAACTTTGGTCAATGAGTTCTGGATTAAATGACATAGAGTTGGAGGCAATCAAGGCGATGTTTGAAACTGGCAAAATAAAAAAGATGAGCCAGCTTGAAAAGTTATATCCAACGAAGATATCAAGACTACTTGGTATTAACTATGGTCGTTACATTGAGAAGCTTAACAATCCAGAATTTTTTTCTCTCGTTGAACTAATTAAGTTTGCCGCGATAATTAATATAGACTTTAAATCTTTAGTACATACTGTTGTCGATGAGATTAATTTGACGCTGAAAAAGAAACGATTATAATTAGCGTTTTGATTTAGGGATATAAATAGACAGTTGGAAAACTAAAAAGTAATGTAAGCATCAACACAAGTTGATGCTTTTGTTATTATAGATTTTTATTTTAGGATTTTATTAGTATTATTGCCAAACCTAAACCTCACCAAAATGAAAAATAATTCTCCGAATGTCTATCATGCCGAAGTGCTGCTTTTACATCCCTCAAAAAGTATAAAGTGAATTTGCAATAAATGTTTAGCTCGTGATGAAATTTTAAAATAAATATCACATATGTGAGTTTGTTTTAAAATTTGAGTGATTATTCATGCCAGCAACCAACGATAATAACTTCAAGCTTTATGGACTTTGACGCATTACTTAAACAATTGCAATCTTGGACGAATAACGTTCCCTTAATAATTCTTGGAAGCGGCGCCTCTGTTCCGTTTCACCTCCCATCTATGTGGGCGCTTGGCGACTATATTAAAGGTCATATTGCGTTTACTGACAGTGATGATCAATCGCAATTTGAAAAATTCAAAACTCATTTTGATGGGAACGGTGATTTGGAAGCAACGCTTTCTGACCTACAACTAAGACCAAAAGTTTTAGAGCAAATTGTTTTTAAAACCTGGGAACTAGTCAACCAAGCTGACATAGCAGCTTATGAAAATTTTATTGCGAAAGCTGCTGAATTCCCTCTTAAGGACCTGACAGAATATCTTCTAGGAGCAGCAAGCAAAAAAGTGTCATTAATTACCACAAATTACGATCGGCTAGCCGAATATGCTGCCAGTTTTGCAAAAGCAGTGATTTGTACAGGATACGCACAGAATTATATTGGGCATTTTTCCAACAATATCCATTCAAATAATTTAGCTGCAATTAAAGGTTATAAAGGGCAGGTAAATATTTGGAAAGTGCACGGTTCTTTGGATTGGTTTAAAACAATAGATGAAGAAGACATTCAATTGCCACTACGTCATACGATTCCAGATGGCTTTACGCCTTTAATTGTAACCCCGGGGTTGAGTAAATATTACGAAACTCACAACGAACCTTACAGGACAATTTTTACCCAGGCTGATAAGGAAATTGAAGAAGCAAATGGTTTTCTATGTATTGGCTACGGCTTTAATGATATTCACGTTCAGCCTAAACTAATAACTCAGATTAAAAACAATAAGCCTATTATCGTTTTAACTAAAGAGCTTACACCAAAGACTAAGCAATCGATAATTGGCAATAAATGTAGACAGTACATTTTGATTGAAGAGGTCAATGGAACTGACACTAGAATATATTCTTCTGCTCAAGGCGAACATGTAATCCCCAACGTAAACTACTGGACGTTATCAGAATATTTAAAATTAATAATCACATAAAGCGACCACATGGCATTATTTAAATTTGAAGATGATACTTCAATCGGCACAGTTTTTAGCGTAGATACAGCAACTATTATTGTAAAAGTTGATGAACTTGACAAACTAAGAAAACTCCAAGTGAACCATTTGGTCGCTGTTAAAAGTTCGAAGGCAGGCCAACATCTAATTGGTATTATAAATAGGATAACCAGGAAAGTTTCAGACGACGAAAAACCGGTAGGAGATGACTTAGGTTTAAATAATTTCTTGCTTACTGAAAATATTATAAAAGTAAATCTTATAGGAACTCTTCTTGATAAGCATGGTTCAAAAGAAAATGTATTTAAGAGAACATTAGATACTGTTCCCGAAATTGAAGCACCATGTTTTCCGATTGATGGTGAGAATATAACGAAATTCATGCATACTATTTCAACTGCAGAGAATTATAAAATTCCACTATCTATAGGAAAGTATTCAATTGATGAAAATGCTGAGGCCTTTTTAGATGGAGATAAACTTTTTCAAAGACATGCAGTAATCGTTGGAAGCACGGGTTCAGGTAAGTCATGGTGCGTTGCAAAGTTAATAGAACAGATTGCGAAACTGCCAATGGCAAACTGTATTCTTTTTGATATCCATGGCGAATATAGCGGAGCAGATTTCATAACTGAGGGAATACAACATTTAAGAGTCGCCAATCCCTCAGACTTGGGCAAAAAGGGGAATTTAGAAAGCGGTGTCCTAATGCTTCCTTACTGGTTACTTACTTACGAAGAAATGTTGGCAATGTTGCTTGATAGAAGCGATAGTAATGCACCAAATCAAGCAATGATTTTCTCGAAAACCGTCTTTAACGCAAAAGATGAATACTTAACGTCGATTGCCGACACGTCTTTCAAAGGAAGTATTACAATTGATAGCCCTATACCATACCAATTGAACGATGTTCTTGCTGAAATAGGTAGATTGGATGAAGAGATGGTTCCAGGAGCAAAAGCTGGCACTGAAAAACAAGGACCTTTCAGTGGCAAGTTGACCAGATTTATTCAACGCTTAGAGGCCAAAAGCCAAGACAAGAGGTTAGGCTTCATGTTCCAAATATCCGAAGATGAGTTGGATATTGATTGGATGAACAAGCTGTGTAACTGCCTCATGCACGGTTCGACTTGCAATGACAAAAAATCAGGAATAAAAATTATCGACTTTTCGGAAGTTCCTTCCGACGTTCTTCCGCTTGTAATTGGATTAGTAGCTAGAATTGTCTTTACAGTTCAACAATGGACAGAGGCTGCCAAGCGCCACCCTATTTGTCTTCTTTGCGACGAAGCACATTTGTACATTCCGGAAAGAACTAGCCAAGATGCTGCAGCTGAACTTGGGCTTAAAAATTTCGAAAGAATCGCAAAAGAAGGCAGGAAGTATGGAGTTAGCCTTACTGTTATTAGTCAAAGACCCGCTGAAGTAAATAGAACCGTTTTAAGCCAATGCAACAACTTTATTGCATTACGACTTTCTAATGCAGAGGATCAAGCAGTAATTAAAAAACTATTACCAGATAATTTAGCAGGACTAACAGATGTATTGCCAATACTTGATATTGGCGAAGCTTTAATAGTTGGTGATGCTTCACTTTTACCTACAAGAGTTATCATTGGCGAACCGACAATTAAGCCTCAAAGCGCAACCATAAAATTTTGGAAAGAATGGAGTAACGACAATGCTGAACAAGACGTTGCTACTGCAGTTGCAGGACTTAGACGACAATCAAAAGCCTAACGAATTAAATATAAATCATGATACGTAACATTGAAGAAACGATTTTACATAGTGGATGGAAAATCCTGAAATCTATATCCTTTGAATATGAAAATAAACGTGGAAATTGGAAGAAGGACAAAAAAGAAGTTTACATTAGGGGAGATGCCGCAACTATCCTTTTATATAATTTGGAGAGAAAATCTGTATTGTTAACCAAACAATTCCGAATGCCAACCTACATGAATGGTAATAACGATGGACATCTAATTGAAACTTGTGCTGGCATGCTCGATGGACGTTCTCCTGTAGATTGTATTATGAAAGAAACCGAAGAAGAGACAGGTTTGAAAATTTCCAATGTGACACAAATTTTCAATGGTTACACTTCGCCAGGCGCGATAACAGAGATGATGTATTTTTTTATTGGAGAATATAATGACGAGATGAGGGTTGGCGAAGGCGGAGGTTTGGAAGAGGAGAATGAAAAAATTGAGGTACTTGAGATGCCTTTTGATGAATTGTTCCAGAAGATTTACTCAGGCGAGATTAGAGATGTGAAAACAATTGTTTTGGCACTTC
>PJTT01000430.1_pt1 | contig 33307 bp, 29 predicted proteins | sample 1512261 | NCBI WGS metagenome assembly PJTT01 (sample SAMN08177685, study PRJNA422409) | Soil metagenome, whole genome shotgun sequencing project. | isolation source: Soil (2) enriched on wood chips | place: USA: Madison | collected 2015-01-15
CCCGGGACATGGGCGATACTTTTGTGGGGCAAAAGTATCCAAAACCCTGTCGCTGATTTTTGTTGCATCCTTAATAGACAGTGCATGGGCAAGTGTCTACAGACGCAACAAAAATGATGCGACCTTGCTGTTAATGCTGGCAGGTGCGATGATTGTAAAGTTTACGACTTGGTGACATAGTTACGAAGAGCAAAGCGATAACTTTAGGATTTGCCACTATCCTTATCGCAATACGCACTACCCAATACCATTCCACAGCGATCAAAAAACTAGATTATACGGTAACCGTATAACGTCGCTTTTCCAGTCTCCTTCCACGTGCTGGGAAACAAAGAACATGTTTGGGGAATCGAGGGATGGACAAAGCCTAGGAATCATGTCGCCATCGCATCCAACGCGATGGGGACGTTATTCTAGCTTTGCCAAACATGTTGCTTGGTGTGGCCCGGACTTGTGCGACAAAGCACCTGAAGGAGACAAAGGCTTTTGAGCACTTTTGGCCTTCAAAAGTGCTGCCCTGCCGCGGCGAGCGGCGGAAGGGATCGAGGGGAGGAGGTGATATAGGGAGTAAGTGATTTATCACTCATTAACCTTTTTCAAAAATCTTCGCTTTTTTAAAACTACGGCCACCACATGGTATTTAAACAATAAGAAACAATTATCCTTCTGTTAAAAGTTCGGTACGGCATGTAATGCTTTTTAGGAAGTTTTCAAGTACGTGGTTGCAAGAGGCTCTTTCATATAAAAGGGCCACCGAGGCGACCCTTTCACTGCTTATGAAAATTATGTTTCCCGGGGAGAGAAACGATGTGTCAAATTTAAGAATAATATCTGATCAAAATATGCGTAGCATCATAAAATGTTGTAACATTTATATATTTTGTCTCATTTTTTGTGTGGCGCAATCGATTGTTCTTTTTTTTGTGCTGCGACGGTTATTTCTATGTCTCACGTAGATATACGGATTTTGATCCGTCGGATCTGTACCGTTTTTTCTATCCCGAGTTCTGAAAAGCCCACCTATACTTTGGTCTAGTTTTGCAAAAACATCTTGATTTTCAATTTTTTAAGAATTGTCCCCTGCTTGTCCCCATTCGAGGCTTGCCGTTATTGATCTTTCGCTCTTTCTTTGCTGCTTCAAAATTTTGGTATCGTCTTGGAACATTCCGCACAGTAAAATTTAATTTGAATTTATATTGGATACAATTAAGAAAAAAAAGTATTTTTGTGGCCGTTAAGCTACACGATCGGCCATACTGCTGGGACGATCGTTTAAAAAGGGTAACAGCGAACCCAACAAGATCGTTTACAGGTCAACTGATTTTGTATCCGTTTGTTACAATAATTATCATAAAAAAAATGATTTTCGTTACTTTTTGGCGTTCAACAATGCATTTTTATTAAGGATAACGTAGATTTAATATAAAATTAGCGAGAATGTAGCAAATAGTTTACAAATAATAGCTATATTTGGGTCTACAATTTAAAGATTAACACCGGGTGGAGTAAAATCCATGGTTAGTGTACGGCAAAAGCATCAATCTAAGCTAAAATAATTGTGAAAAAGCTGTACTTATGAAAATTTTGAACAAAATTAGTGTTTACAAAGACTTAAAACTGAGAAAAAACAGAAAGTAAATTGATTAAAAGATTCCCGTAGCGGGAGGAAGGACAAATGGACGTTTCGCGATGTTAATTTAATATTAACTGTTATACGGACTTTGTGATAGGTTGATCTTGTGCATACCAAAATATGCAGAACAGCTACACTTTTGTCTTGTTTTTAATCTATACGCACGAAGATTCACTTATAGGATTTTGCTTTCTTTCAACGCTCGTTTCAGTCTAATTAGGTAAACGTTTACAACAGAATTAATCTTGTAGAATATGCATAGATATGTCCAAAACCGCGTGCTGGCTTTTTTAAAGATACTGCTTGTCTTGACCGACGCTGTATGTTTAAATATTGCCTTTGTAGTTGCCTTCTCTTTGGTGACTGCCTATGGCCTTGTAGACGCAACAGAGGTGATGAGTAGTAACTACTTCTCGCTATGGATGATGTTCAACCTCATTGCGGTCGTTTCGGCGATGTTTTTTAAGCTCTACTCGGATAACACCGTGGAGCGTTTGGAAAATGTGTTCCGCATGACGGTGCGCACGGCAGCTACGCTGCTCATCATCTTCAGCGGTTGTACGTTCATCGGCCATGCCTTCTCGGGCGTGTATTACTTCCTCGGGGCAGTTTTCGCCACGGTTTTGTTCTATGCCGCGATCTCTCGATTCTTACTAACGTATGTGTATACCGTGCTACCGCGGCGTCTGAAGTGGAGCAAACGTGTGGCCTTGATCGGGCACAACGATCACCTGGGGCCATTGGCAGGGAGCTTTTCGCCCAACAATCCATTCTACAGCGTGGATACCATCGAGTATCACGATGCCATGGAAAAGGCGACCAAAGACGAAAAGGTAGCCCAGTTCAAACGCTATTTCGAGCAGGTATCCAAATTGGGTATCCATGATGTGTTCTTGGTGAGCACGCCAGATATGACCAGCTACAGCAAGGAGCTGATTATGGCGGCCGATCATCAGTGTGTACAGCTGAACTTTGTGCCGGCGGTAACGGCCAGCATCAACTACGGCAACGAAGCTGCCGAGGCCGTGACCATGCAATTGCCGGTATTGCGCTCGCACGAGGAGTCGCTGTCTACCATGGAAAATCGGATCAAGAAGCGCCTGGTGGATCTTTTTATCTCCAGTATGGTCATCATCTTTATCTTAAGCTGGTTGGTGCCGATCATCGGTTTGATTATCAAGATCCAGAGCCCAGGGCCAATCTTCTTTAAGCAGCCTCGCTCGGGTCGTAACAACAAGTCATTTGGCTGTTACAAGTTCCGCAGTATGGTGATCAATAAAGATTCGGGTAAAACACAAGCGACCAAAGGCGATAAGCGCATCACACCGATTGGCGCATTTCTGCGCAAGACCAATCTGGATGAGTTTCCACAGTTTATCAATGTGTTCTTGGGGCAAATGAGTGTGGTGGGGCCACGTCCGCATATGCTGTCGCATACCGAGCACTACAGCCAGTTGATTCAGCACTATATGGTGCGTCAATTTGTCAAGCCGGGGATTACGGGCTGGGCGCAGGTAAATGGTTATCGCGGGGAAACCAAAGAACCGGAATTAATGGCCAAGCGTGTGGAATTCGATATCGAATACATGAGCAACTGGTCGGCTATGCTTGATTTTAAGATTGTCTGCATGACAGCCATCAACATGATAAAAGGGGAAAAGAACGCGTATTAATAAACATGCATAGTAGAAATCCAAATAAATTTAAACACCTATTTAGAAGTAATTATGAACATTAGATTTACTTATTTTGCCATGATGCTGATAGGTTTTCTGACCTTCGCTGCCACCACCGAGGCAGTAGCTGGGGAAGGAGAGCGCGATAGCATCCCGGAGTCGGCCTATGAATCCGGCTACCCTAATCCGTTTGCACTGGGTGTGCACGTGGGAACCACTGGCGTGGGACTCCACATTTACCAGCCGTTGGGCAATCACTTTGGCTTGCGTCTGGGCGGTTCCTTTATGCCGTTTCAAACGAATATCGTTGGCAACTACAGCAACCGTGATGTCCGTTCGGATGTTTCGGCCAAGGCCAACAATGTTTCTTTGCTGGTTGGTTGGGCACCATTTTCGCAGCAACGCGGCTTTTTCCGTTCGTTCAATATCCAAGTGGGCGGTGCGTACTTCTTTGACTTGAGCGGTAAATTAGAATCCCGCTTGGTAGAAGGCTACCGTTATGGGGATATCAATGTACATCCGGATCGCGTAGGAACCATCACGACCAACGTCAACTGGAAAGAAACGGTTAACCCGTATGCGGGTATCGGTTGGAGCAACATTGTGTTGGATAGCCGTTTCTCGGTCAGCATCGACTTGGGTGCCTATTACCTGTCCAAGCCAACGGTAACGATGGAAGCGACCGGTTTGTTGGAAGAGAATGTGAACAACGCGCCTACCATCGAGAACAACATCAAGAACTACCGCTACTTGCCGCGTGTAGAGATTGGTTTCAGCTACAGGTTTTGGAAATAGGAGAACCTTAAAATTATTGTGATTATGAAATTCAGAAAATTAGCGATATATACCTTGGCCTTCGCTCTTGCGGGAAGCGTTGCGTCATGTGAAAGTCCCCTAAAGGACTTTAATTTGCAGATCAGTACAGAGGTGATTCAGCACTATGCTACGCTGCGTGTTGTAAATAGCAGCAATGCCTCTGTTGCCAATGCAACAATCACTTTGGTGTCTGGTGATACACAAGACATTTACAATTTGGATGGACGCAAGGAGTTTAAGCTAGCCGGCGATTTGGTGGCCTTTGGCTTGGATCCGGCGCGCACGCCAACAGCAGCAAATCCTGTTCGTTTCCGCGTACAGATCGCAGCACCGGGCTACACCACACAAATTGTGCCCGTAGCGATTACCGATGCATCTGCTGGTATCGAAACGGTTATTTTAACCCAGCCGGCAAACTTGCCTGATGGCGCTGCACAAATTGTAGAGAATGTGCCTTTGAATTCCAATGGCTCTATCGGTGCGGCGGCTACGGTGTCTGTGGCTTCGGCTACGCCAGGTACTGCCGGTAATGTGGAATTGACTATCCCTGCTGGTACACAGTTTGTTGACGCACAGGGCAACACCCTGGTGGGTTCTTCCGTACGCATCACCATCACCAGCGTCGATGCGAATCACGAGGATGCCATCACCTTACTCCCTGGCGGTAGCCTGGTAGCGGATGAAGTCGTTGTGGAAGGCGGTAATACGACATCGGGTGCATTTGCATCTGCGGGCGTTGTGGATGTAAAAATGTTAGTCAATGGCGTGGCGGTTAAATCATTTAGCCAGCCTATCGCTATCTCAATGCCTCTAAATCCAGGCTTCGTCAGCCCAAGCACGAACCAAGCGCTTTCTAGCGGTCATGTCTTGCAAATCTTTAGCAACAGCGATACCGATCGTGTTTGGACCTTTGAAGAAAATAATGCTGCCGTAGGCTCTGCTGCTACCGGGTTTCGTGCCAACTTCAGCACAGATCACTTAACCTTCTTTATGGCGGGTGAGTTTGGTGAAGCTTGTGAGGCGGCACGTAGTATTGTCTTCTCGGGCGACTGGATGGCCAACGGTTCTACCTACCCTATTGTGGTGGAAACGTGGTGGGGCGGTCGTGTCCTAACTACCACAGATTATTCCATCAGTTTGAACAATGCCGCTATTGCGATCGATAATGTACCTGCTGTAGGAACATCGATTGTGGTTAAAAGTGCTGCAGGAAATATCTTGGAGCAAGCTCCTTTGGGTGCCTGTGGTGCGGTAACCAATATGCGTCTGCCAAATCCTGGCGATGCAACAGGTACCGTTTCTACACTACAATTGTATGTGCGCTGTCCAGATAAAGTTGACCCGATCACTTTGTTGCCAACCTTCGAAATGTTTTATCGCGTGGCAGGTAGTGGCGAATACAAATACCTAGGTGCTGTAGACAATGGTTTCCTACGGACTACCTTATTGAAAACAGATGGTACACGCTACGATTTTAGAGCCGTGTGGAAAGGCCGCGTGAAAACCGTGCAAGGGAAAACGGTCATGGCCGATAATACAGCAACCGTGGGTATTGCCCCAGGCGATATCATCGGTGAAAAAGCAGGCGCAACCAACTTGGCCATCTTGACCGAGGAGTGTGGTAACCTGTAATAGCATAAAGAAAACAAAACGCTCGTAGCCGAGCACGCAAGATCTCAAGTGTTAAACTTGTAATTGTAGGGGAATATCCCGGCAGGTCGCTCCTGCCGGATATTTCTTACAATCTTCAAAACCACCTGCGATCCAAAGGTAAAGGTAAGCGATGTCACACTGTCACGTCGCAGACCATCACCTTGTCACTATAAAAAAATACATCAACCGACAGGCATTAGGGCACGGTCAGAACAACGTCACCTAGCACCTTGTCATTTTGTAACTTGTAACAACACATGTTCAATATCTTCAACAAAAACCGTAACAATACCCTCGAATGGCTGCAAGTGGATATGCATTCCCATATTTTGCCGGGCATAGACGATGGGTGCAAAACGGTGGAGGATAGCTTGAACTTGCTGTCGCGCCTCTCGGCATTGGGTTTGGATACCTTTTACTTTACGCCCCATATCTTTCAGGATATGTATCCCAACACCCCCGAAAGCATTGCGCGTGCCTTTAGTTACCTCCAAGGTACCGAAGCACAACCGCTACTGGCGGGCTACGCGGCAGAATACATGGTGGATGGGCATTTCGACCATCGCCTGGACAAAGAGGAGCAGCCCTTGGCTACCTTGCCTGGCAACCATGTATTGATTGAGATGTCCTACATTCAAGAAAGCAAAAGCATTGAAAAGAACATATTCGATTTACAGATCAAAGGATACCAGCCAATCTTGGCGCATCCTGAGCGTTATGTATTTTATCACGAAAATCCTAAAGCCATAGAACGCTTTAAAGACCTCGGTTGCCTCCTGCAGCTGAATGTGCTTTCTGTCTTTGGCTATTATGGTTCGCGCGAGAAAAAAACGGCTAAGTATTTGCTCGATCGCGGGCTTATCGACTTCGTCGGCACAGACGCCCACCACGAAAGGCATATTCATATGCTCGAGCGTGGCTTAAAGAAGGAGGATATTAAACCGCTCTTTAAGAAGTGCAAACTAAAAAACCAGTCCTTGCTCCACTGTAGCACCTAAAAGCGAGCATACATCTACAACTACAACTACAAGCAAAATAACATGAAAGACATGAACCCTAAACCACCACAAGTACGCATAGCATGGCTTGCCCTTATAGCCTTGTTTTTTATGGCGAGCTGCGCCTCGGTAAAAAATACCGTTTACTTTCAGGATCTACCCATCGATTCTGTGCGCGTTGTTAAAGAAGCCGCCGCTTTTACAGAGCCTGTTATACAGGCCGATGATATCTTAAGTATTACTGTTCAGACTATTGATCCAGTTACTGCTGCAGTTGCTAATCAAGCAGTTGCTACGCAGGCAGTTGGTACCAGTTCTGCGACGAGTTTGGGCAACCAAATTATTTCTGGTTTTTTGGTAGATAAAGATGGTTATGTTCATATGGCTTTATTAGGAAAAGTTCAAGTAAAAGGATTGACTACTTATCAAGCTAGAGAGCGAATTACTAACCAAGCAACTCAATATTATAAAGATCCGACAGTGCAAGTCCGTTTTGCAAATTATAAAATTACAGTGCTAGGTGAAGTTGCAAGGCCAGCTACTTATACGGTGCCAAATGAGAAGGTTTCAATTTTGGATGCTTTGGGTATGGCGGGCGACATGACGATTTATGGGAAGCGTGAAAATGTTCTTTTGGTGCGCGAGCAAAGCGGAAAAAAAGAACTAATTCGTTTGAATCTTAATGATTCTCACATTTTTGAGTCACCTTATTTCTATTTGCGACAAAATGATGTGTTGTATGTGGAGCCTGGGAAAGCGAAAGCTGCAGCTAATAACGCGGCTAGGACACAGACAATTGCCATAGTCGGCTCTATTATTTCACTTTTAATTGTTGCAATAACGCGTCTTAGATAATATTTGAGAGGTTGCAGACAATTGGATATATTATTTTTTAATAATTAGTTGAAGTTTACATTGAAATTATGAGTAAAGTAAATAGGGATTGGGAGAAAGAGTTTGAGGGGGCGGAGTCGAATAATAAAGATTTTCTTGAATTTTTTCATAAGATTTTAAGAAATTGGTACTGGTTTGTTATTTGTGGAGCTATAGGCGTTAGTTTAGCTTTTATTTATCTGAAATCCACAGTACCTGCATATCTTATACATGCTAAACTTCTTGTTTCTGATGATAAAAAAGGTGGGGGGATGGTTTCCTCATCTGCGTTAGGAGATCTATCGGGATTAATGGGGGCAAAGAATTCTGTGGATAATGAGGTTGAGGTTTTGAAGACAGCGGATCTTATGCGTGCAATGGTTATTGCTGAGAAAGCTTACGTTGGATATTTTGAGAAAGAAAGAATTCTCACGTTGCCAGTAGCTTCTATTCCTTATACTGTTTCAGTTATTTCTAGTCCTGATAAGATTTTGGAAAGTATCAGTTTTAAGATCAAGTCTGTGAATGGAAATCAACTAGAAGTTTCTAATCCTGATACCATATTTGTTGTTGGTTTGAATAAGCCATTCTTTATAGAGAAAGTTGGTGATGTTTTGATTACTGAAAGCGGAAAGTCTAAGGAAGAGAGTAAAAGTTACGTTTTTACTATTCAGCCAGTCTATAAAGTTGTCAATGATTTTATGGATGCTCTAAGTGTTGAGGTAACAAACAAAATGGTTTCTACTATAGATCTTACATTTGCGACTTTTATTCCACGTCAAGGCGAGCAATTTTTAGGTACACTTATTGAGAAGTACGTAGAACTCAATTTGCACGACAAAAATGTAATTGCCGATTCGACACTTTCCTTTATCAATGCGAGACTTACACGTATTACTGACGAGCTAGCAGGAGTTGAGGATAGAATATCTGGTTATAAAAGAAGTACGCAATTAGCTGATATTTCTGAACAGAGTAGACTATTATTGCAAAATTCTGCTGAGTACACTAAAAGCATAGCGGAAGTAGAAACTCAATTGGCAGTGGTGGATGCAATGGTAGAATATTTAAATGATGCTAAGAATCCTCGGGTTGTGCCATCGTCAGTTATTCCTCAGGACGTGGCATTTAATTCTCTAGTATCACAATATAATGAACTTGTACTTCAAAGAGAAAGACTTTTATTGGCTAATACAGAAGACAATCCTTTAGTCAAAAATATAAGTTCTCAAATAGCTGGTGTAAGACAAGATATGATACAAAATGTCTCTGCTACCAGAAGGAATTTAGAATTGTCCCAATCAAGCCAGCGACAGCTCGCGAAAAGTATGACCTCACAGATTCAGCGAGTTCCTACTATTGAACGAGGTTATATCGACTTGGCTCGTTTGCAACAAATTAAGCAGGCGCAATATATCTTTTTACAAGAGAAATGGGAGGAAACTGCTATCAGCAGGACAGCAAATGTCTCTAATTCAAAGGTGATTGATTCTCCAAAGTCTGAAGAATTTTCTTTTGCTCCTAAAAAGAATACGACTATGATAATAGGATTGTTTTTAGGGTTGCTTATACCTTTAATCGTTCTTTATGTTAGAAATCTTCTAAATATCCGTGTCCAAACCCTACAAGATGTTAAAAATTTGACTGATCTTCCGGTTCTCGGAACTATATCACATTCAGATAATCATGAACAGGTCGTAATAAGTCCGGTATCTCGTTCTCCAATTGCTGAACAGTTTCGAGCTATGCGCACTAATTTAGAGTTTGCTTTAAACGGTGGCAAAATAATACTTTTTACTTCATCTATGTCGGGAGAAGGAAAATCTTATGTCGCTTTAAATTTAGCAGTTTCTTTAGCACTTCTCGATAAAAAAGTACTGTTGATGGAATTGGACTTAAGGAAGCCTTCTATTACCTCTAAGCTAGGACTTCCGGCAGGAAAAGGTTTTTCGCATTATGTTGTTAGACAAGATATGCGCGTTGAAGAGATAATTATGCCTTCTGGCGCTCACGAGAATGTAGATTTAATTCAGGCGGGAGCAATTCCTCCAAATCCAGCTGAGTTATTGTTGCATAGTCGTACGGATATTTTAATGAAAGAGTTAAAGAATCAGTATGATTTTATTCTAATGGATGCTCCTCCTGTTGGGATTGTAACTGATGCACAGTTACTTTCAAGATACTCTGATTTATGTTTGTATTTAGTAAGGCAACGGTATACGTATAAAGAGCAATTAAATATTCCAAACGATTTAAATGTTAATCACAAGATAAATCCTATCCAGCTTGTTGTAAATGATATTCATGCAAAAGGCGGATATTATAGCGGGTATGGATATGGTTACGGATATGGAGATTATGGGCAAGAACCCTCCAAAAGAAAATGGTGGAAGATTTTTCGTAAGTAGAGTTAATAAGAAATGATATTTGTAACCTTAGCTTTTTTCAATTAGTTAGATGGATTTTTTTAGTAGAATTTGGAAACGAAGATTATGGCTTAGGTCAATATTCTTCACAATTTACTTTAATCTTAAGTATTTGCCGTTCAAACAGGCATGTAGACTTCCGATTATTTTGTATAAACCTAAACTGTTGAAGCTTAAAGGAAGGGTGGTCATAGAATCTTCTAATATTTCTACTGGTATGATACTCCTCGGATTTCCAAAGGTTTCTATATTTCCCAACTCAGGAATTGTATTTGAGAATCATGGCGGCAACTGTGTTTTCTATGGTAGTTGTTCTATCGGAAACGCTTCTGCAATCTCTATAGGAAAAACTGGAAATTTGTATTTTGGGGAGCGTTTTAATGCAACAGCCTGCGCGAAAATTGTCAGCTATTATTCTTTGGAGTTTAAGGATAATGTGTCCTTAGGATGGGATAATGTCGTAACTGACACCGATTTTCATAAGATGACTAAAATAGATGGAGGTTATACTAAAGGTTACGGTAAAGTAGTTATCGGTCGATATAATTGGTTCGGTTTAAGATGTACTATTTTAAAAAATACTGATACTCCAGATTTTTGTACAATCGGTGGAAATTCTGTTCTTAATAAGAAGTACGATTTTCCTCCTTACTCTGTACTAGCTGGAAATCCTTGCGATAAACGCGGGGAAGGGGTCTACTTAAATAATAGAGATGATAAGATAGATTACTCTTGTTAGTTTTCTTTTTTTAAAATTCTTATTTTATTAATTTAACATGATTATATATGTATTATTTTCTGCTTTTTTAATTGCAGCTTTTGGGAAATGGTTGGTAATGGCATTGTCTACAATAGTGCTCAGAAAGTATTGTCATAAACTTCTCAGAAGAAAATTGCAGAAAGAAAAGGCTCGTTCGGTAAATGGTTCTTTAGATAATTTACTATCGAATTCCAAAATTAGAAGGAGTGGTATTAAGTACCAATTTAATAGGTATTTAAACGGTTATTTAAGATTTTTTATCTTCCGGATTGGACATATACCCTCGCATCATGTTAGAAATTTTGTTTATAAAAGAATTCTTTTAGTAGATATGAGTGATAACTCTGTTATCTATTGGGGAGCAGAGATTAGAGCACCATATTTATTAAAAATAGGCAGGGGCACTATAATAGGGGATAAATGCTTACTTGATGCAAGGAATAGGATAGAAATTGGCTCAAATGTAAATTTTTCATCAAATGTTTCTCTTTATTCTGAGCAGCATGATCATCGTGACAGATTTTTTGCTTGTAATTCTGATGAGTCTTTTCGTATAAAAATAGATGATCGCGCATGGATAGGTCCAAATGTCGTCATATTGCCTGGTGTTCACATCGGGGAGGGTGCGGTTGTGGGAGCGGGTTCTATAGTGACTAAAGATGTGCCCCCTTTTAGTATCGCTGCGGGTATGCCTGCAAAGGTTATTGCACAAAGAACACAGGATTTAATTTACGAGTTAGACGGCCAGCACTTGCCTTTTTGTTAGTATTGCCGGAATTATTTGGTGCATGTATAGAAAGTAAGCAGATCTTAAGAAGTATTAATATTTAATGGATATAAAAAAGAACATTGCTTTTAATAGCATTTTAACAGTTTCGAGCTACATATTCCCCTTACTAACATATCCTTACGTTGCTCGTGTGCTAGGTGTTGAAAATATAGGAGTATGTAACTTTGTTGATAACTTAATAAACTATTTTATTTTATTTTCGATGCTAGGAATAAATGCATTGGGCGTTAGAGAAATTGCGAAGTGTAAATCAAATGAGATCAAACTGGGCGAGGTTTATTCTAACTTGTTCTTATTGAACCTCATCGCAACCATCATTGTCCTTTTGGCTCTTGTTATTGCTACGCTGACAGTTTCGCAATTAAACGAGCACTGGGATTTAATGTTTTTCGGTGCAGCGAAGATCATTTTTAACTTATTTTTAACGGAATGGTTTTTTAGAGGGATAGAGAATTTTAAATATATAACCATTCGTTCTTTGATTGTAAAAATAGTTTTTGTTATATCTGTATTTATCTTTATTAAAGAGCGTGATGATTATTCTATATATTATTTACTGATGTGTTCCACAGTTATAATCAATTCAATACTCAATACTGGATATAGGAGACGTTTTGTTAAACTTTCATTAAAGAGTATACATCTCAGGCCATATATGCATGGTTTTTTTAGTCTTGGTGTCTACATGGTTTTAACATCATTTTACACATTTTTTAATACTATCTATCTGGGGTTTGCTGTAGGAGAATTGGAGGTAGGTTATTACACCACTGCTACAAAATTTTACCAAATATTTTTATCCCTCTTTTCAGCTATCACTACCGTCATGTTACCACGCATAAGTTCTCTTGCTGCGGAAGGAAATTTTAACGAGGTAAAAAGACTTACTGATAAATCTTATGAAGTCCTTTTAACATTCAGCTTACCGATCATTGTTTTAGCAACAGTGTTTTCCCCTCAAATAATTAGTATTTTGGCGGGAAAGGGGTTTGAGGGTGCTATTTTGCCGATGAGGATAGTTATGCCTTTGATGTTGATCGTAGGTATTGAGCAAATTTTAGTGATTCAACTTCTTGTTCCAATGAAGAAAGATAAGGAAGTTTTGATTAATTCTATTGTTGGAGCTATTTTAGGTGTAGGATTAAACTTATTATTAGTCAAACATTTCAAAAGCGTTGGTTCCGCATTGGTTTGGTTAACTTGTGAAACTATTGTTCTACTGTTATCTCAAATCTTTGTTCGAAAATCTATTGGATTAAGCTTTCCCTTTAGAAAAGTTCTTTTAAACATCCTATATATGTTGCCTATAGTTGCAATTTGTGTTTTTTTTCAATGGACATATATTGAGATCAACGATTACGTGTGCTTTACTATTGCAGCGATTCTTTCAGCGATATACTACGTGTGGTTAAGTGTATTTTGGCAGAAGAACCCTTTGGTGTTATCGTTATTAAAGAAGACCCCTTTAAAAAGATTTTATTTCATTGGAGGAGCGTAATGAACAATTTAGAAAATAAAGACATTTATGGACGATAAAGCGATAAAAAGATCTTTAGTTATATTCTATCTAATTGCGCTTGAATTTTATAGGCCTTCGTTTATTGGAAATGTCGAAGATCTATCTCGATACTTATTTGATATAGTTGGACTTCTATTGTTTTTTTATACAACTTTTTTTGAACGTAGAAGAAGTCTTAACATAAGTATATTCGGTAAATTGGGATTTTATTTATTAATCCTTTCTATGTTTACCTCGATTTATATGGCTTATGTTTACAGTAATCAGTCTTTAAGTCAAGGCTTTAGTTCTACACTTCCGTATGTTCTTTCCTACCTAAGTTTGCCAATTTTATTTAAAACAGGAGTAAATCGAACTTTTTTGGAGAGCAGTATTAAATGTTTTGCTGTGATAACGATGGTTCTAATTGCTGTGAATTTCGTATTTTATCCTACAGCTATTTTTGGTTCAGCGGATATTTCGGAGGGAAGGGGGGGGTTGGTAAGAGTTAGAATGACAGGAATGATGACAATTGCATTTTTCCTATATTATAGTATTCATCGGTATACATTGTTTAAAAATAGAAAACATTTAAAATGGATCTTATTATGTTCCATTTTCATATTGTTGTCGTTAACTAGGCAGTTAATTGCTTTATGTATTCTATTTGGTGTCTTATTGTATCTAAAAGATTTATCAACACCTAAGAAGGTGGCTATATTGACAGTTTTATCGCTTATTATGTTCTACGTTATACCTCAAATTACTTTATTTAAAGGCTTATTTGAACAGACTAATAATCAGTTAAATTCCGATACGGATGATGTTAGGTTGATAGCTTGGAACTATTATACACAAGAGGCGCAGCCGGATCCTGATTGCTACGTCTGGGGAACCGGCGTCCCAAATGCGAATTCAAAGTATGGTAAGTCATTTTATTCAGAGACTACTGATTTGAAGGTTTTTATAGTCGATGTCGGGTATGGAGGATTTTATTATTTATTTGGTTTAGTTGGGATACTTGGATTGCTAATCTTGTTATTCTCACAACTATTCGTCAAGACGTTTTTTATGTATTTTTATGTAAAATTCTTTATTATCACAAATTTGTTAATGGGTTTCACAAGTGGCGTCATCATCTATCGCTCCGAAGTTATGCTCTTAATGATTTCTATCTATCTTTTAGCTTACAAATATGAACACCGCCATCCTGATTTTAAATTTTAATAATCCATCTGATACGATAGCTTGTATAAAATCCGTATTGGAATTTAATACAGCTAGGATTAAGATTGTAGTTGTTGATAATGCCTCTCCAAACAAAGATGGTGTTGTAGAAATCAGTAATTGGATGAGAGATCATTTTTCATTCGAGTATAATGAATATTCTGAAAATGAGTGTTCTGATAGGGCTTTGTCAAAGGCAACTTTTATCTTGGGCGAACAAAATAATGGTTATGCAACAGGAAATAATATTGGTTTGAAGTTTATTTTTAAAGACACAGAAATAGAAAATGTTCTGGTCTTGAATAATGATGTTTTATTTGTGGAGGACGTTATTCCCAAACTTGTTGAGCAGCTTTATTTATTACCAGATGCAGCTATTGTCAGTCCTTTACTAAGAAAAAAGGATGGTGTTGAAATTGATTATAATTGTGCTAGAAAAGATATAAGTATATTTGAAGTTAGCCTAAATTTTCTAACATTGAAGAAGTCGATTTTTGCATTTCAAAAAAAATCTAAAGACAACAGATTATTACTTAAATCAAATCCCCAAATTCTGGACATGAACGAATTTGAGATCCAATTACCTTCAGGATCATGTATGTTGTTAAATGCTCGCTTCTTCCAAGATATTGGGGCGTTTGATCCGAGAACTTTTTTGTATTATGAGGAGAATATTTTGCATTCTAAGATCGAGGATAGGAAAAAAAAGGCTTATCTAATACCTTGGTTAAACTGCATTCATTTGGGGGCCTCCACTATCTCTAAGCATAAGCGACGGTACGAATTTGATAAGAAATGTGACCGTAGTGTCTGGATTTATGTGAACGAGTACTCAAAAGTCTCTATTTTAAAAAAAGTTTTTTTTAATTTTTCTTATCATACATATTCTTCGATTAGATTCTTGATCAATAACTGGAAAAAAATTACGGTTAAGGAGAAGGTAAATGATATTTCTACAAAATAATATTTTTAGGATATATGAAACTAATATTCGATTTAACAAAAACACAACCCATAGGCGACTCCAAATTTCATGGTGGAGGAAAATACGGAGAAATTGTTTTTAAAGCTCTTGTTGAAAGGTCTGGTGATATTCTAGCATATTACAGCAAATCAAAATGGATTAACCCAGAAATTATTTCAATCTGCCAAAAAAGGGGTGTGACATTATTAGAAGAAGGGAAAAATTCACTTTCCGAATTTGCTAAGATATATGATGCATTTATTTATAGTCCAATAATTGATAAAGAAATCGAAAGTTTCAGCCATGATGTTATATATGTTGCTACATTGCATGGTCTGAGAACTCTAGAAATGCCATCTGACAATTATAGAGGAGCTTTAAAGAATTTGAAATGGGGATGGCTTTATAACATCTACTATAGATTAAAGCAAAGCTACGATTTTCAGCATGAATTAAAAATGTACGATCGACTCTTTTCGAGGGCCAATATAAGATTACTTACTGTTTCAGAACATTCTAAAGCTTCTATTCTTTCTTACTTCCCAAAGTTAAGGCATGAGGATGTTAGAGTTTTCTATTCTCCCTCAACTTTTAAACAGCGAAAATATAGTTTAGAAGGATTTGCTACGAAACCTGAAAAATATTATTTTTTGGTTAGCGGAAATAGATGGGTGAAGAACACTGTTCGAGCTGTAAAGGCCTTCGACGAACTGTTTAAAGAAAGGCCTGCACTTAGAGGTAAGGTTGTTATTGCTGGGGTAAAGAATAGAAGATACTTCGACAAATATATTACGAATAGGGATAGATTCGAATTTCTGTCGTACGTAGATGAAGGGCAACTTGTTGACCTGTACAAAAATGCTTATTTGTTTGTCTATCCATCGTTAAATGAAGGGTTTGGTTATCCTCCGTTAGAAGCAATGGCGGAGGGAACTCCAGTTATTGCCTCTGCAATTGCATCGATTCCGGAAATTTGTTCCAATGCTGTTTCGTATTTCAATCCGTATTTAGTTAGTGAAATAAAAATGAGAATTTTGCAGATGGAAGATGATTCATATAGAGATCGGTATATACAAGAGTCTAAAGTACAGTTTGATAGAATAAAGTCAAAACAGGATCGTGATCTGAATGAGCTGGTTAATTACCTATTATCTTTTTAATGATAAAGGGTTTGATCGATCTCTCTATATAAAGCTAATACATGGAGCATCTTAAAAGAAAGAAAGTTTTATTTTTTGTGAATTCTCATCTAGCTGGTGCTGAGAGAATGACGATTAATATATCCGAATATTTGGATCCTAAGTCTTATAATGTAGTCTTTTACGTTGTGGGGAAAGACTTTGGATTAGTAGAGAAGGTTTTTCCCGAAGGAGCAGTAAAAAGGCTTATCAGAGTAAAGTCTTTTAAAGATTTTCTTTTTTTTCGCCTCATTAATGTCCTTTGGACCGAGAGACCTTCAATTGTATTTTCGTCTTTAATGCCCATCAATTGGCGATTGTGCTTTGCATCTTTTTTTTCACCAAGTAAGAAAGTAATAATTCGAGCGAATAACTATCTCTATACACAATCATTAATCCAAAAGATTAGGTTGTTTTTTGCTTATCGATTTGCGCATACTATAATTGTGCAGACCTCGGAAATGATGGATGAACATATTCGAGTTTTAAAGCTTTCAAACAGGAAAGTTATAGACTTAGCAAATCCTGTCAACACTGAAAACATTAATAATAAGCTTCAGGATGCAGTTTCTCCGTACACTGCAGGAAATATAAATTATGCTTTTGTTGGAAGGATACATCGTGTCAAAGGCCTCGATATATTATTACGAGCTTTCTTCGAGGTAGTGAAGGTTCAGTCAGAAGCTAAACTTTATCTCATAGGAGAGTACAGCGGTGTATTCCAGAGCTATTACAAAGACTTATTAAAGCTAACAGACGAGCTTGGTTTAGCCGAAAGTGTTGTATTTAAAGGGTTCACAGATAATCCTTATCCCTATATGAAATTTGCAGATTGCTTTGTCTTGCCTTCAAGAAATGAAGGATTACCAAATGTTGTGATTGAGGCGTTGTATGTGAATACCCCCGTTGCTGTTACCGTATCTATACCAGTAATAAGACGAATAGTCGCGGAAGGCGTGAATGGCTTTCTAGCAGATGTTGAAGATATAGAAGGTTTAGCGAAAGCAATGCTTGCTTCAGCAAATTTGGGTCGTGTAAAAACTAGATACACTTCTGCAACAAAAGAAGATTTTTTAAAATTGTTTAGTTAATATCATATGAAGGTTCTATTAGTAATAAATTCTTCTAACAATGGTGGGGCTATCAAAATGATCGTTACGCTCTATGAGGAGATGAAAAAGCATTACCCAGACAGTAAGATTGTATTTCTGAAAAAAATCGAATCTCAGTACTCTTCCATCGAAGGGGCATATTATTTACAGAAGCATTTAAGTAGCCCTCTTCACTACATCTCGGTCTATAAAAAATTGGATAAAATTGTTAGGGAAGAATCTCCAAATGCACTCATAAGCTTTTTACCATTGGCTAATATATTGTCAGGAGTAATAGGTCGTAAATATGGAGTAAAGACAAGAATTGCGTCCCAACGAAATCCTCCCCAAATTTACGGGAAAGTTGTGCGTTTTCTTGATCGTTTTATTGGCAGCCGAGGTTATTATACCGCAAACGTCTGTAATTCTGAAGCAGGCATGCAGGCATTTTCTAACTATCCTAATAATTATAAAAAGCTGCTGTCGGTAATTAATAACTGTGTTGAACCAGCGGACTTCTCATTTAAGGTGGAAGATGCGAAGGCAAAGATGGGCTCTGCACCGAAAGGTATCGTTTTAACATGTGTAGGGAGATTACATGATCAAAAAAATCACGCCGTATTGGTGAAAGCGATGAAGTATATTGATGATGCTGTTTTATATTGTGCAGGTGATGGTCCTTTACGTGGAAGCCTAACTGAGTTAATAAAGAAAGAGGGAGTTGAGAATAAAGTCGTTTTGTTGGGCGATTTAAATAGGGAAGAGGTAAGGATCTTATTACGTGCAACAGATATATTTGTTATCCCATCCAAATACGAGGGGTTGAGTAATTCGTTAATTGAGGCGCTGTCATATGGTCTGCCAGTAGTATTTAGTAATATTCCATCATTTACTAGTTTTTTGCGGTTAAATGCCGATAATGAGCAGTATGTTGGTGTGCTCGTGAAAGAAAACGAAGAGTCGAAATGGGCAGAGGCGATAAATGGAATTTTAAGTAACCAACAAAAATTGCAGACCTGTAAATCTCTTTCATTCGATAAAGTCGCTGAGCTGACAGCTGAAAAGATGACTACTAAATTTATTGACTTGTTTTATGAAAAAAACTAAAATTGTCGCTATTGCTTCTGTTGGCGGCCACTGGATTCAGTTGCTACGATTAAAACCTTTGTATGATAAACATGATACTGTATTTATCTCTACACGATCCGACTTTAAGGATATGGTCGAAGGAAAATTTTATAGTATTTCTGATTTTAATAGAAATAATATGCGGGGGTTCTTTCAAGCATTTTCTAAATTGATGCAAATAATGAAATCCGAAAAACCAGACGTTGTAATAACCACTGGTGCCGCACCTGGATTATTAGGGCTTATTGTTGCGAAATTGCTAAGGATAGAAACGATCTGGCTGGACAGTGTTGCTAATGTAGAAGAGCTATCGTTAAGCGGACGGATTGCCTCTAAATTTTGCTCAAGAGTATACACGCAGTGGCCTGATTTGGCCGGAGGTAAAATCATTTATGCAGGAAACGTATTATCATGATATTTGTAACAACTGGCACACAAGAACCTTTCGATAGGTTATTAAATATAGTAGAGATTTTTGCAAAAACTATCGATACAAAAATTATTATACAAGCGAAAACTTCAAAGAAGTTCCCATCCAATGTGGAAGTCTACGAATTTTTATCACCTATAGAATTTGACAATTTTTTTGTTAAATCTGACTTTATCGTAAGTCATGCAGGTATGGGAACAATTATCTCCGCACTATATAAAAGTAGGCCTTTAGTTATTTTTCCACGGATTGCTTCTTTGGGAGAACATCGTAACGAACACCAAATGGCGACGGCTAAGAAAATTAAACAACAAGGATTTGTACACGTTGTATTCTCCGATGAAGAGTTACTTCTGCTCATGAAAAATCTCGTTTTGACAGAGAATCTTACGCCATTACATAAAATTGGCCAATTTGCCAGTACTAGCTTACTAGATTCCTTAAATGATTTTATTACCAAAATATGAAAAGAGAAGAAAATATAGAAACATTAAGAGGTATAGCTATAATATTGATGGTGCTAGGGCACGTTGTCGGGGGTGATTCAACCAAGGGGCTTCGTGTAGATAATAATTCTTTTTATTATTATATATTCTATGTTTTTGAATATATTAGAATGCCACTATTTACAGTAATTTCAGGATATGTTTATGCGATAAAACCTCTTTCTAATGGTTATCCTTTTAGTAAATATTTGTTGAGAAAAGTTCAACGGTTGCTAATTCCGAGTTTGATCGCTTCTCTTCTTTTTTTTCTCGTCCAAATATCTACTCCAGGAACTAATTCATCCTTTAGTATGACGGATCTGCCTTCTATATTTTATAAATCTTATGTGCATTTTTGGTTTGCCCAAGGCATTTTTTTTGTATTCCTTTTAATTGCATTGTTAGAATATTGCCAGTTTTTAACTAAGATAAAAAACTGGGGAATTACCATCACTATTGTATTTATAATTTTTCTATCAGGTGAATTTGGCAGCAACTTGTTGTCATCAAGTAGATGGCCCTTTTTAATGTTATTCTTTCTGTTTGGATTAGGAATTAAAAGATTTGAGATTAATAGAGCGCAAAATTGGTCTCTATTATTTATTAACGTTTCTATTTTTGTATTTGTTACTAGCTTTGTTATCCAACAATCATTTTTCTTCTTAAATTCTCTTGATGTGATTACTCCTTGGATTGATAAATTGTTTACTGTAACTATAGGCTTATCAGGATCTATTTTGCTTATAAACTCTACTATCGTAAATAGATGGATGAAGAAAATGGGGAATTATTCATATGAAATATATTTGTATCATGTTTTTGGAACTGCTGGGAGTCGTATTATCCTTCACAAATTGGGCTGCGATAACACGCTTTTAAACCTTATTTCAGGATTGTTGATTGGACTAGCGTTTCCAGTTCTCTTTAAAAACATTCTTGTTAAATCTCCTTTTTTAAATTCAATTATATTCGGAGACCGGAAAGTTAAAGGCGTTTAACGGAGCTAATTTTACCTGACAATTACACAGCGACAAAAAAATAAAAAATTAAGTGATAATATGATGAAAAAAGTAAAAAAAATCACCTGTATAGGTGCAGGATATGTGGGGGGACCCACTATGTCAGTGATAGCGCAAAAGAATCTAGATGTCGAAGTTACAGTTGTGGATTTGAACCAATCTCGGATTGCGGCGTGGAATGATACAGATTTAAACAATCTACCTGTGTATGAACCTGGTTTGGACACTGTCGTTGCTGACGCACGTGGTCGTAATCTTTTCTTCTCTACTGATGTGGATAAAGCTATTGATGAAGCAGATCTGATCTTTATTTCAGTGAATACACCAACGAAAACCTACGGGAAAGGAAAAGGCCAAGCCGCCGATTTAAAATATATCGAACTTTGTGCACGTCAGATTGCAGCTGTAGCAAAATCAGATAAGATAGTGGTCGAGAAATCGACGTTGCCTGTGCGTACGGCCGAGGCATTGAAGAGCATCTTAGATAATACAGGGAATGGTGTCAACTTCCATATCCTTTCTAATCCGGAGTTTTTGGCGGAGGGTACAGCCGTAACCGATCTGCATAATCCGGATAGGGTGTTGATAGGTGGGGAAGATGCAGCAGCCATCGAAGCCTTGGTACAGGTTTACGAAGCATGGGTGCCTCGCGAACGTATCTTGACCACCAATCTATGGTCATCCGAGTTGTCCAAATTAGTGGCGAATGCCTTCTTAGCGCAACGTGTTTCATCCATCAATGCCATCTCGGAATTATGTGAGGTTACAGGTGCAAACGTAGACGAGGTTTCACGTGCTGTCGGTCAAGATTCACGGATTGGCTCTAAGTTTTTGAAGGCATCTGTAGGTTTCGGGGGTTCTTGTTTTCAAAAGGATATTTTAAACTTAGTATATATCGCTCGTACGTATAATTTGCATGCTGTTGCGGACTATTGGGATCAGGTTATCTTATTAAACGATCACCAGAAAACGCGTTTTGCCGAGAACATCATCAAAACGATGTATAATACGGTAAATGGTAAAAATATCGCTTTCTTGGGTTGGGCCTTTAAAAAAGATACAAACGATACGCGGGAATCGGCTGCTATATACGTGGCAGATCATCTTTTAGCAGAAGAAGCTAATTTGATTGTCTATGATCCAAAAGTACCTGCCGAACAGATCTACAAAGATTTAGATTATTTGGGTACACGCTCCGCAGAAGATAATCGGCGTTTGGTAAGAGTTGTGAATGATCCCTACGAGGCCTTGGCTGGAGCACATGCTGCGGCAGTCTTAACTGAATGGGACGAGTTCAAAGCCTACGATTGGGGGAGGATAAAAGAAGAAATGAAACGGCCATCATTTATTTTCGATGGTCGTAAATTGTTGAACAAAAAACAACTCCTTGATCTAGGGTTTGTCTACTATGCTATTGGAGAATAATTTGACTTAATAGTTATGATTAGAAATAAAAATGATCTGAAATCTTATCTAGCCGAGGATTTTAGAGAACTTCGAGCAAAAAAGCAATCGCTCTTTAAAAAACTCCTGTTTCCAAATAAAATTTTAGAGTTCCAGATTGTTTTGAGAAAAGCCGAGTACTATCATAACACAAAGGATTCAGTTTTTTTAAACAGGATTTTATTTTTTTATTATAAAATCTTACTCCGAAGACGATCGTTGAAGCTCGGTTTTTCGATTCCGATAAATGTCTTTGGTCCAGGTTTAAGTATTGCGCATTATGGCACAATTGTGGTCAATCCTGCAGCAAAAATAGGAGCAAATTGTAGAATTCATGTTTGCGTGAATATAGGAGCCAGCGCAGGTAGCAAGAAAGCTCCTCAAATTGGTGATAATGTATATATCGCGCCAGGGTGTAAAATTTTTGGTGATATTGTTCTTGCTGATAACATAACGATTTCGGCTAATTCTGTAGTAAACAAGACAGAATTGACGCCAAATGTCTTAATTGGAGGAATTCCTGCTAAGGTATTGAAAACTCTAGACGGAGATCAACAATTTAATTGGAAGTCGTAGTACATAATAAAATGTTTTAAGGTATTAACTTTTTGAAAATGCGTAAAAAATTCCAAACCCTGTTTCCTGATACAGCAGACAGCGAAATTCGCCATGTGTACAGTCCATATCGGGTCTGTCCTGTAGGGGCACACATTGATCACCAACATGGTCACGTGACAGGTTTCGCACTGGATCATGGCGTCGATCTGTTGTATGTGCCGACAGAGACGGGGGTGATTAATCTTTTCAGTACCGATTTTGAAGGACAGGTGCTATTTCCGCTAGGCGCTATTCCGCCAAAATACCAGCACTGGGGTCGATATATTCAAGCAGCCATCTATACGGTTTCGAAAAAAGGCGAGGTTAAATTCGGCGTTCAAGGTCTTATCTGTGGATCCTTGCCAGTAGGAGGGCTATCGTCTTCTTCTGCCGTGCTGCTGTGTTATATTATGGCTTTGGCGGATGTGAATGATATAGAAGTTGACGAGCACGAGTTGATCGAATTGGCCTTTCGTGCAGAGAAAGAATACATCGGTTTGAGCTTGGGTAAGCTTGATCAAAGCTGCGAAGTTCTGGCTAAGAAAGACCACCTTCTTTACCTAGATACGCAAGACGATTCCTATCGATTGATTCCACAGCCAGCGGAAATGCCCGATTTTGATATTTTAGTTTTTTTTAGCGGTTTGACACGAACTTTGGTTAATACAGGGTATAATACGCGTACAGACGAATGCAAGGTAGCTGCATACTCTTTATTGGCTTATGAAGGTCTTCCTTACGATGCCTTTACCGATACGCGTTTGCGTAATGTGGATCGGCAGGTGTATAACAAATGGAAGCATCGTCTGCCCGACGCGTTGGCCAAACGTGCTACACATTTTATGATGGAACATGAACGGGTGGAACACGCCGTGGAAGCTTTTGCAAAGGGCGATATAAACATGCTGGGTGCGATCATGTTTGCTTCGGGTGAGAGCTCCATCCAATATTGGGAGTCGGGCTGTCCGGAGATGATCGGCTTATTTGAGGCGATTAAACAGGCTCCCGGGATCTATGGTGGCCGCTTCAGCGGCGCTGGTTTTAAAGGCTGCTGTGTTGCCTTATCGGATCCAGCACACCGAGATGAAGCCATTAACTATGTAACGAATGCATACCTCGCACAATACCCCGAAATGGAAGGGAAATATGAGGTGCGTGTATGTAAAACAGCTGACGGCGTGCGTCGGGTTAGCTAGTCGAAAAAATAAAAAGAATATGAAAGCATTAATATTAGCTGCAGGATACGCCACACGTTTGTACCCCTTGACGAAGAATTTTCCTAAACCGTTATTGGAGGTTGCAGGGAAAACAATTTTGGATCGTCTGGTGGAGACCGTCGACCAAATTCCAGAAGTAACGCAGCATATTATCGTGACCAATGCCAGCTTCTACGAACATTTTGAAAGCTGGAAAAAAGATGCTCCATATACCAAGGAGATCGTGATTCTCAACGATGGAACAAGCAGTAATGAAAATCGCCTAGGCGCGGTGAAAGATATTCTATTTGCCATCGAGCAACTGGATATTCAAGAAGATCTCTTGGTTTTGGCCGGGGATAATGTCATTACCTTCTCCTTTGCGGACTTTGTGGCTTACGCGCAGACTAAGGGAACGAGCTGCATTACCTGTCATGAGGAACCTTCTTTAGCTGCTCTGCAAAAGACAGGTGTTCTGGAAATGGAAGCAGACTTTAAGGTGATTGCCATGCATGAAAAGCCTGCGGTACCGCCATCGCATTGGGCCGTTCCGCCGTTCTACTACTACAAGAATAGCGATTTGCCGCTGATCAAAAAGGCGCTCGATGAAGGTTGTGGTTACGATGCCCCCGGAAATTTAGCGGCGTGGCTTTGTCAGCAGATTCCCGTGTATGCTTGGCCGTTGAACGGTGCCCGCTTTGACATAGGCGACTTGGCGGCCTATGAGCATGCACAGAAAGAATTTACCGAATAAAATTTACATGTAGGGGCATATGACATATGCTTTTTTAACGAATAGAAACGATATGCAATACAAGAAAATTTTGGTCACCGGAGCCGCTGGTTTTATAGGCTTCTACCTCAGTAAATTGCTTCTAGAAAAGGGTGTGACCGTGGTCGGATTAGATAATATCAATGACTACTATGATGTCAATCTAAAATACGCGCGTTTACAAGAGTTGGGGGTCGGCCGTGCAGAGGCAGAACTTTGGAATGTGAAGGCTACATCGAGTAGCTATGTAAATTTTGCCTTTTACCGATTGAATTTAGAAGACCGCGATGCATTGCCTGCACTTTTCGAAGCCGAGCAATTTGATGCTGTGATTAACTTGGCCGCACAGGCCGGTGTGCGTTACAGCATTGAAAATCCGGAAGCTTATGTCGATAGTAATATTGTGGGATTCTTAAATATTCTCGAATGTTGCCGTCATCAAAAGATAGGTCATCTGGTCTATGCATCCAGTTCGTCGGTATATGGTGAAAATGGAAAAGTGCCTTTTTCGGAAGATGATCGTGTGGACTTTCCGGTGAGCTTATATGCCGCGACCAAGAAGGCCAATGAGCTAATGGCACATACCTACAGCCATCTTTACCAACTGCCGACAACCGGGCTACGATTCTTTACGGTATATGGTCCGTGGGGACGTCCGGATATGGCTCCCATATTGTTTGCATCAGCTATCACGGAAGGTCGTGCCATCAAGGTGTTTAACAATGGCGACATGAGCCGTGATTTTACATTCGTAGAGGACATCGTTAATGGAATTGTGATTTCACTGGAAAATCCGAAAGGTGCCAAAGCACCGTACCAAGTATTTAACATCGGTAATGGATCGCCTGTCAATCTATTGACATTTATTGAAACCTTGGAGAATGCTTTAGGTACTAAAGCGGATAAAAATATGATGCCGATGCAGGCGGGTGATGTGCCTCGCACCTGGGCGGATACGCAACACTTAAACGCTTTAGGTTATCAGAGTAAGACCCCGATTCAAGAAGGCGTGCAGCAATTTGTTAAATGGTTTGTTGATTATACCAGCAAGTAGAACATGAAAAAAACGATTATCATTACCGGAGGAGCCGGCTTTATCGGCTCCCACGTCGTTCGTGAGTTTGTGAACAACTATCCGAACTATCAGATTATCAATCTCGATGTATTGACCTATGCAGGAAACTTGGAGAACTTAGCCGATATAGAAGATGCGCCAAATTATAGTTTTGTAAAAGCCGATATTACGGATGCGGCTTTGATACTTGATATCTTTAAGCAATATCAACCCGATGGGGTAATACACTTAGCTGCCGAGTCTCATGTGGACCGTTCCATTACCAATCCCACTGCCTTTGTGATGACCAATGTCATCGGCACGGTGAATCTATTAAACGCGGCAAAAGAGATCTGGAAGGATAATTACGAGGGAAAGCGCTTTCACCATGTTTCCACGGACGAAGTGTTCGGCGCATTAGGTGATACGGGCTTGTTTACAGAAGATACCAAGTACGATCCACATTCACCCTACTCCGCATCAAAAGCATCTTCCGATCATTTTGTACGGGCCTATCACGATACCTATGGACTGCCTATGGTATTGACCAACTGTTCGAACAACTACGGCCCGAACCATTTTCCCGAGAAATTGATTCCCTTGTGCATCCACAATATATTGAACGGCAAGCCGCTTCCGATCTATGGCGATGGTAAATATACGCGGGATTGGCTTTTCGTCATCGACCATGCCAAGGCAATTGATCTGGTGTACCATAAAGGCGCCAACGGGTCCTCCTACAACGTCGGAGGATTCAACGAATGGCAGAATATTGATTTGGTAAAGGAGCTTTGCAAGCAGATGGATGAAAAGTTGGGCCGTCCCGATGGCACCGCTTCCCAGTTGATCACCTTTGTCAAAGATCGGCCGGGGCATGATTTGCGTTACGCCATCGATGCCAGCAAGATCAATCGGGAACTGGGTTACGAACCCTCTGTAACCTTTGAACAAGGTCTGTCGATTACGATCGATTGGTTCTTGAGCAATGAAGATTGGTTGAACAATGTAACCTCCGGCGACTACCAGAAATATTACGAAAAGCAATACGAAGATTAATGAAAGCAACAGAAACCAAACTAAAAGGTTGTTTTATTTTAGAACCTGCCAAATTCGGTGATAGCCGAGGATATTTCTTTGAGAGTTATAATGAGCAGACGTTCAATCGCCTGACCGGCACAACAACGAGGTTCGTGCAGGATAACCAGTCGTATTCGACAAGGGGCGTGTTACGAGGCTTGCACGCACAGGCCGGCGAATTTGCGCAGGCCAAACTGGTTCGCGTTTTGGAAGGACGGGTGGTCGACGTCGCTGTAGATGCGCGGCCAGATTCGGAAACTTTTGGTCAGCATGTGGCTGTGGAGCTTTCTGCGGAGAACAACCTGCAGTTGTTTGTGCCGCGCGGCTTTCTGCACGGCTTTGTGGTGCTGAGTGAAACGGCGACCTTCTTTTATAAATGTGATAATTTTTACAACAAGGAATCAGAATGTGGGGTCAAGTTTGATGATCCGGCCTTGGGCATCGATTGGGGGATTTCAGCGGAAGAATTGATTATTTCGGATAAGGATCAGATACTACCAACCTTTCAGGAGGTATTTGGGTAGTCGTTAAAGAGCAAATTTACACGGGAAAGCCAATGCTTCATCCTATCGTATAAGAAAAACATAAAACAATGAAGATACTTGTAACAGGTGCAGGCGGACAGCTAGGCTCCGAAATAAAAGATCTTGCTGTCCAGTATAGCACAGATAGTTTTGTATTTGTGGATAGGGATGAAATGCCCTTGGATGACCTAGATCAGGTAAGAAATTTTTTGGAGAAGACCCAACCCGATATTATTATCAGCGGCGGAGCTTACACAGCGGTAGATAGGGCCGAATCCGAACCGGATTTGGTCGATGTGATTAATCATCAGGCCGTGGCTACCATGGCAGAATGGGCAAAAAGTAACGATAGAAAATTGATCCATATCTCCACAGATTATGTTTTTCAAGGCAATAGCGCGACAGCCCTGAAAGAAGATGAGCCCACCGACCCCATCAACGTTTACGGGTTGAGTAAGCAACGCGGTGAAGCAGCGATTTCTTCATCGGGTGCAGACGCTGTTATAATCCGCACAGCATGGGTATATTCCGCTTATGGTGCCAATTTTGTCAAGACCATGATTCGTTTGATGAGTGAGCGTGAGGAGATATCGGTCATTGCTGATCAGGTAGGATCGCCTACCTATGCACATGACTTGGCGAAAGCTATTTTGGATATTATTTACACGGATAAGTGGCGGGCAGGCATCTATCATTTCTCCAATGAGGGCGAGATTTCCTGGTATGATTTTGCTATGGCCATCCGCGAATTGAAGGGCTTGGACTGTAAGGTCAACGCCATCCCTACGGAACAATACCCTACGCCAGCAAAACGCCCAAAATATTCGCTTTTGGACAAGACAAAGATCAAGGCACAATATGGCGTTGCAGTACCCGAGTGGAAAGATAGCTTGCAACAGATGTTGGAGAAATTGGGGTAGTACATCTTTGCTTTGCATATACCGCTTTTACATATAGAAAAACCATCAATCGATAAAACATGAAAGGAATTATATTAGCCGGAGGATCCGGCACCCGTTTGCACCCCTTAACGCTTGCTGTGTCCAAGCAGTTAATGCCGGTGTATGATAAACCGATGATCTACTATCCACTGTCAACGCTGATGTTGGCGGGGATCAATGAAATTTTAATTATATCGACGCCCCAAGATCTGCCTAATTTCGAAAAATTACTGGGCGATGGCTCAAATATAGGCTGCAAATTTACGTATAAGGTACAGCCTTCGCCAGACGGCCTGGCACAGGCTTTTATCTTGGGGGAGGATTTTATTGGCGACGATAATGTGGCTCTGATTCTGGGGGATAATATTTTCCACGGTTCCGGCATGTCCAAGTTGTTGCAGTCCTGTGCCGATCCGGATGGGGGTGTGGTATTTGCCTATCAGGTGCATGATCCCGAACGTTATGGCGTTGTGGAATTTGATCAGGATAATAAGGTGGTGTCTATCGAAGAAAAACCAAAGGAGCCCAAATCAAATTATGCCGTACCGGGACTGTATTTTTATGACAACGAGGTGGTGGAGATCGCTAAAAATATTCAACCGTCGCCTAGAGGTGAGCTCGAAATAACCGATGTCAATAAGGAATACCTAAAGAGAGGAAAACTTAAAGTTGGTGTTTTTGACCGGGGCACTGCTTGGTTGGATACCGGTACTATTCAATCGCTGATGCAAGCGGGGCAGTTTGTACAGGTTATTGAAGAACGCCAAGGACTAAAGATTGGTTCCATCGAAGAAGTCGCATACCGAATGGGCTGGCTTGATAAAGGGCAGCTTTTAGAGATTGCAGAGCCTTTACGTAAAAGCGGATATGGAGAGTATTTAACTAGGTTATAGAGCCTAATTTTTACCATAGCATTCTGCTTCTTAAAGGTTTTAAATCCGTCATTTATTAAAACTATTGACGGATTTTTTCGTCGATAATAGTGTTCGATATGGATGATTATTAGTGATTGATAGCTTATGATTAGATTTTTTCTTATTTTATGTCTGATATTTTTGGCAATTTGTGATTGGAATCTGCAAGCACAAGAGTTAGATTTAAAGAAAAATTTTGGATGGGCATCTGCTACAATAGGTGGAAAAGGTGGGCGGATAATCCGCGTCACGAACTTAAATAAATCAGGACAAGGCTCTTTTGCAGCAGCGCTTTCTGTTAAAGAAAAGAGAATTATTGTGTTTGAAGTCAGTGGTGTGATTGACTTGGAAGGAAATGTTTTAAATATTAACTCACCGTACCTGACAGTGCTGGGACAGACAGCCCCAAGTCCTGGGATAACGATAATAAATGGAGAGATAACGATAATGACGAATGACGTGATAATGCAACACTTGAAAATACGATCAGGATCAGCTTACAAGGATAAGAATTTTGATGGGTTATCAACGCATCAAGGTGCCTACAACGTCATTATTGATCACTGTTCTTTTACGTGGGCAGTGGATGAAAACTTGTCAGTTTCAGGACCTCGTTTTGAGGGAGCGACGCCTGCGAAATGGCGAGCGAATACCTCACATCGGATTACCTTTAGTAACAATATCATTGGCGAGGGCTTGTTTCATTCTACCCATATCAAAGGAGGACACTCTATGGGTACATTGATACATGATAATGTCACTGATGTATTACTAATGCGGAATTTATATGTAAGTAATAATGAACGAAATCCGTTATTTAAAGGAGGGACTAGATGTATTTTCTTAAATAATTATATTTTCAATCCAGGCCGCTATGCAGTTCGCTATTCATTGGTCAAAGAGGAATGGGGGAATCATGTGGAGCAGGTCGGGTATCTAACTATTATTGGTAATGTCGTTCAATTGGGCGAGGATTCCCATAAAGATCTTCAGTTTTTTTCTGCTGCAGAAGGACTTCTAAATGTATATTTTCAGGATAATTTGATGATCGAGAAAACGGGTAATATTTCTGATAAGTTATTCTCAGGAGATCGATCTAAAATCGTAAAAATGAAACCAATTTGGCATGATGATTTAATGGTATTGAAAACAGATATATTACGAGATCACATTTCATTTAATGTAGGAGCAAGGCCTTGGGAACGAGATGAGATTGATAAAAGAATAATTAAAGACGCCTTCAATCATAAAGGAAAGATAATTGATTCTGAAGACCAGGTAGAGGGGTTTCGTAATATGCCGAAAGGGAAATATTCAAGTTTTGATGAAAGTCAATGGGATTTAAACACGCTTAAAAAGAGATAAATCTATTTAAAAATAAGCAAGTAAGCTTTAAACTCACTCGCTTATTTTAAACAGCATCTCTAATTAAGGAAGGTTTTTTTTATAAAAAGTTGAAAACCTGTCGTGTTTTCGAATAGCCTACCTTGATCTACAGCTAATCTGCCTCCAATATTCATCCCATTCTTTAAAAGTTTGTCTGCCTGAAGTAGTCCAGAAAATTGATTTACAGGTTCGAAAATTCCGTATTTTGGTTCGCGTCTAATTGATCCTAAAGAACTTCCATATTCACTAGTTGCGAAAGTACCATAATGTCTCGCGAAAGTTAGCTTACTGAAGAAATTCCAATCGCTTGCATGTCCTTGGAAACCGATATGACCAGCTGCGACCCTATTACTTATAAAATATCTATCTGGATCAGACACTTGACCTTCGCGTACGGTGTTCACCGGAACAATTAACGGAGACCCCATCCCAGCTTCTCTGTACGACCATCCTTCTATGTAAAAAAAGTTGTTGTAATAATTTTCGTCTCCCGACTTGGTCGGTTTGGACCAAGGATAACCAGCCTGATCTTTCGAATAGAAAAACTCTACTAATACCTTTTTCCAATCCCAAGCTTTCGCTTTATCGTATTTTTTATTGGATATTGTTACGCCATTGAGCCCGTCCTTTATATTTGCGAGCTTCGACAAGGCACCGACATCGTAAAATGTCTGACGGTAAAACATTAGATTGTAGTTTTCGAATTCATAGGATGCACCTAAATCTATAGAACCTTGATGATTTCCTACTTTTGACCGCGGAACGCCAATACCTCCTCCACCATAAGCTTTCCCGGTAGCAACATAAAATAAAGATTCGATAAAATTAAGTTCAAATTTGTCTCCATATACTTTTCGCTCACTTCCCCATTGGACTTGATGATTAAATCCTCCAAAAAGTTCAAGCCTCCAATCAGCTCTTGCAAGTCGACCATACAGAGACTTTTGATGTAGTAAGGTGGGAAGTTCATCAATGCCCGTATATGAAACAGGAACTTTCCCCATATACCCATTGGCAAAATTCCCTTTAAAAGAGAACAAGCCCCCAAACCAAGGCAGTCTATAATATTCCGGGATACTAATTTCAAATTTAGGTACACCCAGCGCATTCCCCGATACCGCAAAGTTACCCGAGGTAAGCAGCGTATCCCCATTGAGCCCCATCACATCCTTGCTGCGGCCTAGGCGAGCCTCAAACATGGCGAAACGCACTTTCACATGCGCATCGATTAGCTGCCCTTGAAACTCCTTCCCAATATTGGCACGTCCTTCGAGGCCATAGCCCCAGTCCCAGTTGGTTCCGCCATTTGCGGCTTTACCCTGCCACTCGCCCTGCACCTTATAATTTTGGTAGGCGCGAGCAATCATACTTCCGGAAGCACCTTCCAAGGGAATGGACCCATATTGATTGGAGCGCATCCAAAAGGGGACAGCCTTCGAACTGATATAACCACCTTGCAATTCTAAGGAGATTCCTTTTCGGGGAACACTGTCCACAAGATCCACTTGTGCCTGTGTTTTTGAGATAGATAAGCATAGACAGCAGGACGCCATCAGCATATAAAAAGTATGTCTTTTCATGGTTGATTTTGTACCCTAAAGATATAAAAAAATATGCCAAATTGAGCGTCCATGCTAGAAGGAATCCCCGTGAAAAACACCTTTTTTCGGCTTAGAAGACGTCGGTAGAAAGAAGAGGCATTAGAAAGATACTATAGATACGTATTTTCCGCAATTCTACCTTCCTTTTCGCTTGCTGTCCTTTGCAAAATACCTGTTTGCAATTAAATAAATGCGCGAAGGGATAAATTTTGGCAAACTGGTACGCGCTTTGAAAGTAATCCTGTAATTAAGCAAATTTAAAAACGTAAAATAAAACCGATATGGAAAATATAGCATTAAACGCAGCAAAATTAGGATTGGAACAAGGGTACTACCGTTTGTTAATGGCCATCTTAGAGGAGCCTTCCGAGCAGGAAGAGGCATCGGCCGCCAATTAATCCGCACACTATACATATACACATATATTTAATCCCGAAGAGCAAAATATTTTTTATTTTGCTCTTTTTTTGTGGAGTATAGCGTAGTGCGTAATGAGTAGTGCGATGAAGGGAGCGCTTTGCTGTTACTGGCTTGTAGCTCATGTTATTCGCATTATCCCTCACCCTCAAACCCTTCCGCCGCTCGCCGCGGCAGGGCATCACTTTTGAAGGCCAAAAGTGCTCAAAAGCCTTTGTCTCCTTCAGGTGCTCTGTCGCACAGGTCCGGGCCGCACAAAGCAACATGTTTGGCAAAGCTGAAATAACGTCCCCATCGCTTTGGATGCGATGGAGACATGATTCCTAGGCTTTGTCCATCCCTCCATCCCCAACATGTTCTTTGCTCCCCAGCACAGGGAAGGAGACTGGAAAAGTGACGTTAAGCGGTATTCTCAAACGAAAGGTTGTCGATCGCTATTTATGGTAGTGCGTAATGAGTATAGCGTAATGCGGTAAGGGAGGCGGTCAACCTCGGGATCGCCATCAATCGTCACCTTGTCACTTCATCACTCTGTCACCACATCACAAAGTTGCAAACTTTACAATGACCGCACCTGCCAAATATTAACACGAACGTCGCCTTATTTTTGTTGCGTCTGTAGGCATTTGCCTATGCACTATCCAATAAGGATGCAACAAAAATTCGCGACAGGGTTTTGGATACTTTTGCCCCACAAAAGTATCGCCCCCGTCCCGGGCTTAGGGACGAACCAGTCCCGG
>PJTT01000438.1_pt1 | contig 32472 bp, 26 predicted proteins | sample 1512261 | NCBI WGS metagenome assembly PJTT01 (sample SAMN08177685, study PRJNA422409) | Soil metagenome, whole genome shotgun sequencing project. | isolation source: Soil (2) enriched on wood chips | place: USA: Madison | collected 2015-01-15
CAGGATGCGCATTACCATATTTACCACCGAATCGCTCCAGCATAGAGATGTTGTCGATATTGATATGAACACCTAAACCTATTGCCTCGGTAATTTCGTCGAAGCCAACACAATTAGGTGTGTACAGAATATCAGCAGGGTTAAATCCCGCTTTCAATCCCAGTTTCACTTCGTTAATACTCACACAATCCAGGCCAGTGCCCAGGCGCTTCATGTAGCGCAAGATATTTATATTGGTAAGTGCTTTGCAGGCGTAGAAGAATCTTGTAGGATGACCGCTGAAAGCTGTTTTCAACTTGTTGTATTGTTCGGCAATTTTCTCGGCATGATATACATAAACCGGAGTTCCGTAATCGCTTGCAATAGTTGCTAATTGTTCATTAGTCAAAGTGGTGTTCATTTCTGCTTTTATAAATTGGTAAAAAAATAGGCCTACCTGATTGAGGTAAGCCTTATAATTATGTGTTTGTATCAAATTTCACACAAAACAATGAGGGCCTACCTGTATGGTATGCTTTTTCTTATCGCCCTTCTTTATAGTATTAAAACTGTACATACTATTTGTTTTTGTGGCTGCAAATGTATGTCGTAAAAATTTGAAATCAAAATATCCAAAAATACCAATGAAAGACATCCAATCGGTTTAATATCGACAAACATTATAGTATGTTGTAAAAATTAAACACTTGTTTAATTCAAACGTTTGTTTAATTTTGCATTTACAAATTACCCTACGATGGAAAAAAAATATAGTGAGAAGCAGGAAATCATCATGAATAAAGCATTGGAAGTCTTTGCGGAAAAGGGCTACGATAGTGCTTCGGTGAGAGATATTGCCCATGCTGCTGATGTAAATGTAGCGATGATTTCTTACTATTTCGGTTCAAAAGATAAATTGCTCGAAGAGATTTTCAAGAATCATACCACGGGCATGAAAGCGAAAATCGAAAGCATTATTCACTCTACCACGCACGATGCATTTGAAAAAGTAGACTTGTTGATTGATACTTATATCGAGGTCATCATGACAAACAAAGACTTTCATAAGCTGATGATAAGAGAGCAGGTGTTGTTGAAAGATGGTCCGCTGTATGATTATATAAGAGACATGAAGCGCCAAAACCGCCGCCTGATTGAAATAGCGGTTAAGTCTGGGCAAAAGGCAGGTATTTTCCAAAACAATGTGGACATCAGTATGCTGGCTACTACGTTGATAGGAAGCGTGCACAATTTTATAGGCAATTACAAATACATCTGCGAAGAGAAAAATTTAAAATTCATTGCTGCCGGCCATTACGACGAAAAGCTGGTAGATAAATTCAGGAATCATTTAAAAGTAATGTTCAAAGCATTTTTAACCTATGGAATTTCCAAGTAAAATCAAGAGCAGCGGGATTGCTCTTGCATTATCTGTCTGCATGACGTTGCCGTTTACTACAGCAACTGCGCAAGAAAGCAGGCACCTATCCCTACCCGATGCAATTCAGTTAAGCCTTGATAATAGCAAGGAACTGAAAATATCTAAAGCAAAAATCCTGCAAGCCTCGGCAGAATTGAGCGAAGCGAAAAACAGACAACTACCGGATGTAAAAATCTCTGGTTCCTATCTGCGTCTTACACAACCTACTATTGATCTGAAAGTACCGTTGAATAGTGGCGAAAATGGCGGCAGTGGCGAGTCGCAGGCTATTAAGGTAGACCAGGCCATGTACGGAATAGCCAATGTTACCATGCCTTTATTCTCGGGATTGCGTATTCGCAGTGGTATTGAATCGGCTAAATATTTGCAAAAGGCAGCCGAGCTGGATGCACAAAAAGACAAAGAAGAACTGATACAAACTACGGTTGCTGCCTATTACAATCTATACAAAGCAAAAGCTGCCGTGGACTTGGTAGAGGAAAACAAAAAGAATGCTGCGCAGCGTGTGCTGGACTTTGGCAATCTGGAAAAAAATGGCTTGCTCGCACGCAACGACTATTTAAAAGCGCAATTGCAAGAAAGCAATGTGGAACTCGCTTTGCTCGATGCACAGAACAACGAAAAGATAGCCACTTTCAACCTGAACCTGATGCTGGGTATACCGGAAAATACAGAGTTGGCGCTGGACGATAGCATTGCAACCCTACCGCAGATTAAGTCGATGGAGGAATGGGAAAATGCAGCACTGAGTCATCGTGCAGATTACCTGGCATTACAGCAACGTGAAGCTGCAACTGCTGCAGGTGTTAAAGCTGCGAAAGGCGAGTATTATCCCGGCATTGCTATCACAGGTGGCTATGTTGCCGCTGATATTCCCAAGTTTATTACGATTACAAACGCTGTGAATATAGGCGTTGGTCTTAGTTACGATTTATCTTCTCTGTACAAAACAGGTGCAAAAGTGCGCCAGGCAAAGGCAAGACAAGAGCAAATGCATTGGGCAGGTGCGCAAATGAATGATGGTATCAGAATGCAGGTGCATCAGTCTTATCAAAACTATCTGGAAAGTATCAAGAAAATAGAGGTGTACAAAAAGGCTGTGGAGCAAGCCAATGAAAACTACCGCATCACTAAAAACAAATATGATAATTCGCTGGCTACGACAACCGATTTGCTCGACGCTGATGTAGCAAAGCTTCAGGCAAATATCAACTACGAATATGCACGCGCCGATGCCGCTGTAGCTTATAATAAATTACATGAAACCGCGGGTATTTTAGCCGGAAAAGAATAGTAAAACACAAATCATAACTCAATATATTTTTTAAATAAAATGGAAAATAATCAAGCTCAGGCAGCAGCTCCTGAGAAAAAAGGAAAAAGTAAAGGTTTTGCAATTGTATTTGGATTGATGGTGCTGGTAGGTGGTACTTACGGCGTATTCAAATACATGCACGCACAAAAACACGAAGAGACGGACGATGCGCAGGTTGAAGCAAATATTAGTCCCGTAATACCACGTGTGGCAGGCTATATTGTGGACGTGCGGGTAAAAGATAATCAAATGGTGCGCAAAGGTGACACGCTTTTAATACTCGACGACCGCGATTACAAAATACGCATCGCTCAGGCAGAAGCTGGATTAGCCGCTGCGCAAAGTAATGCGAGCGTTGCTGGTGCAGGCGTTCCGGTTGCTACGGCTAATATTGTAAGTTCGGAAGCAAATGTATCAACTGTAGATGCACAAATAGAAGCTGCGAAAGTAAATGTATGGCGCGCCGGCGAAGATTTTAAGCGCTACGAAAATCTGATAAAAGACCATACCATCACCCAACAACAATACGAGCAAGCATTGGCAGCTAAGCAAACGGCAGACCGCCAACTGGCAGTACTGCAAGCGCAGAAACAAAGTGCATCTCGCCAAAGCGCCGCTATTGCTTCTCAAAAAAATGTAAGTGCGGGTCAGGTAAGTGTTGCTAATGCCGCTATTAAGCAAAGACAAGCCGAGCTGGAAGCGGCGCAACTAAACCTTAGTTACACCGTAATTACGGCTGCTGTTGATGGACAGGTTTCTAAAGTAAATCTACAACCCGGTCAATACCTGCAACCAGGTCAGGCGTTATTCAGCATTATACCTGATAATACAAAATGGGTGGTGGCTAATTTTAAAGAAACACAGTTGACCAAAATGAAAATAGGTCAGAAGGTTATTGTCAAAGTAGATGCTTATCCCGACCATGAATTTCAGGGAACGGTTACTTCTTACAGTCCGGCTACCGGCTCTAAAATGTCTTTGCTGCCACCCGATAATGCAAGTGGTAACTTTATTAAAGTGGTGCAGCGCATTCCCGTAAAAATAGAATTTAGCAATCCGCAGGATAAGTTTTTGGAACAATTACGTGCCGGTATGAATGTGCTGGTGGATGTACATCTTGATTAGCATCACCTATTTTACCACATTCCATCTCAATAATTAATTTAGACTTTCATGCAACAAGAATCACTTGTAGAGTATGGCAGCAGGCGTGCTATTGTCACGATTACTGCTATACTATGCGCCCTGCTTGAGATTGTGGATACTACAATCGTCAATGTTGCCCTCAATGATATGAAAGGCAATATGGGCGCTACGCTCAGTGAAATAGGCTGGGTAATTACGGCATATGCAATAGGCAATGTAATAGTGGTGCCCATGACGAGCTGGCTATCGCAGCAGTTTGGCCGCCGCAACTATTTTGCCGCCTCTATCATACTATTTACCATCTGCTCTTTCCTTTGTGGTAATGCCACTACTATGTGGGAGCTCATACTATTTCGCTTTCTGCAAGGTGTAGGTGGCGGTGCTTTATTGGTAACTTCCCAAACAATTATTACCGAGAGCTGGCCCGTCGAGAAAAGAGGTATGTCGCAGGCTATTTATGGTTTGGGTGTCATCATCGGACCAACTTTGGGCCCACCGTTAGGCGGTTACATCGTCAATAATTTTAGCTGGCCTTATATTTTTTACATCAATATTCCCATCGGCATTATCGCAGCTATGTTTACGCTGCGTTATGTACGCAGTCCCAAGTTTGCAGAGAAAAAATCGGCCAGCGAGATAGACTGGTGGGGCATAATTTTTCTGGCGGCTGCGGTAGGCTCTTTGCAATTTGTACTGGAGCGTGGACAAGAGGAAGATTGGTTTAATAATAGCCATATTCTCCTGCTTTCTATCGTTGCAGTGTTGGGTATCTACTTCTTCATCTGGCGCGAGCTCACTTATAAAAATCCGATTGTAGATTTAAGGGTGCTCAAAAATACCAATCTCGCTATCGGTACGGTTTTGTCTTTCATAATGGGTTTCGGACTATATGGTTCAACTTTTATTGTTCCTATGTATCTGCAAACATCGTTGGGATGGAATGCCGAGCAGGCCGGAATGATCATGATACCGGCAGCATTGATGACCGCCTTTATGATGCCCATGGTGGGACAGGCTTTGCAAAAAGGCGTTCCTGCCAAATACCTTGCGGCTTTGGGTATGTTCCTGTTTTTCGTGTACAGTTTCTGGGGGTATAAAATTATATCGCCGCAAACCGGTGCCGATAATTTCTTTTGGATGCTGATGATGCGCGGTCTTGCCATGGGTATGTTGTTTATACCCATTTCCATGATGTCGCTCTCCACCCTAAAAGGCCAGCAAATAGGCCAGGGAGCAGCATTTACCGGTATGATGCGACAGTTAGGCGGCTCCTTTGGTATTGCGTTAATTACTACATTCATGAGCCGGCAGAATGCAGTACATCGTAATGACTTGCTGGTAAATTATACAGCCGATAATGGGCTATTTCAGCAAAAGTACCAAGGCTTAGTAGCTAAATTGATGTCCTCTGGTATGCCTGCCAATCAGGCTTCGGCAGCAGCTTACAAAATGCTGGACGGCGCCGTTACCGGACAATCGGCTATTTTGTCTTACATGGATGTATTTTTGTACATCGGCTTTATGTTCCTCGTTTGTGTTCCGTTTATCTTGATGATAAAAACCGGAAAGGCAAAGGTGGATATGGCAGAAGCGATGCACTAATAACTTTAGAAAAATTACTTGAAAAAGGCCGGCATTTAGTCGGTCTTTTTTTGTTGAAAAAAAATAGCTGTATAAGCAAAACAGTTCTCAAAACCTAAACGAGCAGGTCGGATAACCCCGTCAACGGGGTCTGGAACCCCCATCGAGCAGGTCGGATAACCCCACCGAGCAGGTGGTATAACCCCGTCGATGCGGTCTGAAACGCCTATGAGCAGGTCAGGTAACCCCAACGACGGATTAAATGACCCCAACGACGCGGTCCGGAACCCCAAAAATGGGGTTGTATAACCCCAACCACCCGGTCCGGAACCTCAACGATGGGGTTGTATAACCTAAACGACGGGTTAAATAACCTCAAAATATGACTAAACAACCTAAACGACTGGGTTTTGGGGACGGAAAAATGTTGGGATGTATAAAAAGTTGCGTGTATTTTTGATTTAGCGGGCAGTTTAAAGCTAAGGTGAAGACAATGAAAATAGTGTTTATTCTACATCATTCTTACGAAATTGGAGAATATGATGAAACGAAATTAATTGGTGCTTACTCGACAAGAGAACAGGCTGAGTTAGCAATAATTCGACTTAAAAGCAAAAATGGCTTTAGAGACCGACCAGATGCATTTGAAATTTCGGAATACGAACTTGACAAGGACAATTGGACAGAAGGCTTTGCTAAAATGACAACCATTCAGGTAAAAAGTAAAGACGATGTTTGGATGACAGTCCAAGCCGAATGTTTGCCAAATAATAGGTATCAAATTTGGGAGCTGCAAGAAAATGATTTACTTGGAGAATTTAAGCATTTAGATATTGTAGAGTGTGAAGAAAAAGACGGTGATTTATTTGCTGTTAAACTTGTAATTAATTCTGACAATTCAATTAAAAAATTACAAATAAGAAAACCGAACCGCTAGCTTTTGAACTTTGTTGCTAGAAACCCATATTGGGCAAGTTCGGAACGTATCATTTAATTAAACTATCTCGAAAATATGTTTTCACCAGTTCTAAGAATCACACTTGCCATATTTAGCGTAGTTGTAGCAGTATATTCCTACTCAATAGATAATTATGTTAACATGTCAATGATGTTAATAGGAAGCGGACTTTTTATTTACGGATATTTTAAATATGGAACTGTTTATCTGGCATTTCAACAGATTAGAAAAAACAATTTAAAAAAAGCAGAAGAACTGATTTCCAAAGTTAAAAATCCCGAAAGACTAACTAAGGGGCATAAAAGTTATTACTACTTTATCACTGGGATTATTGCTTTAGAAAAAGAAGACTTCGATAGAAGTCAATCTGACTTGACTCGAGCGTTGGAAATTGGTTTAAGAACAGAGAATGATAAATCAATCGTCCTATTGAATTTGGTAAAAGTTGAATTTCTGAGAAAGGATTATGATAAAGCAATTGAATACATCAAAAAAGTGAGGGAACTTAACATAAAGCCACTTGTAGAATTGGAAACAAACCGAATTGAAGAAGAAATAAAAACTTCGCACAACAAGGGCTTGACGCAATGATTGTTGGTGTGTTCGAACTTAAAGTGACGGGCAACTCGGCGTATAGCCCTCCACAGGCACGAATCCTTTCGTGTGCCACCTATAATTAGGATTACAGAATCTACACTTTTTTTCTTTTTGATGGTGGGTGAGACACCCACCACGGCGAGCGCTCCACTACAAGGTGTTCTGGGAACCTTAGTCTTCGGCAGAGTCCTCTACGAGAGACTCTGCTGAGAAGCGGTTTACGCTTAAGCTCGGAGACTTCTAAACCTAATAAGGTTTTGAAAACCTTATAGGTTTAAGCACCCCAGATCGGCGTAGTCTCCAGATATCTCCAGATTACGCCGGCGAGAAACGGCATTCTCTGAATGCAAAAATTTAATCGACAAACATACCAGCGGAGACCGCCAACCGTTGCAACGCAGTCAGAGAAGGCACCGAGCTTTGCAAAATCTACTATAAATCTGCATCTACAAAAAGCCACGAAGTGGCGACATCAATAACCGAGTGCAAAGCGCTTGGTGTAAGTGTAAAGTATAAGTACAAATGGCTTTCGCCCTTTCAGGGCTTTCACGTTCGACCGTCTCTTTCATTGGGCGTTGCCCAATGCTGATGATTATGGTCTTTCAGACCGAGCCATTGCAAAACTATTTAGCAGCTATTGTGTTTTTTGCGGCAACGGGTATATCTCTTTTATACACATCATTCAGGTAGCGCATGCGTGTGCCGGTGCTGTCGGGTGCTACGGTCATGTATACAATATAGACTTGCACATCGCGGTCCAGCTTTTCGTGCTTCGTTTTGCGCGTTTCTATTACAGAGTCTATTTTACTGCGGTTATACTTTCTGTCTTCGAGTATTATTTCGGCAAAGTCTTTTGGATTTTGAACCCGCACACAGCCTGAACTTAAAGCGCGCATTCTCGAACCGAAATTCTCGCGGTGCGGCGTATCGTGAATATAGATGTCCCATTTATTAGGCAGGTTAAATTTTACTTCACCCAGCGAATTATGGGCTCCCGGCGGCTGGCGGTAAGAAAATCTTTTGTAGTTAGAGCCGTTTACACTACCCGTCACATCATTACCCTTTGAGTCATAAGCACGTAAGCCTTTTCGCGCCAGATACCCGCTACCAGAGCGGCTTACACCAGGGCCAACATCATTCTTAAGAATAGTGGGCGGCACACCCCACGGTGGATTGAAAACTATATTGGTCATCTTGGCTACCAGCGATGGCGTTTGGCGCGACACTTTACCTACCACCACTCTCGAGTGAAATTTATTGACATCATCGCGCATATAGTCCAGCTCCATCAGGGGTATATTTACCCATACATATTCGTTGCCTATTTGCCTGGGCAATCGTCTTACGCGCTCCATGTTCAGTTGCAACTTGTCTATATAAGTGGCGGGTTGCAGGTTCAGCAAGGCAAGTGTAGCCGTATCTAATTTTCCGCTTGGCTTTAGCTGCCTGTAATATTGGTACGATTTTATAGCCGCTGCTTGTTCGTCGGTGCTATCGTCGGTTGCGAAAGCGACGCCGGGCATTTCCTTTTTAATTATTTGCGCAGCGAGCAAAGGTGTTTTATTGTTTTTCCATTGCTGGCGCAAGGCATTATAGGCACTATCTTTAGCCAATAGCTGCCATTCGCCTGCATCGGCGCGCATTTGCTCATAATATTTATGCTCCGGTCTGAAAGAATCGAAAGACGGAAATTTTGATTCAGTGCCCATCACTTTGGCAAGTATGGTGGCACCGTTGAATGATGAGTCATTTGCGGCAAACCATTGTTCATCTTTTACCTTAATTTCTTTATTACCCAGCAGCAAATCTTTAGCAGCGGTCAGATACATTTGCGTCAGCGCGATATCCCAGTTTACCAAAGTGTCGGTCGCTATATTTTCTCCATTCGCCTGTTTCAGAATATCATCTAGCCTTTTTACATTATACTGCTCCCCTATTCCCTCAGCCGCCAATTCTTTAATCTGAGCCGAAAAATCAACTGCTGATTTTTTCAAACCATCTTCGTCAAACCAAATAGCCTTGTTGCCGGAAAGTTGGTAAGCATATGCCGTATTCAGTTCGATGTCTTTCAGCAAATTTGCCTGAAAGGCAGAGTCCTTGGTATCTACAGGTTTCAGTCGGCTGCTGATGGCGGTTGCAAAGGCTTCTTCGTTCACAAAATCGCCTGAGAAAATACCCATACCGCCGCCGGTTTGTTTTCCGCTACCGCAGGAATACAGTAATACAGCGCAAGAAACTACAGTAAGTAAGCTGGTAAATGTTGGTCGTTTATAGAAAGGCATAAATCAAGTATTTTTCCTGGTAAAATAATTACACTGCAAATATGCAACCTTGAATGCCGCAAATAACGGCGGATGTATAACTGCTGCGAAATAGCGAGTATCTGCTTGTAAGTATTCAGGATTTGATACTGCTTCTGTGCAATTTTCATGCCATAAAATGTGTCGTTCGTTCTATGCCAGTCTTTTATTTATGTTTGCAGGATTTTGCGTGATTCGCTATATTAACCTACAAACAATGGTTTCAATGCCTGTTGCCAAAGCGCATTTTTGGAGGCGCCGTCATGTAGCAAACGACTGAGTGGTTGTGTTTTCACCCATTTCCTGCCGTCAAAATTGGCAACTTGATTTTCGGGAAGCGTAATAGAAATACCTAAATGATGTTCCGTTATGCCAAACAATAGCACATTGTTGATGTGTTCGAAAGCGCGAAAGCTTGTCCATAGTACACTCTCTTTAATCATCACGAACGAACCCTCAGGTAATTTACAGGCGGCCAATATCTTATTCAGTTGATCTGCTTCGGTTGCTTCGTCAATAGAAGGCGCTGCGAGCACCAAGGTTTTTATCGAATCTGTAATATTTTCTGCGCCGCTATATGTAGTGGGTAATTGCCCACTTACTATTTCGTTATCACCAAAGAGTGCAGTAAGAAAACCTTCATTTACCTCCGTGTCCATCGTTATAAAATTGTATAAAATAGAATAATATGATTTAAAAGCGGAAAAGTTTCCGTTAATTTGCAGCGCAATTTCAGTTAAGAACAGCCTGAAAATAAGCAGATACTCACCTATCAATCTCGCCACAATAACATGCACTCCATCGGCGCGATGCTCGTTTTCAGCAATCAAAAGTAACTTATCTTATGAATGTATCAACGCTTAACGTAAAAATCCGTAAAACGGAAAACAGCCGTATTAGTGAATTGGACAAAAACAATTTGGTATTTGGAAAGCAGTATGCCGACCACATGCTCACTTGTGATTATAGTGATGGCGAATGGCATACACCCGAAATTACGCCGTACGGCAATTTGAGTCTTAGCCCGGCTACCTCTTTTTTCCATTACGGTCAAGCTATATTTGAAGGTGTAAAAGCTTACCGTCATCCGGATGGATCGGTGGTTATCTTCCGTCCGCAAGACAACTGGCGCCGCCTGAATGTATCTGCTGCACGCCTTGATATGCCTGCTATTCCCGAAGAAATATTTATGGAAGGTATGCGCCAGTTAATCGAACTCGACCAAAATTGGGTTCCTGATGGCGAGGGTACTTCTTTATACATCCGTCCATTTATGGTAGGTGTTGATGAGTTTGTAGGTGTTCGTTCTTCGTTCAACTACAAGTTCATGATTATTACCAGCCCGGCAGGTGCCTATTACAGCAAGCCGGTACGCATTTATGTGCAGGACAAATATGTGCGTGCAGTGCCTGGTGGTATTGGCTTTACAAAAGCTGCGGGTAACTATGGCGCAAGCATGTTGCCTACCAACGAAGTAAAGAAAATGGGCTACGATCAAATCCTTTGGACAGATGCTTTCGAGCATAAATATGTTCAGGAAATTGGCACCATGAATGTATTCTTCATTGTAGATGGTAAAGTATTAACTCCGGATTTGAGCCTGGGAACTATTCTTGCCGGTGTAACCCGCGACAGCATCATTACTTTGTTGAAAGAAAACGGTATCCCTGTAGAAGAGCGCCGTGTAACAATCGACGAATTGGTAGAAGCACAAAAAGCAGGCAAATTACAAGAGGCATTTGGCTCTGGTACTGCTGCTTCTATGTCTATGATATCTGACCTTACTTATCATGGCGAAACATTGAACCTGCCTCCGGTTGATAGCTGGAGCATTGCGCCAATGATTAAAAAACAACTGGATGATATCCGTTATGGCCGCACGGCAGATAACCACGGTTGGATTTACAAAGTTTGCTAAATCTAATCTTGATAAATAAATAATAATACTGAAATGAGGCTGTTCCGAAAGGACAGCCTCTATTTTTTTGGGCAATATACATGGTAAATAAAGTTATTTATTTGCATTTTTGCCCCTGTTGCAGTCTTCTATTTGTGTAGATTTATATCCCGGTTATGTATGGTCGAAATGGTATTGATACAACCGTATAGCGTTTGAATGCCGACACAATCTTGGTAACCATCTACATACTGCACTTTCAGGCGCTTGTAACTTTGCTGCTGCAACAGAAATATAACATCGACAAACAGTTGTTAGATATGCCTTTTTAAACGCTTATTCGGGAAGTAGTTGATGATACGAAAATAATCACCTCCAAGACAAAATCATGAAGGGACAACACAAAAAAACCTGGCCTTTTTACAAGACCAGGGATATTTTTTGAAAGGCTTTTTTTAGATAGCTTCTTTAAGCAATAAAATAGGAGATGAATGCTATTAGGCCGAGAGTACTTTTGCCATTTCAAGCATATCTGTATCTAACGGAGCATGTTGTTTTATAGCTTCGGTAAAAGGCGTGTAAATGATGTTTTGATTCTCAAGCCCAATCATTATTTGTGTAGTGCCCGCCAGCAAAGCGTTTACAGCAGCGTATCCCATACGGCTTGCCTGCACTCGGTCGAAGTATGATGGCGAACCACCACGCTGTATATGCCCAAGTATAGTAGCGCGCACATCCATTTTAGGGTATTTCTCTATTATCTTTTTTCTTACTAATTCCGCACCGCCAAAGTCATCGCCCTCCGCTACAACAATAATATTAACGAGTTTCTTTCTGCGCTTATCAAAGCCTATGCGCTTTAAAATAGCCGTAAAATCTGTATCCTGCTCCGGCACCAGAATGTCTTCTGCACCACAAGCAATGCCGCTATTAAGTGCTATATAGCCTGCATCGCGACCCATTACTTCCACTACAAATATTCTATCATGTGCTTCGGCAGTATCCCTAATTTTATCAATGGCTTCTACAGCAGTATTCACAGCAGTGTCAAATCCCAGTGTATAATCTGTACCGGCTATATCATTATCAATAGTTCCCGGAATACCTACAGCAGGCAGCGAAAACTCGCTAAAGAAAACATTAGCACCTTTGAAAGTACCATCGCCACCAATCAACACCAGTCCATCTATATTATGCTTCTTCAATTGTTGATAAGCTTTCTTTCTTCCTTCTGGAGTCGTAAAATCTTTGCTGCGCGCGGTTTTCAGGATAGTGCCACCACGTTGTATAATATTTGAAACAGAAGTTGTGTCCATTTCAAATATGTCACCCTCTATCATACCCTGGTAGCCACGACGCACACCAAAAACTTCCACATCATTGTAGAGTGCAGTACGCACTACCGCCCTTACCGCAGCATTCATACCCGGAGCGTCGCCACCAGAGGTCATTACAGCTATTCTTTTCATCAGTGTATAATTTTATTTAAGTAAATAACGCTGGCAGGAGTTCCCGTCAGCGTTACAAAAAAATAGGATTGGATTTATATACAATCATCATTCAGATTAGTTGGTACCGGTATGGCCAAAGCCGCCTGCACCTCTTTCTGTATCATCCAGTAGCGCTACTTCATTCCAATTGATGGTTTCATGTTTGGCTATTACCATTTGCGCTACACGCTCTCCATCCTCAATCGTTTGCACTTCGCCCGAAAGGTTTACCACGGCTATTTTTATCTCGCCGCGATAATCGCTGTCGATTGTTCCTGGTGTATTAATCATGGTAATACCTTTTTTGATAGCCATTCCGCTGCGTGGTCTTATTTGTGCTTCAAAGCCTAAAGGTAATTCCATAAAAAGACCTGTTGGAACCAGTAGGCGCTGCATCGGTTGCAGGGTAATCGTATCAGGTATAAAAGCACAGAGATCCATGCCGGCAGAGCCGGTAGTTTGGTATTTAGGTAATGGATGATGGGAACGGTTGACAATATTTACTGCAGTCATTCTGTAATTTTAGGTGGTTATTTTTATTATTTTTATTCGATGATTTCCTGGCGCAAAGCCTCGTGTATTAAGCCATTCGTGGCGAGTGTTTCTTTATCCCACACGGTATATTTTCTGTCTTTGAAATCGGTAACCCGACCACCCGCTTCTTCTACAATTAAATAGCCGGCAGCTATATCCCATGGGTTTAGATTAAACTCCCAAAACCCATCGAACCTGCCACAGGCAACCCAACACAAGTCCAGCGCAGCGCTACCTAAGCGCCTTACCGGCAAGCCTTTTGTAACAATGCGGTGAAAAGCATTTAAGGGATTTTTACCCTCGGGAAAATGATATGGAAAACCGGTTACCAAAAAGGCGCGGTCAAAATCTGACTTCGTAGAAACGGATATTTTTTTGTCATTGAGGTAGGCTCCTTTCCCTTTCTCTGCGAAGAATAGTTCATTCATCATCGGGTTGTATACCGCACCCATAATGACTTCGTTACCGTCCATCAGCCCAATGCTGATGCAGCAAAGCGGAATACCGTGCGCATAGTTTACAGTACCATCAATAGGGTCTATTATCCATTTATAGCGTGCTTTGATATCATGAGTTCCATACTCTTCGCCAATGATACCATGGTCTTTAAAGTCGCGTCGGATAATTTCAGTAATCAGTACCTCTGATGCCTGGTCTACCTCTGTTACAAGGTCATTCACTTTATCTTTATGCGACACCAGAAATGTTTCACTAAACCTGCGGTGAATCAGTTCGCCCGCACTTTTAATAGCTTCAAGTAGTGTTTCTTTCATTGGTTCAAAAGTAAAGAGATACGGTTAAAGTTGTATGCGCTGCGCAAATAATAATACATAATAGGCAAATCCGCTTTGAATGTAATCGTTCCTATTCTCAACAAGCGCAAAATGCGTTCTCACAAACAGCGATGCCCATTCATCTGTTCAAATCAAATTTTCATATTTCTATAAAAAATGACAATTTTATTACAAACAGCCCGTTATTTATTATTTTTAACGATTCTTTGATCAAGCTATAACGAAACATAAATTCATTACTATCAACCCAAATTCATTCTGAATGAAGCTAAAGCACCTTTTACTTTTCGCACTTCTGTCTTTAATGTATTTTAGCGCCAGTGCACAATCTTACACGATTAAAGGCAGTGTAAAAGATACTGTCGCCTACACCACCACATTGTATACTTCCGTTTCGGTACTAAACGTAAAAGACTCTGTACTCAAAGCCTTTACCAGAGCCGATGAAGAGGGAAACTTTTTACTCTCGGTTGATAGTCCGGGAACGTACATAATTATAGTGGCCCACCCTCTATTTGCCAACTACATCGATCAGATAGCTACCAGCGGCAACACTACAGATATAGGCACAATAGGCCTTGTATCGAAGCTACAATTAATACAAGAAGTGGTAGTAAGCGACCGTCGTGCTATTACTATCAAAGGCGATACGACCGAGTACGCTGCGGATAGCTTTAAGGTACGTGAATTTGACAACGTAGATGCTCTATTGAAAAGGCTACCTGGTATTGAAATAGATAAAGATGGCAACATCAAAGCCCATGGACAAAAGGTGCAAAAGATGATGGTGGATGGCGATGAGTTTTTTGCCGACGACCCGGCTATGGTGGCGAAGATGCTGCGTGCAAGTGCGGTGGATAAAGTACAGGTATTTGACAGAAAAAGTGAGCAGGCAGAGTTTACCGGCATTGACGATGGCGAAAAAATAAAGACCATCAACCTGCAACTAAAAGACAATGCCAAAAAAGGCTATTTTGGAAAAATAGCTGCAGGCGGCGGTACTGATGGCTTCTGGGAAAATCAGGCAATGATTAACTCATTCAAAAAGAAACGTAAAATAGCGGCTTATGGTATCATGAGCAACACGAATACCACCGGATTGGATTGGGACGACTCCAACAAATACGGAGGTGATGCCAATAGCACTATCGAAATGAGGGACGACGGCTCTATGATATCGTATAGAGAGGGTTCGGGCTCGGACTGGAATGGCCAAGGCTTGCCAAAAACATGGACGGCCGGTGTGCATTATGGAAATAAATGGCTGGAGAAAGATGCGCTTAAATTTAACGGCGACTATACTTTCATCAAGAATAACACAGAGGCATACAACAATATGCGCACTCAATATACGCTGCCCGATACACAATATGTAAATACTTCAGTATCCAATTCGTTTGAAAGTAATGAAGCGCACAAAATAGGCATGTCAAGCGAATACAAAATAGATTCCCTGACAGATATGCGTGTAAGAGTAAGCGGCCGTACAGGGCAGGCGATCAGCAAATCGATATCTGATGTAGGTTCTACTAATCTTGCAGGCGATGCTATTAACTCCAGCCGTCAGCAAAATGACAATGTTTCGCAAAATAAATCTATAGATGCGTCATTAACGCTGCGTAGAAAATTTACCAAAGTCGGCAGAAGCTTTTCAGCGAGTATCAACACCAAGTGGACTGACCGTGAAAGCGATGGATACCTCTTTACCGCTAACAATTTTTATGCGCTGGGCAGAACGGATACTGTAGACCAACGCAAGGAGGGCAAAAACAATTCGCTTACTTTTGGCTCGAAACTTTCTTACACAGAGCCGCTTGCAAAGAAGATATTTCTGGAGGTAAACTACTCCGTTGATGTTAACAACAATCAAACGGCAACATACAGTTACGACCAGATACCGGAACTAGGCAGAGACACACTAAACCAGCTATTCAGCAGTGATTATATTTTCAACGTGCTTACAAATAGCATTGGTTCTAATCTGCGTTTCAATTACGAAAAAGTCAATTTTTCATTCGGCGGAAATCTGGCGAATGCTTCCTTCAGACAAACAAATAATTTTGACAATTCGACCCTTCGATACAATTACATCAACTTTTTCCCAAGGGCAAACATCCGCTATATAAGAACAAAACAATCAAGCGTAAGCCTTGGCTATAACGGACGAACAAGACAGCCAACGATTAATGAACTACAGCCTATACGCCAGAATAATGACCCTTTAAACGTGATGATAGGTAACCCTGATTTGAAGCAGGAATTTACACACAATTTTAATTTCAATGCCAACGATTACAAAGTATTGACCAGCCGTTGGCTAAATATGTCGGCAGATTATTCCTTTACCCAAAATGCTATTTCGCAAACTCAAAATGTGGACGAGGCAGGACGCAGAACCTATCAAAGTATCAACGTGGATGGTAACATGAGAGGAGGTCTGTGGTTGCACTACGGCTTTAAAATCAATCCGCTTAAATTGAATGTAAATGTTGGCGGTAGCGCGAACTACAATCGCAATAATTCAATGATTAACGGGCTTAAAAATATTAGCAACAACCTTGCTTACGGACCAAGCGTCGGTATGTATTTTTATAGCGACACGTTGTTGAATCTTAGTTATAGCATCAACCCTAATTACAACCGCAACACTACCTCCATCAGACCTGATGTAGTAACCGATTACTGGAGTTTAAATCAATCGTTCAACGGCAGCATCAACCTACCGCTACGTTTTGAATTAGGTACCGAAATAGAATGGTTTATTCGCCAGAAAATGGATGCGCAAGACCAGAACAATAATGTGTTCAGGATGAATGCCTACGTCAGCCGTGCATTCTTCAAAGACCGCTCGCTGGTAGCTAAGGTTGCAGGCTATGATATCTTCAACCAGAATATAGGTTTTTCGCGTAGCGTAAATGACAACTATTTTATGGAAAGCCGCTACAACAATATACGCCGCTATTTCATGTTTAGCCTTACTTGGAATTTTACCAAAAGCGGTGCCATGGCGCCTGCCCCGGCAATGGATTTTTCGGCAGAATAGGCAGATAAACGACAAACAGTAAAAAAAACGACACAACTCAAAAAATGAAAAATATAATAGCATCCATCATACTCATCAGCTTGTCTATTCCTTGTCTGGCACAGTTTACAGGAAACGGAAAGATTTACTACGAGCGGCAGACCAATCTAAAAATGAGCATGAAATACGAATGGGAAGACGAGGGAGATGACAACTCCTGGCGTGCGGCCATGCTCGAAAAAATGCCGAAATACCAGACGTCTTATTTCATCATGTCGTTTAACGAAAACAAAAGCGACTATGTATTTGACAAAGATGAAGAAACAAAAATGCCTATGTGGGGCGGCAAAGGGCCGGCAAAGGAAAATCATGCAATTGTAGATTATTCCAGCAAAACACTGCTTGTAGAAAAAGAAATTTATGAAACCAAATTTCTGGTAGCCGACAGCTTCAAAAAATATACCTGGAAAATACAGGACGAAGTGCGCGAAATAGCCGGCTATCCCTGCCGCAAAGCTACTACCACTGTTTGCGACTCTGTTGTGGTGGTTGCTTTTTATACCGACCAGATAATGGTAAGCGGCGGCCCCGAATCGTTCAATGGCTTGCCCGGTATGATTCTTGGCCTTGCAGTGCCCCGCTTGTACACTACGTGGTATGCGACTAAAGTGGAATTAGTACCATTTGACGAAACACAAATTAAGGAACCCAAAAAGGGCAAAAAAGTAACGAGCAAAGAGTTGGAAGCCAATATCGGCGAAAAATTATCGAGCTGGGGAAAATACGGCACCAGTACTTTGTGGTGGGCAGCACTATAATTTGCTGTGCTTCCCGATGTTCGAGCAGGCTATTTGCGTAAATTCGCAGCCGGAAAAGGTTTCGGATTTTACATTCTTAATTATATCAATCCCTTGGGAAGTTTAAATAGGTATTTCAATTTCATTTTAGTGCTGCTGCTGTGTACTGCATTTGAAGCGAGTGCACAGTTGACGACACCCGCAGGCTCTAACAACCTGGGCAACGACCCTAATAACCCTTTCGCCTCCGATACTACAAACGGCAAGAAGAAAATGGGTGAAGACTGGATCAACGAACAGGCAAAGATTACCTATAACTACTATAATTCATCCGTAAAGCATTACCCCGATACCACCATTCACTCTTTTCATCATTATCAAAATCGAAAACCCTGGTGGGGTCGCGACTTGGGCAATATAGCCTCACCTACTTACAATATGCTGTACACGCCCGAGCAACTGACCGGGCCGCAACTGGGCTATCATGTGTGGGACATGCACATGATAACGCTGGATAGCCTGCCTTTTTACAACACTACCCGCCCCTATTCTTCTTTTCAGTTTATGCTGGGTAGCAAGACAGAGCAACGGGCTGAGATTATGCATACGCAAAATATTAACCCTGACTGGAATTTTTCTTTCCGGTTTCGTAATATCAACTCGCCTGGCTTTTATCAGCTACAACCTGTAACCAGCAACTGTGGCAGCTTCAACACCCAATACGCAAGTGAAAACCAGAAGTACAGAATGGCGGCTGCCTTTGTCTACAATAAATTCAACCATGATGAAAATGGCGGTATAGAGAACGATAGTTTTCTGACAGCCTCAGCTTACAGCAATCGGGCTCTTATTCCTACCAACTATAGTCCCGGGCGGAATGCCAAGCGTTCTTTCGTAGCAAATAGCCTGCGCAGCTGGGATTTTTATGTACAGAATAGCTATGCCTGGGGAAAGGCTGATACGCTTTATAACGAAGATTCCACTTCTGCGACGTATCAATTTACACCGCGTTTTCGTCTAAAACATCAGTTGCAACTTCACAACGAAAAACATATTTATAAAGATACACGTCCCGATTCTGCTCGCTACGCAAAGTATGTCGATACTGCATTTGCCAGTAATGATACCTTGCAAAGCACGCAAAACTGGTTCTATGTCGAAAACAAATTTAGCCTCAACGGCTATTTGGGCAGCGGGCAAAAACTGGCATTGGTCGAAGTGGGGATAGGCAACCGCGTTGATAATTTTTCCGAAGATTTTCGGGTGGACAAAGCCAGTACTTCCACCGTAAGCAATTATCTATTCGGACAAATACAAAAAGAGGCGCTCGAAGAGGGGCAATGGAGCTACAAGGCGGCCGCGCGCTTTTTCTTTACAGGCTTTGCTGCAGGAGATTTCGATATCAATGGTTCAGTAGGTAAAACCCTAAAAAACATAGGCGGCTTTGACGCGGGTATCAGGCAAACGTTGAGCGTTGCGCCTTATGCGTGGGAGCATTTCCGTACGGAATTTTTCGAGGTTACCAACGAGCTTAATAAAAGAAGCGTTACCAATCTTTGGGCTAATATTAATATATCGAAACTGAATATAGTGCTGGGTGTGAGAAATTATCTGATGGCTAATTATCTCTACTATAATAAAGATTGGGAAGTGCAACAGCAAAGCGAAGCATTTTCTGTATTACAGTTTTATGGTAAAAAATTATTCGTGTACAGAAGTCTGCGCTTCGATAATGAAGTAATTTATCAGCAGCCTACGGCAAATGCACCTGTTAATCTTCCTGCCTTTATGCTGCGCCACCAGTTAAGTGTGGAAATGAACATAGTAAAGGCTTTGCGCGTAGCCGCGGGTGTTGAGGTGCGCTACCACACACCTTACTACGCCGATGGGTATGCACCGCTGTTCAATCAGTTTTATGTACAAAACGACATCAGAATAGCCAATCCAATTGTCGCTACTTTATTTGCCAATTTCAGGGTGGGTAATTTCCGTTGCTTCGTTACCGGCGACCAGATGCAGCAAATGCTGATTAAGAAAAATGTAATCAACGCACCCGGCTATCCCGCGCAAAATGCGCTATTCCGATTCGGGTTTAATTGGGTACTGGTTAATTGATGGTTGAATGGCTGAATGGTTCTATGGCTGTTGCGTTTGTCAGCCTAAGTGAAGACGAAGGCTTCTTCTATTGTTGAATTTCTGGATTGTTGAATGGTTAAAGCGTTTATCAATTCGGGCAAAACTCCCCGCCAATCGACAATGAGTAAAAGATAGGGAATCATCAGCATTGCTCCAATAAAATCATATCCATCATTAAAATCAGCGTTCTTAAAATAAAAGCAAACAAACAACTCTGTTTTTAACTTATACTTGCGTCACTCCGTTGAATGCACCCGCAAAGAAGAAACTTAACTATTGGCAAATTAAAACGCACTACTTCGCAGCCGATGGCTTCACTGACGTAATCTTGTAATTATCATTCAAGGTAAATTCAAGGTAGCTGTCTTTGCTTTCTTGCTTCTTGGTTTTAGCTACTGTGTAGGAAAACATGGTATGTAACAAATAGCGGTTGCTGCCTAATTTTCTAATGCCCAATATGTCATTTTTCGACTTGCTCAAACTCGTCCAGCTAAGGCGGTAAGTCTTTTCCAGATAGGATTTTGTGGGATTTTTTTGTTCCCAATATTGATTTACTGGGGTTGCAAAAGAGTTTAAAATTCCACTCATGTCGCGTGCATCTTCATAGCCTATAAAATTGCGAATAGCCTGCTTCATAAAGTACTCGCGTTGCTCTTCGGTAATCGGGTCTTCTACTGCTGCAGTTGCAGCCGTAGCAACATCATCGCTATTTGCTACTTCTACACCATCTACATATAGGTGTACCGATTCGATGGAAGGTTCTCCTTCAATTTCATCGTCTGAAGCAAAGCTTTCATCTAATACGAAAGTGCTCTTGTCTTTGCCAGGAAAATAGAAGTTTTGCTGTTGCTCGTTGTTCTCCTTATTGTTGAAAAATCTGGTATTTTTAAAACTCAGGTTATTGGCATTTGCATTTGATGGCATATTGATAATACGGTCGTTGGTTTGATTATCACGGATAGTGCAATTCTCAAAACTGATTTGTGATTGTGCAATACTCAGCAACTCGTTGCGCGTCTGATTTTTGTATATTTCAGTGCCTTTAAAACTTGAATGCTTGACTTTGTATAGCGAAATAGCATAAGCTGAGTTGTTGTATATCTTACAATTCTCCACCGTAAGGTTTGTTACGTTGTTGGCATCAATACCTATCATGCCCGAACCATTAAACTGACAATCGCGCAACGTTATATATTTACAATCGTTGAAAATAGCTACAAGACCTTCGCACACTGCATCTGCGGGAACAATATGGTAAAAATTAAGGTTGCTCAGCGTTATTAATTTGCAGCCATTCATACTCCACACATCATCCAGTGTATTATCCACCAATACATCAGTATGTTCTTTGCCAGTAATGGTTAAATCGGTATAATAGTTGAAGACGCCCGATGCGCCGACACCTTGTGCATCATCAGCCAGATTTTTATAGTATTTTTTAGTATTGTGCATACTCAAATCCAGCACATCCATATCGAGTATAATGTCGCGATGGTCGCCCAGAGCGGCAAAGAACTCATCTGTGGTTTTTACAGTAATAGACTTTCTTTTCTCGGCTGTGGCTAATTGCGGTATAAATTCATTTACCGCATCCCAGTTGAAATCCTCCAGGTTACGCTCCAGCGGCACGTAGAATTTTTCTTCGTTAATAGCTGTTGCAACGCCTACGCCACCGTCTTTGGCTATTTCCAATTGGTTATTTGCTTTGTTGTAACCAATCGTAATCTTGCGCAAATACCAGGAGTAGCGCTTGTCTTTAAAATGGAATACCAATTGATTGGCTTCTTTAGTAACATCAGCAAGATAGATACCCTCGGGAGCCTGCGCATCATAACCTTGAAAAGGACTGAAAGCAGGAACAGTAATACGTTTATAGAGTTCCGGCCCGCGTGATAGTTCTATACCCATACCCAATACCCTATCGTTCGCATTGTCGCCCCTGTAAGTTTGCACGATGGAGATAATATCGTTGCGGTCATCGCCATTTATATCGCCTACATAATAGCGGTAGCTGGAGTAAGAATTGCCCCAAAACCCGGTCTTGCCTATATATTCCGGCCAGGCTTTTTTGAATGCAGATTCAGAAGTATAGTATTGTGCGGTGCCGGTAAAAAATGTTCCGGCTACAAGTATCAGAATTAAGGAGAATAGTCTGTTCATAAAAAAATCTTCCTGCATAAGACAGGAAGACGAATTTATGTAAATATCAACAAAACAAGAATTGCTTATGGCTCTTCGACTGTTTCAGGATTAAGGTATTCGGTGTTGAGTTCATCAACATATTCCAGCAATTCGCGGCGCCCCGTGCGTTTAACCGTAGATGTGATGAAACTCTTGGGGATATACTCCCAATCTTCCTTCATTTTATTAACAAAAGATTTTACGTTTTTGGCGGTATCAGACTGGGTATTTTTATCCGATTTGGTAAATACAATGTTGAATGGAATGCCCCACTCGCCCAATTGCTGCAAAAATTCAATATCAATCTTTTGAGGCGAAAGGCGACTATCTATCAATACAAAAACGGTGATTAGATTTTCGCGCTCCTGAAAATAGCCTGCAATCATCTTCTGCCATTTTGCACGTTGAGTTTGCGAGCGCTTCGCATATCCATAACCAGGTAAATCAACAAGGTACCAGCCGCCATTGCCATGCTTATCCGCATTGATTAAAAAGTGATTAATCATTTGCGTTTTACCAGGACTGGAAGAAACTTTGGCTAATTTGCTATGGCTGGTAATAAGATTAATCAATGATGATTTTCCCACATTGGAGCGACCGATAAAAGCATACTCAGGACGGTCCGGCTTAGGACAACCTTGAATATTGGGACTACTGATAATATAGTTGGCACTCGTTACTTCCATAATGGTATTTTCTTTTTTCGAAATGCAAATGTACGCCTAACGATTTATACCTCTGCTATCAATACACGGTTCTCCTCATTTTCCAGAATAGTAAAATGCCCGAAAGCCTTGTTCACATTAGCTTTCAACACTTCCCATTCCTCGCTGTCGTTGACAATATAGTTCATAATACATACGCCACCCGGAGCCAAAGCCTGTCTGCACAACTGTATAAAACCATTGGTAATAAATACTGCAGGCACTTCTCTATCATTGAAAATATCGATGCAAAGCAGGTTGAATTGCAGCTTATTTTTTTGCATATACACCAGCGCATCACCACAATAAGGGGTAATCGTTCGTATGCCTTGCTGGTTGAGTATCGACAAGCTCCATTGCAAAATCTGCTCTTCTTTTTCAACTAAAAAATAGCTGCAATCCGCCTTGTACTTGTGGTGCAGCATTTGCACAATACTACCCAGTCCTGTGCCGAGAATAAGACATCGCTCAAAACTTTGCAAACGATGTCGCTGTAATTCGTCAAATGCCAAACGGAACGGGCGATACTGAACTCCATCGGAATATAATGCTGTACGCGCGGCCAATTGCCAGTTATTACGGTAAAGCATTACCTGCAACGATGCGCCGTCTTCATCCGAGCCCTTTGCTATCGAAACCGGTAACAAAAAACTAAGTAAACGTTGCCATACTGATGCGGTCAATTGGTGGGAGGGCATAAGTAAAGATAAAGAAAAACTTTTTTTTGGCGCGATAGCAGGCGCAAACCTGCTATTTGCGGGGCTTGTAGTACTGCATTGCCTTTGTAACCTGCTTGCGCAAATTAGCCACCCTGCTTGCATCGCTCGGATGTGTGCTCAACAACTCAGGAGGTTTGTTACCACCAATTGCTCCCATACGTTGCCAGAAAGCAACTGCTTCATTAGGGTCATAACCTGCCATCGCCATAAATATCAAACCCATATCATCGGCTTCGGTTTCGTGCTTGCGCGAAAATGGTAAAATACCTGCTACATTGGTTCCTACGCCGTAAGCAGTTTGATATAACGCACGTGTTTGCGCTGGTTTATTAGCCAATGCAACCGACAATACAGCGCCACCGGCTTGCTGCAAAAGTCCCTGACTCATACGTTCATTACCATGGCGCGCAATGGCATGTGCTATCTCGTGCCCCATTACTACGGCCAGTCCGGCTTCTGATTTTGTAACGGGCAAAATACCGGAATACACCACCACTTTACCTCCCGGCATACACCAGGCATTTACCTCTTTATTATTGACCAGGTTAAATTCCCATTTATAGCCTTTGAGCATATCGGCCTGCCCTTTGGATGTAAAGTATTGATTGATGGCAGCAGCAAGCTTATCGCCTACATCCTTTACCATTTTTGCTTCTGCGGTACCTGTTATGGCTTTGTTCTGAGACAAAAAAGAAGAGTATTCCTGATTGGAAAGCGAACTAAGCGTACCCTCATCAACGATGTTGACAGACGACCGGCCTGTTACAGGATTTTTGTAACAACTGTTAAGCGATAATGACAATGGAATAGCCAATATACCAAGGCAGATAGAACGTTTCATATTTCTGAATTTAAAAAGGTTATTGTTGTGCAGATAAATGTCTAACAAAAATGCGCCGAATTTGATTACTACATCTCAAATTTCAGCATAGCTACCATCTGTAACCTATCCCAATATTAAAAACATTGAACACATCGTTTTTGTCGTTCAGCACGACTGGTGTGGTGTAGCCATCTATTTTGTCGTTCATTACGAAGCAAACTCGATAGTTTAAGTTTACGTTGATACTGCTTTTGTTTTTCATTTCGTAAACAGGAGCAGTAATACCAAATTCGACAGGTAGAAAAACATTTGTTCCTGCGTAATTGCCGATGTAAACGAATGTGGGATCGACAAAGCGATTGGCTTCCACCTTGCTTTTCAACAAGCCGATACCCGTACCAACATAAAGGTTACTGAGATAATATAGCGGAGTCTTATGCTGAATATTGTTCAGGAATTTCAGAGGGGAAAGGCGCGCAACTGCCGCAGCGCTAAAGGTTTTATTTTCAAATCGCATTAACCGATTGCTTGAGTTAGCCCTGCTATCGCCTGCGCTCAATTTACCCATTTGTATATCCAGAGCGGCATCTAAAAAATAGGTTGCTTTAATCTGTCCTTGCACCCCGAAAGAGAAGCCAGCCTTTGCAGACGTATTTACATCGGTATAAGGCATAGCAACACCACCCAAAATATAGACGCCATATTTGGGAGTCGATGCTGTTTTAAAATAGTTGTTGGATGCTTTTGTTTCCGTTTGCGCATGACATACGGATGCAAGCGAAACCAAAGTTGTGAGTGAAAATGCGCGTAAGATATGCTTCATACAATAGCTATTATTTTAAGGGCTCAAATTAGTAATTATTTTAATTGGCACAATAAAATTAGCAATGTATTGGCTATCTCCAGAAGACAGTATTATTCAATTAACCTCCCCTATGTCCCGGCTCATAAATCAAACGAAGAAAAGAGCTGAGGCGTTGATTTTCCTTGCTTACAGGAATGCCCGTCACAATACCTATGATTAAATTATCTGCCACGCTCACCCGCATTTGCGGACGAATAACCATGTCAAAATTGCCTTTGCTTACTTCTTTATTAAATTCAAGTCCAATAAAATTTCTGGTACCGGGAATCATGTAATGCAGATTGGTATTTATCTGAACCGATGTAGATAAGTGGTTATCGCCAAAGTGCTGCGCGATAAGAGGTCCGGTGTATAATAGCGTATGGAAGTTATTGCCCCAGCGTTTAGCGGCTACAAAAAATGGATTGAACACATTACCTGTAAAAATCTTACCGTCTTTATAGCGGCGAAATTCGTTCATTTCAAACTCGTGGATATAGCCCAATGCCATCGATGTTTTCATTTTTTCGGATACAAAAAATGAATATTGGGCGGCTAATTTAAAACTATTGAGTTTGGCGCCAGGCTTGTCGCTGGCAACTTTTCCGGGCGAATAAATAGAGAAAGGCAATTCTACTTCTAAGCCTAATCTGTCAATAGGTGCCCATTCATATTCCACCAAAGCAAGGTAAGAGTCGTAAGCATTTTTATCTGTCATACCAAGACCTACGTTGATTTCCTTTTCACCCTTTCGTGCACCTAAATCGCGTATCAAATCAATGTACAAGGGTTCGGCATGCAGCACTTTATCACGACCGTGATGTTCCTCTACTTCGTTGATGTAGAGGCTATCTTTAGTTTCTGAAAGCTGCGCGTGCTCTGTATCTTGCGCGATTGCATTGATGGCAGTTAAAAAAGCTAATAAAGAAAAACATAAGCTCTTACTGACAAAGGATTTACTTCTAAATTTCATTACAGCGTTTGACACTAAGTTTGAAAAAAATCATGGGCGCGCAAAAATACAAAAATGATATTTGGGATGAAGTCTGGTAAGTCGATGTTTTATCTACTAAACCTGTTAGGTTTTTAAAACCTAACAGGTTTACATAACTGGCTACAGCCTAATCAACAACCACTTCAAACCTTTCATTCAAAATGATTTTTCCCTCTTGTGCGCTGCCATCGGCAAGTAACAAGCCTTTTATTTTGCCTGTTTTCTTTTTTGATAGTAAATCTGCAATCTGTTTTTCAGTCAATTTTTTACCAAATACTTCAAATGGTATTTTGAAACCGCAGGTTTGAAACGAAGCACAACCGTAGGCGGTGTTGCCTTTCTTAATAGTCATTGCGCCACATTTAGGGCAGGGCAATTCTGTTATAACTATTTTGGTTTTTGGAGTATCTTCTTTTGGCGCTTTTTCTGTTTTCTTCGGTTCTGGCTTTTGCTCAGGTATCGCAATAGTCTTTACTGTATTGCTTTTCACTTCATGCGCCAATGCTATCACCATATCAATCAATTCCTGCTTGAACAAGGCTGCATCATAAGTGCCTTTCTCAATCATGCGCAACTTTTGCTCCCAAACACCCGTCAATTCAGGGCTTTTCAGCAATTCATTTTGAATAGTATCAATCAGTTCCATGCCCGTTGAAGTAGCGTAGAGGTTCTTTTTTCGCTTCTCAATATATTTTCGCCTGAACAAAGTTTCAATAATATTAGCCCTTGTCGATGGTCGGCCAATGCCGTTATCTTTCATCAATTCGCGCATTTCATCATTGTCTATTTGCTTACCTGCTGTTTCCATGGCACGCAGCAAAGTCGCTTCTGTAAAGGCTTTTGGCGCAGTTGTTTTTCCTTTATGGATAAAAGGTTCATGCGGTCCCTGCTCCCCTATTTCAAACACGGGCATCACTTTTTCCTTCTCTTCGTTTTCATCTTTGTGCGCGTCGTTTTTATACACTTCACGCCAGCCTTGTTCCAATATTTGCTTGCCCGTAACCTTAAATGGCACTTGACCTACCTTGGCCAAAACAGTTGTATTCGCCACTTTACATTCAGGATAAAAAGCGGCTATAAATCTCTTTGCAATTAAATCATACACCCTTTTTTCTTCCGGCACATAAAGGCTTGCAGGCGATATCTCGGTAGGAATGATGGCATGGTGATCGGTCACTTTTGCATCGTCAAATACCGATTTTGATTTGGGTATAGGTGCCGCTAATATAGGCGCAGTAAGGCTTGTATAGAAATGCATACTGCGTAAAATACCCTCTATTTTAGGATACAAATCTTCGGAAAGATAAGTGGTGTCAACCCTTGGATAGGTAACGAGTTTCTTTTCATACAAGTTTTGCACCAGCTTCAAAGTATCTTCGGCACTATAACCAAATTTCTTATTGGCCTCTACCTGCAAGGACGTAAGGTCGAACAGGCGCGGGTTTCCTTCTTTCCCCTCTTTTCGTTCGTTGGCCGTAATTTCAAATAAATGTTGCTTCAAATAGGCCAATCCACGCTCTGCTTTTTCTACATCGGTAATACGGTCGATGGCGGCTATAAATTCTACATCCTTATAAATTGTTTTCAGCTCGCGGTATTCTTCAGCCACAAACGCATCTATTTCCTTTTGTCTTTGTACAATCATTGCCAAGGTTGGCGTTTGCACTCTGCCAATTGAAAGCACCGTTTTCTGCTGCGCAAATTTTTTGGTAAATAGCCGCGTGGCATTCATACCCAAGAGCCAATCGCCAATAGCACGGGCACTTCCAGCGGCATACAAGTTATCGTACTGCGTGCTTTCTTTCAAATTTTTAAAACCATTGCGAATCGCATCTTCCGTAAGAGAAGAAATCCATAGCCTTTTGATAGGCACGTTACATTTTGCTTTCAGCAATACCCAGCGTTGTATCAGCTCGCCTTCTTGGCCAGCATCCCCGCAATTAATCACTTCTTCGCAATCGTGTACCAATTTTTCGATGGTAGTAAATTGCTTCTTTACGCCATTATTTTCAATCAGCTTTATGCCAAAGCCTGATGGAATCATGGGCAAATCTTCCAGCCGCCAATAGCGCCATTGTTCGTAATAGTCGTGCGGCTCTTTAAGCGTACAAAAATGCCCAAAGGTCCAGGTAACCTGATAGCCATTTCCCTCGTAATACCCGTCCTTTCTTTGTTTAGCACCAAGCACTTCGGCTATATCGCGCGCCACGCTGGGTTTTTCGGCAATGCAAACTTTCATAAATGTAGTACTGCAAAAATATCTTACCCAAGCCGCAGTTCCAATTTTTACCTCAATAAGAAACCCACAAAATGATTAAAAATTGCAGGGGTAAAAAACGGGGTAATTTTCTGCAATTATTAGCCTGATTGAAAAAAATAATTATCTTACGCAACATTTTTGCATTTAATTTAAAAATCTAATTTCTGCGAATGTCTCAGACAACTACAAAAGAATTGCCATCAGCCTCCAAAGGACATCCTAAAGGCTTATGGGTATTATTTGGAACCGAAATGTGGGAGCGCTTTAACTTCTACGGAATGCGTGCGGTACTAACCCTCTTTATGCTTAATGCATTGAGACTCGGCGAAGCAGATGCATCTATTATATACGGAGGTTTTTTAGCATTGTGTTACTTGACACCGCTATTAGGTGGATTTGTTGCAGACCGATTTTTGGGTAATCGAAATTGTATTATGCTCGGTGGTACATTAATGGCTATCGGTCAGTTTTTATTGTTTTACAGTGCTAATATTTTTGACGGCAACCTTGAACTAGCAAAAGTATGGTTTTGGTTAGGCCTGTTTGTTATCATTTTTGGTAACGGTTTCTTCAAGCCCAATATATCATCAATGGTTGGTAGCTTGTATCCTCCACAGGAGAAATCCAAACTGGATTCAGCTTTCACTATATTCTACATGGGTATTAATATAGGTGCGCTGTTGAGCCAGTATATATGTCCGATGATAGGCGATGTTAAGGTAAATGGAGTTCAGGATGTTTATGCATTTAAATGGGCTTACCTCGCGGCAGGTATAGCAATGCTTATAGGGACATTAACGTTCTTTTTCCTTAAGAACAAATACGTAGTCTATCCTGACGGCTCGCCTATTGGCGCGAAGCCAGTTAAAGCTAAAGCGGGCGATATAATTGAGGATAAAGCAGAGTTCTCTAATGGCGGCTTGGTATTTGTATCACTCCTATTCGTTGTCTTGTTCTTTGTCTTTCGGTACTTACATGTAGACGAGGTTTTCTTTAGCCAGTTTGCAATAGGTACTTTAGTAAAAGGTATTATTTATCCTATAATTTATGCCGCTGGAATTTCACTTGCCACCTTAATTCTATTGGATAAAGCACTAACAAAAATTGAAATACAGAGAATTCTTGTAATTTATATCATCTCATTTTTCATAATATTCTTCTGGGCGGCATTTGAGCAAGCTGGTTCATCACTAACATTTATAGCTTCCAATCAAACTGATAGGACTTTCCTTTTCGGTTGGCAAATGCCAGCTTCAATGGTACAGATATTTAACGGACTCTTTGTTGTAATCCTGGCTGTGCCTTTCAGTATGATGTGGGATAAATTAAGAGCAAAAGGTAAAGAGCCTGTATCTCCTTTAAAACAAGCAGTAGGGTTACTGCTTATCGCTGTTAGCTATTTTATTATTGCGAACAATGTAAAAGGTCTTGGTAACAATGATTTATTAGCTATCAAATGGTTGATCCTTTTATATTTCATTCAAACTTGCGGCGAATTATGCCTTTCTCCTATCGGATTATCTTTAGTAGGAAAATTATCTCCTAAAAGATTTTCTTCTTTACTGTATGGTGTGTTCTTTATTTCTAATGCAGCAGGTTACGCACTTGCAGGTACATTAGGTTCAATAATACCAGCAACAGGCGATAAGTTTAAGAAAGCATCTGACTTAGGCATCGACTTACAAGCTGTTTTAGACAAAAAAATAGTGCCTACTGTGGAGCAATTGGCTATCTTGAAAGAGGCTCAGATAAGTGCTGTTTACACACAATTTGCAGGATTTGAAATCCACAATCTATATGAGTTCTTCATGGTGTTTGTGGTGCTTTGTGGTATTGCGGCTATCATTCTTGCATTGATATCTCCATTGCTCAAAAAAATGATGCACGGTATAAAATAAAATACCCCTTACAAAGCCTCCTGTTTCAAGCAGGAGGCTTTGAGGTTTAATGAATAATCTTTACTATTTTTCAAAATAATAATTATGAATCAAGGTGAATTAACACTCGAGCAAATTCAAAATTTCAAAGGAAAATATCCTAAGCAATTATGGTATTTGTTCTTGGTCGAGATGTGGGAACGGTTTACATTTTATGGAATGCGGGCATTGTTGGCATTGTACATATCACATCTAGCCTTGTCAGGATTAAATTACCAACCGCTCTCACAAGCTGAAATAGAGAAAAAGAAAGTTGAATTTCAAATTCAAAATAAGGAGGTGTTGGATGAGAGTCACCCTCGATATTATATTGAGACATCACAGCCTAAGGTAAAAGATGAGGCAGAAAGCCGCTCCAATAAACAATATGGATTGATACAAGCGTTTATATATGCTATGGCATTCGTGGGTGGTATGTTTGCTGATAAAATTTTTGGTTTTAGAAAATCGGTATTTTGGGGAGGAATATTAATGGCGATAGGAACCTTTACCATGGCCGTCCCCGGAGCCTTTACTTTTTATCTGGGCGTCAGCATACTAATAGTCGGAAATGGCTTTTTCAAGCCTAATATTTCTACAATGGTTGGTCAATTATACCACAAAGACGACGCTCGTCGAGATGCAGGGTTCTCCCTATTTTACTCTGGTATCAACATTGGTGCTTTGCTAAGTGGATTGACAATTGCATACATAGGTACATCTATTAGTTGGTCTTTAGGTTTCGCGACTGCTGGTGTTTGTATGCTATTTGGATTGGCTCTTTTCATTTTCACTCAAAAGAAATTAGGACCAATCGGTTTGCCAGGAAATCCAGAGAAGTTGAAAGAAGTAAAATTTGGAGTAAACAAGAATTTATGGGTGTACATCATATCCATACTTTTTATCCCTTTCTTTTTTGCATTAGTATATTTTCCAATTGACATTGACCTAACTTCTATACTCGGAAAAACTAAAGAAGGAACAGCAAATATTGTACAATTCAGCGATTTGTTTATGATTAGTATCGGTATACTAATATTAGGCTATTTGGCTTACTTGATGGTAACCGTTGCAAAAGCAGAAAAAGGAAAGTTTGCTGTTGCCGTTATACTAATTATATTTTCAGCATTATTCTGGTCATTCTTTGAGCAAGGAGGCGGGTCGCTTAACTTCTTTGCAGTAGGAAATGTAAACAATCATGGGTTGAATATGACCCAAGTAAACAACTCTGTAAATGCGCTTTGGGTAGTAGCATTGGCACCGCTTGTCGGCATGCTATGGATTGCGATGGCTAAGAAAAAAATAGAGCCCAATACGGTGGTGAAATTTGGAATGGGATTTGTGTTTCTTGGCCTCGGATTTCTTGTTTTTTGGGTAAGCAAATTTATGGCCACTGGCAATGCATTAACACCGCTGTGGACATTCACTGGAGCATATCTAGTGTTGACAATCGGCGAACTATGCCTATCTCCAATAGGCCTTTCAATGATTACAAAACTTACGCCAATGCGTTTGCACGGTATGATGATGGGGACATGGTTTCTCGCCAGCGCCTATGGTCAATACGGTGCAGGGCTAATTGGTTCTGCTTTAGCAAAAGTAGACACTAGCATCGCCAACCCGACAAACTGGGACAAGCTGGAACAATACACTTCAGGATATAAAACGATTGGTATTATTGCAATAGGTGCAGGTATTGTGCTAGTAGTTATTTCACCAATTCTTAGAAAAATGATGGCTGAAAAAGCTGTGTAATTACTCGTACTGACACGATTTAAATAGCCATAGGGATTAACTTTCCCTACGGCTATTTTTATGCTATTATCTGACTGCAAATACTGCATAAACCTAGTTCAGATTTATCCCGAAAACAAAACAGGGTTATCATTCTTAATGAATCATAACCCTGTTTCTATTATATTGGTATAATAGCAAAAAATAGTTGGTAAAATCGGCTGTAAAGCTTTATGGTATTGGGTTTGAGTAGACCAAATTGAAATCGGTTTCAATTTGGTTTTTTTGTGCATGGGAAATTGTAAAAAAA
>PJTT01000440.1_pt1 | contig 32333 bp, 26 predicted proteins | sample 1512261 | NCBI WGS metagenome assembly PJTT01 (sample SAMN08177685, study PRJNA422409) | Soil metagenome, whole genome shotgun sequencing project. | isolation source: Soil (2) enriched on wood chips | place: USA: Madison | collected 2015-01-15
AACTGATTGCTTTTGGCCCACAACTGATTGCTTACGGCTCACAACTGATTGCTTGTGGCCCACAACTGATTGCTTACGGCCCACAACTGATTGCTTGTGGCCCACAACTGATTGCTTGTGGCCCACAACTGATTGCTTATGGCCCACAACTGATTGCTTACGGCTCACAACTGATTGCTTGTGGCCCACAACTGATTGCTTACGGCCCACAACTGATTGCTTGTGGCCCACAACTGATTGCTTATCATCAGCAAGTAATTCTTTATTGTCGTTTTATACCTTTATTAAGGCTAGAAAAACCAATTGGCTTTAGCATTGTTTACTTTTAAAACACGCCATTATGAACAAATCTCGTCGACAATTTATCCAGACGCTTACATTTTCAACAGCAGCCATTCCATTACTATCAAGTTGGGTGTCACCCGCAGACGACAATATCATAGCGCAGGGCACTTCAGGATCACAAAAGGTTCTACGTGTTGCCCTAATGGGACTCGGCGGATACGCGGAGCGCGTTGCGGAGGCCATGCAACATTGCAAGCGCGCCAGTATAGCCGGTCTGATAAGCGGTACGCCAGAAAAGTTGGATAAATGGGGGCAGAAATATCAAGTGCCTGAATCGAATCGTTATAATTACGAAAACTTCGATGCTATAAAGGACAATCCTAACATCGATGCCATTTATGTCATCACGCCAAATGCGCTGCATCACAACCAAGTGATACGCGCTGCGCAAGCAGGCAAACATGTGATCTGCGAAAAGCCGCTGGCGATCTCCGCAAAGGAGGGACAAGAGATGGCCGATGCTTGCACCAAAGCAGGCGTAAAGCTGTTGGTGGGCTATAGAATGCGTTTTGAACCAAATACGCTGGAGGTTGTCAGGCTTCGCCATGCAGGCGCCTTCGGTCGAGTGAAATTCTTTCAGGGTCAATGTGGATTCGTTGCTGGCGATCCTGCGCAATGGCGCCTCAATAAGGAATTAGCTGGTGGTGGATCGTTGATGGATATTGGCATATACGCCATCAATGGCGCTCGTTACATGTTGGGTGAAGATCCGATCTGGGTAGCAGCACAAGAAACAAAAACGGATCCCGTGAAGTTTAAGGAAGGCGTAGATGAAACCATACAGTTCGAACTGGGCTTTCCCAGTGGTGCCGTGGCGTCCTGCCTGTCATCCTATAACATCAGTCATTTGGATCGTTTTTTCTTGAGTGGTGAAAAAGGCTTTGCGGAGATGTGGCCTTCCACCGGTTATGGCCCCATAAAAGGGAGAACGCATCAAGGTGATTTAGGAAAACCACATACCATCCATCAAACTACGCAAATGGACGAGATGGCAGCCATTATTTTTGACAATAAAACCCCTATTCTTCCGATTGATGGTTTAACTGGCGTCCAAGATCTGCAAATCATCGAGGCTATCTACAAATCTTGCGCCTCTGGAAGACGTGAGACGATCAAACTAGTTTAGCCAGGTCGACTTAAAATTTCTCAAAAAGAGATCTCCTGCGCTTTATCTTCAGGAGATCCCATTATCGTTTCCCCAAACGATTCGATAGCTTCAGTCGATCAGCTATACACTTGAAAACCACTCCTATCTTGATGCACAAAATAGCAACCCAAGCAAAGGAAACAAACCTAAGTTATTACATAACAAATACTTAAAAATAAGTACATAGTTAAAAACATACCTTTGGTTTAGAAAAAACAATAGGTAATTACATCCATAATGAAAAATAAAACATATCGATTTTCAATAAAAACGTTCACCGACAAATTTGATGTGTTTACCGAGAAAAGTAGTGCATTGGTCTAAACGATATTTCCCGATTCGCTCGTTAGCTGTAGTTTTGATCTATCAAATCAGGACGGGGCAAAAGCGAGCGCAGATTGGAACATATTTGATAAAAGATAAATATTAAAAACAATTAAAAAAAAAGCAAACAAAACCCACTGCCATGAAAAGTACAATCCCCACCCTGATGATGACCGCCGCCATGTTATTCGGCACCTTACAAAGCTTCGCTACTAGCGGTCCCACAAATCCGTTAAAAGACCATAAATCGGTTCATATTATTAGCACCTATCTAGAGGCTACGACATTGGGATCTACCGATTTAAATAAGTTTCTTTTCGCGGATGACTTCGAATACCGAAACACGGCAAACAATGACAAATTCAACAAAAAAGAATACAGCAACCACCTGAAAGCCAACAAAGGCATCAAGTATGACTGTAAAACCACCTACGATATTTTGGACGAAACGGGGCATGCTTGTGTAGCAAAAGCCACGATGCAGTTCAGCAACTTTACCCGCGTAGATTACATTACGCTAAACCGAACCGACGATGGTTGGAAAGTAAGTAAAGTTGTGACGACATACCCATAGAGCTGGGTATTTTGTTTCAATGTTTAGTTTAGTCAAAGAGCCTGCAGCCCTGCAGGTCTCTTTGTTTTTTACATACTAATGCTTAAAGCTGCAGGATCAGCGATAGAAAAACTGATCGATCAATACGAAGAAAATATCCTCATCTGTACCGTAACGCTGCATCAACCGCTGCCATGTTGCCCCACTGAAATCTATTTCATTTTCGAAGCTATCTTCATAACGCCATTTATCGAGTCCATACTTTCTAACGGAAGCCCGGTTTGTACCTTCGTTGTACTCCAATGTGCCATTAAGGCCCGTTTTAAAACTGGCTTTTATACCTCCTCGTTGCTCAGCAAACTGTTCATTACCGAAGATGTCCTTACCCTGCTCTAATTTGTAGCCCCTATTGTCTTCGATAATCAGCTTGTCGAAAATGTCTATGCTATATTTGGCTACGTAACCTTCACTACGTCGATTTTGACGAATAAGGTCGAGCAAAAGATCCGTTTGTTTTTGCTTGTTGCCAAGAATACCTGCCCATTCTTTGGCAAGGTATTTTTTTTCGTAGGTAATCGTGTTGTTCTTACTGTCCGTGAAGATAAGATCATCAAAAATATTCTTCTTCATTGTTGCGGTATAGCGACCATCGGTTGATTCGTAAATCAAGTCGCCGAATATGTTGGTTTCAATCCTGTGGTTCTGTGCAAACATGGTTACACAACTCAAAAGAAAGAGTATTAATAAAACGTTCTTCTTCATAGGTTCTTACTTTATACATTGGATTCAAAAAATAGTTCTAGGGTTTAAGAAGCGTAGCAAAAAAAATGCACAAATATCAGGGTTGATATTTTGTGCATTTTGGCGCTTTCGATCCCGTCTTACAAATAACTGTAGGATCAAAATAATATCCTGTAATTACGTAGAAAAGCTACAAGGTTCCCAGTTTCATGATGTAATCTACTGTTTCCTTATTCAACCAATCTTTCAGCGTATTAGAAAATTGTGCCACCATTTGTTGCCTCGACATAACCTTTGCTTTTTTCGCATCAAATACTTTTTTGTCGAGTATCACATTGTCGCTTAGCTCCACTTTGCTCGCAAAGTAAGACACATGCTGGCTGGGCACCACCAGTCCAAGAATAATACCCGGCAAACCACTGATGGACTCTGGGCCGCCACTTACCGGCATTTCCGTGCTATAATAGGCAACCACATAAACGGAATCGGGCGTAATACCATTGGCACGGCGACAGCTGTATCCCGCAACTTCCCGATATTCGTCGGTGATGCGCCATTTTACTTTCTTAACCGTATCCTGAATGATAACCTTCTCGCCCATTAAATCATTGTAGCGTTTATATTCCTTGGTTTTCAAATTCGATAAAGTTACGGCATCGAAATCCAAAGCAAACATCATAATCAGCTGCTGTGTCATCTGATCCAGCTCTACTTTTTGTGGCTCAAAGAGTGTTTCCGTATCGTTAAACTTCAATGTCTTCTTCAGCACCACTTGCTGCGGTATCTTGGGCAACATACTTTGGAATTGCCCGCGAGAACGATCGTCTGCTTTATCGATAAATTGCTTGTTCACAATATTCTTCATATACATGGTCTTATCATAGGTGATCGTACCAGATTTGGCAAACATCGTGTATTGAGCCTGCAGGCTGTGTGTCGCCAACAACAGGAAAAAGAAGAATAAATATTTTTTAATTTTCATCATGATTCATTATTTAACAAACATTTTCGCAAAATCCCAAGACACCTTCAACATGTAGTAACGACGGATGGTGTCATAGCGGCGCTGGGTGAACACGGAGTTTACCGCTGAACGACTGAATCCGCGATTTTGGTTCAAGACGTCATTGATCATGAAGTCTACGACTAGAGACTCATTTTTCAAGAACTTTTTGCTCACCCCTGGATGTACCAAGAACTGTTCAAATTTCTGGTCGAAAGCCTGCGTAGGTGCTTCGTATAAATAATTGTAATTGGTATATAGCTTAAAGGTCTTCGTAATAAAGTATTCCACACTACCATCCGAGCCAAACACGAAGCCGTTGCTGTTTACGTCTGTCTGTAAACTGGATTTCATCAAACGATACTGCGGGCTCAAATTCACATTGAAATTGATTCCAGTTTTTGTGTCGCGGATGATATTGTAGGTAAAATTGAAGTTGGTGCTATTGACCTTATTCAATTGGCTGTTAACAAAGTTGTAGTTCTCTGTCAAGCCAACCGACAACTGTGGAGAATTGCCTAGACCTAAATCTTTATCGAGCTTAAAATAGTGCCCCAACCAAGCGCTGGCGTTCGTATTTGTTTTACCTTCCACATTGTTCCATTCATAAACGTTGATGGTATCTCGCACCGTAATATTCTGCGTGATCGGATCCTTTTGAAAAGAAAGATTACCACCCACGTACAAATAACTACCTGTTAACAGCTTAAACGTATTGTATCCCGCGTTGAAGGAATTACTGAACGACGGTTTTAGATTTTCATTACCTACATATTGATTCAAGGGATCACTATTATCTAAAATCGGTTGGATTTGGCTCAACGAAGGCAGTTGATTACGACCGTTGTAGTTGAACCACATCACTTTACTTTTCGTGAAGGAGTAACTTCCATTTAGTGATGGGTTGTACGTAAAGAAGGTACGCGAGAGCTTTTCGTTAGAATAGTTGTTGTACTGGTTCAGCCTGTCGTTATTCAAACTATTACTCAAGTTAGCGCGGAACTTATCCGTGGTGTAGTTGAATGCTACTTTATAATTCGTACTCAAGCGATCAAAATCGTAATTGTTACTGAATTTCAGATCTAATTCATCGTAAACACCAGTTGCCGACTCGTTAAACGACTCTACCAAGGAAGCGTTCTTGTTGCGTTCTATACCAGCGCCAAGGGAAAGGTTGAATACTTTCGAAAGAGGTTCTGTATAGGTCAAGGAAGCGCGTTGATTTTCTGATGTCTGCTTCCTGTTCTTTACTTGGTCCGTTACTAGCGTTTCTCCGGTTGCATAGTTCACTTCACTTTTCAAGGTACCTCCCCCAACGCTCTCATCGCGGCTTACCTGTCCGTTGAAAGTTAGGGAGCGTCCTTTCTTCATAAATTTATGCGTATAAAGTGCATTTATTAGGAAAGAAGATAACTCAGATTCGTTAATCTCCTCGCTGCTGTTTCGAACAGTAGGATTCATCTCTTGATCAAACTGGCTGGAATTTATCACATTATTCGTCCATAGATTTTTCTTCGTTGCATTACCTGCAATGGTTAGGCTGTTCAACGAGTCTAAGTTAAGGTCGTACTTCAAGTTTACCCGATGCTGATCGTTCTCGGTATCTACATTTTTTAGCGAATAGTTATTGATGATACCGCTTGTTGTGGTCTCGTCTTGTCCATCGCTTGCTATTCGACCATATTTATAGTTCAAGTTGACCTTGTGTTTATCTTCTTTGAAACGGTCTGCATAGGTCACGCCAGTATTGATCGCATTAGGCACCCCAATGACACCTTGACCCGAAAACGGATCTTGAACATTCGTAAACCAAGTACTACCATCATCACCATAGCTAACGCCACTATCACCGCCAAACTTTTCTGCATCTTCACGGCCCAGACTTGTCGTCGCATTATTGCCAAACAAGCTGTAAGCCGATATTTTCTGACTGCCCTTAAATTTATTGATCATCAACTGGCCCATGTAAAATTTATCCGTCCCGCCGCCGAGCAAGGCCTTGCCGAACAGTCCATTCTTCGCATCTTCTTTGAGCTTGACGTTGATGGTCTGTTCACGTTGTCCATCATCCACACCGGTACGTTCGGCCTGTTCCGACTTCTTCTCGTACACCTGTACCTTATCGACCATATCCGAACGTATATTGCGGGTCACCAGGGTCGGATCGTCACCGAAAAACTCCTCTCCATCCACCAGCACGCGCTTCACGGTTTTTCCTTGCGCAGTAATGTTTCCTGCAGCATCAACCGTGATGCCGGGCAACACTTTCAGTAAATCTTCTACCTTAGCATTCTTTTCCACGGTAAAACTTCCCGCATCATATTCTGTCGTGTCGCCATTAATTTTAATCGGAATACGGCCGGTAACGACCACCTCTTCCAATAGCTGTGCGGTACTAGTTAAGCCAATAGCCAAATTTTGATAACTTGTTTTGGGCAGAATCTCCGTGTAGAAATCGCCATACTTGGGATAACTGGCAATTAACAAATAGGTCCCGGTATCCGGTTGATTCATGGAAAACGCTCCCGCCTCATCCGTATAGGTAAAATCAACAAGGATGGAATCCTTAGCCGTGATCAACATCAGCGTTGCATTCGTCAACTTTTGGTTATCATTCACATCGGTTACTTTTCCCGAAAGCTTCGTTTGCGCTTGAAGCGAAAAACTGAGCAGGCTTAGTAGCAAAAAGACAATATGTCTCATCATAAGGTAAACATTCAATTTTTATAATTCACAATCGAAGCTATATGTCGACGGAAAAAATAAATTGTTACAACTTTGGAAAAATAAAAGTGAAATATTTTCCTATGACATCCTGACGAATGGATGAGCCACAAAAAACCGCCTTGCTGCTTAGGAACATTAGGTAGGTCTGCCGCTAAAGATGGCTACGAAATTGCCGAGCGACTAGATCACCGTAAATGGCATAGCTATCAAATGACTAGGCTTAATATAGATAAATATTCGTTGGGCATCGATGACGACATTAAAGCGCTTGAGAACATCCGCTCCCAAAATACTGATCCGTTGTAGCCCGCTGGCACCTTTAAAGAATCCGGCAGCAACATCGAACAATTCATAGGATCCGATTTCTGCACGAGGCACCACAACCTTTTTGCTCACGATCGCGTTGCCAAACGCATCGTGCAAGATCTTCTCTCCTACGGCCGGCAAAAGGCTATCAAGATGATGCTCGGCCCCAAATTCATCATCAAACAGCAAGGCGCCGCTATAACCGGAATGTATCAAAAATCGATTTTCTAAGCGTTTACCACCAATACTACAATGGATGTTAACGAACATATTACCCTTCTCGAAGGTCAGCGGCAATTGTTGATAAGTGGAAAGATCCAAAGGCAATTCGTCAGTCAGCACCATCAGGTTCTGATCAAAATCCAATTGCAGGACTTTTCCTTCGAGCAGTCCAAAACCCAACTTTCCATCGGCTCCTTGCCCCGTATTCACATCATCCCAGATGGGCAGATCCGGCCAAGATATGCCTTGCAACTGCACATGATTGTGCGCACTCATGCGTGATGCATTTGACGCAGCACCCCAACTCGTCACTCCATCAACTTCTTCATCAAAGCGGATACTTTTCAATTTAGGCAGCGATGTCTGCGTCAATGTCACATCTTTCGACGCCGTATGAAACATGAGTTTAACTGTATCGACGCGATTGAGCACCGCGCTGACTAAAAGGTTGTTGTAAGCTGTCCGTTCAAACGGAATAGTATCGGCAAACAATGACAAGTTAGTAGCATGGCTAAGCATAGCTTGCATTACAATAAATAGGACAACGAAATAACGGATCAACGGCTGTTTCAAAATTTTTATTCTAGATGGTAACTACTTGTTTATCCGTTGTTTTTGATCTCTCCCAAGAGGGGTACCTCATTTAAATCAAACGGTGTCTCTTGGTAAACAAAATAATTAAGCCAATTGTTAAACAGTAAATTCGCATGGCCTGTCCACCGCACTACCGGTGCGTTTTTCGGATTATCCTGCGCGTAATAGTTGTGAGGCACTTCCAATGTAAGGCCTTTTTCGACATCTCTAACATACTCATCGTGAAGAGTCAAGGGCGCATACTCAGAATGTCCCGTCAAGTAAAATTCCCTGCCACCACGTGAAGATAAAATCGCTATCCCCGCCTCATCCGATTCGGAGAGGATGTTGATTTCCTCCTTGGCCAATAAATCCTCCTTTAAGATTGTCGTGTGCCTACTGTGGGGAATATAGAATTCATCATCGAAACCACGGAACAACGGATTTTTCTTCTCCGTTGCATGGTGCTTAAATACACCGAAGAGCTTATTGTTTAGTGGCATTTTTTCTACACCATAGAAATGATATAGGGCAGCTTGCGAAGCCCAACAGATGTACAACGTCGAGGTAACATGCGTTTTGGCCCAGTCAAAAATCTGGGTGATCTCGTTCCAATAGCTCACTTCTTCAAATTTCATCATCTCTACCGGGGCTCCCGTGATAATCATACCATCGTAATAATTATCTTGGATTTCGCTGAAGCCCTTGTAGAACATCTCCAAATGTTCCTCCGGCGTATTTTTCGGTGTGTGGGTATCCAGACGCAAAAACTCGACCTCTACCTGCAAAGGCGTATTGGATAGCAAGCGAACAAAGTCGGTTTCTGTCGAAATTTTTAACGGCATCAGGTTGAGAATAAGCATGCGCATAGCTCGAATATCCTGCGCATTAGCACGCAGATCGGTCATCACAAAAATATTCTCTTTCTTTAAAAGCTCTACGGCCGGTAAATTATTAGGTATCTTGACAGGCATATCTTCCTCTATCTCTAGTTGATTTAGGCAAAAATAGAAAGAATATAACAAATCTCGCATCCAACACATTACTTTCTGACTTTCAACTCAGAAATCGTAGTGCAATTTGCTTATTGCACTACGCTTCAGTAGCCGATATCTCAGGAAAAAGCAAGCCCGATACATAAATATGCACAATGACACCACCTTCGTCTTCTTCTGTATTTACGATTTTCAGGGTGGAGTTTTCTTCTCCGCTTCGGGTATGGTAATGCCATTCCTGCCGACTTGGTAGGGAAGTTGGTTTTCTTTTTCGGGTTTATTGAAAAGCTTGAATAAGCTCATTTTGTTGTGTTTTCTTATTTCCGCCATCTTTAAATAAAAAGATGTAAATTCCACGCCTTAACATGCTTTATCCCTTTGTTTTGAGGAAGCTGCACATCATCAAGCGAAACAACCATTTTTTCGTAATTGTCTTTTATCGCTTCCAATGAAGCATACTCTCTTTGTATAGTTTCTTTATCAACCATTAGATAAGCAGATTGCAGATAAATAACTGTATCGGCTTTTTTGGCAACAAAATCGACTTCTCTGTTGGCCATGGCTCCCACAAAAACTTCGTAACCTGCTCTTCGGAGTTCAAGATATATCAAGTTTTCTAATTGATAACCTATTCCATAACCAAAACCACTGTACAAATAATTTTTGTAAGCCAAATCATTGCTGTAATATTTGCTGTTTCCCGATATGGTTTCCTTTCCTCTGATGTCGTAGCGTTCTGCCTTATGTATCAAAAACGTATCTTCGATATATCCGATATAATTGGAAACCGTATCGTAAGTGGTTTTTCTTCCGCTGCTTTTCATATAATTAACGATGTTGTTTACCGATAACAGATTAGAAGCATTGTTTACTAGGTAGATAAAAAGGTCTTCCAACAGCCTCGGGTCTTTGATGCTGTACCGTTGTATGATGTCCCGGAGCAAAACCGTATCTTTTACGGAAGTAACGTAATTCCGTTTTGTATCTTCGTTGGGCAACATAAAAAGTTCGGGCAAACCTCCGCTTTCCATATAATGAATATAACTCTGCTTGTTGATTTCGGAATTTGTAACACCTGTATATTCTTCAAAACTAAACGGAAAAACCTCAAAAGTTACATACCTGCCCGAAAGTAAAGTTGCCAATTCCCCCGAAAGCATTTTGGAGTTGGAACCGCTTATAAACAGCTCATAACTCTCGGAAAAATCCTGTGAATAGGAATTGACAAGCCGTTCCCATTCGGCTATGTTTTGTATTTCGTCTATGAACAGATATATTTTCCCTTTGGGTTTGAGTTCGGCTTTGTATAGCTTTACCAACTGTTCCAAATCTTTGTAATTTCCGACAAAATCAAAATCGATAAACTCTTTGTTGATGTAAAAAATATTTTTCGGATTCACACCATTGGTTATCAGCTGATGTGCTATCTGGCGTAAGATATAGCTTTTGCCCGCACGCCTTTGTCCGACCAACACTTTTATCAACTTGTTGTTAATGTAATTAAAGATAGTGCCTGTGTAATGCTCCCGTAAAAAACCTAACTCTGGTACATTTCCGTTCCAGAAATTGTACTTTTTCAGCGATCTAAAACTTTCTTCCATACTCGAAACTTTAATACAAAACTATAAAATATTCTTTTACACTCGAAAAAAAATATAACACACAAAAAAACCATTTTTATTATTCTAAAGCTCCGTCGGGAGTTGAAGTGATACTGTTGATAACGTTATAATCCGTTGGCAATTTTCAACGCACCAATTAATCCACGGTCTCATAATTTTATGGTTTTAGTTGTTTACTTTTTTTAATTGTTTATCTTTCAATTCAAAATATATCAGGAAGCTTATCTTCTTCTTTCACAAGATTATTGCCAAAGTATCTGAGAAAGGATTCTAAAGAATAAACATCCTGCACCTCTAAAAAACCTTGTTATCCTTATCTACTAATTGATAACGTGGTACACGATTTTCCCTTTTCACCGAATAGTCTGTTGCAGCAATACTTTTAACCGTTCTTTTGGTTTTGCCTCCCTATTATTTGAAATTATTTTAGAGTTTCTTTCTTTATACTTCACTACTATCGGTAGGAGCAACAATCACCACCTTCGTCTTCTTCTGTATTTACGATTTTCAGGGTGGAGTTTTCTTCTCTGCTTCGGGTATGGTAATGCCATTCCTGCCGACTTGGTAAGGAGGTTGGGTAGCCAAGCGCAGCAATGCCTTTATCATACGCTCGTGGATACCAGCCTCGCCGTTTCTTATATTCAGATAAGCACGGTTGTCACTTTCACCATCATTAAAGTGCCAGTGAATAATTTCAGCATCTGCTACAATAAATTGTTTAGTATTAGAAACTTTCCACCATTTTGCCTTGCTGGGGTTGAAGCTGTGTCGACATTCATTTACATCCAATTCCTACCTTTCCAACCGTTGATTTTTTCGTCTTGTTTTTCGAAGATAGCTTTCGATATTATTCCGATCGGAGACGGTGGTGACCTCTCGTTGAGCCGCTTGCTGGAAGTAGGCTTCAGCTTCTGGATAGTTTTTCTTCGAATAAAAATATTGTCCTATCTTGAAGTAACTCAGCCAAAAATCAGGATTTAGTTTGATAAAATTTTGGATGAAAGCCTCGTTAAGGGTTGTTTTGTTTCGAATGGCCGAGTCGATCGTCAGAAATACTTTCTTAAACCTTTCATAATTCAAAAAATCCTCGGAATCGGCAAAAAGATCGCGAGGAATATTAAACTCAGGCCTCGACAGTTTGCCTGGCTTTGGTTGCGTGCCAAAAATGTCGTTGAGGTCATAACATATCATTTCGCCTAATTGATAAGGACTTGAAGAAACCCATACCTTTTTTTGTTCGGGAGAGAATATAACCGAATGGTGCGCCAATAGCTGGTTCAGTGCTTTTTCATTTCCATACCCTATAGATTTGCCATTTAGGCCTTCTTGGTTCCGAAGAATGTCGGCCATTTTTTGGGGATTCAGCTTTTTCTCCTGAAGCAGCAGTTCTTGTAACTTTTCATAGCGATATAAGGAAGCTCCCTCACGAATCTGGCTGAGATTTCGAGATTCCTTTCGATACACCTGGGATTGAAAATGATTCGTGCAGATCAAATATGCAGCATTGGACACCTCGTAAACGCCGAAATTATCAGGAGCAACTTCTATGATGACAGCCCTTCGATCCTTGGCACTTCCGACCATAATGGATTCCGAAACGAAAACCTGTCGTTTTTTTGCGATCGCAATGGCCTCTTCTACAGTGGAGGAAAATTGAAGAATTTCTTTTGTCAAAAGTGAAATAGGTGTTTTTGCTGCGAGCGGGACCCTCGATTTCCCAGCATTGATCGTAACAGTAAGGCCATCGTAGTTCATTCCCGACACCACGCCAGTCATCCCCGGCCAAGAGATCGAGACATAGGGTATACCATCGGTGGGGCGCACGAATTGAACGACTTTGTTTTCTGCAAAATCATCGCCCACATAAAAGTCAAAATTACGGCCGATCAGCAAGCTTCCATCTTCAGAATTTTCGTCCCAAACGGCCAGCGACGAACAGCCCACCATCATCATATCCTGAAGGGCGTGCCCGATGTCGTGCGCACCATGCAGATACATATTGCGCAAAAATCTGGGCGCAATTTTGTTGTATTTGTCCGAAGAGTAATGGGAAAGTCCATAAATCTCGGCCTGGTAATCGTTACGTATGTGGAGATACATTTTTCGATTATACCATTTCAAAAAACTGCTCAACATCTTTTGTTTGGAACGTGAAGGGACAAAATCGGCAACTCTCGTAAAAAAGAACTCTTCCTGTTGTTGCATAAGCGGCTGCATCAATGCCCCATGTTGGTATCCCAATTGAAGCGGATCGCCGTCTAGATAAAGCTCCCATACCCGATGCTGATTTTTGGTTACAAAGCTCTTATCTGCAGAAAAAGTCGAGTCATCAATTCGATGAACCTCTAGAGGATCTGTCGAATAGCTGTCGAGGTTTGGAGTATGACGAACCGACTTGGACACTTCGCAAGAAAGACAGAGGAACAGAATCGCTGAGCAACAAACAAAAACGCTTTTCATGGAATTCAGATAGACCGAATGATATCGATCGTATGTCTTGATATTCATCTTACAAACGGCCTACGTAAAACAAAGATAGGTAAATAGGCGCGGTAAAGATAACGGGAACAAGTTTCACCAATCTCCTTATAATTTTCTGCCGATCATTTTAGCCACAGATTTAGCAGTTTTTGCATAACCTTCAGCCATACGATTGTTGTTATTCGGAACTCCTACAAAACTAATATCACCAGGGGCTTTCGTGCTTTCGATTTCTAAAACTACCTGAGACGGATTTGCTGTTTCGACTATTTTTAGAAGGGCACTCACTTTTGCAGGTTGTTTCATAACAGCGGCGAACCATCCTGGATAGATCCAAACCGTTTTCACCACGAGGGTATAGGGAGCCGAGCCATCTTCTTCAAGCGCCAAGGTAGAATTCTTACTCCAAGAATCAATAAATTTCTTAGGGAAAGAAGTTTTTTTGGAATATTCCCAATCCTCCAACCATAATTTACTTTCCTCTTCCCCTTTGTTTGAGCTGATTTCTTTTTGTCTCCGGTCGAGATAGGTTTTCTCGTCTATATTTTCGTTGTAGAATTTCATCTCACTGTAATCCATTTTAAGGATTAGAGAGGTCTGGCCTCTTAGCGAAACAACATCCCCAGATAGGATTTTTAATTTCTGGGCATTAACCGTTAAAGTAATACCTGATAAGATCAATAAAATAAGCGCTTTCATATATTTCAATTTTTTATTTAGCAAATGGACAAACATGTGGATGGTTCGACTTTTAGATCGACGATTTTTTTGGCTGAGCATATTATTAGAAAAATCCTGTTTACTGGTGCTTTCTACCACAAAGATATTGGCATTGAGTCTTGATTCTTTGAAATCTACTTCGCCTTATTTCAATAAGATTGATCATTTCAGAAAAAAAACAAAGAGCTGCTCAACAAGAGGATAAAACATCACTAGGAATCATTTCCCAAATTTAAGAATTTTCAACGAATGTCGCAATAAAATTAAGTCTTATAAAAAGAATTATTTTCGTATCGGAAACGTTAGACGTAGGAGCCGTAATCAGCAACCTATGAGGGGCAACCTTATTTCTGCATATCTTGATACAGGATAGAAAAATGATGATTTAGGTTAACATTGGAAACAAAAAAACGGATGCCTACTGGAATCCGCTTCTAATTCTTAATCGCCAAGCTCATCAGCTAATACTAGCCTACAAAATTTCATAAGCGCACTATTTTCATCAGCGATCGATATTGGTCGCTCATTGTCATCCGAGGTAAAGCTCGGATGTTCTGCTTCTGCGGATCGCGAAACGCGAATGTTCGGTATCTTCTCTCCTGCTTTATCAACATCCGCAATAACGAAGCTGTTACTATCTTTTTCAATAATGTTGTACTGAAATAAGATATCTTCACCTGAATCTGTGTATACTATTTGTGATTTCGTTTCCATGTTCATTGTCATTTATAAACAAAGAACAAACATCTCACTCGCTTCGTTCAACATACCATAAAAAGAAATAGATGAGTAGTTGACAACAAGCTCGCGTTCCGGTTACGCCAAGACAACAAAGAATTCGCGATGAAAATTAAACTTTAAAAATTATGCTTCAAAAAGTAGATATGATCAAAACAAATGAAGCCTATCGGCAACGGAACAGGCTTCGGAAGAGTTTTTAACCCTAAGCTTCTCCAAGATGTTCTGCCGATGTCGGTTTACCGTGTTCACACTGATTGATAAACGGGCCGCTATTTCCTTGCTGATCTGGCCATCCCGTATCAACCGTAGCACTTCCCATTCTCTCGTAGAAAGAATAGACGATAGTTGGTCTTGAAAAATTGGTACCGGCTCTCCAGCAAGCATGTCCACGATGGCATGTTTTTTCACTTCATTGAGCGAAGGTTGTTCTGCTCTATTGTACAAACATAAAGCATAGCGCAAGCTGCCCGACACGATACAGCTAACGTAATATATACGATGCTTGATGGCGATGTATTCTCCTGTTCGGCCCTGCATGCGAATCACATTGGTCCCATAGAACTGCGATCGCTTCGTGACATCCAGTTTTTTCACAAAGGTAAATAACCGCAGCTCCAGCAGATGTTTATTGATCAGATCATCGGGGTGTATACAGGCAAAAATATCCTCTTCCCAAATCGAATCAATCTCCTGCGCGCTAGCTTCTGTCGAAAAATCAAAACATGCAGCCAAAGCGCCATGATATACATAACTTTTGTCACGCTTTAGGTCGCTGAGCACGGCGATACAATGCTCCACCGCTGCGTATCCCTTCGCTAGCTGCCTGTATTTCTCCAGCTCTTCCATTTCTTCCTTAGGAAAAGACTGGGTCAGTAGTTTTTCACTTAAGTCGTGCTTAACATTCATATTTTCGTTTGTTAGAGACCATCACCCTGCAGATAAATAAAAATTGACGCTTGGAACAAGGATTTATTTTAGTATGCATGTTTCAAATTGCAGTAGCTTCCTCCTTCCAAAAAACAAATGTACACAGATCACGTTTATTTATCATGTTCGATGGTAACAGGCAACAACAGTTGACTTTTAACATTAATTGGTCAAAAATTTCAAAATACACCTTTCGAATACAAACTATTCCACATCTTTTGTCTATTTTTAGATAATCGAATTTAAATGTTATAACGCAAAGAATGCTCGGTCGTCGTATTTACTTTCTCTTTTTCATTGCTTTACTATCCGGCAAAATTACGGCTACGGCACAAGGTTTTAAAAATGGCTGGATCGGCCGTTACGTCAATTCAATCATCAACGATACATCGGCTGCCGACAAGTCCACGTTAACGATCTACCCGACGTTTGCCTCTGCTCCCGAAACGGGCGTAGAACTCGGAGCATCCATTCTGAAACTGTTTTATGCAAAGGGCGATACATTAAATAGATTAAGTGAAATGCAGGCCTTTACCTTCTTTACCTTCAAGGGACAGTATGGACTGGTGCTTGATAACGCTATTTATGGAGACAAGGACAAGTGGTTCTTTCTAGGGGAAACCAAGATACAGCAATTTCCCTTATCGTACTATGGCATCGGCCCCGCAACTGCGGGCGACAATCCGGCGCGTGTGGATGCCTTTCAGGTTTTATTTAAGCAGCGTGTGCTCCGAAAGATAAAGAAGAACTTTTTTATCGGTCCTGAGATCGACTATCAATTGCTCTCCGGCGTAAATTTTGAACAGCCGGAGGATGGTTCTCCCTACCCTATCCCAACAGGAGGTGATGGCACGCAAAACTTCGGCGTTGGTGCAGGTATTGTCTATGACAACCGCCACAACGTGCTCAATGTTCGAGAAGGGCTTTTTGGAGAGCTTGCTTACCTCAAAACATTCCGTGGCTTTTTGAGTGATTACTCCTTTGGTACGGTAAACATGGAGTTAAGATCCTACCATCCTATTGCGAAAAACAATGTGCTGGCGTGGCAAGTGCGCGGACAATTTCTTCATGGCGAGGTACCCTTCAACCAAATGACTTTATTAGGAGGAGATCGTTTAATGCGGGGATATTACCTCGGTCGCTATCGCGATAGAAACCTGATTGCCGCACAGGCAGAGTATCGTATTCTACCTTTTGCCTTCAGCAAAAGGCTTGGAGCGGCGGTATTTGCATCGGCAGGTGCCGTTTCGCCAACCCTAGGTGGCTTTCAAATGCGGAATGTTCGTGTGGCCGGCGGACTGGGCGTACGTTACCTGCTCTTTCCGAAAAAAGATATCTACCTCCGCTTTGATGTGGGCTTTACCAAAGAAGGAGCGAACTTCTATATCTTCAATGGAGAAGCATTCTAATGATAGTCTCCACATCCCGTCGGTACTGCTATCAGCTCTTCTATTCAGCACTTACTGCTCCAAAACTTTCTCAAAAGCCTTACGTGCACTACCGCGGAAGTAAACCTCACCACAATAATGGTAGCCTGCACGCTCAAATATCTTGAGCATCGCCACATTGTCAAAGTTAGTGTCTGCTTTGACGCTGTTGATGCCATTTTTTAGCGCATACTCTTCGATAAAGGAAAGCATCCGTTTAGAGAGTCCTTTACCGATCTGTGCTTCCTCGATGGCCACGCGATGGAAAACAACAAAATCACTATTCGTTAACCACTTCCCTTCAATATGAGCATAAGCTGGTTCATCGTTGATTAACAGCGCAGTATATCCAATCACAAGATCATCTTCCTGCAGCACAAACCCGCAGCCTTTTTCAATATCGGTGGCGACAACCTGGGGATTAGGGTATCCATCCTGCCATTGCTGACTGCCATCGGCTTTTCTTCTCGCTATTGCACCTTGCAAGATTTCCCAAATCTTATCCAAGTCAGCAGCTGTCGCCTTTCTAAATGTATATTCCATAGTCTCTATCGCGAAGATAAGGAGATTATTTTAGTTTAACGACCTCCACTAAGAGCCGAAAGGCGACGGAAAGATGGGGACAGTCTAACGCACTCGTCCGAACCGAATACCACCGATAATCATCAGCGTGATGACTATAGCGGACCAACCCGGATAGTGAATGAACAGGTAAATCGTCAAGCCGCAACTTAATAACAGAAATAAAAAAAGGATCGCCTTTTTAACGGAATCCATATTAAACATCGCGATGATAGCCAGTATCGCCACCAAACACATAAAAATTATCAACATGCCGCAAGTTAAATGGATTCCTGTTAACTTAATATTAAATATCCATTCCATAAACATGTCACTGTTAGATAGGCAAAATCTATAGCGATAGCGAAATTGAAAATATTCAGTATATTCGGTAACCTACTAATTTTGCACACAAGCCGATGGAGGAAATCGAAAGAATACATTTTTTGGACGCCACAGCGTGGCGAAGCTGGCTGATCGAAAACCATGAAGCAAAAGATGCTGTGTGGATGATCTGTTATAAGAAAAGTAGCGGCAAGATCAGTATTTCTTGGAGTGATGCGGTTGATCAAGCGCTATGTTTTGGCTGGATCGATAGTATTAAAAAATCAATTAGCGCGGATGCTTCCATACAATTCTTCGGAAAGCGAAAATCAAAAAGTACTTGGTCAAAAATAAATAAAGAAAAAATCGAACATTTGACGAAAGCGGGACTAATGACCGAAGCAGGTCTTCGGAGCGTAGCTGTTGCGCAGGAAAACGGTTCTTGGTCTACACTGGATGAAGTAGAAGCTTTGCAAGTACCACGCGATCTAGAACGCGCTTTGGAAGAAGCGAATGGGCTACCTTTTTTCCTCCAATTGAGCAAGTCCAAAAAGAAGGTAATACTCCAATGGATCGTCCTGGCGAAGAAAACGGAAACCAGACAAAAGCGTATTGAAGCAATTGCCCGATCGGCAGCTGTAGGACAAACACCTCAGGGGCTATTTTAACGCATCAAGGGCAAGAAATTCCCTAGATTTCTCGTCATCAGCTGATGCCTACTTTCGCCTGGTTGCAATGGCTATCATCGTGCCTACAGCTGTTTCATTACAGAAAATGGCAACCTTGTTCCATAATAAGTGTTTTAAATTGGTATAACCATAACATCCCCGTATTTTCAACTTCGAATATTGGAATCGTTGAGGAAAACTATGAGAAAGTTCAGGAATGCCATTTTTTATGTGGGAATAATCGGAGGCTTCTCCCTGCTGATGTATTGGATCGTGCTAAAAGGTGTAGGATTGGAAGAAGGAAAGGATATTAGCATACCGCAGTCGACCAATAGTCAATGGGCAGACTTCCTAACGTCCCTCGTCCATAACGTACAGCATCCCTTGGCGATCTTACTTGCCCAGATCGTGACAATCATCTTGGTTGCTCGATTATTTGGGTGGATATGTGTCAAGCTCAAACAACCGGCTGTGATTGGCGAAATGATCGCTGGTATTGTCTTGGGACCTTCTCTGGTGGGGATGTATTTCCCCGAGTTTTCGGCAGCACTATTTCCTAAAGAATCGTTGGGCAACCTCCAATTTTTGAGCCAGATCGGTTTGATCCTTTTTATGTATATCGTGGGTATGGAGATCGATATGAAGATCCTTCGCCATAAAGCACACGATGCGGTGGTCATCAGCCATGCCAGCATCATCATGCCCTTTGTAATGGGGTTGGGATTGGCTTATTTCCTTTACAATGAGTTTGCCCCGGAAAATGTGCAGTTTCTTTCTTTCGGTCTCTTCGCCGGTATTGCGATGAGCATCACCGCCTTCCCGGTATTGGCGCGTATTGTGCAAGAACGGGGAATCAACAAAACAAGGCTAGGAACCATTGTGATAACCTGCGCTGCGGCCGATGATATCACGGCTTGGTGTATCTTGGCCGCCGTTATTGCCATTGTGAAAGCAGGCTCATTCGGCAGTGCGGTATACACTATATTGCTCGCCATTGCCTACGTTATTGTGATGATACGTGTAGTACGCCCATTTTTGATGCGTATCGGCGAACTGAACACGTCAAAAGAGAGCCTAAACAAAGGTATCGTCGCCATATTTTTCTTGGTTCTTATCTTATCCGCTTATGCTACCGAGATCATTGGTATTCACGCGCTATTTGGTGCCTTTATCGCAGGTGCAATCATGCCTGAAAACGTCAAATTCCGCAACATCTTTATCGAGAAGGTGGAGGACGTAGCTTTGGTACTGCTGCTCCCCCTATTTTTTGTTTTCACGGGACTTCGCACACAGATCGGTCTGCTAAACGAACCCTATCTATGGAAAATTGCCGCATTGATATTTGCCGTTGCCGTTGTCGGAAAATTTGTAAGCAGTGCCTTGGCCGCAAAATTCGTTGGTCAAAATTGGCGTGACAGTCTTTCCATCGGCGCCTTAATGAACACACGTGGACTGACGGAACTGGTCGCGTTGAATATTGGTTACGATTTAGGTGTCCTCACACCTGAGCTATTTTCCATGATGGTGATTATGGCGCTGGCGACTACCTTTATGACCGGACCAACCTTAGACCTAATCGATTGGCTTTTCCGCTCCAAAAAGGGACAAGCAGTCAAGGAAACACTGGCAGAGCGCTTTAAGCTGCTCATATCCTTCAGTAACCCAGAATCAGGCAGAGCCTTGTTCCGGCTAGCACACAACCTAAGTAAAAAGGACAAAGAAAATACGCAGATCAGTGCCATGCATATTGTGGACAGTGAGAAATTACACCACTACGACACGGATCAGCTTGAACGTGAAAAATTCGAAGTATTGATTACGGAATCAAAAACGCTGGACAGGGAGCTTACGACCATGTTCAAAGCATCGTCCGATATCGATGCCGAAATCATTGATGTAGTCAACAATGAAGAGCAGTTCGACCTACTGCTCCTAGGACTTGGTCAATCTATTTATAAAGGCACATTGCTAGGGAACGTACTTGGATTCACCACCCGACTCATTAACCCCGAAAAGTTGATGAATACCGTGACAGGCAAAGAACAGCTGTTCCAAAAACATAGCTTTGACGAGGGGCTTACCAAAATTATGGCGAAGGTAAAAATTCCGGTCGGTGTGCTGATCAACCGAAATTTTCAATCGGCAGAGCATATACTATTTCCAATTTTGGAAAAACAGGATGTGCAGCTACTCCCCTATGCAGCTCGACTGATGCGCTGCAACAACGCTCTGGTGGACATCCTATTCATTAACGTAGCTCTTCGCGATGAAGCGATCGGCTTATTACAGAAACTCGAAACGGAGTTTCCCGAAAATCTGACCGTAATCGGGTCCAACACGACCGATCAATTAGCACACCAGTACGATTTACTGATCACGAGTGCCGCCGCATGGACCTATTCTTGGGAGCAAATCGAATACGAGACCATGACAGAAACATCGATCTTAATACTATCTAAACCATCCAAAAGGAGCGAGAACCTGTAATCGGCAAGGCCGAACCACCCTACAGCCCCGATGAAAAACATGCCATTTGGCAAAACAAAAAAAATGTGAACCTTGATTGGTTCACATCTTTTTTGTTTCATTCCTTAACAGGCAAAAGCGCCGGTCTCCAGCGATAGCATAATCCTACATTACCAAGCGTCTTCCCATGGTGAAGTTGCCGAAATGTACCATCGGATTGGTAATAGATTCATCGCAAAAATGCTCCAAATCGTCCGAAGTGTATTCTGCGGGATCGGCCCCATTTTTAATAAACTCGACCTTTCTCGAAAAATAGTTCATTACATGGCAAAACGGGCCTTTGAAAGTGTAATCGCTCGCGTCGAGGCTCTCAAAACATAACTTGGTACTTCGATTCTCTTCCCCATACACGAATAAATCATTTGCTAGCTTGATCAAGTTGTCTGCTTCGATCTGAAGGGTCGGTGGGTCAACAAAAACCCGCTCTCCAAAGTAGCGATAGTTGATAATCTGATCCAGCTCCTCCTTGGTCGTTACGCTATAAATCAATTGAGACAAATCTGTAGTTGTTTCCATGAAAATAGATTCTTTTTTTACCGAGTAACGATACAAATTCTGTACCACAGCACTTGCGTATAGCTAAAAATCGCGCACTTCCATTGCATACGGAATAGACAAGTTGCTTATAATTAAGAAAGACTAAATTGACCTATTTTTTTTCCTGTTGATCAGATAATAGATAGGAATACCTAAGAGAACCAATATGAATCCCGGCCAGGTATATTGTTGTTTGTAAACAATAAGGAGACCACAAAATAATCCACCAATCAGAAGATAGAGAATAACCGGAAGCGGATACAGGAACGTACGATAGGGACGTTCCCTATCCGGGTTTTTCCAGCGTTGATAAACAACACCGAACACGGTGATCATGTAAAAGATAACGATAACAAAAGAAACCATATCCAACAGATTTCCGTATTGTCCACTGAGGCACAAAAGGGAAGCCCAAACGCCCTGCAACCATAACGAACGTGCGGGCACCTCTCGCCGGTTATCAGGAATCACCTGCTTCAAAAAAAGACCATCCTTGGCCATGGTCTGAAATACCCGTGCGCCGGCTAACACCAAACCATTCACACAACCGAATGTAGAAATCATCACCAAAAATGCCATCACGATGGTTCCGGTATGGCCCAACAATTTTTCTGCCGCAGCAACGGCGACTCTGTCATTAGCCGCAAATGCAATCTCGTCTCGGCTCAATGTTGCCAAGTAAATATAATTGCATAAGAGGTACAGCATCATCACCAAAGAGGTTCCGATAACCATGGCGCGAACGACGTTTCGTTGTGGATCTCTGATCTCCCCGGATATAAAGGTCACATTTTCCCAAGCAACGCTACTAAAAATAGCGCCCACCATGGCTGCAGCAATTCCACCTAGCAACGTCCGTCCATCTATTGCCGACCAACCAGCGCCATCAATATTTTGAAAAGCCGCCCAGCCAAATTGAACGTTTTCTGCAAAAAAACTTGTCTTCATCAGATAAAGCCCCCCGAATACCAAAGCCACTAAAGCGATAATCTTTGCGGCGGTAAATACGGATTGCACGAGCTTCCCCGATTGAAGTCCACGTGTATTGACGTAGGTCAGTAGGAGAATGATGCCTATAGCCACAATCTGCATCCAAGTAATCATAAAGGTTCCGTTTTGGTAAATTGGTGGGGCATCATTGAAAGACGGAAAAATATAGGCGGTGAATTTTCCGAAAGCGACCGCCACGGCGGCAATGGTTCCGGTCTGAATAACGGCAAACAAACTCCAGCCGTAGAGAAAGCCTGTCATCCTTCCGAAAGTCTCGGTCAGATAAGCATACTGCCCGCCAGCGCGCGGATACATGGACGACAACTCGCCATAGCAAATTGCAGCGGAGACGGTGGCCACCGTAGTCAACAACCACACCACAATGAGCCAATATCCCGAGCCTAACTGTCGCATCATATCAGAACTTACTATAAAAATACCACTTCCTATCATAGATCCCATCACGATCATGACGGCGTCCCAAAGTTTTAATTGACGTTTCATATTTTCAGGCTTATCCTAACCTCAAACCTACAAATATTAAAGGAATAACCGAAACATGATAAAAACATAACAGAAATAAATTCATTTCTGAACATGAAAAAATCGAAGCGAATAAACTAACGACGAATTTCCCAATAAAACCATGAAAATTGCTCATTTTTCAAGCAGCGGTACACCCATCGAACGATAAATCCACCACTCAACTAAAAGGAATGAGAGATCGTGCTGGCTAGGGAAAAACAAATTTGCCTAAGCGCGTCAGCAGTAACAATAAAGTCTATAAAACCAACCGTGTCGTTTATTTGTTAGTTTTGTACAAAGCTACGCCCATGTTTAGATCTTTAATCTTATCATTATACCTTTTCACCAGCAGCTTTTATGCAGCAGCACAAGAATACGTCGAGCAATTTCGTCAACAGTATCCATCTGCCAGAACGGACGCTACAGTATGCGAAAAGCAAATCGCCGTGATTGATGGACTAAAGACATTCACTCCCCTGCAGCGCGCTTATGCGGGAGCATTCTACGCGGTCTGGCCCGAACATCTTCAGTCGCCACTGAAAAAATTAAATGCTTTCAAAAAAGGAAAAAGTTACCTCGAACAGGCCATACGTGAAGATCCCGGAAACACGGAAATTCATTTTTTGCGCCTAACGGTGCAGCATAATGCACCGGCTATGCTGGGCTACAATGACAACAAGGACGGCGACTTGAAAATTGTACTTGAAAATTACAAAAAGACGAAATCGCCCATTTTACGTGCGCACATTAAAGATTTTCTATTGCCAACGGATCTGCTTTCTCCAAGCCAACGAAAAATGCTGGACTAAGCCCTCATAAACTGACTTATCCTTTAATCAACCCATCGGCACACAATCGTTCAAATGCGATAAGAACACCCTCCACTTGAATATCCTCCTGTTGGTAAGCTTGTTGTGAAAAATAGGCTACGGCCTCAATCTCATTACTTGGATCCAACTGATCAAGTGTTGGATATAAAAAGCAGGATTGCTCCATTTGGAGATTTTCCTCCCCGTAGGCATCAGCTGTTACATGTCCGTAGTAGACAAGCTTTTCTTCGTCTAAGACAACCCCGAGTTCCTCCTCTATTTCGCGCAACAATGCCTCCTTTGCGGTCTCCCCTGCATCTATTTTGCCACCAGGCAGGTACCACGCTTGTTTGTTCCGACTGAAAGCTAGCAATAAGCGATCCTCGCGGACAACCAAAAGGCCTGCTGTCGGAAGTTGTTTCTTATTCATCTTTTTTGCAATTAACGGCAAAGATAGTATTCTTGACCTAAATCCGCACGCTGCACAACGTACTTATACGGAAGATTTACCCTATATATACCTCTTTATCGTCGATTATTCAACAAATAGGTCGGGTCACTTGTCATTTATAGAAACAGCGGATATGAAAACACTAAGCGATAAAGATGCCGAACTTATCCATGACCTCATCATGATCAACAATGATCGCATTGAGAGCTATACACAAATGATTACAGCATTAAATAGCGAGAAGGATGCGAATTTGATTTCATTATTGGAAAAACTAGGACAACAGTCACAACAGTTCAAATCGCAGCTTGCACCATTTATAGATCAAGCTAGCGACAACAAAGGAGGCTCTCATACATTAAGAGGTAAGTTATATACAAAGTGGACAGAACAACAGATACGCATGTACAACGAGGGGAGAGAAAGCGTCCTTCTAGCCTGTCGAAAAGAGGAAGAGCTGGTAGAAAGCGTGTATACCGAGGTGTTAAACAATGTCGAGGGCATCGACGAGAAGATCGTGGAAATGATCCAAAGCCAGCTAAAGATTCAGCGTGTTGCTCGGGAAGACTTGGAAGACTTATTAAATACATAGCTAGTAAGAGCTCGTTTTTGAGAGCTCTCTATTAGGTTTTATGAAAATTTTAGCTATTTTTAAAAGAAAAATGGTTGAAATAAAACAAGAAGACGGTCGAAAAGGAAAGTTTGACATTTTTGTCGACGAAAAACTAGCAGGCACGATGACGTATACTTGGGCAGGCGACAACAAATTTATCATCGATCATACCGAGGTGTTACCTGGGAACGAAGGACAAGGTTTGGCTAAAAAGCTAGTCCTCGCAGGCATAGACTTTGCGCGCAACAAGAAGGTGAAGATTATGCCGCTTTGTCCCTACGCTAAAAGCGTATTTGATAAAGATGATTCTTTCAAGGATGTCCTCTTTTAATTGAAACTCCAATCCTATTGCGCGACTTTATAACTTGTGAAGCCGCGCAATAGGGTAGAGTAAATGATCGGACTCGTAATATTTCGATTTTTTGTATACCCAATCCAACTGTGCCCGCCCGCTTGATGCCAGCTTCTGATCGTTCTGCTTGGCACGTTCCAATTCCTCTCGCCATTGTGGGTTGTCACGCAGCAGTTGCACCGCTTCCTCCTCAAAAATATAAGGGGAAAAATATTCCTTTTGGGATAAAATAGCATCGAAAAAATTCCAATTAAAGAAGGAATCCGTTGCCTGCGGCTCCAAGGTTTCCATGATATATCGATTGGCTTCTTGATCGGTCTTTATCAGCAAGTCTCCTTTGTAAAACATCTGCTCCCGCAACACCGGACGCACCAGCACGTCTCGGTGCAAATAATGCCCTTCGTAGGGACTATTGGACGTCTTATAACCATCAATGTAGTATTGCTCCACATGCATCAATGTATCCCTATCGAGTGCCTGCATCTCCACGCCATTGAGCTTAAGCAGTGCTATAACCTTTTCATAGGACTGCGGAACGATGTATGCCTGCGGCTTCTGCACGTAAATATCTGCAGTGTATCGACTAAAATAGGGCACTTGTATGCTCGTGGGCTTTGATCGATCGTAAAATAGACGTGGCAGACCACTGAGTTCACTAGGTTTGTAACCTGCCTGATAACCTAAAAACGGAAGCTGTTCAACGTTTTCTTCATCCAGCTTCCAAGTCAGTGGAAAACTTTCTTGCTCGCGAACACGTCGCTTTATCTCCCGCCGCAGTTCGATCAAATCTGCACCATGTGTCGTGGTCAACCGCAACAGTTCACCCATGAGTGTATACATGGCTGCTACACGATCTGCATATGGTTTCCACATATGGGTTTCGGGCATGTAGCCAATCGTATGGTGCAGAGCCGCATACCCCGTAGAATAGCGAGGGCTCTCCAGAAAAGATACTAACCCTGATTCAGGCGTATCCTCCTTTGGATCAACATAAGGAATCATTGGGAAGCCTGCACCTGCCATTCCTGTGTAGAGCGGAGCAGTAAAGTTACGCTCCATAAAAGTAGCTAAAGCAGGATCTAATTTGTCCCGATGGGTGGCTATTAGTGTCATGATATACTGATAATCGGCACCATTGCTGGTATGCGTATCAAAAAACACATCCGGATCCCAAGTGTTAAAGACCTCTTGAAACAACCAAGCATTACGTGTATCGGTTTTGATAAAATCGCGGTTCAAATCATAGTGTTGTGCACTGCCGCGAAAACCATATTCTTCAGGACCATTTTGGTTTGCTCTACTTGCACCACGGTTGAGCATGCCCGCCACGTTATATACGGGGATTAAACAAATCACAACCTGCTTGGGTAGCTTATTTTCTTTTAGAAGATGCCGCACAAAGAGCATAGAAGCGTCCATTCCTTCTGGCTCACCGGGGTGTATACCATTATTGATCAACAATACGGTCTTTTTCCGTTTTTTTATATCCTGCGGTTCAAATGTTCTATCTGCTGAAAGTACAAGGAGATGCAAAGGTTTGCCAATATCTGTCGTCCCCACCTCCAGCAAACGAGCACGAGAATCGTTTGCCACAATGTTTTGATAGAATGCAATCAGTTCTTCATATGTGGCCGTTTTGTTTTTTTTAGGATCCTTCTCAAAGGCTAATTGTTGCGAAAATGTCATTTGAACGGCAAATAGCGATAAAAACAATAGAAGTCGACAGGTCATGTTGTGCAATTTGACATTAAATATAGCACAAACTTCACAAACCTACCCTATCGTAACCTATTTCCCCCATCTTGTCGCCGCTCCCAAACAAAAACCACCATTTACCAGGCGTAGAAGGTCATACAACCTAACAAATGATGGTGGTGCACTTAGTATTCTAAAACTTCAACCTCTGTACGTCGATTTGCTTGATGTTCTGCCGCCGTGCATTTCACGCCATTACGGCATGAATTTACCAAACGACTTTCACCATATCCTTTGGCCACTATGCGGGACCGTTCAATCCCCCTACTTACCACGTACTCTAGGGCAGACTTGGCACGCCTGTCTGATAAGAGCATATTGTATTTATCACTACCTCTACTGTCGGTATGACTAGAAAGCTCCACTTTCATGGTGGGGTTATCGCGCATGGCATTAACTAATTTATCCAAGACCAAAGCCGCATCAGGACGTATATTTGCTTTATCAAAATCATAGTATAGATTCTCCAACACGAACTTATCCCCAATTGCCTTCATAGCAGATAGATAAATATTGCTTTGGATAATCGTGTCTGCTTTGGGCTGCCTTGTTGCAATGAGAACAGGATCGCCCATGTAGCCATTTTTTTCACCTAATAAGGTATATGTTTTTCCCTTTGTTAACTGGAAATCAAAAGCTCCCTTTGCATCGCTGATCTTCCTGCTCACCACAGCACCATCATCTGCAATCAAGGATACGCGCGCATCAGCAAGTGTCAAATTTGTTGCTTTATCGTAGACCAGCCCTTGAAGCGTTATGTTCACTTTTGGCTTTTCAAAGTAGAAAGAATAGATGTCATCCCCGCCAATTCCATCCTTCCTATTGGAAGAAAGGTAGCCATAAAAAGCCTCGTCGTCGTCGGCCATCACCACGTAGGCAAAGTCGTCGCCCGCAGAGTTTAGTGGGTACCGCATGTTCCGTCGGTTTCGGAAACTGGACCGTTCTCCCTCAATAACATATACATCCAAGCCTCCCATACCGACAAAACCATCGCTGGCATAATATAGTTTGCTGCCGTAAACGGCCGGAAAAAGCTCATCCCCTGCAGAATTTATTACGTTACCGGCATTTTGAGGAGCTCCCCAAGAGCCATCATTTTGACGCTCTACATACCAAATATCGGTTCCACCATAGCCGCCGGGCATGTTTGAGGCAAAATAAAGCAGGTCCTCATTATCACTCAAGGCGGCATGCCCTATCGAGAAGGCTTCCGTATTGTTGTAGGGAAAATCCTCCTCTATCCAATTATCTCCAACATTTTTGTAAATTTTAAGTTCCAAATTATGTTTGAGAAAGCGCTTCCCTTCTTCTTTTACTTGCTGCACCGAACGCCCTGCATACGTGCGCGTCACGAAGAGCATATCCTCACTTTTGTTCACAGCAACTGGCCCGACGTGGTACGCAGCATCGTTAAAAGCATAGGGCATAACATTCGGAAGGCTTAGTGTTGCCTCGTTCCGACTAGCAGAAAAAACCTTTAAATAGGGCTGTCCGGTCATACCACTACGGGCGGCCGAGGTAATTTTCGGTTCGGCGGTATAGATCACGCCATTCGATGTGGGCACCGCTGCAAACTCGGCCAAGTCCGTATTTATTTCCTGCTCGTTTCGTAGATCAAAGGAAACGGGGTTAGCCATCCAAACGACAGCAGAATCGCAACCGTCAAGTTCTTTTTTCAATTGATCGGTAGCACCATAGCTGCCTTGATAACTCCTGAACACCTCTTTTGCCTCCGTGTATTTACCATTGTGTTTAAGTGCTTCTGCATACAGCAATTCGGTTTCTTTGCCGTGTCCTTCCATCAACACCGCCCTAGACAGCCAGTTCTCGGCTAAATCATAGGCGTTCAGATAGAGATACCCCATACCGATGCGTTCTACATCGCCCACTTTGGGCTTACCTCCATCTGCCAGCTTTTCATAGAGCTGCACGGCCTTGGCATATTCCATCCGTAAGAAAAAGCCATCAGCCCGCTGTCGTAAGCTGGGTTGTTCCTGGGCTTGTAACACAATAATATTAAGGATAAGCATGCCAAGGCTTAAGACAATATAATGTATTGTTATCTTCATGATCTACCTGTTTTAAATTAAAAATAACGCGGACTTAACAACTGTCGGAACGATTGTCCGAACGTGAGCCCCAAGGTGATTTCATGCGTCCCGTTCTGTAATCCCCGCATTCGGTTCAACATGACGTCATACGAATACCCTATCCGAAATCGCTCTGTCGCATAGAATTGTACGATACCCGTGATGGCATTCACCGAGCTCAGTTTCGCAGGCGAACTATCAAAGTAATCCCTATTGAAGAGACGCGCCCTCGTGCGGTAGCCTCCGCCAACCCAAAATTTATCATTGAAGATAAACATCGCATTGATATCTAATGCCGTTGGACCTTTGAAGTCATCCTTTACCAGCAAACTGGGACGAAGGTGCAATCCCTCTTCGAGTTCGAATAAGGCTCCCGCGATGAAGTAGGCATTCACATTCCGGTAAAGGCTTTCCAAAGCATTCTCATTGAATCGAAACTCGTCATTGCTATCTGCACCGGAGAATAAATCCTGCACCGACAAACCGGCATACCATTTCGGATTGTAATAGTACACACCCAAACGAATATCTGGCGCCCAGTTTGTAATCTTTCCTGCTGGAATGACAACATCTCCGGGATCCAACTCCTGCAGTTTGTTACCATCCAATCCATACTGCGTAACGCCTACAGCAACCCCCAATGCCAGTCGCTGCGTGTCGTCGTTGTCGAGCTGCAGCCGCAGGGCGTAGTTTGCGTAAATAGAGGTGGCGTCTTGTGCGCCTAATTTGTCCATCGCAACCTGTAAGCCGACCCCATGTCTTTTGTTTACGGGGTCCAGCACACCATCAATGGATATCGATCCACTTTGCGGGGCACCCTCCCAGCCCGTCCATTGGCTGCGCAGCCCCATTTGCGCAAACCATTCTTCTTTATAGCCGGTGTATGCCGGATTAACACTAATCGAGTTAAAAATATACTGCGTAAACTGGATACTCTGCTGTGCTTTGCCCCAGAGGCTTCCCATCAGCATGGCAAGTATCAACAAGGACTTGTTTCTAAAATTTTTCATCGATGATTAATTTCGTTTTATCAAAACAGTTGACTTGACTTCTGTAGCATTACCGCCTTTGATGGCCCGCACGAACACAAAATAGGTACCGTCATTTAAGCCTCGTCCGTCCCACTCGCCTTTGTAATTATCGTTCTGGTAAACCTCATTTCCCCATCTGTTGATAATGGTTAACGAGATCCTATCGAATGATTCCGTTCCTAAAATGACTAACCTGTCGTTCAAGTTATCACCGTTTGGCGTGATCACGTTTGGAATCACCAGCGGATTCGCCGCAACGCTCACACGAACGGTGGCCTCGTTGCTCCATCGTCCCTTAATATCTTTTACACGATAGCTAAACGTATCCTCGCCAATGAAATCACGCGAAGAAGTATAGGTAACTTCGCCATTACCCAACAAAATCACGGTAGAGCCTGTGTTAAAAGACACAATCTCCGCGGTACTTGGGTCTATATCCCATTTGGTAACGACATCATTTTCGAGCACTGCAATCGTTACAGGAACGGCTGTTTTGGTTTCAGCAAGGTCGTCCATAGCCTGAATTCTTGGATGATCCACCGGAATAGGATCCGTATCGTCTTCATCGTCCGGATCTTCGGTCTCCGGTTCATCAGGCCCCCATACCGTGATACCATTGGTGATAGTCTCTGGTGCATCGTCGTCCACCAGTGCGGTAATCTTCACGATGATGGTTCCACCAACAGGGATAACCGCCGTGGTAGTCAGTACCGCTGAATTCTCCGTTCCAACAATGGTCGCATTCGTTCCCATCACACTATAACCTTGTATTTCCACTCCTGCTCCAGGACGCTCTCGTAAATTTATCGTTCGACCAACTGCAATGACCGCCGGTCCATCGTTTGTGACGGTTACCGTGAAACTGGTGGATTCTCCAGCTCTGACTCTAGCTTCATCGGCCATTTTCTCAATACGCAACACAGACTCGCGATCTACAGGTATCTCTGGTGTCTCGTCTTCATCATCCGGATCCTCCGTTTCCGGTTTATCCGGTCCCCAAACTTGAACAGCATTGCTGATCGTTGCTGGAGCGTCCGCAGCTACTGCGGCGGTTATTTTGATCACAATATCCGCCCCTACGTTCAACACATCGGAAGTAGTTACCGTTGCTGTCGTCGCATTGCCGCTTACTGTCGCACTACCTGAAGTGACTTCATAACCCGTGATTGTTAGACCGAAACTTGGCAGCTCTACCAGTCGTATATCCTTTCCACTGGCGATGCTTGCTGGCCCTTCGTTGGTAATGGTCACGGTAAACGTTGTAGACTCTCCCGCTTTGACGCGCGACTGATCGGCAACTTTACGAATACCCAATTTGGATTCCCTATCTACGGGTATTTCAGGCGTCTCGTCTTCATCATCTGGATCTTCTGTGTCCGGAGTGTCTGGCCCCCACACGCGCACGCCATTACTTACTGTCGCTGGCGCATCTGCCCCCACGGTAGCCGTCACGCGAACGGTTATTGTGCCACCAACTGCAATCGTACTGGTCGCCGTTATGTTAGCTGCGTTACCGGCACCTACAATCGTTGCATTGCCACTTGTAATGCTGTAGCCCGTAATGGTCAAACCTGCACTTGGCAATTCCGCCAACCTAATGAGATCACCACTTTCAACCATCCCTGGACCTCGATTGGTAATCGTTAAGTCAAAGCTGGTTGATGCACCTGCACGAACACGTGTATCATTCGCCACCTTCGTGATGCTAAGCCTAGCGGAACAATCCTCTACAACAGGCGTTACAGCCAAGCGATCAACGCTTTCGCAGTTATCGACACGTTGTGTAGCGTAGTAGGTGATGCCATTTTGAAGCATCGTCGATGCCGGCAACATAGTTCCTCCCATTGGCGCGTCATACCAACTTATATTCATTCCTACAACGGATATATCCGCCAAGGTTTTGTTATCGTTCGAACAAAAGACTGGAGTTGAATCAATAATTGTCGGCGCAGGCGTAGCCGTTATCGTAACAGTGACTTCCGTGCGGTCTACGCTCTCGCAGCCATCGCCGATCTGTGCGGCATAATAGCTACCGTTAACCAGCAAGGCGGTAGGTGCTAAGGCTGTACCGCCCATAGCGCTGCTGTACCAAACAATAGTGCCTGTAGCGCCTGCTGTATTCAGGTCGCCAACCGTAGCGCTGTCAATCGCACAGAAGGTCTGTGCCGATTCCGTTAGCGATGGCGCAAGCGTAGCCGTTATCGTAACAGTGACTTCTGTGCGGTCTACACTCTCGCAGCTATCGCC
>PJTT01000441.1_pt1 | contig 31972 bp, 24 predicted proteins | sample 1512261 | NCBI WGS metagenome assembly PJTT01 (sample SAMN08177685, study PRJNA422409) | Soil metagenome, whole genome shotgun sequencing project. | isolation source: Soil (2) enriched on wood chips | place: USA: Madison | collected 2015-01-15
AACTTCGTCGACTGCCTGAAGCTGTTCAACGAAGACCCGCAGACCGAAGGCATCATCATGGTCGGCGAAATCGGCGGCGACGCTGAAGAAGCCGGTGCCGAGTACATCAAGAACCACGTGAAGAAGCCGGTCGTCGGTTTCATCGCCGGTGCGTCGGCTCCGGCCGGCAAGCGCATGGGCCACGCCGGTGCGATCGCCTCGGGCGGCAAGGGCACTGCAGAAGGCAAGTTCGCCGCCATGGAAGCTGCCGGTGTTGTCACCGTCCGCTCGCCGGGCGACCTGGGCGCTGCCATCGCCAAGCTGGTCAAGTAAGCGACCCGCCCATGTGTTGATTGAAGGCCCGCATCCGTGCGGGCCTTCTTTTTGGACCGGAGCAACTGCGTGGAATTTCGAAAGGAAATCGAGGGTCTGCGCGGCGTCGCCGTGCTGCTGGTGGTGCTGGCACACGCGGGCGTTCCGGGGTTCGCAGGCGGGTACATCGGCGTCGATGTCTTCTTCGTCATTTCCGGCTATCTCATCACTGGGCGCCTGGTGCAGGAGCGGGCGGACACCGGCGATATCAGCCTGATGGCCTTCTACGCACGACGCGCGCGCCGCCTGCTGGCGCCGTTGGCGGTCCTGCTGCTGGTGGTCGCGGCATGCACGGTGCACCTGCTGCCGATGTCCGCCTGGCAGCTGCAGCTGGACAGTCTTGGCTGGGCTGCCTTGTGGGCCTCCAACGTCTTCTTCTCCAATGCATCGTTCGGCTACTTCAGTGAGGGGGCCGATACCAGCCTGCTCCTGCACACCTGGTCACTGGGAGTAGAAGAACAGTTCTATCTGATCTGGCCTGCCGTGGTGCTGCTGCTCTGGCGCTGGCGGGGCAGGAACGCCCTGGTCGTAGGCTGCTGGCTGCTTGTCCTTGCTGGATTTGCTGCAGCAGTGGTTGCCGCTGAGTACGCGTCGGTGTCTGCCTATTACCAGATGCCTTTCCGCCTGTGGCAGTTGGCTGCCGGCGCAGCCGTACAGCTGACCTTTGGTGCACGGGATGGGGTGGCGCGTTTCACGGTCCTCTTCCACGTGCTTGGCGCGGCCCTGCTGGCGGTATCGGCCGTCTTCTTCGTGCCTGAGTGGATCAGCTACCCGGGGGCCTGGGCCCTGCTGCCGACGCTGGGCGCGTCGCTGCTGCTGCTCGGGGGCAGGGACGTGCTGCTGCAGGCGCGGCCGCTGCGCTGGTTCGGTCGCATTTCCTACAGCCTGTACCTCTGGCATTGGCCGGCGATTACGCTGGCTGTTGCGTGCCTGGGCACATCGCCGGCAATTCGCGCGGGCGCCGCGATTGCTAGCATTCCCCTGGCCTGGTTGAGCTGGCGATTCATCGAAGCGCCGGTACTGCGCCGACCCATTGGTGATGGGCGGGCATGGGTTGCCGTATTTCTTGCGACTGCTGCGGTCATTGCCGGTACCGCCCATTGGAGCTCGTGGCAGATCGCGAAGATCGAGCTCAGCGCGCAGCAACCTCCGGTGTTGCGTACCGTGGCTCTTCCGGCACTGTATTCCGATCCCTCCTGTGATGAGTTCTACTCCGCTTCGCGCGTGGTGCCCTGCAGGCTCGTCAGCCAGGCGGAACCCGGCCGGCCACGGGTCATCCTGGCTGGCGACAGCGTCGCGGCGCAGTGGTCCACGGCCCTGTCCGCGATTGCCGTCGCGCGCGGCTGGGACCTGACGGTCATCACCAAATCATCCTGCCCGATGGTCGACCAGTCCTTCGTCTACGCGCCCATCAAGCGGCGCTATGTGGAGTGCGAGCAGTGGCGCGACGGTCTGGTGGAGTACCTGCACGCACACCCCGCCGATCTCCTGCTGTTGGGCTCGTCCGCGGCGTATGGCTTCTCGCCGCAGGAATGGGAACAGGGCGGCAGCCGCCTGCTTGCGCGAGTGGCGCCCACGGCAGACCAGGTGCTGGTGCTGGCGCCGACCCCGTTGCTGCCATTCAATGCTTCGCAGTGCATCCAGTCGGTCTTTTCGATGAACACGGCGGGGACGCCGGCCGACGACTCCTGCAGCGCGGCGCTGGCTGATGTCCGCCCGGACGAAGTGACGTCAAGGATCGGCGCGGCGGTGGCAACGCAGCCCAACGCCCGCTTGATCGAGGTTGCCGATCTGGTCTGCCCCGATGGCCTGTGCCGCGCGGAGCAGGGCGGGGTGATGCACTACCGGGATGGCCAGCATCTCAACGCCGCCTATGTACTTTCGCTGGCGCCAGCGCTGGGCCATGCCCTGGATGCGGCGACAGGGCATCCTGCCGGGAAATAGGACCGTCCACCGGGGGCCGCAGGGCAGGGTGAGGCGGTGCCCGTCAGGCGGGCGGCGCTACAATGGCCGCATTGCAACCACAGGCTGGAACCCCCATGGCTTCGATCCGCATCGCGATGGCGCAGTTCGATTTCCCGGTCGGCGATGTCGCCGGCAACACCGAGCGCATCATCGAGATGATCGGCCAGGCGCGCGAGGAGTACGGCGCCGAGCTGGTGATGTTCCCCGAGCTGGCGGTCAGCGGCTATCCGCCGGAGGACCTGCTGCTGCGCCCGGGCTTCCTGTACGAGTGCGAACAGGCGATGGGCCGCATCGCCGCTGCCTGCCGTGGCATCACGGCCGTGGTCGGCTGGCCGCAGGCCGCCGGTGCGGTGGTCTACAACGCCGCCAGCGTGCTGCGCGACGGCCTGGTCGAGCGCACCTACCGCAAGCGCGAGCTGCCCAACTATGCGGTGTTCGACGAGCGCCGTTACTTCGACGTGGATCCGGACGGCGGCAGCTGCGTGTTCGACGTGAACGGCGTGCCGGTCGGCCTGCTGATCTGCGAGGACCTGTGGTTCGCCGAGCCGCTGGCCGATACGGTGCGCGAGGGCGCGCAGCTGGTGGTGGTCCCCAACGCTTCGCCGTACGAGCGGGGCAAGCACGCCCAGCGTGACGCCGTGCTGGCCGCGCGCACGCGCGAGAGCGGGGCAGCGATTGCCTATCTCAACGTGGTCGGTGGCCAGGATGCGCTGGTGTTTGACGGCGCCTCCGTGGTGGCCGATGGCGACGGCACGGTGCATCCGGCGGCCGCCGCCTTTGTCGACCAGTGGCTGGTGGTGGACTACGACGGCGAAACCCGCCGGTTCCTGCCGCATGTGTGGATGGACGATGGCGACGAGAGCATGGATGCGCTGGCGTGGCGCGCGGTGACCCGCGGCATCCAGGACTACTGTGGCAAGAACGGTTTCAAGAAGGTGTGGCTGGGCCTGTCCGGCGGCATCGATTCGGCCCTGGTGCTGGCCCTGGCGGTCGACGCGATGGGGGCGGAGAACGTCACCGCCGTGCGCCTGCCGTCGCGCTATACCGCTGGCCTGTCCAACGACCTGGCGGCCGAGCAGTGCCAGGCACTGGGCGTGAAGCTGGAGGCGGTCTCCATCGAGCCGGCCTTCAAGGGCCTGATGGAGTCGCTGGCGCCGATGTTCGAGGGCACCACGCCGGACGTGACCGAGGAAAACCTGCAGTCGCGCAGCCGTGGCGTGATCCTGATGGCGCTGGCCAACAAGTTTGGCGGCCTGCTGCTGACCACCGGCAACAAGAGCGAGTATGCGGTCGGTTACGCCACCATCTACGGTGACATGTGCGGCGGCTATGCGCCGCTGAAGGACCTGTACAAGACGGAGGTGTTCGGCCTGTCCAAGTGGCGCAACACCGTGGGCGGCGCGCCGGTGATCCCGCCGGCGGTGATCAGCCGCCCGCCGTCGGCCGAGCTGCGCGACAACCAGCTGGACCAGGATTCGCTGCCGGCCTATGACGTGCTGGACGGCATCCTGTACCGCTACGTGGACCAGGAGCAGTCGCGCACGGAGATCGTGGCGGCCGGCTATGACGCGGCCGTGGTGGACCGCGTGCTGCGCCTGGTGCGCATCAGCGAGTGGAAGCGGCACCAGGCGGCACCGGGCCCGAAGGTTTCGCGCCGGGCGTTCGGCCGCGAGCGCCGGTACCCGATCAGCAACGGCTACAAGAGCTGAGCGGCGGTCGCCGGGCATGGCCCGGCGCTACCGGGTCATCCACGCATGGCGTGGGTCTACTGTAGAGCCACGCCATGCGTGGATAAGTAGAGCCACGCCATGCGTGGATAAAGAAGAAGGGCCCCTTGCGGGGCCCTTTTTCTTACTTCTTTTCCAGCCGCGCGTTGCGCTGGCCGGTGCTGGCCGACTTCTCGCCGGCGAACGGGTTCAGCTTGCGGATCATCCACGGGTACTTCGGCCAGTTGCCTTCCAGCCACGGGTGCTGCGGCTGGTTCAGCGTCAGCACGCGACGGGCGTCGTCGGCCAGGGTCTTGTTGCCCAGGTGGGTGTAGGCCTCGCCCAGCACCGCCACGGCGTCGTACTGGAAGGCGCTCTGCGGGTAGGTTTCCAGCAGGTAGTTGGCGCGGCCGGCGGCCGAGACATAGGCCTCGCGACGCAGGTAATACAGGGCGTTGTCCAGCTCGTGCTGGGCGAACACGTCACGCAGCTCGATCATGCGCTGGCGCGCATCGGCGGCATAGCGGCTGTTCGGGTAGCGGTCGACCACGATGTTGAAGTCCGAATACGCCTGGTGCGGCGTGGACAGATCGCGGCGGCTCGGGTCCAGGGACCATACGCGGCGCAGGAAAACCGTATTGCGGTTGGAGTTGGCCAGGCCGCGCAGGTAGTACAGGTAGGCGATATTGCGGTGGGTCGGGTAGGTACGGATGAAGCGGTCGATGCTGGACACGGCGTCATCGTGCTTGCCGGCCTTGTACTGGGCGTAGGCGGTTTCGATCATCGCCTGCTCGGTGTACGGGCCATACGGGTACTGCGCGACCAGGCGACGGAAGCTGGCTTCGGCGCCGCTCCAGTTGCCGCCCTGCATCAGCGAGTGGCTCTTGTCGTACAGTTGTTCGACCGGCGTTCCTTCATCGGGGCGATCACCCTTCTTGGCGCCGCGATGGCAACCGGTGGCGGCGATGACCAGCACCAGCAGCAGGGCGGTGAGGCGGACGGGCGCGGAGAGCATGGAGGAGCGTCGGATCATGGGGTCAAGGCGGGACGCGTCTGGAATACGAAGGGTCGATGATAGCCTAGTGTCCTGTCCAGCGACTGAAACCGGTCGGCCGGACCCCAAAATTTCGAAGATACCCCCCTGCCATGTCTGAACAATCCTCCGAATCGGCCCGCCAGGCCATCGTCCCCGACACCTCCGCCGGCCGCCGTTTCGACGCGGTCGTGGCCGAGCTGTTCCCCGAATACTCGCGCTCGCGCCTAACCGAGTGGATCAAATCCGGCAATGTGCTGCTGGACGGCGCCCAGGCCCGCCCGCGCGACCCGCTGCGCGGTGGCGAGGCCGTCACCCTGAACGTGGTGCTGGACACCCAGACCGACGCCCAGCCGGAGGACATCCCGCTGGACGTGCTGTTCGAGGACGAGCACCTGCTGGTGATCAACAAGCCGGTGGGCCTGGTGGTCCACCCGGGCGCCGGCAACCACAGCGGCACCCTGGTCAACGCCCTGCTGTACCGCGACCCGTCGGTGGCGGTGCTGCCGCGCGCGGGCATTGTGCACCGGCTGGACAAGGACACCAGCGGCGTGATGGTGGTGGCGCGCACCCTGGAAGCGCAGACCGCGCTGGTCGAGCAGCTGGCCGCGCGTGACGTGCACCGCCAGTACCTGGCCATCGTGATGGGCGCCCTGGTGGCGGGCGGTACCGCCGATGCCCCGATCGATCGCCACCCGCGCGACCGCCTGAAGATGGGCGTGCGCGAGGACGGCAAGGAAGCGATCACCCATTACCGCCTGCGCGAGCGCTTCCGTGCGCACACCGCGCTGGAATGCCGCCTGGAAACCGGCCGCACCCACCAGATCCGCGTGCACATGGCGCACATCCGCCACCCGATCGTGGGTGACCCGCTGTACGGCGGCGCGCTGAAGCTGCCCAAGGGCGCCAGCGATGAGCTGATCGCGGCCCTGCGCGGCTTCAAGCGCCAGGCCCTGCACGCGGAAACCCTGGAGTTCGTGCACCCGATCACCGGCGAGCAGGTGCGCAATACCGCACCGGTGCCGGCGGACATGCTGCACCTGATGAAGGTGCTGCGTGAAGACAGCGCGGCCTTTGCCGAGCGCGAGCGGGACCGCTGGTGATGGACGCCACGCTGCCGCTGCTGCAGGCCGACTGGCCGGCGCCTGCGGGCGTCCGCGCGCTGACCACGCGCCGGCATGGCGCGGGCATCTCGCCGGCGCCGTTCGCGCAGTTCAACCTGGGCAATCGGCATGCGGCCGACGGTGATACCCCGGCCAACGTCGAGCACAACCGGCAGCTGCTGCAGCAGGGCCTGGCCCTGCCATCGGCACCGCACTGGCTGCGCCAGGTGCATGGCACCACCGTGCTGCGTTTCGACGCGGCACCGGTGGCCGGTGCCAGCGAGCCGGTGGCCGACGCCGCAGTGACCTCGGTGCCGGGTGTGGTGCTGGCCATCCTCACCGCTGACTGCCTGCCGGTGGTGTTCGCCGCCGCCGATGGCAGCGAGGTGGGGGCGGCGCATGCCGGCTGGCGTGGCCTGGCCGACGGCATGCTGGAAGACACCGTGGCTGCCATGAGCACCCCGCCGGCGCAGCTGCGTGCCTGGCTGGGCCCGGCAGCCGGCCCGCAGGACTATGAAATCGGTGAAGAGGTCTACCACGCCTTCGTTGGCCACGATCCGGGCGCGGAAGCGGCCTTCGTCGCCACCCGCGCCGGGCACTGGAAAGTGGACCTGTTCGCCCTGGCCCGGCAGCGCCTGCAGGCCGCCGGGCTGGATGCAGCCAGCATCCATGGCGGCACGGTCTCGACCATGGCCGACCCGGACCTGTATTCGCACCGCCGCGACCGCCGTACGGGGCGCATGGCCACGCTGGTGTGGATGGCATGAACGCGCCCGCAGCGCCGGCAGTGATCGTCTTCGACGGTGTCTGCGCGCTGTGCGGCCGCTGGGTGCGTTTCCTGCTGCGGTTTGACCGGCAGGGGCGCTACCGCTTCGCGGCGATGCAGGGTGCACAGGGCAGCGCCCTGCTGCGCGCCCACGGACTGGACCCGAACGACCCGCTGTCCTTCCTGCTGGTGGACGCGCAGGGCGCCTGGACCGACACCGACGCGATCCTGCGCGTGCTGACGGGGCTGGGCGGCCTGTGGCGCGTGGCCGGCGTGCTGCGCCTGTTGCCGCGTGGTTGGCGCGACGTGGCCTATCGCGCGCTGGCGCGCAACCGCTACCGCTGGTTCGGCCGGCACGACGCCTGTTACCTGCCGGGTCCGGAACAGGCCGCGCGGTTCCTGGATTGACCGCCGCCGGGCGTGGCCCGGCGCTACGACGTGCGCGGGCCAAGGTAGCGCCGGGCCACGCCCGGCGGACCCGTTACCCTTCCAGCGCTTCCAGGTAGCTGCGGCGCCAGTGGTTGATGTCGTACGTGCGCAGGTGGTCCATCATCGCGTGCCAGCGTTCCTGGCGCCGGCGCAGCGACATCGTCGCCGCGGTGGCGATGGCATCGGCCACGCCGTCCAGGTCGTGCGGGTTCACCAGCAGCGCCTGCTTCAGTTCATCAGCGGCACCGGCCAGCAGTGACAGCACCAGTACGCCGGGATCATCCGGATCCTGCGAGGCCACGTACTCCTTGGCTACCAGGTTCATGCCATCGCGCAGCGGGGTTACCAGGCCCACGGCGGCGGCACGGTAGAAGCCGGTCAGCGTGGCGTGGGTGAAGTTCTGGTTGACGTAGCGCAGCGGGGTCCAGTCGGGCTCGGCGTGGCCGCCGTTGATGTGCCCGGCAATCTGCTCCAGCTGGCTGCGCAGCTGCCGGTACTCGGTGACATCGCCGCGTGAGACCGGGGCGATCTGCAGGTAGGTCAGCGAGCCGCGCTGGTCGGGGTGGCGCTCCAGGTAGCGTTCGAAGCCCTGGAAGCGCTCGGGCAGGCCCTTGGAATAGTCCAGGCGGTCCACGCCGATGGCCAGCTGGCGGTCGCGCAGGCTGCTGCGCAGGTTCTTCACCGAGGGCTTGGTTGCTGCCGTTGCCGCCTGGCGGGCGATGAGGTCGGTATCGATGCCGATCGGGAAGGCTGCCGCGCGGAAGCGGCGCCCACCGGGGGCTTCCAGCCGGCCATCGTCCAGTACGCGGCCACCGCCGAACAGGCGCAGGTAGGTCTGGAAGCGGTCGGCGTCGCGCTGGGTCTGGAAGCCGACCAGATCGTAGGCATAGAGCGAGGAGAACAGCCGCAGGTGGTCGGGCATGGCCTGCAGCAGGTCGGCCGACGGCATCGGGATATGCAGGAAGAAGCCGATCCTGCAGCCGATCCCGCGCTCGCGCAGCATCGCGCCCAGCGGTATCAGGTGATAGTCGTGGATCCAGACGATGTCGTCCTCGCGCAGCAGCGGCGCGAGCTTGTCGGCAAACAGTGCATTGACCTTGTGGTAGGTCTCGCGGGTGCCGCGGTCATAGTCGACCAGGTCCAGGCGGAAGTGCAGCAGCGGCCACAGCGTGCGGTTGGAAAAGCCGTTGTAGTAGCCATCCACATCGCGCTTGGCCAGGTCCATGGTGACGTACTCGATGTCACCGTCCTTCTGCTGGTGCAGCGTGCCACTGGCATCCTTCGCGTTCTTGCCGCTCCAGCCGAACCACATGCCGCCGCGTTCCTTCAGTGCGGCAAGCAGGCCCACGGCCAAGCCGCCGGCGCGGCTTTCACCGGGTACGGCCACCCGGTTGGACACTACGACCAGACGACTCACGACGCCTCCTGCCAGGAACGCGACAGGCGCATGGCGGCGGTGATCAGGCCGACGTGCGAATAGGTCTGCGGGAAATTGCCCCACGCTTCGCCACCGTCGAAGGCCAGGTCTTCGGAGAGCAGGCCCAGGTGGTTGCGCTGCTTCAGCAGCAGCTCGAACATCTCACGCGCTTCGTCCATGCGGCCGATCGCCGCCAGCGCATCGATGTACCAGAACGTGCAGATGGTGAAGCTGGTTTCCGGTTCGCCGAAATCATCCGGTGCCACGTAGCGGTACAGCGAATTGCCGTGCTTGAGGTCGCGGCCGATCGCCTCGACGGTGGCGACGAAGCGGGCGTCCAGTGCTTCGATGAAACCGATGTCGGCCAGCAGCAGCAGCGAAGCATCCAGGCGGTGGCCGTCGAAGGTGTCGGTGAAGTGGCCAAGCTCCTCGCTCCACGCTTTTTCCATGATGCGGGCGTGGATGGTGTCGGCGCGCTCGCGCCAGTAGTTCGCGCGATCGTCGCGCTTGAGGCGCACGGCGATCTTGCACAGGCGGTCGCAGGCGGCCCAGCACATCGCGCTGGTGTAGGTATGCACTTCGGTGCGGCCGCGGAACTCCCACAGGCCGGCATCGGGCACGTCATGCAGGGCGAAGGCCTGCTCGCCCAGCGGCTCCAGCCGCGCGAAGGTGTGCGCATCGCCCGGATCCTGCAGGCGGCGGTCGAAGAACAGCTGGGTGGATGCCAGTACCACGCTGCCATAGACATCGTGCTGGCGCTGCACCCAGGCCAGGTTGCCGCGGCGGACCGGGCCCATGCCACGGTAGCCGGACAGGCTCGGCACTTCGTCTTCGTCCAGCTTGGCTTCAAAGCCGATGCCGTACAGCGGCTGCAGGGTGCCGTCGGTGGTGGCCAGATTGAAGATGTAGCCGAGGAACTGCTCCATCGTGCGCGTCGCGCCGAGGCGGTTCAACGCGCGCACCACGAACGCCGCATCGCGCAGCCAGCAGTAGCGGTAATCCCAGTTGCGCACGCTGCCGGGCGCTTCCGGAATGGAGGTGGTCATCGCTGCGATGATCGCGCCGCTGTCCTCGTACTGGCACAGCTTCAGGGTGATCGCGCTGCGGATGACCGCGTCCTGCCATTCCAGCGGAATGGACAGGTAGCGCACCCATTCGCGCCAGTAATCGCGGGTGCGCTGGAAGGCTTCCTGCACGTAGCCGCTGATGGAGCGGTTGAGCGATTCATCCACGCCCAGGATCAGGTGGACGGGATGGTTGAGCACGAACGGCAGGCCTTCGCGCACCATGCGCACGGGCACGTCAGTGGTCAGGCGCAGCACGTGTTCGGGCAGGATCCAGCGTACGTGGTTGCTGCCCCAGGTCGATTCGGGCACGCGGGCGCCCCAGTCGGCCAGCGGGCGCGCCAGCACGGTGATGCGCGGGCTGCCGGTGAGCGGCCGCACCTGGCGGATCAGGCTGACCGGACGGTAGAAACGGTCGTTCTGCCGCCAGCGTGGGGCGAAGTCGAGGATTTCCAGCGAACCGCCGTGGCTGTCGTGCAGCACGGTGCGAAGGATCGCGGTGTTGGTCAGGTATTCCTGCTCGCTGCTGGCGAAGTCCTCCAGCTCGATGGCGAAATCGCCGCCGGTCTGCTGGTTGGGCCCCAGCAGGGCGCAGAACGTAGGGTCGCCGTCGAAGGTGGGCAGGCAGCTCCAGACAACGCGGGCATGTTTGTCGACCAGGGCGCCGAAGCTGCCGTTGCCGACCACGCCCAGATCAAGATCGGGTTGGGTCATCACGCGGTACATCTCGGTTGCGGCCGTGGGGTGGCCGGGTCAATACGCATTCTCACGCAGCCAGGCGTGCACGCTGCGTATGTCAGGCAGCGCGAACACCGCTGCGCTGGGTTCACGTTCGCCGATCAGCACGCTCCAGCCGTGCTGTCCGTTGGCGGCCTCGAAGCCGAACTCATCGGTGAGGTCATCGCCCAGGAAAACCGGCAGGCGGCCACGGAACGGCAGGTACTGCATCAGGCGGCGCAGGGCGCGGCCCTTGTCGGTGCCCACGGGGACGAACTCGACCACATGGTCACCGGGTTGCAGGCGATAGCTGGGGCGGCCGCGCACATGGCGCTCGGCGAAGGTGCGTACATCACTGGCGGCATGCGGTGCGCCACGCCAGTGCAGGGCCAGGCCGGCACCCTTTTCCTCCACCAGCACGCCGGGATAGCCGTGGGCGAAACGCATGGCCTGCTGGTGCAGGGCATGCAGCCATTCGGCGGTGTCATCGTCCTGTTCTTCACGCAGCACGCGCCCGTCCTCGCCACGCAGTTCGTGGCCATGCAGGCCGGCGGCGGGCAGCTGCAGGGGGGCGAACAGCTGGTCCAGCTGTTCCAGTGGACGACCACTGACGAGGGCGACCGCGCCTTCGAGGCGATCACTGATACGGCCGATGGCTTCACGCACATCCGGCAGGAGCTGCACGGCATCCGGGCGCGCAGCGAATTCTATGAGGGTGCCGTCGACATCGAGGAACAACGCACAGGCGTCGTCCAGCAATGGCGGTGGCGGACGCAGGGGGAGCGGTTCAGCCATGCGCACCAGCTTGCCAGCGGCGGCGTGTAGGACAGGTCGAGGCGGGGCGACAGCTGCCTGACCGGTGGGTGCCGACCGTTGGTCGGCACGGAAGGGACAGTGCGGACCAACGGTCCGCACCCACCAGAAGAAATGAAGATCGGTGGGTGCCGACCGTTGGTCGGCACGAAGGCAGTGCGGACCAACGGTCCGCACCCACCAGAAGAAATGAAGACTGGTGGGTGCCGACCATTGGTCGGCACCGAAGGGCAGTGCGGACCAACGGTCCGCACCCACCAGAAGAAATGAAGATCGGTGGGTGCCGACCGTTGGTCGGCACCGAAGGGCAGTGCGGACAAACGGTCCGCACCCACCAGAAGAAATGAAGACCGGTGGGTGCCGACCGTTGGTCGGCACCGAAGGGCAGTGCGGACCAACGGTCCGCACCCACCAGAAGAAATGAAGACCGGTGGGTGCCGACCGTTGGTCGGCACCGAAGGGCAGTGCGGACCAACGGTCCGCACCCACCAGAAAAAATGAAGGCCGGTAGGTGCCGACCAACGGTCCGCACCCACCAGAAGAAATGAAGGCCGGTGGGTGCCGACCGTTGGTTGGCACGAAGGGCAGTGCGGACCAACGGTCCGCACCCACCAGAAAAAATGAAGGCCGGTAGGTGCCGACCGTTGGTCGGCACGGAAGGGCAGTGCGGACCAACGGTCCGCACCCACCGGAAAAAATGAAGAGCGGTAGGTGCCGACCGTTGGTCGGCACCGAAGGGCAGTGCGGACCAACGGTCCGCACCCACCAGAAAAAATGAAGGCCGGTAGGTGCCGACCAACGGTCCGCACCCACCAGAAGCGGTCAGAACGTGTAACGCACGCGGCCGTAGTAGTACGCGCCGTTGCTGCCGATCGGCGACAGCACGTCGTACGGCAGGTTGCCGTAGTAGTAGATATCGTCGTTGGACTTGTCCGGGTAGTTGTCCGTCAGGTTCTGCCCGCCGATGGCCACGCTCCACTGCTTGTTGAAGCGGTATTCCACCTCCGCATCCAGCTGCCACTCGGCCTGGTAGGTCTGGCGCGGAATGTAGCCATCGCCGAAATTGAACACGCGGGTGGCGCTGCCGTAGCGGTTCACGCGGCTGCTCAGCGACCAGTGGTCGTTGCTCCAGGCGGCCGAGAAGCTGGCACGGGTGCGCGGGGTCGCGTCGGTCAGCGTGTTGGTTTCCTCGATGCCGAACAGCACGTAGTCCGCGTCCAGCGCCTGCAGCTGGGACGGGGTGGCCAGCACGTTCTTCAGCGTGGTCTTGGTGTAGGCATAGGTGCCGGTCAGCAGCAGCTGGCCATCGCCCAATGCCTGGCGCCAGTTGGTCACCAGCTCGGCGCCACGGGTGCGGGTATCGGCGGCGTTGACGAAGAAGCTGGCACTCTGCAGGCCGGTGACGCCGTAGTTGGCGGCCACGAAGTCGGTCAGCGCATCGCCGGTGATGCTTTCCGACAGCGCGATGCGGTCGTCGATGTCGATCTGGAAGAAGTCCAGCGACAGGTCGAAGTGCTCACCGATGCGGCTGGTGAAACCCAGCGAGGTATTGAGCGATTTTTCCGGCTTCAGGTCCTGCGCGCCGAGGCCGCGGGCGATCGGGTTGTTGACCGACAGCAGGCGGCCCTGCACCAGCTGGCCGGCCGCGTTGTAGCCGGTGGACGTGGATTCGTAGCCGATCTGTGCCAGCGACGGCGCGCGGAAGTTGTTGGAGATGGCACCGCGCAGGGCGAAGGCCGGGGTGAATTCGTAGCGCAGGCCGAGCTTGCCGGTCAGTTCGCCGCCGAAATCGTCGCTGTGCTCGTAGCGCGCGGCCAGGTCGGTGGAGAAGTGGTCGCCGAACTGGCTGGACAGGCTGGCATAGGCACTGGCCACGTCGCGCGCCAGCGAAGCGGCATCCTGCGGGGTCAGGCCACCACCGGCCTGCGAGCCGGTCGGGCGATCAGTGTACGGGCCGGCCGCATAGCTGGACGGGTCACCCGGACGCGTCTGGTAGCGCTCGTGGCGCACTTCCGCGCCCAGGCCCAGGGTGTGGGTGATGCTGTCGCTCTGCGAGAACACGCGGCTCAGGTCGAGGTTGCCCACGGTCTGCGCGTACTGGTAATCGGCGGTCTTGAAGCGGGTCGGGCTGGTCGGGCCCAGCGAGGCATTGATCGAATCGCGCAGGCGGTAGGTGAAGTCGTTCTGGCCGTAATCCACGCTGCCGTCATAGCTCCACTCGCCCCACTGGCCTCGCACGCCGGCCACGGCCTGCACGTCGCGGTTCTCGCCTTCGGAAATCGGGCGGTAACCGTTCGGGTAGACCTCCTTCCAGTTGGCATCGCCGTCGGGGTAGCGGAAGTAGTTCGCGCCTTCGGTGTCACGCTGGTTGAAGGTGCCGAAGGCATAGAAGGTGGCGGTCTTGCCCACCGGAATCTCGGTGTTCAGCCACAGGTTGATGTCCTTGCTGGCGCCATCGCCGAGCACGTAGTTGCGCTTGCCCTGCAGCGCCAGGTTGGCCTCGGTCTGGTCCCACGGCGGGATCAGGTCGTAGCCGGCGCGGTTGGTGCCGTTGCGCTTCTTGTATTCCAGGCCTACGCGCAGGAAGCCGCCATCCTCGCCCAGCGACGTGCCGACCTTGGCGCTGATGTTGCCGGCCTGGCCGTCGGTGAGGGTGCGGCCGATCGGCTTGAGGTCGGTGTGGTTGGCGCCGTAGCTGGCCTCGATCTCGCCGCCGTCGCCGCCGTTGTCCAGGATCACGTTGATCACGCCGGCCACGGCATCGGAGCCGTAAAGGGCGCCGGCGCCATCACGCAGCACTTCGATGCGCTTGATGGCGCTGACCGGGATCGAGTTGAAATCGACCGGGGTGGTGCCCTTGCCGATCTTGCTGTCCGTGTTGACCAGTGCGGTGTGGTGGCGGCGCTTGCCGTTCACCAGCACCAGCACCTGGTCAGGCGACAGGCCACGCAACTGCGCGGCGCGCACGTGGTCGGCGCCGCCGGAGTTGGACTGGCGCGGGAAGTTGAACGACGGCAGCAGGGCCTGCAGCGCACTGCCCAGTTCGCCGTTGACCACGCCGGCCTTGCGGATGTCCTCGGCGGTGAGCACGTCCACCGGCGAGGTGGATTCGAGCACAGTGCGGTCGGCGGCGCGGGTGCCGGTGACGATCACCGTGTCCAGGTTGGTGGCCGCATCCTGGGCAGAGGCGAGGGCGGGGGACAGGGCGAGCGCGATGGCGAGGCCAAGCGGCGACGCGGACAGGCGGGGGGACATGCGGACTCCAGCAACAACGACGTGGGGAAGGGGCGGGGGAGAGAAAGTTTCACTTACATCCATCCGGATGAAGCGATATATTATCTTGGCGTGAGGAGGGGGTGTGACGCAAGCCCCGCTTCCAATCGCATCAGCTGATGCCCCTGTGGCATGAGTGATTGGTTGCAACCGCAACCGAAACGCAGGTGTACCCTCCGTGCCCCTTCGTCGTGCTTTTCCCCTTCCCCGGAGTGCTGTCCCCCATGAAACACCTTGGCCTGATCTTTGCCGTGCTGCTGGCGACCAGCGGCTGCGCCAGCCTGTCCTCGAAGGCGCCCAGCGCCTATGCCACCACCGCCGAGATGCAGGGCGACGCCGCGCGGCCGTCCAACGGCCAGGGCTGGGTGCGCAGCGAGCTGTACTTCGGCGTGGGTGAGGAGCAGGGCGCGGGCAACCGGCCGCAGGCCGACACCATCAGCGAGGCGCAGTGGCGCGCCTTCCTGGACAAGGAAGTGACCCCGCGCTTCCCCGATGGCCTGACGGTGTTCGATGCCTACGGCCAGTGGCTGTTCCGCGGCGATACCTCGCCCAACCGCCTGCGCACCAAGGTGCTGGTGGTGCTGCATGAAGACAGCCCGCAGCGTCGTGCCGACATCGAAGACATCCGCCTGGCGTGGAAGCAGCAGACCAAGCACCAGTCGGTGCTGTGGTCGCGGCAGGCAGTTGACGTATCGTTCTGACCTGGAGGCGCCACCGTGGCGCCGCAGGGAACGACGATGAGACACAGGGACACCGTGATGGGCCTGCTGCTGGCGGGCCTGATGATGCCGCTGGCGCATGCCGCTGACAGCAATGCACTGCTGCGCTTCGAGGCGGCGCCCGGCGTCCGCGTGCAGGCTGAGGTGACGGAGGGCGGCAGCATTGCCGTGCAGGTACTGCCCTCTGGCAAGCGGCAGAGTCTGCCGGGGGCCCCCGATGTCGACGGCAATTCCCGCCTGTCTGCCGAGGATGTCGATTTCGATGGGCGCCCGGAGCTGGTTGCGCGGGCGTCGGTCGGCATGGTCAACGAAGCGGTGGCGGTGTATCGGTACGATCCGGCCAGCGGCGGTTTCCGCGCGCTGCAGGCCCAGACCCATGGCCGTGACAACTGCGGCGGCCTGATGGGCCTCACCGTTGATGCCGCCACGCGCACGCTGACCAGCAGCTGCCGCGGCGGGCCGATGTGGTACACCGATCAATACCGCTTCGATGGCAGCACGCTGTATCTGTACCGCTCCGAGGACGTGCTGCGCCTGGGCGACACATTGAACAACACGCTGCAGCCGGATCGGACCGAGGAAAACGGCCCGCTGGCGGTCTGGCGAACCCATGATGCGTCCGGCCGCGTGCTGGAAAGCGCCATCGCCGATGGCCTGAGTGCACCGGCCGCCAATGCACCGCTGCGCGGCCAGCAGGCCACGGTGCTGACCGCGCGCCTGTTCCTGTTTGATCGCCCGGGTGCTGCAAGCACCAAGCGCTATCTGCTGCAGGGCGACCGGGTCGAGATGCTGGATGAAAAGGACGGCTGGATGAAGCTGCGCTATCGCAACCCCAAGCGCGGCGCGATCGAGGGCTGGGTCAACGTCAACGATTGAAACAGGCGTTCAGTCACCGACGCAGCGGATGGTGCTGCGCTGGCGATATGCCTGGTCGAACAGCACCAGCAGACGCAGGGCCACCTCGGCCAGCGGCGAGTCTGCGCCCTGTGGTTCCTCCAGCATGCGGCCGATGATTTCCTGCACCAGTGCCTGTGACTGCTCGGGCGAGATGGAGGGCTGCGCGTAGAACTCACGCGCGAGCCGGCACAGCTGCGGGTAGCGCTGCGCATCGGAACTGAGGATGGCTTCCTCGTGCGGCGCAATCCAGGCACGCTGTTCGGGGTCGCGCCCGTTGTCGAGGTAGAGGTCGAAGGCCACGTCGGTTCCTGTCCGGGTCAGCGGGTCTGCCAGGCCACGGCCTGGCCATCGCGGTGGGCGGCGGCAAACACCAGCAGCAGGCGCAGGCCGCCCCTGCGCTGCACGTCGTCACCAGGGACGGTGGCCAGGCACTGCAGCAGTTCGTCCATCGCGGTTGCGAGCGCGGTGCCCTCGAGGCTGCCGCGCGGCTGCGCACGCAGTGTTGCCAGATGCGGATGCAGGGTGGCATCGAGCCCCTGCAGCCACTGCAGTTCGTGGTAGTTCAGGGTGTCGCGCGATTCAGCGCGGTGCAGGATGAGCTGCATGGGGGCAGGCCGGGGAATCTGCCGTCAATGTATCGGATCAGCCTGCACAATGCCCACAGTGGCATCACTTGGCCGGGTCTAGCCTCGGGGTTCCCCCGAACCCCGGCTGTGCCCCCATGAGCAAGCGCGTTGCAGAAATCGTCATCGACACACTTCAGCAGGCCGGCGTCCGCCGCTGCTACGGCATTGTGGGCGATACCTTGAACCACGTGACCGATGCGATGCATCGCAGCGAGATCGAATGGGTGCACGTGCGCCACGAAGAAGTGGCCGCCTTCGCCGCCGGCGCTGATTCGCTGGTGAGCGGGCAGCTGACCGCCTGCGCCGGTTCCTGCGGGCCCGGTGGCCTGCACTTCATCAACGGCATCTTCGAAAGCAACCGCAACCGCGCGCCGATGGTGCTGATCGCCAGCCAGATCGTCACCAGCGAACTGGGCATGGAATTCCCGCAGGAAGTGGATTTCAAGGCGGTCTATGGAAGTTGCACGGTGTTCTGCGAGCAGGTGCACAGCCCCGAGCAGGCGCGACGCGTGGTGGCGCTGGCCTGCCAGGCGGCGATCAGTCGCCGCGGCGTGGCAGTGGTGATCCTGCCGGCGGATATCAGCGAGGCCGAGGTGAAGCACGATGTGCCGTTCTCGGTGCATTACGCCCAGCCCGTACTTCGCCCCTCCGATGCGGAGCTGCAGCGCATCGCCGAGCTGCTGGGGCAGGGCAAGCGCATCGGCATCTACGCCGGCGCCGGTTGCCAGGGCGCGCATGCGCAGCTGCTGGAACTCGCACGGCGGCTGCAGGCGCCGGTGGCGCACACCTCGCGCGCCAAGGATTTCGTCGAGCCGGACAACCCCTACAACATGGGCATGACCGGCATCTTCGGCATCGAATCGGGCTTCCACACGCTGATGGAGTGCGACACGCTGCTGCTGCTGGGCGCTGACTTCGCCTGGGGCCAGTTCTACCCGGACAAGGCGACCATCATCCAGGTCGACCGCGATGGCAGCCACCTCGGCCGCCGCCATCCGGTGAACCTGGGCGTAGTCGGCGACATCGCACCGACGCTGGACGCGCTGCTGCCGATGCTGCCGCCGCGCGAGGACAGCACCTTCCTGGACGAGTGCATCACGCACCGGGACAAGGCGCTGCAGAAGCGCGAACAGGAAGAACAGCCCGGCGAAGGCGAACTGATCCACCCGCAGCACCTGACCGCGTTGCTGTCCAAGCACGCCAGCGACGATGCCCTGTTTACCGCCGACGGTGGCTCGCCGATGGTCTGGGTGCTGCGCCATATCCGGGTGAACGGCCGCCGCCGCACGCTGACCAGCCTGCTGCACGGCACGATGGCCAACGCGATGCCGCAGGCGCTGGGCCTGCAGAAGGCCTTCCCCGGCCGGCAGGTGATTTCGCTGTCCGGCGATGGTGGCCTGGCGATGCTGCTGGGTGACCTGCTGACCGCCGTGCAGGAAAACCTGCCGATCAAGGTGGTGGTGTTCAACAACGGCTCACTGAATTTCGTCGAGCTGGAGCAGAAGGTGGAAGGCCTGCTGGACAACTACACCGACCTGAAGAATCCCGATTTTGGTCGCCTGGCCGAGGTGATCGGTTTCCACGGCCGCACGGTGACCCGCAGCGAGGATCTGGAGGAAGCGGTACTGGACTTCCTGGCCCAGCGTGGACCGGCATTGCTGGATGTGCATACCAGCCGCGCGGAGCTGGTGATGCCGCCGCAGATCGAAGCCAAGCAGGTGGCGGGTACGGCGTTGTATGCGGCCAAGGCGGTGTTGAACGGCCGCTTCGACGATGTGAAGCACCTGCTGGTGGACAACTTCCTGAAAAAGTAGGGGTGGGGGGCGATGCAGGGCTGCGCCCTGCACCTGCCGAATCAACGTCAACGTCAACGTCAAAAGCGGGCTATCCGTGGGTTGGCGGGGTGGGTCCGGTTGAGGGGGACGCCGTAAATCCATCCATGGGGGCTTGGTCGCGCCATCCATGGCGTTCACACCCCCTCAACCGGACCCACCCCGCCTTCGACAGTTTCCCGGTGGCCGGTAGATCCACGCCATGCGTGGATAGCGGAAGAATGATCGGAAAGATCTTCTGTAGAGCCGAGCCATGCTCGGCTCATGGCTCTCGCGTACAACAGCCGAGCATGGGCTCGGCTCTACAACGAGAGCCTGCTTTTGATCTTCTGATTCTCTTCCGTGGCTGGCGCGCACAGGAAATTGTCAGGGGCCGGGCGGGTGGGTGGCGCGGGGGTGTCCGCGGCATGGATGCCGCGGCCAAGCCCCCAAGGATGGGTTTACGGCGTCCCCCGCGCCACCCACCCGCCCGGCCCAGTCCGGAGATCGCTGTTCGAGACCCAGCCACGAGGGGCCCCGCCGTTGGCTGGAACCCATCATTCCATGACGGAATTGGCGCCCAGGCCCCGCTGGGCCTACCATCGGCGGTCCCCACCCCCACCGCCCCTTCCATGTCCGCTCCTGCTCCCGCCGCACCACGCCGCTGGTTCGTCGCTGGCGACTTCAATGGCTTCTTCGGCCTGGTCGTCGACAACCTCTCCATCCTTGGCTTCATCGCCATGGCCCTCATCGGCATGTTCCAGTTCCCCGCCGATGTGGTGTTTGGCCGCATGTTCCCCGGCACGGCCTTCGGCGTGCTGGTCGGCAACCTGCTCTACACCCTGATGGCGCGGCGCCTGGCCGCACGCACCGGCCGCGACGATGTCACTGCCATGCCGCTGGGCCTGGATGCGCCGACCAGCATCGGCATGGCCCTGCTGGTGCTTGGCCCGGCCTTTGCTGCCTTCAAGCAGCAGGGCATGGACCCGCACGCCGCGGCAATCGCCACCTGGCAGCTGGGCATGGCCGCGCTGGTCATCATGGGCGTGCTGAAGCTGATCCTGTCCTTCTTCGGTGAAGCGGTGACCCGCGCGCTGCCGCGTGCGGCGCTGCTGGGCTCCATCGCCGGCATCGCCCTGGTGCTGATGGGCCTGCTGCCGCTGCTGGAAACCCTGCGTTCGCCGCTGGTCGGCTTCACCACGCTGGGCCTGCTGCTGTACGTGCTGATCGCCAAGGGCAAGCTGCCGGTGCGTGGCCCGGGCGTGTTGCTGGCCTTTGTGTTCGGCACCGTCCTCTATTACGGCCTCGGCCTGGCCGGGCTGGGCGTGCCGGGCTTCCAGGTGCCGGCCTGGGTGCCGCCGCAGGTGGTGCTGCCGCTGCCCACGCTGGGCTTCATCGATGGCCTGCCGACGGCGATGACCTATCTGCCGCTGCTGCTGCCGTTCGGCCTGCTGATGGTCGTGGGTGGCATCAACGTGTCCGAGAGCGCGCGCGCGGCCGGCGATGACTACCGCACCCGCGACATCCTGCTGGTGGAAGCGGTGGCCACGCTGGTGGCCGGTGTCTGCGGCGGCGTTGCCCAGACCACGCCGTACATCGGCCAGCCGGCCTACAAGCACATGGGCGCACGCAGCGGTTACACACTGCTGACCGGCCTGTTCGTCGGCATCGGCGGCATGCTGGGCATCATTTCCGGCCTGGTGCAGTGGCTGCCGCTGGCGGTGCTGGCGCCGATCATCGTGTACGTCTCCATCGACATCACCACCCAGGCGTTCCAGGCCACCCCGCGCCAGCACGCCGGTGCGATGGTGCTGGGCTTCCTGCCCTCGGCGGCGTATCTGCTGGCGATCAAGGCGCCGGGCTGGATTCCCGCCGACCAGATGGGCGCGCTGCTGACCCATGTCGATGGCCACGGCCTGCCGGAACTGGCGGTGATCTTCGCGCTGGGCAATGGCTTCATCATCACCTCGATGCTGTGGATCGCCACCGTATCGGCGATGGTCGATGGCCGCCTGCGCCGCGCCTGCGGTTTCCTGCTGGTGGCGGCCGGCCTGACCCTGTTCGGCCTGATCCATTCGGTCGACCCGCGCGGTGGCATCTACCTGCCGTGGGATCTGCAGGGCCTGGCGCGCATCATCAGCTGGCAGTTTGCCGGGGCCTACGTGGCGCTGGCCGTGCTGCTGGGGCTGCTGTCGCTGCAGAAGCAGCCGGTGAAGCCGTTGGCTGACGCCGGGCATTGATGGGGCGCCGGGCATGGCCCGGCGCTACCGGTCAAGGGCGCGAGACGGTAGCGCCGGGCCTTGCCCGGCGTCAGGTGTCCCCGTCCAGCTCGGGGTAATGGCGGAAGATGCCGTTGGTGTTGAACGCCAGCCGCCGCTCCGAGTCCAGGTACGCGGCGATGTTCGGCCGTTTCGCCACCCGCTCCTGCAGCGCCCGCAGCAGGGGCAGGGTGGGCGCCAGGGCCTGCATCCGCTTCGGGAACATGTAGTCCAGGCCGCTCAGCAGCTGGAACAGCGAGAGGTCCACGTAGGAGTGCTCGCGCAGCGGGTGGCGGCCGCCGTTGGCCTCGATCACCTGTTCGAAGTAGCCGAGGAACTTCGGCAGGCGCTCGCCGCGCATCGTTGCCGCGCGCGCCTTGGCCTCGGCCTTCTGCTCCTCGTAGTACTGCGAGGCGGCAATCGGATGATGGGTGTCGTGCACTTCGGCCACCAGATCGGCGATGGTCAACTGCAGCTGCAGCGCCTGCATCCGCCGCGATGCCGCCTGCGGTACCAGGTCCAGCGTGGGGCCGAGGAAGTCGAGGATCGCCGCAACCTGTGCGATCACCTGCCGTCCGGCCTTCAGGAACGGGGGTGCAAATGGCTGCCCGCCCTCGGCCTGGCCCTGCAGGAACGGCTCCATGACCGCATCACCATGGACGCGTGCCATGTCCACGTACCCGGCGCCGGCATCTTCCAGTGCCAGCCGCACGAACTCGCCACGACCCTGGATGCCGGTCCAGTAATACAGCGCGTAGTGCATGGTCTGTTCCTTCGCAACGAACCAGGCCCCAGAGTCGCTGCATGGACGCAAAGCAGACGTGAGCGCCGGGCGTGGGCGGCGTCAGTATCTGGCTTCAGGCCCGCGGTGGCGCGATGGGCAGGGCAAAGTCGAAATCGTCATCTGCCCATATCGCAGGCAGTGCGGTCACGGCCCGCAGCTGCAGCTCATAGCCCTGTGGAGGGTGCGGCTGCGGCAGGCGGGTGTACCCATGGATGGCGACGTCGTAACAACCTGGAACCACGTCCAGATAGTCACTGTTTGGCAGGCGCTCCTGCAGGCGCTGGCGGTAGTGCAGGAAGAAGTCCGCATCCCACGCCATGCGGGCATTCATGCGGCCTGCGCGAAGATGCAGTGTAAACGCGCCAGTACACGGTCGAGTGCGGCGGGGAACCCCGCAAACGCGTGCCGGTCTGACGTAGTCCAAGCAGTTTGCAGAGCGAGGTTGCGCATCATGCAGAAGAGTGGAAAAGCAGTGTGGCCCTGGGTGTTGGGCGTGGTGGTGGTTGGCGGTGCGGGCGCGTGGTTGTTCCGCGACCAGTGGCAGGGTCTGGCTGATCGCGTGGAGGTACCTGCCCAGACGGCACCGCCTTCGACCGCGGCACCCCCTGCAGCACCGGCCACGGAGGCCGCACCCTCGGCACCGGCCATCCAGCATCCGCTGGACACCGACGTTGCTGCCGATCCGGCGCTGCCAAAGATGGAAGACAGCGATACCGCGGCGTGGACCGCGCTGAGCGGCCTGTTCCAGGGGGAAGGCGGGCTGGCGCTGCTGCTGCGGGACCACCTGATCCAACGCCTGGTCACCCACGTGGACAACCTGGATAAGACCAGCGTGCCACCGTCTGCGCTGGCCACGCGGCCGCTGACCGGCGGCCTGCAGGTGGAGGCCGGCGAGAACGGCGAGCAGATTGCCGCAGGCAACGCGGCACGCTACGCGCCTTATGTGCAGGCATTCACCGCGCTCGATCCTGCGGCAGCGGGTACGGCGTACAAGCGCTTCTATCCGCTGATCCAGCAGGCCTACGTCGACCTCGGGCGGCCGCAGGGCTACTTCAACGACCGCCTGGTGGCGGTGATCGATCATCTGCTGGAAACCCCGGAACCGGCGCGGCCGGTGGCGGTGGTGCGTGATGAGCGGGGCCGCTATCGCTTTGCCGATCCCGATCTGCAGTCGCGCTCGGTGGGGCAGAAGGCGCTGCTGCGCATGGATGCCACGCAGGAGCGTGCGGTGAAACAGCAGCTGCGCGCGATCCGCAGTTCAATCACACGCGGCTGAAGGCTGCAGCGGCAGATGTCATCACCACCGTGATACGGTCGGCGTCGGGTAGACAGGAGTAACCTCGATGCATGCAATGTGGTTGGGAGTGAGTGCGTTGTTCGCCACGGCGGTGGCTTCGGCTGCCACCGTGGACACAGCGGACGCCGAACTGAGCGATCCCTATCGCTACACCCGCAGCGTGCGCCTTGCCGAGCTGGGCAGGCTGCAGGCGCTGGGCAAGACCCAGGGGGCAAAGGGACTGCTGGGCCAGGCAGGCTTCTACCGGGTGCGCGGGGAGCTGGAACGCTCCAGCAAAGCCGCCCAGAAATGCCTGCAGGCCGTGGCCACTGAACCGGCCGACAGCGTGAAGGGCGTCGAGTACCTGTGCTCGGCCACCCTGGCCGGCAATCTGCTGCTGCAGGGCGATATCGCCGGATGGGCAACGCAGATGCTGCAGGTCCGCACGCTGCTGGAGCGTGATATCCGGCCGTTGTTGAAACGCCAGGTGGGCGACATCCATCTTGCCGGCATCAGTGAGCCGCATTTCGAGCGCTTCACCGCCTGGCCGCGCAATGCGCTGGCAGTGCCGGCACCTGCCAGCGATGTCAGCGTTCCCCTGCAGATGAACAATGAACTGCCGACGCTCGCCCTGAAGGTCCGTACCGCCACAGGCGAACGCGAGGTGCGCGTGCATCTGGACAGCGGCGCGGCGCATTCGCGCATCGGGCGCACGTTGGCGGCCGAACTCGGGCTGGCGCTGACCGAGGGTTTCATGGTGGCCGATGGCAAGCCCGGGCAGTTGTATGCGCTGGCGGCGCCGGCCGATCTCGAGATCGGCGGTCTGCCGGTGCGCGGCGTGTCCTTTGCGGTGCTGGGCCAGGACGACCTGCCACGCATCGGCCTTGACGTGCTGCGCGCGCTGGGCCGGGTGCGCATCAACAAGGATGCGCTGGTGATCCAGGCCACTGCCACCCCGGTGCCGTGCACGCGGCGGATGGCCACGCTGTCGACGCTGTGGGGGGATGCATATGACGTCCGTTATCCGATCCGCGCCGGCAAGCAGAACGTGCTGGTCAAGGTGGATACCGGCTTCAATGGCGCCTTCCAGGCCCGTGGAACGCTGCCGGCAGCGCCGCCCGCGTCTGCGATCCGGCGCAAGAACGTGATCACCACTGCGGGCAGCGAAGACATCCAGTACGTAGAGGCGACCACGCCGGTGATGATCGGCGAGGAAGTACTGAACCTGCCGGTGGATATCGGCCTGGCACCGGGGCCTGACCCCCTGTTCAACCCGGACTGGCGGGTGGGTTTCGCCGCGACCCAGCGCTACAGCCTGTACATGGACGTTGCCGGCACCTATGGCTGCCCGGTTGCCATTGCTGCCGCGCCGCCGCTGCTGCCACCGAAGCCGGCTGCCGCGCCACCTGCTGGCGGCTGATCGCAGCTACAGGGTCTGCAGGAATGCCTCGATGTCCTGCAGGTCCTGGCGGCTGAGCCCGCGCGGACGCAGCAGTGGATCTGGTGCAGGGAAGGGCGCCGCATCGGCCGCAGGCGAGGCCGGTGCGCGCGGGCGCGCGCCGCCGACGTTGTAGAACGCCAGTACGCCCGACAGGCGCGGGATCAGGCCGTTGTGCATGTACGGCGCGGTGCTGGCCACGCCACGCAGCGAGGGCGTGCGGAAGCGGCCGCTGTCGGCGGGATCGCCAGTGACGTCGTAGCGGCCCAGGTCCTGGCGTGGGCGGCCGTGGAAGTGCAGGCCGAGATTGTGGAAGCCGTTGTCGGTGAGCGCGGCCCCGCTGTGGCAGTTCATGCAGCCGGCCTGCGTGCGGAACAGGTGCAGGCCGCGCAGCTGGGCATCGCCCAGTGCGCCCGCATTGCCACGCAGGAAGCGATCAAAGCGGCTGTTGCGTGGCGACAGGCTGCGCTCGAAGGCCGCGATGGCCTGGCCGAGCTGGGCGGCATCGATGCGCGGTTGCGCGAACACCTCGTTGAACGCACGGCGATAGGACGCGTCGCGGCGCAGGCGGCGCACGGCGCCCTGCGCGCTGAACCCCATTTCGATGGGATCGGCGATGGGGTGCAGGGCCTGGTCTTCCAGCGTTGCGGCGCGCCCGTCCCAGAACAGCGGTGATGCGTGTGCGCTGATGGCAACGCTGGGTGCGTTGCGGCGGCCGGGTTGGCGGTCGTGGCCGAACGATACGCGGCGGCCATCGGCCCAGCCCAGATCGGGATCGTGGCAGCTGGCACAGGCCAGTTGCCGTGATTTCGACAGCACCGGATCGAAGAACAACCGGCGCCCCAGCGCGACCTTGGCCGGGGTGGATGGATTGCCTGCAGGATCGACCGGTGCCGGCAACGGCGCGAGTTCCTGCCAGGCAACACCGGGGTCGACCTCCGGCGCGGGCCAGCGCGTGCTGGGGCCGCTGTAGAGCGCGCGCAGGCAGGCACCGTCCGGGCGTGCGGGCAGCACCTCGGGGCAGGGCGTGTCCTGCGCGGGCGCAGGCCCGCCCGCGCTGCCCAGCAACAGGGCAGCGACGGGCAGGGCCAGGCGCAGTGGGTGCAGGCGCTTCATCGACAATGGCCCGGCAGATGCCTGCCGGGCCGCCGGCTCAGAACGAATAGCCCATTTCCAGCCAGAAGCTGCGCCCGGGTTCGAAGTACACGGTGCCGGCGGCAGCACCGCTGGCCGTGGTCAGGTTGCTGCGGTTGAGCACGTTCTGCACTTCCACCCGCACATAGGCTTCCTGCTCGCGCGGCAGGGCCCGGCGGTATTCCAGGTTGGCATCCCAGGTCCAGCTGCCGGAGAAGCGGCGCGTGGTCAGGTTGCGTACGCTTTCGCCGTCGATGACTTCCAGCGCGCCCTCGGTGGTGCCTTCGAAGCCTGCGCGGTAGCGGAAGAAGTTGTTCCAGCTCAGGCCCCAGGCTGGAATGTCGGTGCGGGTGCTCAGGCGTGCGCTCCAGGGCCGCAGGTACTGGGTGGCGGGCAGTTCATGGCGGTACATCAGCTTGCCATCCAGGCGCACGCGCTCGAACAGGTCAGGGCTGTCTTCGTAGCTGTTGTAGTTGCGGTTCACATCGGTGTGGTCGGCCGAAAGCTGGAAGCTGTTGCGGGTGCCGGCAAATTCCCACGGGCGCTGCGGGCTGACCGACAGCGTCCATGTCTGCGAATCGCTGCGGCCTTCATTGGTGTATTCGAAGGTATTGAGGTTGTAGAGGTCGCGGTCCGGGCTGTCGACCTTGCTGCGCAGGATGTCCTTGCGGCTGCTGCGGTCCACGTACTTCAGGTGGAACTGCAGGCCGAACGCCTGCTGGTCCACGCCCAGGGTCCATTCGTCGGTGTAGGGCGAATCGACATCCCTCAGGCGGTTGGTGGCCACGTTCCTGGTGCTCTTGGCATCTTCCCAGCGGGTGCTTGCGCTGGTGCGGTCCAGCGTGTCGCGCAGGCGCTCGCGGCCATCGCGCAGCAGGTAGCTGTAGAAGCTGCGCCCGTAGTAGCGGTTCACGCCGGCGTTGATGACCGTGCGCTGGTCACCCAGCACATCCCACGACGCGGCCAGGCGCGGTGACACGTTGGTCTGCTTCCACAGGTTGTTGCGGTCCAGGCGCAGGCCGGGACGGAGGTTCCAGTTGCCGATGCGGATGTCGTCCTGCAGCCAGGCTTCGTACTCTTCGCCGCTCACCTCGAACTGGCCGGCATGGAACAGGAACATGCGCTTGAAGTACTGGCCGGTGCCGCCGCTTCTGGTCGGCGACAGTGAGCAGCTGAAATCATCCACGCTGCCGTCGGACAGCGTGCAGCTGCGGGTGGTGGCGGTGCTCAGCAGTACCCGGTGGTCGTTCAGGCGCTGGTAGTCGCCATCGCGGCGCTGCACGCCGGCACCGAACTGCAGGGTGTGTTCACTGCTGCCCAGCTGCAGCGGTTCGCGGTCGGCCACGAAACGGTAGCCGATGCGGCGGTCGTGCTGGTCGATATTGCCCCAGCTGCCCTCGGTGCTGATGCCGGACACGCCCCAGTCGAAGTCATCGGAGATCAGCCAGTTGCGCATGTAGTCCAGGTCGCCGCGGCGGCTGGTTTCCACCTCGCTGTAGTTCAGGGTGTTGCGCAGGGTCCAGGCCGTGCCGGTCCAGTTCGCGCGCAGGCTGGCAGTGGGCCCGCCGGACTTGATGCTGAAGTACGAATCGCGCGAATTGGAGATGAAGTAGACATCGTCGGTGGGCGCGTAGGACAGGTTGGCACCGAGCTGCAGGCCTTCGCCATTGTTCCAATCCAGGGCCACCGTGGCGCTGGTGTTCTCGCGCGTCTGGGTGCGGGTGTTGACGTCCGCGCCGGTGGTTTCACGGCCGCCGGCGTAGGCGCGCAGGGGGATCTCCGAGCGAGTGCGGGTAAAGGTGCCGATGATGCCCAGGCCGCCGCGCGTGCGTCCTTCCAGCCGCGCGCCGACGCGGTACTTGTCGTACTGCGGCTGGTATTTGTACGTATCGGATTCCTCGAAGTTCTCCTGCTGCGCTTCATTGGCAATGATGCTGTCCCAGGCCGAGCGGGCCATGCGGAACCAGACCTTGCCATGCAGGCCGTCGGTTGCAGAACGGCTGCGCGCGTCCACGACGCCGCCCAGGAAGTGGCCGAACGAGGCCGGCACATTGGCGTCGTAGACGGTCAATGATTCCAGCAGGTCCACATCCACGGCGATGCCCTGCGCGCCGCCGGGCACATCGAAGTTGTGCGCGGGGTTGCCGTTGTCGGGCGTATCGGCCGGATCGAGATCGTTGTTGATCGTGGCGCCATCGAGCAGGAACAGGTTCTGGTAGTACGGCGCGCCATTGATGCTGAAATCATCGGGGCGGATTTCGCCCATGTTGCGGCTGCTGCGGTTGGTATCGCTGAACTGCACCGCCGGGTTGCTGCGCAGGGCCGTGGCGATGTCCCCGTTGCCTTTCACTTGCGCATCCAGGGCATCGGCATCCAGGGTGACGCCCTGGCCGAAGGGCAGCGCCTGCGGCAGCGCCACCCTGCCATCGGACGCCCCCACGCGCAGCGGCTGCGTCTGCCGCGTGGTCTTCGCGCCCTGCAGGGTGTAGCTGCCATCGGCCCGGCGCACTGCACGCAGGCCCGTGCCCTGCAGCAGCGTGCTGAAGCCTTCGTCCACGCCCGCTGCCGCATCGACTGGCGGCGCGGTGCGGCCCTGGGTCAGCGCCGGATCGAAGGACAGGGCGACGCCATGCTGGGCGGCAAAGGCGCTCAGCGCACTGCCCAGCGATGCCGTGGCCGGTGCGTTGCTGGGCTGCCCGGCGGGCGCGGTCTGGGCGAAGGCGGGCGTGGCAGCCAGGGCGATGGCCAGCAGGCTGTAGCGGAAACGGGGTGGGATCACAGGCATGGAGGGAGCCGGCAGAAGAAGGATTCACTTCCTCTGCCACGCAGGATCGAAAAAAGTGTCATTGCGGCGAGGCGGCCGCGCGCACGCGTACTGTCAGGCCCTGATCGATGCGCAGCGGATAGGTGGCGGCCAGCATCGACAGGCTGCGCGGCAGGTCATCCAGCGGGAATGCGCCGGACACCGGCAAGGCCGCCACAGTGTCATCCACCCGCAGCCAGCGCCGGTGGTAGCGGCCCAGTTCATGCAGCAGACCCTGCAGCGGCAGGCTGTCGGCCACCAGCATGCCGTGCAGCCACGCGTCGCTGCCGGGCGCAGCGGCCTGCGGTGCGGCCACGCCGGCATCCCCCCAGCGCAGTTGCTGGCCGGCTGCAACGCGCTGCGTGGCACCGGCGGCGGTGGTCACCTGCACCGCGCCTTGCTGCACTACCAGCAGGGTGGCATCGTCGAACAGCCGCACGTTGAAGCGCGTGCCCAGCGCCTGCAGCATTCCGTGTGGGGTGGCCACCCGCAGGGGCCGCGCGGGGCGGTGTGGATCGGGCGCGGTGTCGATATGGATCTCGCCGCGCCGCAGCCGCAGCAGGCGCTGCTGGCCATCGAAGGCGATATCGACGGCGCTGGCCGTGGCCAGGTGCAGCACGCTGCCGTCGTCCAGCACGCGGCACAGGCGTTCGCCCACGGCGGTGCGCACGCTGGCGTCCCAGGCCGCTTCGTCGTACAGGCGCCAGGCCAGCCAGCCGCCCAGCGGCGCCACCAGCAGCGCGGCAACGCTGCGCAGCACGGCGCGTCGGCCGGGCGATGCAGGGCGCTGCAGCGCGCCATGGGCGAGGGCGGGTGGCACCTGGCCACTCAGCGCCAGCAGCCGCTCCGCACGCTGCCAGGCGCGTGCGTGCTCGGGATCGGCATCGTGCCAGCGCTGCCACTGCGCACGCTGCATGGCATTGCCGTCCTCGTGCAGGCGCATCAGCCAGTCGGCCGCCTGTTCCAGCACACGGGGCGACAACGCCCGGTCGCCTGCAGCCTCCACGCCCATCGTCAGCAGGCGTGCGCCAGGCAGCCCATCAGGGCGCGCTTCATGTGCCGCTTCACCGTGGACAGCGACAGCCCCAGCTGCTCGCTGATGGCCTCGTAGCGCAGTCCATCGAACTGCGCGAGCAGGAACACCCTGCGCGCCATCGGCGGCAGGCCGTCCAGCATCGCGTCGATCTGCTGCAGTGCCTCGCGCACCAGCAACTGTTCTTCCAGCGACGGCAGCACCGGTTCCGGAAACTGCGCCAGGTACTCCAGGTAGGCGCGTTCCAGCGCCTGGCGGCGGAACCAGTTGGCCGCCAGCCCGCGCGCGACGGTGGTGAGGAACGCCCGCGGCTCGCGCAGCGCGGCCAGATCGCGGCCCTGCAGCAGCCGCGCGAAGGTGTCCTGGGTGAGGTCGTCGGCCACATCGCGATTGCCCACGCGGCCGCTCAGCCAGCCCTGCAGCCACCGGTGGTGGTCGCGGTACAGCGTGCCCAGTTGCTCGTGGTGTGCGTGCATGCGGAAGGCGCGGTCGCGCATGGATCGAAATGAGAATGATTCGCAAGTATGGCATTGGCGAGCCCGCCATGCCAGCCCTGGCGCGCGGCTTGCGCTGGATCAACGCGCTGCCTACGCGCCCGGGCGCATGCTTGCCACAGGCTGACCAACCCGATGGTGCAGTCGCAGCCACCCTTGAAACCGGGTGGGGCAACCGCATCTTCCCTGCATCGCCGGCGCGGGCCGGCACTGATGACCGATGAGGATTCGCAATGCGGATGGACAAGCTCACCTCGCGTTTCCAGCAGGCGCTGGCCGACGCGCAGTCGCTGGCCGTGGGCCGCGACAACAGCATCATCGAACCGGCACACCTGTTCAGCGCGCTGCTGGACCAGCAGGGCGGCAGCACGCGTCCGTTGCTGGCGCAGGCCGGCGTCAACGTACCGGTGCTGCGCGAGCGCCTGGCCGAGGCGCTGGATGCGCTGCCCAAGGTGTCCGGCCAGGCTGGCAACGTTTCGATGGGCAATGACCTCGGGCGCCTGCTCAACCACACCGACAAGCTGGCCCAGCAGAACGGCGATGCCTTCATCGCCAGCGAGTGGTTCGTGCTGGCCGCGCTGGAAGACAGCGGCACGCTGGGCATGGCGCTGCGCGCCGCCGGCGCCGACAAGGCGCGCCTGCAGGCCGCCATCGACAAGCTGCGTGGCGGCGAGAACGTGCAGTCGGAAAACGCCGAAGAACAGCGGCAGGCGCTGGAAAAGTACACCATCGACCTGACCGCGCGCGCCGAGAGTGGCAAGCTCGACCCGGTCATTGGCCGCGATGAGGAAATCCGTCGCACCATCCAGGTCCTGCAGCGCCGCACCAAGAACAACCCGGTGCTGATCGGCGAACCCGGCGTGGGCAAGACCGCGATCGCGGAAGGCCTGGCCCAGCGCATCATCAACGACGAAGTGCCCGAGGGCCTGCGTGGCAAGCGCGTGCTGTCGCTGGACATGGGCGCGCTGATCGCCGGTGCCAAGTTCCGCGGCGAATTCGAGGAGCGCCTGAAGGGCGTGCTCAACGACCTGGCCAAGAGCGAAGGGCAGATCATCCTCTTCATCGACGAGCTGCACACCATGGTGGGTGCGGGCAAGGCTGATGGCGCGATGGATGCGGGCAACATGCTCAAGCCGGCGCTGGCCCGTGGCGAGCTGCACTGCGTGGGTGCCACCACGCTGGACGAGTACCGCAAGTACATCGAAAAGGATGCCGCGCTGGAGCGCCGCTTCCAGAAGGTGTTCGTGGGTGAGCCGTCGGTGGAGGACACCATCGCCATCCTGCGTGGCCTGAAGGAAAAGTACGCGGTGCACCACGGGGTTGAGATCACCGATCCGGCCATCGTTGCCGCCGCCACGCTGTCCAACCGCTACATCACCGACCGCCAGCTGCCGGACAAGGCCATCGACCTGATGGACGAGGCCGCTTCGCGCCTGCGCATGGAGATCGACTCCAAGCCGGAGGAACTGGATCGCCTGGAACGCCGGGTGATCCAGCTGAAGATCCAGCGCGAGATGCTGAAGAAGGAGAAGGACGACGCCTCGCGGCAGCGCCTGGCCGATCTTGAGAATGACATCGACGGCCTGGAGCGCGAGTTCTCCGACCTCAATGAAATCTGGAAGTCGGAGAAGGCTGCGCTGCAGGGCGCCACGAAGATCAAGGAAAAGGTGGAGCAGGCCAAGCTGGACCTGGAAGCCGCACAGCGCCGCCAGGATTTCGCCCGCATGAGCGAGATCCAGTACGGCCTGCTGCCGCAGCTGGAAAAGCAGTTGGCTGCTGCGCAGGAACTGGATGCCAACGACTTCAAGCTGGTGCAGGACAAGGTCACTGACGAGGAGATCGCCGAGGTCGTGTCGCGCTGGACCGGCATCCCGGTCAACAAGATGCTCGAGGGCGAGCGTGACAAGCTGCTGCGCATGGAAGAGGTGCTGCACAACCGCGTGGTCGGCCAGGAAGAAGCGATCAAGGTCGTCTCCGATGCCGTGCGTCGTTCGCGTGCCGGCCTGTCCGATCCGAATCGTCCGGGTGGCTCGTTCCTGTTCCTCGGCCCGACCGGCGTGGG
>PJTT01000442.1_pt1 | contig 31709 bp, 31 predicted proteins | sample 1512261 | NCBI WGS metagenome assembly PJTT01 (sample SAMN08177685, study PRJNA422409) | Soil metagenome, whole genome shotgun sequencing project. | isolation source: Soil (2) enriched on wood chips | place: USA: Madison | collected 2015-01-15
CGCACCGAACACGATGCCCGGCACGGCCAGCTTCAGGTCGGCGGTCTCGTCCAGGATGATGGCGTTGTTGCCACCCAGTTCCAGCAGGCAGCGGCCCAGGCGGCGGGCGACCTTCTCATTGACCGTGCGGCCGACCTGCGTCGAGCCGGTGAAGCTGATCAGCGGCACGCGACGGTCGTCCACCATCTTCTCCGACAGGGCGGTGCCGGCGTCGTTGACCAGGAAGAAGATGTCCGGGAAGCCGGCTTCGCGCAGTGCGTCATTGCAGATGCGCATGGAGGCGATGGCGGTCAGCGGGGTCTTGTTGGACGGCTTCCAGATGCAGATGTCGCCGCAGATGGCGGCCAGGAAGGCATTCCAGCTCCACACCGCGACCGGGAAGTTGAAGGCCGAGATGATGCCGACCAGGCCCAGCGGGTGGTACTGCTCGTACATGCGGTGGCCGGGGCGCTCCGAATGCATGGTGTAGCCGTACAGCATGCGGCTCTGGCCCACGGCGAAATCGGCGATGTCGATCATCTCCTGCACTTCGCCGTCGCCTTCAGGCTTGCTCTTGCCCATTTCCAGGGCAACCAGCGAACCCAGGGCGTCCTTGTGCTTGCGCAGCGCTTCGCCGCACAGGCGCACGGCTTCGCCGCGGCGCGGGGCCGGGGTGGTGCGCCAGGTCTTGTAGGCCTCCTGCGCACGGGTGATGACCGTCTCGTACTCGGCCTCGGTGGTGGCGCGGACCTGCGCGATCGGCTCGCCGGTGGTCGGGTTGACCGGGGTGATCAGCTCACCACCGGTGGCGCTGGACCATTCCCCGTTGCCCAGGTAGGTGCCAGCGTTGATCGCGTCCAGACCAAGGGACTTGAGCAGCTCGGAAGACATGCAGACTCCTGTGTTTCGTTACGTAGTTGGTGCCGCCGCGGGCAGGTGGGGGACGCGGCGGACTGAGCCGGCGATGGTAGCAGAGGCATGTGGCCGGGCTTGGTGCAGTGCGGGGTGGGGACGCCAAAGGCTTGACGGGCCTGCGTCACGATTTCAGAGCGGCCCCGGCGAGACGAAAGTGATAGAAATCAGTGCCCTATGTCTCGCTTGCTGTGCGGATCGCGTCAAATGATTGCCAGATGGCGGCTATCTTTTGTGACGGACTTCGGACACAATCGGGACGAAGTCAATCAAACCGCAATCAAATGTGTGCACCGGCTGGGGAGATCGGTGCTGCTGGGGATCATGTCCGGATCCGCGGAATCGTCTGAGGAGATGTTTTGTGCTACATGGATCCGTAGAAGGCCTTTCCAGCCACCCCAGCCGGGCGCGCCGCCGCGTAGAGGCCCGCGCTGCACTTGAACTGGCATTGCGCCTGGGCGACCTTGCGGTCGTCCCGCTCACCGCCGTTCTCTCCCACGTGGTGTTCTATGGTTCGGCTGTGCCGGACCCGTCCCAGCGTGTCGTATTCGGCGCGCTGCTGCTGAGTGCGATGGTCTGCTTCATGATCGCGCCCGTGTACCGCAACTGGCGCGCACGCGGCCTGATCACCGATCTGTGGGTGCTGTTCCTGGCCTGGTCCGCGTCCTTCGCGCTGTTCTCGGTCTATGCGGTGCTTGTCGACATGGCCGGTTCAGTGCCTACGCGCTGGCTGCTCGGCTGGTTCGGTGCGGGCCTGATGCTGATGATCGGCACGCGCGTGGCGCTGCGGGTGCAGTTGCATCGACTGCGTTCGCGCGGCCTGGATCGCGAGCGCGTGCTGCTGGTCGGCCTGCGCTCTTCCGGGCTGAAGCTGCACCGCCTGCTGCGCGGCAAGCCCGAACTGGGCAAGGAAGTGATCGGCTACTTCTCCGCCAAGGGCGATCTGGCGGTACGTCGCGGTGGCGACGCGCCGCGCTGCCTGGGCGCGCTGGGTGACCTGCCGCGCTACATGGACCAGCATCGCGGCGAATTCGACCAGTTGTGGGTGTCGATGACCCCGGGCGACGCCGGCGACATGAAGGCGATGCTGAAGCAGATCGAGCGCTTCCCGGTGCCGGTGCGGCTCATTCCCGACACCACCGGCTGGGGCACGCTGAATCCGGGCGTGCACCAGGTCGGCAACGTGCCGATGATCGGTGTGCGCCAGGGGCTGTCGGACCACAATTTCCGCCTGGCCAAGCGCGTTGAGGACATCCTCGTCGCCGGGCTGGCGGTGATTGCACTGGCGCCGGTGTTTGCGGTGCTGGCGATCGGTGTGAAGCTGAGCTCGCCTGGCCCGGTGCTGTTCCGCCAGCGCCGCCATGGCCTGGGCGGCAAGGAATTCTCGATGCTGAAGTTCCGCTCGATGCGGGTTCACGCTGAAGGTTCCTCGGACAAGATCACCCAGGCCACCCGCAACGATCCGCGTGTCACCCGCTTTGGCGCCTTCCTGCGCCGCAGCAGCCTGGATGAGCTGCCGCAGTTCTTCAATGTGCTGGGTGGCAGCATGTCGGTGGTGGGGCCGCGGCCGCACGCCGTGCAGCACAACAACCATTACGAGCGCCTGATCGACCGTTACATGCACCGCCACTACGTGAAGCCGGGCATCACCGGCTGGGCGCAGGTGCACGGGCTGCGCGGGGAAACCCCCGAACTGCGCTCGATGAAGAAGCGCGTGCAGTACGACATCGATTACATCCGCCGCTGGAGTCCGACCCTGGATGTGCGCATCATTGTGATGACGGCCTTCAAAGTGCTGGGCCAGAAATCGGCATACTAGGCACTGAGGCTGTTGCCGGCGATGCGCCGGCCGCGCCCGCGTGGAAGCGCCCGGTCTGCCGCAGCGGCCGGGCGCTGCGTTTCATGTACCGAAGAACTGATGGAAGCCGTTGTCCGTGTTCAAGAATATTCTGGTTGTGTGTGTCGGCAACATCTGCCGTAGTCCGTCGGCTGAAGTAATGCTGCGTGAGGCAGTGCAGGGCAAGGGCATCACGGTGTCCTCGGCCGGCCTGGGGGCCCTGGTCAACCATGGCGTGGATGCGACCGCACAGGCGCTGTTGACCGAGCATGGCCTGGATGGCAGCAGCCATCGTGCGCGGCAGATCGACCGCAGCATTCTGGGGGCCTCGGATCTGGTGCTGGTGATGGAGCGCAAGCACGTCCATCGCATCATCGAGATCGCGCCGGAAGCGTCGGGCAAGACCTTCCTGCTGGGCAAGTGGCAGTCCGACCGCGAGATTCCCGATCCGTATCGCCAGCAACGGGCGGCATTCGAGCACGTCTACACGCTGATGGATGAAGGCGTGAAGAGCTGGGTCCGCTACCTTTGAGTGCCCGCGCCTGCTGAAGGCGCGCTGCAGGCAGAAAGCCGGGAGCCGTCAGGCCCCCGGCTTTTTTCATTCGCCGACGTTGCGCAGGTTGTCGTAGAAGAAGCGCTCGTCGCGGTCACCGGTCATGCCGTACAGGCCGTACTTGCGGCCGAGCATGGCGCCACCGTCGCGGATCAGCGGGTTCCAGTTGAAGGCTGCACGGCCGCGCGTGGAGCGTGGCAGGAAGCCGTCGAGCGGAATGCTGAAGTAGATGCCCTTGTCGAAGCTGCCTTCGCCGAAGTCGCGTGCCGAGACATTGGTCTTGGTCGCATAGGCGCCCATGGTCACGCCGTTGTCGAACACGCGGGCCAGGTCCAGGGTGGCACCCTTGTCGCCGGCCAGGTACTGGCCGACCGACAGCGAGCCGATGACGCGCTGCTGGGCGTCGAACGCATAATAGAACGTGGCATGGCCGGTGGTGATGCGATAGTCGCGCAGGCCAAAGTGCTGGTCGTAGTCGCGCTGCTGCACCCGGTTGAGGTTGGCGCCCACCGCCCAGCGCTCGCCGCTGGGGCGATACAGCAGTTCGCCGCCGACACCGGCATACATCCACTCCAGGTAACCGGCGTAGGCAATGCCATACAGGTCCGGCGCCAGTCGCCCGGCGATATTGGCCTGCAGGTTGGGCAGCATCACGTCGGAGGTGGTCAGGTACTGGCGGATGTCGGTGCGCACGCGCGGCAGGCGGCTGGGCGCGTTGTACTTGAACTTGTGGTAGTTGTTGGTGATATCTGCGCTGACGGTGCCGGTCAGCCAGATGTTGTCGCGCAGGAACAGGCTGCCGGTGTAGTTGGCTGCGACTTGGTACAGGATGAAGCCATCGGGGCCGCCCAGGTTCTGCCGGTAGCCGACGTTGAAACCGCCGCCGAAGGGGCTGCGCTTGGGCTTGTACAGCGTCTCCCGCGCGCGCGCGTCGGGTGCCTGCAGTTCCGTGCTCCGGCGCAGGACGTCTTCGCTCACCGTGCCATCCAGGTAGCCGGCGAACGCTTCGCGGTTGATCGACAGATCGGCGATCGGCATGCCCACGCGGGTGGTGCGCAGGGTGAACCAGTCGTAGTCATCGCCGGTCGCATTGGCAAGGATGCGCGTGGCGCGCCCCAGGCCCTTGGCGGCATGCAGGTAGCGGGTCTGGTACCCGTCGATGTAAAGCTCGTCGCCGCGGCGCGAAATACGTTCGACTCGGAAGCCGGCATTGCGCTGCAGTTCGGCGGTGACCGCTGCCCAGTCGGTGCTGTTGGCGGTTGCGGCACCGGCACCGGAGGCGTCGCTGCTGGCGACGGCTGCGCGCTGCTCGGCGACGGCGGTCGCGGGCAGCAGTCGCTGCGGTGGCGGGTCGAACGGCTTCGGTGCTGCAGGCGTGTTGCCCGGGTTGCCGCGCAGGGTGAGCGAGAACATCGCCGCGTCACCGCGCTCCCAGGCGGCGGTCAGCTCGACATTCCGGTTCGGGACATAGACCAGGCCCACGTTGATGGGCGTACGCTGGCGCAGGTTGTTGTCGCGCGGCTCGCGGCGGTAGTCATTGCCGTCGTATTCGACCTTCAGCAGCAGCTCGTCCATCGGCGTCTGGTAGGTGATGCCACCGAAAATGCCGACCGGGCCCTTGAACATATTGCTGAGGCCGAACTTGCCGGCTTGGGAGATGATGCTGCTGCCAATTGGACGCCGGTCCTTGAAGCGGTCATCGATCAGGCCGAGCGGATTGGAGAAGTCTCCCCGGTTGCCGATGTAGCCGGTGGCCAGGCCGATCGATGCGTCGATGGGGCCAAAATTCTTGTTGGCGACCAGATACTCGCTCGAGAAGAAGCCGGTGCCGCCGAAGTCGCGCACGCCGAAGGCCACTTCCGGCAGCATGCGAGACTCTTCCCACAGCCGCAGCTTGAAGTCGATCGATTTGTCCTTGTAGTGCTGGTTGCCGGCGTAGCTGCGCCCGTAATACAGGTTGTTGACGTTGATGTAGCGGAAGGAGGCTTCCAGCCACGGGAACGGCTGCAATGTCAGGTTGTAGCGTGCATACGGAGCGTTGTAGGACGCTGTGAAGCTCAGGTCGCCATCGTCGGCCATCCGCGCGGTCGGCGTCTGCAGCAGGCCGATGCCACCCCACTCGTTGGCAGTGGGCGGCGGCGCTTCCTGGGCATGCAGTGCACAGGACAGCGACAGGGCGAGCGCGCTCAGCGCGAAACGGGCGGGGCGCGCCAGGCGCGCGCGCGTGCAGGGCTGGGTCATCACGGGCTGACAGGCTGGGTGGCGATGAACGCGGCGAAGTCGCTGTTGAACAGCGGATCGAGGCGCTTGAGGAGCGGGGCGCGCAGCGGCACGAACAGCGTGCCGCCGGCAGCAATGGCCTGCGGATCGGCGCGATTCCACAGGGCGATGCCCAGCTGCTGGACCCGCCCGTCGGGCTGGATCACGAAGATGTCATTGCGGTCGGCGAGGGCGCTGGGCCGGCAGTCACGCAGGTAGTCGCGTGCATCGCGCTGCGGGACGTGGGGCAGGACGCAGGCCTGCCCGACCGCGCCCATCACGGTGATCGTGCGCGGTTGCTGCGGGAAGCGCAGCGTATCGCCGTTGGCGAGCACCGGATTGTTCGCGGGCTGGACCTGGATCAGGCGCGCGGAACTGGCGATGGGCATGCGCCCGGTGGCCGGATGTGCGTCGAGCCACGCCTGCAACGTCTGCGCCAAGGCCGAAAGCTGTGTGTCGCTGGCCTCTGCCAGCTGCCCGGCACCGTACTGCAGGCCAGCGCGAAGACGCACCTGGTCTTCCATGGCCTGCGGGCGCTCGAAGCTGGTGCCCAGCAGGTAGGCGTCAGCGCTTGGGCGGGCCAGCAGCAGGGCGTCGGCGAGGCGCGCGTTGGCCGGCAGCTCGCGCGTGCCAGCCGACTCGGCCGCGCCTTCGATGCGCACCTCGGTCGCCTGGACGGCGCTGGCTGCAAACAACGCGGCGATGATCACCGGGCCGGAAAGTCGAAACGTCATGGCTCAGTCCTTGGCCGGGCGATAGGGTTTGAGCTGGGTCAGCTCCGCGACACGGCCGGGCGCCAGATGCTGGCGGCTCTTCCAGATGAAGCCGGTGGCCGGATCGGCCCAGTAGACGTTGCGGCCGTGCATGCCGCCCTGCAGTTGTTCGTCGTAACGCTGCAGGGTGCGGCGCGTGCCGAGGATGTTCACTTCCTCCAGTGCGCCACGGCTCAGGGTGCCGGTCACGGCCACGTCGACCTGGTACGCAGGAACCCAGTCATAGCGGCGCTGTACCTTCACCGGCGTGGTCACGCTGCGCAGGTCGTCGAACGGCGAGGGGCCGTCGATGCGCGCGCGCCACTGCTGCCCCAGCCCGCTGCCTCCCAGCAGCAGGCCGTGGCGGTCCAGCTCGAACACGGCGTGCGCGCCGGCGTACCACTGTTGGCGGCCACCGTCGACGTAGCCCAGCACGGCGACGGCCACGATGTCAGGTGTGTCCACCTGCATCTGCGGGAAGCGGTTGCTGGCCACGCCCTCGGCGGTGGCCTGGGCCGGGCGATGGGTGATCAGCCGGAAGGTTTCTGCCGTGGACCGGCTGCCGGTGGTGCAGCCGGTGAACAGCAGGGCGGCGACGACGGCGGGCAGCAGCGCGGCAAGCGCGCGGTGTGCCGGCCGCTGGCTGGCCGCGTCCATGCGCGCCATATCAGTTGTCCCTGACTTCGGTTCCGGTACGCGCTGCGTTGTACAGGATGCTGGTGAACGGCAGCAGCTGGTTCACGAAGCGGTTCCAGCGGCTGACGCCGGCGGCACCGACGAACACCACGTCGCCCGGCTGCAGGTGGAACTGGCTGCCGGCCGCGAACGCGGTGGGCGAGCGCGCCTCCAGCTGGTAGACCATCGACGGCTCCTGCAGCAGGTCGGTGCTGCCGCGGATGACGTACACGGCGTTGCCGTTGGCGGTCTGCTGCAGGAGGCCGCGTGCACGGCCCAGTGCCTGGTTCAGCGAGACATCGCCGGTGCGGAAGCTGTAGGCACCCGGCAGGTTCACCTCGCCCACCACGAAGATCTCCTTGCGATCCAGGTAGGGCACGAAGATGGAGTCGCCGTCCTTGAGGAAGAGCTGGCGGCCGCCGAACTGGCGGGCCAGGGATTCCAGGTTGATGGTGTAGGTGGTGCCGTCACGGCTGAGCTGGATGCCCGACAGGTCGGCCTGGGCACTGTTCAGTCCGGCCTGGCTGATGGCGTCGGCCAGGGTCAGCGGCGAGGTGCCCAGTGCGATGGGCGAGGACCGCTCGGCGGCGCCGGTCACCCAGACGCGCTGGCTGCCGTAGGTCAGGACAGACACGTCCACCTGCGGCGATTCCACGTACTGGGCCAGGCGGCGGCTGATCTCTTCGCGGATTTCCACCGGCGACTTGCCCGAGGCCTTGACCTTGCCGATATAGGGGTAGAACAACGTGCCATCGCTCTGCACCAGGCGACCGGCGAGGGCGCCTGCCTGCTGCGAGCCTGCCGGCACGGTCAGCTCCGGGTGATCCCAGACGGTGACATAGAGAATGTCGCCAATGCCGACCTTGTAGGGTTCCGGCTGGTAGTCGAACAGTGCGTTCGGCAGCGATTTCTGCGCCCGCGCGGCATTCTCCTGGGCGATCAGTTTCGGAGTGATGGTGACGATTTCCAGCTGCCCGTCACCGCTGTGGCGGTCAATGGCAACGTCGCCACGGCGCAGGTGCTGGCCCGGTGCAAGCGCGCAGCCGGACAGTGCCAGTGCGGTCAGTGCAGCGGCAAGAAGACGATGGGTGGTGTTGTTCATGAGAATGGGATTCTGGCAGGCATAAAAAACCCCCGCCGGGTCGCGCCCGGCGAGGGCCTGTGTGGTACGCAGTGCGCCGATCAGCCGCCGGTGCCGCCCGTACCACCCGTGCCACCGGTACCGCCGGTGCCACCCGTGCCGCCGGTGCCGGGGCCGCCCGGGCCCGGGCCACCCGGATCGGTGCCGCCGCCGCCATCGTTGCTGCCGCTGGTGCTGTCGCCACCAATGCTGTAAGCCACGGCAGCCGCAGCAACAGCAATCACGGTGGTACCAACCACTGCGGCAGTCGATACGCCCGCAGCTTCTGCGCCGGCGACTTCAGCGGCGGCTGCTTCCGAGGAGGTTTCTGCGCCGGTGGTAGCCTGCGCTTCCTGCGCGAAACTCATCATCGGGGAGGCGGAAAAGGCCGCCAGTGCCACAACTGCGATCGTCTTCTTGAACATGGGGAGGCCTGCTCCGTCAGGGAAAATTCCACCTGTATGTTCGGTGGATGAACCTTGGCTGTCAAGGTTTAGGGCACGCCATCTCATTGATGACGTTTGATTGGCGACGAATAACTGCGCAGGTCGTCACGTTCCAGCGCCCGCTCGCGCCCGGAAAGCGCCTTCGCAGTGGCCTTCACCATGTCATGCGTATGCAGGTCAGCCATCAGTATCGGCACGGTCACTGCAGCGACAATGGCCAGCAACGCAACGTGGATGCGCGCGGCGACCACGCCTGCCGGCACCTGGGCGCCACGCAGCACACAAGCGGAGGCGGTGATGCCCAGGCCGAGTCCGACGATGATCTCCGACAGCGAATGCGCCCCAAGCGGAACTCTGGACCAGGCGATCGCCACGGCGAGTGCGGCACCCGCGATGGCCCAGGCCCATGGGCGCGGGCTGCGGCCGCTGGCCAGCAGCCAGAAGACCACGGGATAGAGCGTGCTGGACATCGCGGCATGGCCGGAAATGCCGGTGAAATCCAGCGACTCCACGCCCAGCCCCCAGCCCATGAAGGCGATCTTGCTGGCGAGCGTGGCGCTGGCCACGACGGCGATGGCCACTGCCCAGCGCCACAGCAGGCGGCGATGCGTGGGCGGTACGAACAGTGCCAGGACGAAGGCAAGGGGAAGCAGGGCGCGACTGTCGCCGATGGCGGACAGGCTCTCCCAGAGGATCATCATGTGGCGGCGGTGCGGGGGCGGGGTGGGGCGGACAGGATAGCGGCGTTGGCTGTTGCGGCGGCGGCCCGTGGCTTGGTCCATTCAGCAAGAAGCGGTATCCTTGCGTGCTGCCAATGGCCCCGTAGCTCAGCTGGATAGAGCGTCCCCCTCCTAAGGGGAAGGTCGCCCGTTCGAATCGGGCCGGGGTCACCAATGCGTACTTGGCGGACCTCCGCGGCAGTCAGTAGCTCGCATCAGGTAACACGGCCCGGTCTTCACGCTGTTTCCCTTCCCGGGGTACCGTCACGCCCCTGCTGGTTTCCCAGTGACTGCGACATCGGTGAGGCGATGATGGGATCGATTGAAGCGTTTCACAGCCAGATATGGTCTGCGCTATCCCCGCTGGATGATTCGGATTTCGAAGCGATTGCGGCCCGATCTCCGACGGATGATGAGGTGGAAGCCGTCAAGGCCCTGGTCGGCGCACCATTGCCCGTTGAGTTCGTCGCTTTCTCAGGCAGGAGCAACGGGCTGCTTGTCGTAGCTCGCGACGAAGCATGGCCCGAGCCGGAGGAAGGGAGTGTTTGTGCTGCATGGACACTCTGGCGTGGCGTTGTCCTGCTTGGCTTCGACACAGAAGATCTGCCCCGGTGGGCGAGCATTGCCACAGCGGCAGAACAACTCCATGACTTTGGCATCGAAGGCATTGCGCCAGTTTTCAAAGTCCTCGGTGACGCCGGGCGGATATGGGGAGTGAATCGTCAGGGTGAGTCGGTGCTCGTTACGGATGGCGAGGTGGACGTTCTGGCTGCCACCATTCCGGCGCTGTATGCGATGGAGATCGAGGATCTTGTCGCGCGCCATGAAAAGATGCGCGGCCTTGGTCGCTGAGATTCCCGTTCGCACTTCATCCGTGCGCCGATCTGCGGAGTCCGGCCGCCCGTTTACGCGTGCCAGGAGGGCCCGCTGAAGCGGGAAAAATCTGCGCGGTTCTGGCGGACTCATCCACGCTCCGCCGCCCGTCCCCGCATTCATCCGCATCCCATTGCCGGAAATGCGCATCACCCTGCAGAACGGGAACCCTGTTTGCGCTTACGGTGACCCTGCAGCACAGGTTGGCCGTCTTTTCCACGGCAGTAGCCTGCCCGCATTCCTGTCGGCCGGAGTATCCCGTGGACCTGTTGCTCGCCATTGGTGAGGTAGCGCTGGTGTTCGCCTGCCTGCTCGGCCTGGTGCATATCGCCGACCGGGTCTGGCGCCGCCGGAAGCGCTGAAGGCGGCAGGGCGGGGCTGTCTTCCGGCGGAAATGAATTCGCGCTATCGTCCGAAATTCGTGATGAACATCACACTTGGGGTGTGCCCATGCAAGCACGTCGTTTTCGGTATGCGTACAGGAAAGTCCGCGAGTGGCATGTAGGGGCGGTGCGGGCCGGTTGGCTGGCCCTGCGCTACGGCTTGACCGGTGACACCGGGCGCTTCAATTCGCACGGGGGCTGGCGGGTCAGCCGTCTGCGGGTGGACCGCGAGCGCGACGAAGCCAGCTGAGCGCTCACGTCGCGGCTGCGCTGCATGCACGTGCATTGCACAAGCGCTGCAGCAGGGTGGATGCACATTCCCCACTCTGGATGCGTGCAATGAATACCCCAGGCACTCCCAAGCCCAGTTTTCGCCAGCGGCACGGTCTGTGGATCGTGGCGGGGGTCGCGGCGGTCATCGCCCTGATCCTGGTCACCCAGTACTGGTAACGCTTGGCCGGCCTTTGTAGAGTCGAGCCTGCTCGACCCTGCAGGGCCCGATTCCAGCGGAGCGCATGATGCCTTTGCCCGATGTGCTTGCTACGGTGGCCGGTGAGCTGATCCTGGTGCCGGTCACCCTGTTGCCGATCATCAATCCGCTCAGCACGGCGTCGATCTTCGTGTCGACCGTGGGCGGCCGACGGCAGGTGGCCAAGCGCCTGGCCCGGCAGATTGCCTTCAACAGCTTCATCGTGATCGTGGTGGCGATGCTGGTCGGCACTTACGTGCTGTCGCTGTTCGGCATCTCGCTGCCAGTGGTGCGCATCGGTGGCGGCCTGCTGGTGGCGGCTGCGGGGTGGCGCATGCTGGGGGCGCGCGTGGACGATCCGCCCAGCGCGGCGGAAGAGCAGGCCTCGGCGATGGCCGACCACGAGCTGCAGCGCAAGAGCTTCTTTCCTCTCACGTTCCCGCTCACCACCGGGCCGGGCACGATTGCCGCCTGTATCACCCTGGGCACCCATGTCGAATCAGTGACGCCGCTGCACCTGCTGTCCGGCGTGGTTGTTGCCGTGGGCGGGGCACTGCTGGTGGTGTCGGTGATCTACCTGATCCTGCGCAATTCGATCGTGCTGGTTGCCCGGCTGGGGCCGACCGGTGCGGTGGTCATGCAGCAGCTGGTGGCGTTCGTGCTGCTGTGCATCGGCATCCAGCTGATGTGGACCGGCTGGGTGGACCTGAACCAGCAGACCTTCGGGGGATGACCCTGGGCCATGCGTGGTCGCCCAGTAGATCCACGCCATGCGTGGATGCTTCAGCTCTGTTGCAGCAGCTCCACCAGCTGGCGCAGCCGGTAAGGCTTGGGCAGGAACTCCACCTGGTCGGGCAGCGGCGGCAGCTGCGAGCGTGCATAGCCGGACGACAGGATCATCCGCGCGTGCGGCTGGTCGCGCGCCACGTGTTCGCTCAGCTCGATGCCGGACATGCCATTGGGCATGCTGACGTCGCTGAACACCACGTCGAAGCGCTCCCCGCCCTGCATCAGGGCGACCGCTTCGTGGCCGTCGGACGTGGTTGCCACATCGATGCCGAAATCGCGCAGCGCCAGGCCGATCATCTCGCGCAGATCGGACTGGTCCTCCACCATCAATACGCGGAGCGTGTCATCAGTCATGGGCAGGGTCCTCCATTGCGGGTAGCAGCAGGCTGACCGTGGTGCCGACACCGGGCGTGGTGGACACATCAACGAAGCCGCCGCTCTGGGTAGTAAAACCGAACACCTGGCTCAGGCCCAGACCGCTGCCCTTGCCGATGTCCTTGGTCGTAAAGAAGGGCTCGGTGGCCCGTTCAGCGATGTCCGGGGCCATGCCATGGCCCTCGTCGCAGACGCTTAGTGTCACATATCGACGCTGCAGCGCGGTGTCCGCGTCCGGATCCAGGCGGTGCTCCAGCGCGGTGGCCACCAGGACGCGGCCGCCGTCCAGGGTGGCGTCGGCGGCGTTGGCCACAAGGTTGGCAAGCGCGGTCTGCAGCTGCAGCGGGTCGGTGCTGAGCAGGGGCAGGCCCGGGGCCAGGTCGGCTTCCACGGTTACGCCGGGTGGGCAGGCGCTGCGCAGGCCGGGCAGCCATTCGCGGATCTGCTGGTTGATGTCCAGCGGCTCGCGGATCAGCGTCTGGCCGGTGCTGAAGGCCAGCAGCTGCCGGGTCAGCAGCGAGCCACGGTCGGTCGCGGCCTGTGCGGTGGCCAGCAGCTCGGCGGCGCGGGCATCGCTGCCAAGCCGCAGCGACAGCAGGTCCAATGCGTTGCCAACCGTGGTCAGCAGGTTGTTGAACTCGTGGGAGAGGCCGCGGCTGAGCCGGCCCACGGTCTCGAACTGCTGGGTCTGGCGCAGGGCCCGCTGGGCATCGCGCAGCAGGCGCTGGGCCTGCCAGTGCTCGGTGATGTCGCGGGTGATCTTGACGAAGCCCAGCAGCTCGCCGTTCTCGCGCACCGCTTCAATGACGATGCTGGCCCTGAACGATGAGCCGTCGCGGCGTACCCGCCAGCCCTCGCTGGCCACGTGGCCGTTCTGTGCAGCCAGGTGCAGCAGCCGCTGCGGTTCGCCGGCATCGCGTTCATCGGCCAGGTAGAAGCGGCTGAAGTGGGTGCCGATGACTTCGTCGGCACGGTAGCCCTTGATCCGTTCGGCGCCCGGGTTCCAGCTGCAGACGATGCCCTGGGGGTCAAGCAGGTACAGGGCATGGTCACGAACGCTGTCGATCAGCAGTCGCAGTTGGCGGGACGTGTCCGTCAGCACGGAAGGCGTAGAAGCAAGAGCGTCCACGTAGAAATCAGCTATACCCCTGTAAGGGATGCGACCGTAGGCAGGCGAGCGTGAAGGATTTGTGCACGCGGTGCGTGTGCCATTGGTCGTATGCGGCTGAATGCGACAGGGAGTAACATCATCGACCTTTCGTGCTCTGGAACCGACCCGCATGCGTCCTGGTGCAACAACGCGTGACCGCTGGATCTGGGTGGCTGCCGCCGTGCTGCTGGCTGCGACCATCGGAATGGAGCTGGTGGTTCCGCTGGGCTATGCGGTGTGGCTGCTGTACTTCATGGCTATTGGCGTCACCGTGTTCCAGCGCAGTGCGCGGGCACCGTTCGTGGTGGCGGTGATCGCCTGCGGCCTGTTGGCCATCGGCTACAACGTCGCCCCGGCCAGCACCAACTCCTCGTTCTCTTTCGTCAACCGCACCATTGGCGGTGTCGGTTTCCTGATGATCGCGCTGATCGTCTCGCGCGCCATTACCGCGCGGCGCGAGGCCATGCGGGCGCTGTGGCTGCAGGAAGCGGAAAACGCCGTGTCGATGAGCCTCCGCGGCGACCTGGGCCCGGAGCAGATTGCCGATGCGGCGATGACCAGCCTGGCCGGCCAGCTGCAGGCCGACGTGGGCGTGATGTATCGCATCGAGGGTGGCCGGCTGCAGTTGACCGGCGGCGTCTCCCTGCCCAGCGGGCTGCCGTCCTCGGTCACGCTGCAGGAAGGCCTGCTTGGCCAGACCACACGCGACCAGCAGATCCGCCACGTGCAGGGCGACGACCAGCATGCGTTGCAGCTGCAATCCAGCCTGGGGCAGGTAACGGTGCGCGAGCGCATCCTGGCGCCGATCAGCAGCGACGGCACAGTGGTGGGCGTGGTCGAGCTGGGCCGTTCGCAGGCAGCGGGCCAGCGCACCTTGGATGCGGAGCTGCTGGAACGTTGTGGCGAGACGCTCGGCATGGCATTGCGCGCCTCGTTGCTGCGCGCGCAGCTGGTCGTGCTGCTGGAAGAATCGCAGCGGCAGGGCGAGGAACTGCAGGCGCAGCAGGAAGAGCTGCGCGTGGCCAATGAGGAGCTGGAAGAGCAGAGCCGCAGCCTGATGCAGTCGCAGGGCCACCTGGAGCAACAGCAGGCCGAGCTGGAACAGAGCAACGTGCAGCTGGAAGAGCGCACCCACGAACTGGAGGCGCAGAAGCAGGCGCTGCTGGTGGCGCAGGGCCAGCTGGTACGCAACAGCAACGAGCTGGCCGCGACCTCGCGCTACAAGTCCGAGTTCCTGGCCAACATGTCGCACGAGCTGCGCACGCCGCTGAACAGCTCGCTGATCCTGGCCAAGCTGCTGGCCGACAACAAGGACGGCACGCTGACCGAGGAACAGGTCAAGTACGCCCGCGCGATCCTGTCGTCCAACAACGACCTGCTGGCGCTGATCAACGACATCCTCGACCTGTCGCGCATCGAAGCCGGCCATGTCGAACTGGCCGACGAAGTGGTGGTGGTCGACAGCGTGCTGCAGCGCCTGCGCGAGACGTTCGAGCCGATGGCCCGGCAGAAGGGCCTGGCCCTGCAGATCGAGGCCGATGCGCTGGCGCCCACGCAGCTGGTGGCCGACAACCAGCGCATGCAGCAGATCCTGAAGAACCTGCTGGCCAACGCGCTGAAGTTCACCGAACACGGCAAGGTCAGCCTGCACGTGCGCGCCGCCGGCAATGGACGCATCCGCTTTGAAGTCTGCGATTCGGGTATCGGCATCGCCCGTGACCAGCTGCAGGTGATCTTCGAAGCGTTCCGCCAGGCCGACGGCAGCACCCGCCGCCGCTACGGTGGCACCGGGCTGGGCCTGTCGATCTCGCGCGACCTGGCCGTGCGCATGGGGGGCGACATCCAGGTGGACAGCGAGCCGGGCCGCGGCAGCTGCTTCATCCTGGAGCTGCCGCTGCAGGGCGCACCGGCCAGCGAAGTGTCGGCAGAGCCGGGCGAGAGGGCGCCGGTGCCGATGGCGTCGGTGCAGAACGTGGCCGCTGCCGCGCCGCTGGCCATGGCCGCCGCGCCGGCGATGACCAGTGCCAGCAGCAGCGTCGCCGATGATCGCGGCCGGCGCCAGCGCGCCGGGCGCCTGATCCTGGCGGTGGAAGACGATGCCAGCTTCGCCGAGGCGCTGGTGTCGCTGGCACACGAACTTGATTTCGACTGCGTGGTGGCAACGACGGCGGAAGAGGCGTTGACGCTGGCCAGCGAACTGCGCCCGAACGGCATCCTGCTGGATATCGGCTTGCCGGACGTATCCGGGCTGAGCGTGCTTGAACGCCTCAAGCGCAACCCGGAAACCCGGCATATTCCGGTGCATGTGGTATCGGCCATGGACCGCAGCCAGGTCGCACGCGAGCTCGGCGCGATTGGTTATGCGGTGAAGCCGGCCACCCGCGAGCGGCTGGCCGCAGCCATCGAGCAGCTGGAACAGACCAGCCAGCGCGATGTGCGCCGCCTGCTGATCGTCGAGGATGACAGCGACCTGCGCCGCAACCTGGAGCTGCTGCTGGGCCGCGACCAGCTGCAGATCGTCGCGGTAGGTACCCTGGCCGCCGCAGTGGAGCAGCTGAGCACGGTCACGTTCGACTGCATGGTGATGGACCTGTCGCTGCCCGATGGCAGCGGTTACGACCTGCTGGAACACATGGCCGGCAACGATGAGGTCGGCTTCCCGCCGGTGATCGTCTACACCGGCCGCGCGCTCAGCCGTGAGGAAGAGCAGCGCCTGCGCCGCTATTCCAAGAGCATCATCATCAAGGGCGCGCGTTCGCCCGAACGCCTGCTCGACGAGGTGACGCTGTTCCTGCACAGCGTCGAGGCCAGCCTGCCGAGCGACCAGCAGCGCCTGCTGCGCGAGGCCCGCCGCCGCGACACCGTGCTCGATGGCCGCACCGTGCTGTTGGCCGAGGACGACGTGCGCAACATCTTCGCTCTGTCCAGCGTGCTCGAACCGCTGGGCGTGACGCTGGAGATCGCGCGCAACGGGCAGGAGGCGGTCGACCGCCTGGCCCAGCGCGAAGTCGACCTGGTGCTGATGGACATCATGATGCCGGAGAAGGATGGCCTGACCGCCATGCGCGAGATCCGGGCACAGCGCCACCTGCAGGACCTGCCGATCATCGCGCTGACCGCCAAGGCCATGCCCGATGACCGCGAGCGCTGCCTGCAGGCCGGTGCCAACGACTACATCGCCAAGCCCATCGACGTGGACAAGCTGGTGTCGCTGTGCCGGGTCTGGTGCTCGCGCCAATGAACGAACAGGCGCTGTTCGACCTGGAGCTGAAGGTCCTGCTGGAGGCGCTGTACCAGCGCTACCACTACGATTTCCGCAGCTATGCGGTGTCTTCGCTGCGGCGGCGCATCCGCCAGGCGATGCAGCGCTACGACTGCGAGCGCCTGGTCGACCTGCAGCACCGCCTGCTGCACGAACCGGACCTGTTCGCCCAGGCGATGCAGTTCTTCACCGTGCAGGTTTCGGAGATGTTCCGCGACCCGGCCTACTTCAAGCAGCTGCGCGAGCAGGTGGTGCCGGTGCTGCGCACCTACCCGTCGGTGAAGCTGTGGGTGGCCGGTTGCAGTACGGGTGAAGAGGTCTGGTCGCTGGCCATCCTGCTGCACGAGGAAGGACTGCTGGAGCGCAGCATCGTCTACGCCACCGACATCAATCCGGCGGCGCTGGCCACGGCCGAAGCCGGCGCCTACAGCATCGACCGCCTGGCGCAGTTCAGCCGCAACTACCTGGCCGCCGGTGGCACCGGCTCGCTGTCGGACTATTACGCGACCGCCTACGACGGTGCGGTGTTCGACCGCCAGCTGCGCCGCAACGTGGTGTTTGCCGACCACAGCCTGGCCACCGACACGGTGTTTTCCGAAGTGCACCTGGTGTCCTGCCGCAACGTGCTGATCTATTTCAACCGCGACCTGCAGGACCGCGCGGTGGGCCTGTTCCGCGAGGCGCTGGTGCACCGTGGCTTCCTCGGCCTGGGCAGCAAGGAGTCGCTGCAGTTCGGTCGCCACCATGATGCGTTCGAAGCCTGCTCGCGCGAGCACCGGCTGTACCGGAAGGTGGTGTGATGGCCGCCCCGCGCCCGCACCTGCTGGTGGTCGGCGCCTCTGCCGGTGGCGTGGCGGCACTGCAGGCGCTGCTGGGCGCGTTGCCGGCCGGCCTGCCGATACCGGTGCTGGTGGTGCTGCACCTGCCGCGCGACCGCAGCAGCCGCATCGCCGAGGTGCTGGCGCCGTACTGCGCGCTGGACGTGCGCGAGGCGGAGGACAAGCAGCCGTTGCAGGCCGCGACGGTGACCTTCGCCGCACCTGACTACCATCTGCTGGTGGAAGACGCGCAGACCATCGCACTGTCGATGGATGAGCCGGTGCTGTTTTCGCGCCCGGCCATCGATCCGCTGTTTGAGTCTGCCGCGGCCATTTTCGGGCCGCAGCTGCTGGCGGTGCTGCTGACCGGCGCCAGCAGCGATGGCAGTGAAGGCGTGGCCGCGGTGCGATCCGCCGGTGGCCGCGCCTGGCTGCAATGCCCCGAGGAGGCTGAAGCATCGATGATGCCGGCCTCCGCCCTGCAGCACGCCGGCGCTGACGCCGTGCTGCCTCTTGAATTGATGTGCCGTCGCTTGAAGGAGTTGTTTGCATGAACCTGCTGCCACCGGACCCTGCGCAGTCGCAGACCCCGGTCAACCTGCTGATCGTCGATGACGTGCCGCAGAACCTGGTGGCCATGCAGGCGCTGCTGCGCCGCGAGGGCGTCAACCTGCTGCTGGCAGGTTCGGGCGCGCAGGCGCTGGAACTGCTGCTGGAACACGAGGTGGCGCTGGCGCTGCTGGACGTGCACATGCCGGAGATCGATGGTTTCACCCTTGCCGAGCTGATGCGTGGCTCGCAGCGCAGCCGCGATGTGCCGATCATCTTCCTGACCGCTTCGCCGGATGACCCGGTGCGCGCGTTCAAGGGCTACGAGAGCGGTGCGGTTGATTTCCTGCACAAGCCGGTGGCGCCGCAGGTGATCCTGAGCAAGGTCAATGTCTTCATCGAGCTCTACCAGCAGCGCCAGCTGCTGAAGTCGCGCAACGACGCGCTGGAGCGCGCATTGAAGTTGAACGAGACGATGGCGGCGGTGCTGACCCACGACCTGCGCACGCCGCTGTCGGCCATCCTGTTGTGCGCCGACAAGCTGTCGCTGGAGCTGCCGCCGGGCAACACCAGTGCGCAGCAGACCCTGCAGCACCTGGAGGCCAGCACCGTGCGCATGGCGCGCATGGTCGAGCAGCTGCTGGATTTCTCGCGCATCCGCAGTGGTGGCCTGCGCCTGGAAGCCAGTGCCTGCGACATGGAGGAACTGGCCCGTGCCGTGATCGCCGAGGCCGGCAGCGCGCACGGCAGCGATCGCATCGCCTTCGATGCAAGCGGTGATGCCACGCTGCACGGCGACATGGATCGCCTTGGGCAGGTGGTGGCCAACCTGGTGGGCAACGCCATCACCCATGGTGGCAAGGACGTGGTGCGCGTTGCCGTCGATGGCAGCGATACGCGCGTGGTGACGCTGCGCGTGCGCAATGCCGGGCATATCGAGGAAGCGCTGCTGCCGCGCTTGTTCGAGCCGTTCAAGGCAAGCTTCCACCAGAGCAAGGGGCTCGGCCTTGGCTTGTACATCGTCGACCAGTTCGTTGCTGCTCATGGCGGACGCCTGAGTGCGCGCAACGAGCAGGGCCAGGTGGTGTTCGAAGCGGTGCTGCCACGCCGCGCCGACACCCGCATTGGCCGTTAACTGAATTCTTCAGGCAGCGCCGGAGTGGACTGAGACGGGCTCGTCCGTAGCTGCTACCGTGGCGACTCACGTTGCCAAGGATGCTTCATGCCACTACGCGCCATTGCCTACGTCAGCCAGGCCCGGCCGGACCTTTCCGCCGAACGCCTGCAGACGTTGGTGAACGATGCCACCCGGTTCAACCGGATGGCCGGGGTGACGGGCGTGTTGCTGCACGATGGACAGCGTTTCCTGCAGTACATCGAAGGCCCGCCCGATGGCATCGACTCGGTGTACGAGCGCATCCTGCAGGCCGGCAGCCATGTGGACATCGTCGAACTGGCACGCGGGCGACTGGGCCAGCGCCAGTTCCCGTACTGGTCGATGCGTGCGTTGCCGGTCGATGCGTTGAAGCTGCGCCAACTGGCCACCAGTGACTGGTCCGGGTTCTCGCGCACCGTGGAGGGCGATCCTGCCGTGCCGACCGCGGTGGATCTGTTGAGCGCCATCGTGCGGCCGGTGCTCAGCGCCGGGTAGCGTCGAGCTTCACTTCGCTGTCACCCGTAGCGGGTTCCCATCGGGCTTCCTGGGGAAGGGAGCACGTCATGAAGCGGATGAAGTGGCAGGGCAGGGCGGCGCTGGCCATGGTGCTGGCGGCAGCAACGGTGCCGGCGTGGGCCTGCACGCGCGCGGTCTATCTGGGCGACAACGGCGATGTGATCACCGCCCGGTCGATGGACTGGAAGGTGGACGTGGCCACCAACCTCTATGTCCTGCCGCGTGGTATCGAACGCACCGGCCAGGCCGGGCCGAAATCGGCGAAATGGACCGCGCGCTACGGCAGCGTGGTCGCCACCGGCTACGACGTGTCCACCACCGACGGCATGAACGAGAAGGGCCTGGTCGCCAACCTGCTGTGGCTGGTCGAATCGGAGTACCCGCAGCAGCGCGGCAACAAGCCGGGGCTGGCCATCTCGCTGTGGGCGCAGTATGTGCTGGACAACTTCGGCAGCGTGGCCGAGGCGGTGGCTGCACTGGAGCGCGAGCCATTCGCCATCGTCACCGACAAGGTGCCGGGCGAGGACCGCCAGGCCACCCTGCATCTGTCCCTGTCCGATGCGAGCGGCGACAGTGCCATCGTCGAATACATCGGTGGCCGCCAGGTCATCCACCATGACCGCCGCTACCAGGTCATGACCAACTCGCCGATCTTCGACCAGCAGCTGGCGCTCAATGCGTACTGGAAGGAGATCGGCGGTACGGTGATGCTGCCGGGCACCAATCGCTCGGCAGATCGCTTCGCGCGCGCGTCGTTCTACATCAACGCCATTCCCAAGGCCGAAGACCCGGTGGAGGCGCTGGCCAGTGTGTTCAGTGTGATCCGCAACGTGTCGGTTCCCTTCGGCATCACCACGCCGGATCAGCCGAACATCTCGTCCACCCGCTGGCGCACGGTGGCCGACCACAAACGCCGCCTGTATTTCTTCGAATCGGCGCTGACGCCTAATACGTTCTGGGTGGATCTGAACAAGGTCGATTTCGGCGGCCAGGTCCTCAAGCTCGACCTCGGCCCGGACCAGCGCAACACCTTCGCCGGTGATGCGCTGTCCAGGTTCGTACCGAGCGAGCCGTTTGACTTCCTCGGTACGGGAGGTTAGTTGGACGCCTGGCTGGAGGCCGGGTAAACCGCCTGGATCGTGCAGCTCTGGCGGGTGTACTGCGGAAGGGGCGCCAACTCATCCCGGCGCAGGTCGCCCTGCACGAACTCGGCGGCGACGATGCGGTCACCGGGGTTGCCACAGATCAGTCCATTCTGCATGCCGGAGGTGAAGCTCACTTCCGGCGTGCGGTCGAGCTGGCGGCAGTGGCTGCCTAGGTCGACGCGGTAGTACCGGTTGCCGCCGTTGCGGCGGGGATTGGTTTCGACCAGAAGGCCCTGCTGATCGGACGACCAGGAGCGCACGTTGCGGATGGCGAAGCAGTAGGACGGAGAGCCGCCGAAACCGCGCCGGACTTCCTTGCGTTCGCTGATGGTCAGTGCGGGCAGGGTGGCGGTGAGCAGGCGGTCGCTTTCGCGGGCAACGCTGGCATAGTCACGATCCTCTACCGGAGTGACCGCGCTGACGGCGCAGCTGCGGCCGTCGACCACCACGCGCTCGCTGGGGCGACCGCAGGCCCAGCCTGCAGGTGCGTCCAGCTTCAATGTCGTGGCAGAGCGGACCCCCGGGCAATCTTCACTGAAGTCGATGCGATAGGCCTGGCCGGAGGCCGCGCGCAACGCGATGGAGCGGGGGGAGGCCTGCTCGACTTCCTGGACGCCAACGGCATCCATGCAGTGCGGAGCGGGTGGCACGCGTTCCTGGGCCTGGGCCGAGACTGCAAACGCCAGGCCGAGAGTGGCGGCGAGCACTGCGGGTGCGTATGAATGGGTCATGTCCTGCATTCCCTGCTTTGGATGACAGGCCGACTATAGCAGTGCTTTGCACGCCGAGTGTTACATGCGCACACTAGCGCCATGGGCGCCATCTTCCACCTGCGGCACTACGGCCAGTCAACGGGCCTGGACCGCCACGACTACGCACAGTGGGTCCTGCCACTGCAGGGCGAGCTGCAGTTCGAGCTGGAAGGTCGAGGTGGCCGGCTGGATCTGCTGCAGGGCGCATTCGTGGCCGCCGGCGAGGCGCACGACCAGATGGCGCACGGGCCGAACGGTTTCGTGATCGTCGATTGTGGGCCGGGTGTGCTCGATGACCTGACCCAGGAACACCTGTGGCGCCAGCGCTGGCTGCACCTGCCGCTGTCGCTGCGCCAGCGCCTGGCCCAGGTGAATGGCGGTGGTGCCATGCCGGGACTGCTGCCCGAATTGCTGCGCGTGTTTGCCCCGGCCGGCAGTGGTGCGCGGCTGCAGGGGCTGTGCGCGGCCGTGTACGCCGAGCCCGGGCAGGGGTGGCCGGTGGCGCGCATGGCGGCCTTTGTCGGCGTCAGCGAAAGCCGGCTGCATGCACTGTTCCAGCGCGAATTCGGGGTCAGCCCGCAGGCCTGGCTCAGCGCGGGCCGGCTGCGCTGGGCCAAGCATGCGTTGCTGACCAGTGCGGCGACGATCAGCGATATCGCGCTGGCAGCGGGCTATTCCGAGCAGAGTGCACTGACCCGTGCGCTGCGCCGCGAGACGGGCCTGACCCCAAGCGCCTGGCGGCGCGGTGAAGCGCGTTTGTAGAGTCGAGCTTGCTCGACTGCTCTTCGCGGATGGGCCAGTCGAGCAAGCTCGACTCTACGAACGGATTGGGCAGTAGCCTCGGTCAAGACACGGCGCCGATCGCCTCCTACACTGCGCGGCCAGTTCCCTCCCCCGAAGCAACTGACATGCGCAACAACCCGATGGCCCTGGGCATCGCCAATGGCGTTGCCGCTGGCGCGCTGTGGGGCGTGGTCTTCCTCGCCCCTGCCGTGCTGCATTCCTTCAACGCGCTGCAGCTGTCCGCCGGCCGCTACCTGGTCTACGGGCTGATCGCGGTGATCCTGCTGCTGCCGCGCTGGAAGCGGCTGGCGCCGCAGCTGGGGCGCGCCGAATGGATCGGCCTGCTCTGGCTCAGCCTGGCCGGCAACCTGGTCTACTTCCTGCTGCTGGCCACGGCCGTGCAGTGGGCCGGTGGCGCGGCGGCCTCGCTCATCGTCGGCCTGATACCGGTGGTGGTGACCCTGGTGGGCGTGCGCGAAAAGGGTGCCGTGCCGCTCAAGCAATTGCTGCCCGCATTGGGGTTGTGCGTGCTGGGCGTGGCCCTGGTGGGCTGGGAGTCGCTGATGTCCGAGCATCTGGCCACGCCCTGGCGGCAGCGCCTGATCGGCCTGCTGTGCGCCTTCGGTGCGCTGTTCTCCTGGGCGTTGTACTCGGTCGGCAACAGCCGCTGGCTGGCCCGCCGGGCCGATCTGTCCAGCCATGACTGGTCGCTGCTGACCGGCGTCACCACTGGTGGCCTGTCGCTGCTGCTGGTGCCGATGGCGTTCATCGGCCAGACCGCGGGCCACACGCCTGCGCAGTGGACCCTGTTCTGGGTGATCAGCGCCGGCGTTGCGGTCATCGCTTCGATCATCGGCAACGCGTTCTGGAACCGCGCCAGCCGCCTGCTGCCGCTGACCCTGACCGGGCAGATGATCGTGTTCGAAACCCTGTTCGCGCTGCTCTATGCCTTTGCGTGGCAGTGGCGGTGGCCGAGCCTGCTGGAGGCGCTGGCGATCGTGTTCCTGGTTGCCGGTGTCCTGCTGTGCGCGCACGCCCACCGCGCACCACGTGCAATCGCCGAACATGCCGGCTGATTGCCAGCGTCAAGCGCTCTGATGCGTGATTTGTCTCAATTGCAACCAAATGGCTGCACGTTGGGCGATGATCGAAACAAACGATTTTTGCATCGCAGCACTTGACAGCCCCCCGGCGCACGGTGTTTTCTGTGCGCCATGGTCTTCGATGCCGCCCTCGCCAGCCTGATCTCCCCCGCCACCGCGGGCGGTTTGACTGCGCAGGTCTCCATCACCACCATTATTACCACCACCGCCACCACTGCCCTGGTGCGGCCCGTCGTCTTCGTGTAACTCCCGAAAACAACGGCCCCGCACCATCCAGGTGACGGGGAGACCCAACACCTGCATGCGACGGGGCCTCCTACCGAGGTCTGCATGTCTTCCCACGCCCCCGCCCATCCCGCTGCCCCGGCCGACCTGGCCGCACCGTCCACTGTCGTGCACAAGTTCGGTGGCACCTCGGTGGCCAGCGCCGAACGCTACCGCCATGTGGCCGGCCTGCTGCTGGCGCGGGCCGAGCCGCTGCAGGTCACCGTCGTTTCGGCAATGAAAGGTGTCACCGATGCGCTGATCGAGCTGGCCCAGCTGGCGGCGCGCGGTGATGCCGGCTGGCGCGAAGCCTGGCATGCGCTGCGCGCGCGCCACCGTGGTGCCGCCGTGGCCCTGCTTGGCGAGCAGGTGGGCGAGACCGTTGAATGGATCGACGTGCGGTTCGATCAGCTGGCTGAAGTACTGGGCGCGCTGGCGGTAATCGGCGAACTGCCGCGCGAGGTGCTGGACCGCGTGCAGGGGCTGGGCGAAGTGTTTTCCGCGCAGTTGCTGGGCACGCACCTGCAGGCGCTCGGCGAGGACTGTGCAGTGCTGGACGCGCGCGATGTGCTGGTGGTCGGCCACGGCGAGCTGGGCGTGGACGTGGACTGGGAGGCCAGTGCCGACCGCCTGGCGAAATGGCGCCTGCAGCACCCGCAGTCGCGCGTGGTCGCCACCGGCTTCGTCGCCCGTGACCGCGAGGATCGCATCACCACGCTGGGCCGCAATGGCAGCGACTACTCCGGCGCGATCTTCGCCGCGCTGTTCAACGCCGATGAGCTGCATATCTGGACCGACGTCGACGGCGTCCTCTCGGCCGACCCGCGGCTGGTACCCGAGGCGGTCCAGCTGGAGGCGCTGAGCTACGACGAGGCCTGCGAGCTGGCCTACTTCGGGGCCAAGGTCGTGCACCCGCAGACGATGTCGCCCGCCATCCGCCTCGGCCTGCCGATCTTCATCCGCAACACCTTCCATCCGGCGCACCCGGGCACGCGCATCAGCGCCCAGCGCTCGCCGCGCGGGCCGGTGAAGGGCCTGACCCTGAGCCCGGACCTGGCCCTGCTGAATCTGGAAGGCACCGGCCTGATGGGCGTGCCCGGCACGGCCGAGCGGGTGTTCTCGGCACTGCGCCAGGCGCAGGTGTCGGTGGTGATGATCTCGCAGGGTTCGTCCGAACATTCGATCTGCTGCGTGGTGCGGGCCGGTGAAGCTGCGCGAGGCCGTGAGGCGCTGCTGCAGGCCTTTGCCCACGAACTGGTGGTGGGCCAGGTGCAGCGCGTGCAGGTCGGCGAGGGCGTCAGCGTGCTGGCTGCCGTCGGTGATGGCATGGCCGGTCAGCCCGGTGTGGCCGCGCGCCTGTTCGAGGCCCTCGGTCGTGCCCAGGTGAACATCCTGGCGATCGCCCAGGGCTCGTCCGAGCGCAACATCTCGGTGGCCGTGGCCAGTGTCGATGCAACGCGTGCCCTGCGTGCCGCGCATGCCGGCTTCTGGCTGTCGCCGCAGACGTTCGCGGTGGGGGTGATCGGGCCGGGCAATGTCGGCGCCGCGCTGCTGGACCAGTTGCTGGCCGCGCGCCCGCAGCTGCTGGCCAAGGCCAACGTCGATCTGCGCCTGCGTGCGCTGGCCTCGCGCTCGCGCATGCGCCTGGAAGCCGATGTCCTGCACGCCGACTGGCGGCAGGCGCTGCACGACGATAGCCAGGCCAGCGACCTGGACGCGTTCACCGAACACCTGCTGGCCGCGCACCTGCCGCACGCGGTGGTGATCGACTGCAGTGGCAGCGCCGAAGTGGCCGAGCGCTACGAAGGCTGGCTGGCGGCTGGCATCCATGTGGTCACTCCCAACAAACAGGCCGGCTCGGGTCCGCTGTCGCGCTACCAGCGCATCCATGCCGCTGCCGCCGCCAGTGGCGCGCGCTTCCGTTACGAGGCCACCGTCGGCGCCGGGTTGCCGGTGATCACCACGCTGCGCGACCTGGTCGACACCGGCGATGAAGTGCTCGCCGTGGAAGGCATCTTCTCCGGCACGCTGGCCTGGCTGTTCAACCGTTTCGATGGCAGCCAGCCGTTCTCCGAGCTGGTGGCGCAGGCACGTTCGATGGGCTACACCGAGCCGGACCCGCGCGACGATCTGTCCGGCGTGGACGTGGCCCGCAAGCTGGTGATCCTCGCCCGTGAGGCCGGCCACGCGCTCAGCCTGGAACAGGTGCAGGTGGAAAGCCTGGTGCCGGCGCTGCTGCGCGATGGCAGCGTGGATGACTTCATGGCCCGCCTGGGCGAATCCGATGCCAGCCTGCTGCAGCGCCTCGACGAGGCACGGGCACGCGGTGCGGTGCTGCGCTATGTCGCCCGGCTCGGCGCAGACGGTGCGTCGGTGGGGCTGCAGGAGCTGCCGGCGGACCACACCTTCGCCAACCTGCGCCTGACCGACAACGTCGTGCAGTTCCGCACGCGCCGTTACTGCGACAACCCGCTGGTGGTGCAGGGGCCGGGCGCCGGGCCGGAAGTCACTGCCGCCGGTGTGTTTGCCGACCTGCTGCGCGTGGCGGCCGGCGAGGGGGCGCGGCTGTGATTGCACGCGCATTCGCCCCCGCATCGGTGGCCAACGTGGCGGTGGGCTTCGACATCCTTGGCCATGCGATCGCCGGTATCGGCGATACCGTGACGGTGCGCCGCATCGATGAACCGACCGTGCGCATCGACGCCATCCGCGGCAGCGTGGTGGACCTGCCGCTGGACGCGCCGGGCAATACGGCCGGCGCGGCGCTGATCTCCCTGCGCGAAGGGCTCGGTCTTTCCCATGGCTTCGCCATCGAGATCGACAAGGGCATTCCGTTTGGCTCGGGCATGGGCGGTTCGGCGGCCTCGTGCGTGGCCGCACTGGTGGCCGCCAACGCGCTGCTGGACACGCCGCTGCCAATCGAGGCGCTGTATCCACACGCACTGGATGGCGAGGCAGTGGCCAGCGGCGGCCGCCACGGTGACAACGTCGGCCCGCTGCTGCTGGGCGGGCTGGCGCTGTGTACGGCCGATCGCCTGGTGTCGATTCCGGTCCCCGCCCACTGGCACAGCCTGCTGGTGCATCCGCACGCGGTGCTCGAGACCCGGCGTGCCCGGGCGGCGCTGCAGGGCAGTTATGCGCTGGGCGAATTCGTCGCGCAGAGCGCCAACCTGGCGCTGGTGCTCAGTGGCTGCCATCGCGGCGATGCATCCCTGGTGCGTGCCGGCCTGCGTGACGTGCTGGTGGAGCCGCGCAGGGCCGCGCTGATCGCTGGCTTCGAGGCCGCGCGCGATGCTGCACTGGCAGCCAATGCGATGGGCGCGGGCATCTCCGGTGCCGGCCCGAGTGTGTTTGCGTGGTTTGAAGAGGCCGACCAGGCCCATGCCGCAGTGGCGCCCGTTCGTGCGGCCTTCGCCGCCGCCGGCTTCGACAGCGATGCCTGGGTTTCCCCGCTGGACGCTGCTGGAGCGCGACTGTGCTGAATCCTTCCCCCTTGCTGGATACCGAGCTCATGCAATTCGTTTCGACCCGTGGTCACGCGCCCGCTGTTGGGCTGAGCGCCGCCATTGCCGCCGGCCTGGCGCCGGATGGTGGCTTGTACGTGCCTGACGTGCTGCCCGCGCCGCGCGACCTGCATGCCGGTGCGAGCCTGGCCGACACCGCGACCGAGTTGCTGGCGCCGTTCTTCGAAGGCGACCCGCTGCAGGCGGCATTGCCGGAGATCTGCCGCGACGCCTTCGATTTCCCGGTGCCGCTGCGTCCGCTGGGGCGCGACGGCGACCATGTGCTGGAGCTGTTCCATGGCCCGACCGCCGCCTTCAAGGACATCGGGGCGCGCTTCCTGGCCGGCACGCTGTCGCGCCTGCAGGCGGGCAAGGCCCGTGACCTGACCATCGTCGTGGCGACGTCGGGCGATACCGGTGCTGCCGTGGCGGCGGCGTTCCATCGACAGCCGGGCGTGCGCGTGGTGGTGCTGTATCCCGATGGCCGTGTTTCACCGCGGCAGGCGCACCAGCTGGGCTGTTTCGGCGACAACATCCAGGCGATGCGCGTGGCCGGTTCGTTCGACGACTGCCAGGCGATGGTCAAGCAGGCGCTGGCCGATACGGACCTGCAGGCACAGGTGCCGCTGAGTTCGGCCAACAGCATCAGCCTGGGCCGGCTGCTGCCGCAGATGAGTTACTACGCGCATGCTGCGCTGACCCATCACGCGCGCACGCGGCGCCGCCTCAACCTGGTGGTGCCGACCGGCAACCTGGGCAATGCGATGGCGGCCGTGCTGGCGCGTGCGCTGGGCGTGCCGATCGGGCAGATCGTGCTGGCCACCAATGCCAATGCGGTGCTGCCGGCGTACTTCAATGGCGGCGCGTACCAGCCGCAGGCCAGCGTCGCCACCGTCGCCAACGCGATGGATGTGGGGGCGCCGAGCAACTTCGAGCGCCTGCGCTGGCTGTATGCCGATGACGATGCCGAACTGCGTGCCGCGTTCCGGGCATTCGCGGTGGACGATGTGACCATCCGCGCGACCATTGCCAGTGCGCATGCCAGCAGCGGCGAACTGTTCTGCCCACACACCGCCACTGCGGTGAAGGTGCTGCAGGATCTGCGGGCGCGCGGTGCCAAGGGGGACTGGGCGGTGGTGTCCACCGCGCACCCGGCCAAGTTCGAGGCAGTGGTGGAGCCGCTGATCGGCGAAGCCGTGGCTGTGCCGCCGGCGCTGGCGGCGCTGCTGCAGCGGCCGGCGCATGCCGAACCGTTGGCGGCCGATTACGACACTTTGCGCGAGGTGTTGTTGCGTCGGTAGCGCCGGCCGCTGGCCGGCAACGCCGTGAACTGCGAATCGGTCAGGCCAGGCCTTCGCCCGCCAGCTCGCGCAGCCCGTCCTCGTCGAGGATCTCCACCACGCTCAGGTGGGGCAGGGCGATCAGGCCCTGCTGGCGCAGCTTGGTGAAAGTGCGGCTGACCGTTTCCATGGTCAGCCCCAGGTGGTCGGCGATGTCGCCGCGGCCCATCGGCAGCGACACGCGCAGGCCATCGCCACCCAGCTTGGCCTCGCGTGCAGCCAGGCGCAGCAGGAAGTCGGCCAGCTTTTCCGCCGGCTGCAGGCGGGCCAGCGCCAGCGCAGCGTCCTGCGCGGCATCCAGTTCCTGGCAGGCGCGCTGCAGCAGCTTGCGCTCCAGGTGCGGGTAGCGGCCGCGCAGTGCCTTCATCTGCGGCAGGGCCACGCGGCAGACGCGGCTGTCGGCGATGGCCTCGATATCGTGGCGATGGTGGTCGCTGCCGCTCAGGCCCAGGTAGTCGCCGGGCAGCACGAAACCGTTGATCTGGCGGCGGCCATCGGCCAGCGTGCGCACCAGCCGCAGCGCGCCGGCCGTCAATGTATAGACATGCTGGCGCTCTTCGCCGGTGCGGGCCAGGGTTGCGCCGATGGCCACCTGCTGCGACACCGTCACCTGTTCCAGCGCCTGCACTTCATCGGGCGACAGCGCCGAGCAGACCGCCAGGTGGCGGACCGAGCAGTGCAGGCAGTCCAGCGTGGTGCAGGACGGCGCGGCGGAGTCGTGGGCGGCGGACGGGGCGCCGGAAGGCCGGGACATGGTGCGGGGGCGTATCACGGGCGGGAGAGGGCTTTATGATACTTCATGCGGCCTTATGGCCCCTGATCGGCGGCTGAGCGATGTGGGGCGGTAGAATGTCGCCCCCTCCCACGTCCCCGTTCCTGCAGGAGTTCCGCCCGTGATCAAGCCCCGTACCCCGCCCGGCACCCTTGAACTGTTGCCGCGCGAGCAGATTGCGTTCCAGCGCATGCTGGACGTCATCCGCCGCAACTACGAGCGCTTCGGGTTCCTGCCGGTGGAAACGCCGGTGTTCGAGCTGTCCGACGTGCTGCTGACCAAGTCCGGTGGCGAGACCGAGCGCCAGGTGTACTTCGTGCAGTCCACCGGCGCGCTGGCCAATGCCGCCGAATCGGGCGACCGTTCGCTGCCGGAGATGGCGCTGCGCTTCGACCTGACCGTGCCGCTGGCGCGTTACGTGGCCGAGCACGAGCACGAGCTGACCTTCCCGTTCCGCCGCTACCAGATGCAGCGCGTGTACCGTGGCGAGCGCGCCCAGCGCGGCCGTTTCCGCGAGTTCTACCAGTGCGACATCGACGTGATCGGCAAGGACAGCCTGAGCGTGCGCTATGACGCTGAAGTGCTGGCCGTCATCCACGCCGTGTTCTCCGAGCTGCGCATCGGTGATTTCAGCATCCAGTTGAACAACCGCAAGCTGATGCGTGGCTTCTTCGAAAGCCTGGGCGTGGCGGAGGGCGAGCGCCAGCTGGCCGTGCTGCGCGAGGTGGACAAGCTGGACAAGCGCGGCGCCGATTACGTGCGCGAGACGCTGGTGGGCGAGGGCTTCGAGATTCCGGCCGAACAGGTCGAGAAGATCCTGGCGTTCGTTGCTGTGCGTTCGAAGGGCCATGACGATGCGCTGGCGCAGCTGGCTGCGCTGGAAGCGGGCGCGGCATCGTCGGAAACCCTGCGCAATGGCGTTGCCGAACTGCGCGAAGTGCTGCAGCTGGTGCAGGCGCTGGGCGTGCCGGAAACCGCGTACTGCCTGAACTTCTCCATCGCCCGTGGCCTGGATTACTACACCGGCACCGTCTACGAGACCACGCTGACCGACCACCCGCAGATCGGCTCGATCTGTTCGGGTGGCCGTTATGAAGACCTGGCCAGCCACTACAGCAAGTCCAAGCTGCCGGGCGTGGGCATTTCCATCGGCCTGTCGCGCCTGTTCTGGCAGCTGCGCGAAGCCGGCCTGATCGATGGCATCGAAGCCAGCAGCGTGCAGGCACTGGTGGCATTGATGGACGAGCAGGGCATGGCGCAGTCGCTGGACATTGCCCGCCGCCTGCGCAGTGGTGGCATCAACACCGAAGTGCAGATGGAGCCGAAGAAGATCGGCAAGCAGTTCCAGTACGCAGCCAAGGCCGGCATCCGCTTCGTGGTCCTGGCTGGCGAAGACGAACTCGCCCGTGGCGTGGTGGCGGTGAAGGACCTGGTGCGCGAGCAGCAGTTCGAAGTTTCCCGAGATGAACTGGCCAGCACCCTGCAGGTCGAGCTGGAGCAGTCGAAGGTCATGGCGTGATACGGGCCGCCGCAGGGGCGCTGAGCGTGCTCCTGCTGGCGGGTTGCCAGAGTGATCCCGCGCTGCACAGCGCCCGGATCGGGAAGGCGCAGTACCGGTTGCAGGTCGATCGTTGCCATGTGATCGACCGCGCGCAGCTTGAGGCGGACTTGCGGGCCCTGGCCTCGGGGGCGTGTCCTGCAGGCGCAGGGGCGTTGGAGAACATCCAGCCCCTGCCGAGCCGGCAAGGCAGCCTGTTAGGGGAGTGCCTGAGGCGCGGCGCGCTGCAGGCGGAGGTCCGCTGCCAGCCCTGAGCGCCGCCAGCGGCGTGATTTCAAATAGGAACGCCCACCACCCGGTGGGCGTTTTCGTTTCGGGGAAAGCAGTCGAGCATGGCTCGACTCTACAAAGGCCGGATCCACCCCGCCAACCCTCAGTAGCCCAGCTTTTGCCTTTGAGGCTGCCGGCCAGCGGCCGGCACTACCGTGGGTAGAGGGATCCCTCGATTTGACGCACTGCGCAAGAATGCGCTAATGTACTAACACGCTATTACATTGATGCAAGAAGTCCGCCCGTGAAAGCCCGCCCTGACATCACCGCCAAAGACCCGCAGGCCGACCTGGAAGCCTTGGCCCAGGCCTTTGCTGCCCTGCGCGAGCCGGCCCAGGTCGAGGCCTTCCTGCGTGACCTCTGCACCCCGGCCGAACTGGAAGCCATGGCCGACCGCTGGAAAGTGGTGCCGCTGCTGCAGCAGGGCGTGCCTTACCGCGAGATCCACGAGCGCACCGGCGTCAGCGTGACCACCACCGGACGGGTCGCACGCACGCTTGAGCATGGCCATCGAGGCTATGCCGCTGCCATCGACCGCCTTGCTTCGCGCTGACCCGCGCCCCGTACCGAACTTCGAGACCTCCCCCATGAGTGCAACCCAGGCAGCGCCGGCGCGAGACCGGCTGC
>PJTT01000445.1_pt1 | contig 31406 bp, 27 predicted proteins | sample 1512261 | NCBI WGS metagenome assembly PJTT01 (sample SAMN08177685, study PRJNA422409) | Soil metagenome, whole genome shotgun sequencing project. | isolation source: Soil (2) enriched on wood chips | place: USA: Madison | collected 2015-01-15
GAGCAACGTGCCAATGACCGTATTGACCAAGGTATAGATAGAGGCCTTGACAAAATTGATGAAGGCATAGGTGGTCTGTTTAAAGGAAAAAAGAAAAGGCCGCAAAATGACGAAGCGTATGAGCGAGATAGCGACGAGTCGACATCGAGCGGAGGCAATAGTACAAGCGACAATCAGAGTGGGACTACTGCTGCTCCTACTACGCAAAAATCTAATTCTAAGTTTGACTTTGTAGCCGGCACACAGGTAATGTATGCCACCAATTTTGCAAATGAAGCCATTGGTGACTTTCCGGTCGACTTTAATACCAATGCTTCAGGCGAGGTGGTTACGCTAAGCGGAAAGAGCGGCCGCTGGCTTTCGATGAACAAGAACGGTGCCTATATCCCTGAGGGTATTAAAAACCTTCCGGACAATTTTACCTTGGAATTTGAAGTTGGGATTATAGGCGATCCCTCTAATAATTACAGCGGCTTTGGTGTCAACTTTACGACCGTCAAAGAAGAGCTGATGAAAGATGTGCTATTTGGCTTAGGCACTTCGGCAGTATGGCTACATCCCGGTGCCAGCTTAGCCTCTATTGGTGTGTTCCCGTCTTCGGGTGCCGCATTTCTAGAGAACGATGTTCCCATGCCTCAATGGAATGTTAGCAATAAAACCTTTGCCAAAGTATCTATATGGCGGCAGAAAGGAAGGTTGCGTATGTACGTTAACCAGGATAAGGTGCTGGATGTGCCCCGATTTTTTGTAGAAAGCAGCCCCTACGAACTGGCTTTTTTCAGGAGACTTTTTAATGATTGCGAGATATTGGTCACCAATATCCGGTTTGCCATTGCAGGTGCGGATACCCGCACCAAACTACTGCAGGAAGGACGGTTTGTTACCAATGAAATTCTGTTTGATGTAAACAGCGATGTCATCAAACAAGAAAGTCATGCGGCTATAAAAGATATTGGCAATGTGCTGCGCGAAAACCCAAATATAAATGTAAAAATTGTAGGCCATACCGATAGTGACGGTGACGCTGCTGCTAATCTACAACTTTCAAAAAAGCGCGCGGAAGCGGTAAAAAGTAAGCTGGTAAAGGATTATAGCATATCATCATCAAGGCTTACTACAGATGGAAAAGGGGAATCAGCCTTGCTAAATACCAATAGCAACGATGCAGGAAAAGCACAAAACAGAAGAGTAGAATTTATCAGGCAGTAAGCAGTCTCCACACTTAAAAATCTACGCTATGCATCGGTTCCTCTATAAAACAGGTATATCCTTTTTGCTTCTCTTCAAGTTAGCATCCTGCCGTTCACAACAGGACGAAGTAGGCATTCCATCAGGCTTTCAAGCCGAACAAATACTGGATTACGTCAATCAACCTGAAAAAATATTGACAAAGGAAATGGTAGCTCAGGTGGCTGATGTAGATACCAATGTAATGATAATCGTGCGTGATGATTATAGCCGAAACCCAGCCGAACACAAATTTAGCTATAGTTGGGATTCTGGGAAAGCAATAAAAGTGGGTGATGGAAAATATGCAATAAAGCAATTTTATTCTTTAGGAATAGCCCATGTGCAAAGAATTTCGCAAAAAGAGTTTGAGCTACAAATGGGAACAGCAGCGGGTTTGCAGCAGCGCGTTAACCATCTGGCAAAAGATACCATGTATGCTACAAACATTGCCATCGCCGAAGCTGAATACATCAAAGATTATGCAACAATACAGCAGCTAACAGAGATAGGCAATGTAGCTACTGCGGCCTATTGGGAAATGCCTATTCAAGTACTGCATGTTTACGTAGAAGGAGTTGCCTTTTCGGTAACCGCCAATGTGGGAACAGATGCAGATCAAAATAGAAAATATGCTATCGCCATTGTACGCGAAATTATGAATCAGTAAGTTCCTAAAATGATAACAATATGAAAATTCTGTTTCTGCTCACTATAGCACTACTTACATCTTCGCTATTGAGGGCACAAAAAGTGCTGATTGCCAACTGCGAGGAAGGCGGTGGCTGCACCTTTCAGCTATCGAACGTTTCTGCCGAAGATTTGGGAATAATAGTGGACGATAAGGACATTTACCACAATACAAAAAATGGTGACATGGTTGTGTTTGGCAAAAAGCAAGATGGAACCGAAATCGTGTATCGGGAGTCGGGTAAGAGCCGCTCTCAGCTGGATAGAGAATGGGGCGGTGACGGCTATACGATGATCTACCCTTTTAATCCGGCCTTGCAACCAATGGATGGAAAATGGCAGGCAACTTATGGCAACGTTTCAGGTACATCTTGCTATGTAGATATCGTAAATATTTTTAAGAAAAGCCTGAGCGGCACAGCCGGCAAGGGAAATATTAGATTTCAAAAACCCTTTACGCCAGCGCAGTTATTCCCCTCGGCAGATATGAAATGGAGGCAGGTCAGCTTTTCAAAATATATAGGCATCATAAATTTTGGAGGGGCCGCTTCGAGTCCCATGTCGATGCAATACACTATTCATATTGTCAATGAAAGAAAAATAGAATCGGTGTATGATGTTACCATTCGCATACCAACGAAAGGTAATTGTAAAAGCCGAATTCCTGTCACTTTTACATTAACACAGGCTCAGGAGGACGAAGCGGAAAGCGAGTATGAGCCAAGCATTCCCACAGACGATTTGCTTGAAGTAAAGTCCAAAGACAAGAAAGAGCACTTGCTTCCTATAGAACCAAAAAGCAAGAGCAAAGATGACCTCCTACCCATAGAACCTGGCAAAAAGGCGAAACCAAAAGTAGAGCGGATCGGCACGCAGGTTGAGCGCCTTGAAGACTAGAAAAAATCTTAATCCAATCAACAAATTATCATGGAAAACAAAAATCAAATAATTGCCACGACAACAACAGAAGGCAAAAATACCGCCATCATCGCCTATATCACACTCATTGGCTTAATCATTGCTTTTGTAATGAACAACGATAAAAGAAACTCTTTTGCAGCCTGGCATATACGCCAAAGCCTGGGACTGATGTGTACTGGTTTTGCCCTGGGGCTAATCAACGTAGTCCCCATTTTAGGCTGGTTCATTTCCATCATCGGAACCCTTTGTCTTATGGTAATATGGCTGTTTGGTTTGTTGAATGCAATAAACGGAAAAGAGGCTCCAGTACCATTATTGGGCAAACTTTACAACAAATGGTTTGCCGGCATTAAATAATAATCATCACCTAAAAAATCGAAAATAATGAAGCTAATAAAATTAATTACTGTTGCTGTTTTCGTCAGCCTGTCTTTGTTTTCCTGCAACAATGAAAAGCAGTCTGGCCATGGCATAGACATCAATATTGATGAAGTTGCCAATAAGCAATCTAAAGGCCCAAATGCTTCAGGAGATAATAAATGCTTGTTGGCTTACGCTGATAAATACGATCAGTTACTCACCGAAGAAATGGTGTTAAAGGCTACAGGATTCCCAAAAGATAAATTGAAGATTAAGTATTCAAAAGTTTTGAAAAACAACGCCCATCATAGCGTTTCGTATGCTTTTAATATGGGGCGTATTCAGAAAATGCCGGAAATGGATATGGAGTTAAAAATGCCGGACAATATTAAACTCAAAAACATAAAGGCCATATCTACAAAGCAATTTGAAGACAGTTACAGGGCGTTAACCGACGAGGAGCAAGCTAGTTTTGAACAGACAAAAAATGACGTGTTGGATGGCAATGCCGGCGGAGCAGAAGGGGAACAAGCACTTCAGAAAGCAAAAGAAAAAGGCTTGGATAAAAAACAATTAGAGCAAGGTGTAAGTAAGTTGGGGGCAGTATTTGATAAGGTAAGAAAAGCTTATGTAGCCATAGAAGGTTTAGCAGACGCGGCTACCTGGAATACATTCACCAGGGAAATTATCGTGCTGCAAAATGGAGTCCAGTTTGTGCTTGAGGTCAACGTTTCGGCTGACGAAGAGAAAAATAAATCTATGGCAATTGCATTGGCCAAGGAACTATTGGCACAATGTAATTGAGATGGCCAAAATCATTATAAAGTAAAGCATCAAAATTTTACAAAATGAAAAACATTATACTTCCCTTCTTATTGATAACAACAGGGACGGCCTGTAATTTTATAAGTGAAAAGAAAAATGAGGCAGCTTCTTCGCTAACAGAAGGTATTATAGAAAAGGCGACAGGGCAAAAAATGGACGCACCTGATGTAAACAATGTTGATAAAAATAAAGTACTGGTGCAGGTAACCGTGGGCGGCGAAGATATCGGAAACCGATTTCGAGATGGACAGGGCAGTGTTACCGCATCAAAAGAAAGTATGGCCATTACGATTAATAAACAGGAGGGCAGCAGCACCGTACACTCCTTGGTGCTTGGCTTTACGGGCACTGACCTTACCAAGCTAAAACCGATAAAAGGCAATGAAGACAGCGACAGTAACGATGAAGCAAGATTTACTTTTAGCATCAGTACAATTACAGAAAATGGCATGAGCGTAATGTTATCGCAAAAAGCTTACGGCGAAATAAGAACCTTAAATGACAACACCGTTTTTATCGCTGTTAATGGGGAAATGGCTGCCCCACAGGATGTTGAAGACCCGGGTAAATGGCAATCATTTGAAGGCAGCATAGAAATACAATTTCCTGTGTACACTACCTTAGGTATAAGCAAAGAAGAAATTAACCAATAATGACATTACACAGTATTGCTGTAAAGCTAATCTGCTCAATCAAATAAGATGAAATATTCAATTGCGATAATGCTACTGCTACATTCCTTCGCTGCCATGGCCATGGCGCAGCAGCAAAAGAATGACTACGCGACTGAGCAAAGCAGTTCGATGGATATCCCCCAAAAGAAACTCAGCTTTACGGAAGCATGGGTGTGGGCATATACAAACAGCGATGGGAGCGAGGGAGAGATGGTTGTGTATCGCGAGCCGCAAACAGGCTATTGGCTGTTTACACCCGAAGCTTATGGCAGCACAGATGAAATGACGGAATGGATTGTGGCCAATAATGAGGGTGTGTATATTTTTACCTATAATGATGCAGAGCTATACACACCCCAAAAACGATTTGTAGTAAATGTAAAATTGAAAAAATTTGACAAACTGCCTGAAGAATGGCAACTACTGAGTGGGTCACAGTACATTGGTGATGCACGCTTGGGTTTTCCCAGGTTTAAAGGAACTGCATACGAAACTACTTACCTGAAAACGACAGAGCGCTCCATCTTTTATGTGGCGGCTACGCAGGCAGACCTGAGCGCCATCTACTATTTTAACCATTTAAATATTGACGCTAAGCTTCCTATCAGCTTTCCTGAAAATATTCCGGGAAAGCAAATTGTATTGAGTGAGCAAACAAAATTTGCCACAGGTAATATGGGTTACCGCTTCAGGCATATTTCGCATACCACATACCAGATAAATCTTTCAGACGATGAACAATAGCGACCATACATTTAAAGTGCTGACGTTCTCAGTCAATAATAGCGTAATTAAATGCCCTTATTACCCAATCGCCAAACTAATAAGTAAAAACCAAATTGACCTGTATAAATGATAAAGTAATAATGATGTCAATAGATTGATTTTCCAAGAATTATTGCTTTTCTTGTGGTATCAAACCAAGATCAAAATGCACATCATTATTGCCGACGACCATACAATTGTATTAGATGGATTGGAGCTATTGCTTTCTACTTTTGATTTTGTGCAACAAGTAGAAAAAGCTAATAGTGAAGCTATGTTAAGCGGTCTGATAAGTGTTCAAGTACCGGATATTGTTTTGTTGGATATTGCATTTGGCAAATCAGATGGAAGGGAAATTTGTAAGCAATTAAAAAAGCACACTCCTGCCTTGCGTATAATTGCCTTGACGAGTCATAGCGACATGTCGACTGTTAAATCGGCGGTACAGGCGGGCTTTGATGGTTACCTGCTAAAATCTGAAGATAGGGAAACAGTAATACAAGCATTGAAAACAGTACAATCCGGAGTGCCGTTTTTTAGTCCGCAAGTGAAGGATGTGTTTTTTCATCAGGGTGTTCATAAGCATAAGACAGAATTAACCAGTAGGGAATTGGAAGTACTTAAATTAATTATAGAAGAAAAAACCACAAGAGAAATTGCGGCAACACTGTTTATAGCAGAAAAAACGGTTGAAAACCACAGATCTAATTTGATGCTCAAAATGGACGTAAAAAACCTTGCCGGTTTAGTGAAAAAGGCCATAACCCTAGGCTATATTTAAAACTCCTGACCATGTACAAAATTTTAATTTTACTGCTTTGCTTCGTCGGCAGTAATAATCTGTATGCCCAAAATGACCAATACTTTAAGACGCCAGCCATACTTGAGATGGTCAACAAGGCGGATGCCTGTGCACAGCAACAGGGTGTAGCTTGCGACCTGATTTATAAAGAAGCTGCTAAGCTAGCCAAGCACTCCCAAACAGACAGTTGGGGTTTAATCAACCACAAGCTATGTATGTATTACTATCGGGCGAATAAGCCCGACTCTGTGTGGGTTTACCTGGAACTTGGACTGAAGCAGGAAACAGATGAAGATGCTGTTGAGGCTTTGCTTAATCTTAAAGCACAAGTTTTATATAATGAAGGCTATAGTGACTCATCGATTAACGTAACGATTGCATTGGCAGCAAGACTTGAAAAAGGACAAAAAACAGATAAGCTGGCCTATACTTATGCCAGTATTGGCAATGCTTTATATGCTCAAGACGATTTCGAGCATTCCATTCAATACTTGTTAAAGAGTTATAAATTATTGGAAGCTATAAGAGACACGGTATTCACTACTACGGTGGCCGGTAATATTGCTGATGGCTACCTGCTACTAAAGCAAGATTCGCTTGCACGGTATTGGGCTTACAAAACGCTGGGATTAAATAAGGCAACTAAAGAATATGAAGGCCATATTTTGGCCTATATGACATTGGCCAGCCTTGGCAAAAGAACGCAACCTGATAGTGCTCTCTGGTTTTGCGACAAAGCATTTGAGCTAGCGGAGCAAAACAAGAATAAAGAACGAATGGGTATTGCACTGGGTTGCAAGGCCAAGATATTATTTGAGCAAGCTCGCTACGTTGATGCACAAACCGTGATAGAACAGGCAATAACGTTTTACAGAGCAGCACCTTTTTTGCCCGGACTGGCTTCCGACCTTAAGATAGCTGGTAACATCAGCCTAAAAAATAAGCAATATGAAAAAGCATCACTTTTCTTTCAGGAGTACATAAAGCTCAATGATAGTTTGAAATCGGAAAAAAACTTTAAAATCATCAGTGAACTCACGACCAGATACGAGACAGAAAAGAAAGAAAAGCAACTGGCTGAGCAGCAGTTGATTTTGCAAAATAATAAATGGTGGATGCTTACTGGTGGTGCCGTCATCTCCATATTGCTTTTGGCACTGGTGCTATACCGTAAAGCGCAAAAGAATAAATTTCAAAAAATACAGCAGGAAAAAGAAAATGCCGTTCTGAAAGCGCAGATGAACGGCGAAGAAATTGAGCGAAACCGTATCAGCAAACACTTACACGATGGAATAGGTGCAATGATAGGCGCTGCAAGGATGAGTGTCCAGGCTATCCCTTACTTATCAAAAGAAAAGCAGGATGAGCAGGTAAATAAAATTTCAAAAATACTGGAGGATACACACACCGATGTACGGCGTATTGCCCACGACCTTATGCCACTAACCCTGCAAAAGGAAGGGCTGATAAGGGCTGTGCAACAATTTACCTATGACATCAACGATACAGGTATCATTGTCATGGAATTCATCAACAACATTGAGGATTCGTTTCGATTACCCAGGCATATAGAGCTGATGCTCTATCGGATAACACAGGAACTCATCAATAATATTATTAAACATGCAAAGGCTACGCAAGCCACTGTTGCTTTTTCAAAACACGACAATCAACTCGCCATAGCAGTAAGCGACAATGGGGTTGGATTTGATGACGTACATGAAAACCAGGGACTCACTAGTATCAGAGAGCGATTGCGCACCGTTGGCGGTAATTTTCAGATTGATGGCAAGGAAAAGGGAGTAAAAGCTCAGCTCCTGTTAAATCTTGATTTTCTGCTTTGATATCGTACTAGTAGGAATTGCTGATAAATAAAGTCGTCTTGCTTTTGGCCGGCTAAGATTTTTTTTATTCAAAGGGCATGTTATATATGTAAGCCATGACCGCAATGGTAGCAATAATCCGCATCGTTCCTGTGTCCTTCCCGGTTGCAATGGGCGCATACAATACCATTCAGATGATGGGTGGTATCCCTTACCGGGATTTTTCCATTGCTTTTTGCTATTTCTACCCCTACAATACCGGTAGGCACAGCGATAATACCATATCCCATAATCATTAAGATCATGGAAAGAAATTGCCCAAGGCCGGTAGCTGGTACCATGTCTCCATAGCCAACTGTTGTCAATGTTACTATTGTATAAAAAACGCTTTTGGGTATACTGGTAAAGCCGTTGCCTGGCCCTTCAATATAATACATCAAAGTGCCGATGAGTACCGCAATAATAAAAACGGTAAATAGAAATACTAATATTTTGGCACGACTGGCTAAAAGTGCTACTTTAAGTTTAGAAGATTCCTGTACAAATTCAACTAATCTGAAAACCCTGAAAAGCCTAAGGAGTCTCAATATCCTAAGACTGCTCAGGACATGGCTGCCCGAAAGTAACAGAGAGCTGAACATCGGTAGGATAGAAAGCAAGTCGATGATACCGTAGAAGCTGAATATGTATTTCATCGGTTTCTTGCTCACAAATATCCGCAAGCCATATTCCAGTGTAAAAAGGATGGTGAAGATCCATTCCAGCACGATTAATTCTTTGTGGAACTTTAGGTTTACCCCTTCTACGGTCTCAAGCATAATTGTCACTACACTCAGCAAAATAGCGAAGAGCAATCCTATATCGAAAGCCTTGCCAGCAGGCGTATTAACTCCATAAATAATAATGTACATCCGTTGCCGGAAGAGATCCATTTTGCTTTTGTTTTGTTCTTCTGCTTCTTTCATCTCTTGAACTGTTAGGCTTGCTAGTCGGCTTTTCGATTAACGACACATGATGAGGCAAAGATCATCTTTAATGCTGTCAAATTCAAATGCCTACTATTCTGTATCTTGTTTTATTGGTTAAGGTTCCTTTCGAATGTTATTGACAACAAAGCCGGTTTTCGTATGTTTACCTATTTCTTTTTTTCGATTTTCTATCCTATTACAACTGGCAGAGCTAATTATTAATTTGTTGGTTCAGCATTGATTAGGTAAATCAGTAAAAATCCTTTAGTTAAAGATATGAGCGCATTTCAACCATATATAGACTTATTAAAAGAGAAATTTATTGAATTTAAGGCATGGCTGAAACCTGATATTTCGGATCCCATTGGCTTGCAGATAGTAAAATTGGTTTTAAAAATTCCTTTGGTACTATTGGCGGTATTGTTATCTCCAATTGCTATAGTCCTGCTGTTATTTGCCTTTATTGCTGCTTTTTAGTTATGCCATTCTTTCTCTTTTGTTTTTGCTGTCTGCTATTTTTGGTTCATCAGGCCGGGGTTCATTTTCATCGGGATTTGAGGTATTTAATTGATGGTTATCTGGATCCGTTGTTATTGATGCCGATCCTGCTTTGGCTTAGTTTGTGGGAACAGCGGTGGTTGTTCCGTAAAGGCAAAATACATGTTATGTCCCGGTCAACCATTATCAAACTTACTCTATCGGTATCTTTCGTTGGCGAAGTAGTGTTCCCTATGCTTTCTGATAGTTTTACCAGTGATGTTTTTGACGTAGTATGTTATTTTGCGGGCAGTGCTTTTTATTACCTCTTCATGAACAAGCCCGGTAAATATGATTTTTTTAGAAACTAGTCTTTAGCCTTTGGTAATGAACCTCTGTGTTTTTTCGGCTTTTATTTTTCGGTTTGTTTCCTTAATTACAGTAAACTTTCTGCTGTGCGGAAATCTTGTTGGCAGGCAGACGATCTTGATCAATGGGAAACCCGGAAAGGGAACGGCCCAGCTCAAATCTATAGACAATCCAAAATGGGTTGTTCAAAGTAATACCTGCCCTATATAATCCTTCTTTTAAGTTGTGTTATATATTAAAGGTCTCTCATCCTTCTTTTAATAATGTTGGTAAACCTGCTGTGTTTGGGTTCGCCAACTAACTGATGGCCATAAATGCTGTTGTGGCCGGAACATAGATAGGCTACCGTACAGGCAGTAGCTGCATAGACGCCACATTCAACACCGAACAGTTCCAAGGCCATGATGCTACTCGCTAATGGTGTATTTGTTGCAGCGGCAAAAACCGCCACAAAGCCCATGCCCGCCAAAAGTCCAACAGGTAAGGGGATAAGTATTGACAGCGAACTGCCCAAAGCAGCACCAATAAAAAATAACGGCGTTACTTCTCCGCCTTTAAAACCGGCAGCTAGCGTAATAACGGTGAAGGCCATTTTTAAAGTAAAATCGTATATAGGCATTTGTTGCCCGAAGGCATCGACGATGGAAGGAATACCTAAACCGATGTACTTTGTAGTGCCTACGGCAAAGACCGCGAGGATGACTACCAATCCGCCAACAAAAGGTCTTAACGGAGGGAAGCTGATTTTTAATGTAAAGAAAGTAGCTGTACCATGTAAGGTTTTGCTGAAGGCAGCTGCGCACAGACCAAATGCAATGCCGGCAATAATCGCATACATCAGATGTAGCGCAGACATCTGCGGAACTATCGGGATGTGGTATTGCGTATGATGTGCATGCCAGTATTTGGTTACCACATCAGCGATGATAGCAGAAGCAAATGCAGGAAAAATAGCATTGTATCTTAGTCGACCAATCAGGAAAACTTCCATACCAAATATGGCGCCGGCGAAAGGCGTACCGAACACAGACCCAAAACCAGCGGCAACAGCAGCTATGATTAAAATCCTTCGATCGTGTTGCGACAGCCGAAAAGGTTTGCTGAACTGGTCCGCTATAGCACCAGCCATTTGTAAGGCCGTGCCTTCCCGTCCAGCAGAGCCACCCAGAAGATGCGTTACCATGGTACCCAAATAAACAAAGGGTGCCATGCGAAAGGGGATTGTCTCTTCAGGTTGGTTGATGGTATCAATAAGCAGATTGTTGCCAGATTCAACGCGTTTACCAAAGTAGTGATACTGTAAACCAATCACAAAACCACCAATAGGCAGGAGAGCTATTATCCATATATGACTTTCACGAAAGTTCGTAACCCAATCAAGAGATTGTAGGAAACCTGCCGATACCGAACCAACACAAACACCAATAATACAACTGAGCACAGTCCACTTTAAGATAAAGGGTAATGCAGGATAGCTTCTGAAAAATGTAAGAAACCGTATGTGGAATTTAGAGGCTGACGGCCTTTGTCTTTTTTGGGGCATAAATTTCCTGATTAAATGTGTAACATTTATAATCAGGCGCCATCAGCTTTTTTAGGACGGTTCAATTAGGAAGACACCATTTCCCTTAAGAATATTCAGCAAAGTTAAGCATAAAGATAATTCCGTGTTGGCAAGTTGTTTACTGAAAATCAGCGAGGACTAAACAGAAGCGCGGCTCCATTAACATCTGTTTAAATAATCAAACAAACCATCTGAAAGTCTGGTAATCAATTTCTTGTAATCATAATTTCTGTTACATACTATCACTTTGATTGGAGCGGAGATTTTTATCTCAATCTACTCAACTATGACCCTGCAAACGTGTTACTACACACTATCCACAGAAAAGCACAAACTGGTTTCGTTATGATTGAAAACGTCCACCTGGTTCAGGCTTTTCACAACAGCCTGTTGCCACAGATATTAATTAAAGCTGAAAGTCCGTTGTTTCAAATTTGCGCGGTGAACAATGCGTTTGTTACCGCGGGTCGCATTCCGCAGGATCAACTAATCGACCGACCTTTTTTTGATGTTTTTGAAGATTCTGACGAGACGGGCAAATATCATAATCTTGGAGAACTAAAAGCAACGTTTGAACATGTTATTTCCTCAAAGGCACCCTGCCATTCATCTCCTTTCCGATATGACTTGACCGCGCCGGGTACTGGTAAAAATGAAAAAAAATATTGGTTTGCGTATGAAACACCTATTCTGGATGAGGGTGGTGAGCTAACCTATATTCTCCACATGCCCATAGATATAACGGAACTCATCAGCAGCAGAGAAGTGATAGAAGAAAATGAAAAGTTATTTCGTTTTATTGCAGAAGGTATCCCTGCTCAGGTATGGACCATCTCCGCTGATGGCGTATTAGAATACATTAACCCTCAACTATCCAGCTACAGTGGTCGCTCTATGGATGAGATGAGCGGAATAGATCACTGGTCAACATATGTTGCGCCTGAAGATGTTGCGGGATATATATCCCACTGGGAAAAATGCTTTTCAACTGCAACAGACTTCCAAACGGAGGTCAGATTGAAAAATAAGAACGGCACTTATGAATGGTATCTGGTTAAGGCGTCTCCTGTCAGGATCGGGAATGTTGTTTCAAAGTGGATCGGTGTAAATATTCCGATCGAGGCAGAAAAGAAAAAAGACAAACTAAAGCATGACTTCATTTCCGCCGTGAGTCATGAAATAAAAACACCTATTACGAGTGTTAAGGCATTTTTACAAGTTTTAAAAATGCGCGTTCCTGAACCGAATGAGTTAGGGCATTTTGCCGAAAGGAGTTTGCAACAACTTCTAAAGCTGGAAAGTCTGGTAGAAGAACTTCTCGATGTCACCGAAATAAAGGATGGGAAATTTAATTATCAAAAATCAGCTTTCGATTTGCAGGAGCTGTTACATGAAGTCTCCGGGGAACTGGCCGTTGTGTCCCGTACACTAATCAAACATTCTGAAGCCATCAGTAAACCTTGCATCGTATTGGCTGACCGGGAGAGAATGGGTCAGGTAATCAGCAATGTTATTCAAAACGGGCTTAAATTTGCGCATGGAGCAGAAGAGCTGTTGATTCATCTCCAAACTATGGATGAGTGGGCAATAGTATCTGTTGAGGATTTTGGGCCAGGTATCGAAGTTGAAAATTTGGAAAAGGTATTTCAGCGGTTCTTCCGCGAAGGTAAAGATGATCGTTTCTCCGGCGGTATTGGTATTGGACTTTCAATTTGTTCCGAAATATTGAATCGTCACAACGGTCATTGCTGGATAGAAAAGAAAAAAGACAATGGTATCATCTTTTATTTTGCCCTCCCACTTTTAGAGGCGATGAAAGAAGACCATGCACAGGTTGTTGTACCTGGAAAGACTATAGAAATAACCTATGTTGAGGACCAGGATTTGCTAAATGCCAGATGGATAGGATTTCATGATCTGTCATCACTAAAAGATGGTTATCTGTTAATAGCTGAAGACGCAAAAAAATATAAGGCTAAGCGGATCATGTGCGACCATAGCCGTCTGATGGGGAGCGGAAGTCTGGTATCCCAATGGATAAAATCTTCTTATACTTTGACCCTGGCTGAGTGTCCGGCTAACAAAGTTGCCTGGATTCCGGGATTAGGGTGCTATAATTTGTTTACAAAAGAATTTATTCTTGGTTTAAGTAGTGGGGAACTGGAATTTCAACTATTTGAACTTGAACATGAAGCACTTTCATGGTTAAATAATGGTTCAACCTAATAGTTTTCACAAATCATGTTATTATGCGCAGATGACTTATTCTGATAAGCCACCTGCGTAGTATATAATGTGGAAGGCGTTAATTGATGCCATTGTTTATTCATTGGCCACCAGGTAATCAGGATCTTTTAAAATATTTACATCTATTACCGAGGCTGCATTTTCCAGAAGAGTCCTACAGTCGCTGCTTAGGTGTTTCAGATGTAGGGTCTTGCCATGCTTCCTGTATTGTTCTGTCAACTTGTTTACAGCATCGATACCGGACATGTCCGATATCCTGCTGTCTTTGAAATCTATTATCACTTCTTCAGGATCTTTATCTACATCGAACTTTTCGTTAAATGCCGTAACGGAACCGAAAAACAGCGGGCCGTAAATCTCGTAATGTTTCACCCCATTCTGATCTACATATTTCTTAGCCCGTATGCGCTTTGCACTTTCCCAGGCGAACACCAGTGCCGAAATAACTACACCGATTAAAACTGCCAATGCAAGGTTGTGCAACAGAATGGTGATGATTGCTACTAATACGCCCACAAAGATGTCCTGTTTAGGCATTTTATTAATAATCCGGAAGCTCACCCATTCAAAAGTGCCGACAGCGACCATGATCATCACACCTGTAAGGGCCGCCATAGGTAAACGTCCAATAATCGGAGCACCAAATAGAATAATAATGAGTATAGTAAGGGAAGCAATAATTCCCGACAATCTTGCTCTGGCGCCAGCTGAAAGGTTAACGAGCGTCTGGGCGATCATCGGGCAACCGCCCATGCCATAAAAAAAGCCGTTTAAGATATTTGCACTGCCTTGTGCCACGCATTCCCGGTTACTTTTCCCTTTGGTACCGGTGATTTCATCCACAAGGTTCAGCGTAAGTAATCCTTCTGTAAGGCCAACGCCAGCCATGATGGCTGCATAAGGAGCGATAATTTTAAGGGTTTCAAAATCCAGCGGAATATTAGGTATATGGAAAGGGGGAAAACCGCCGCTAACGGAAGCAATGTCACTAACTGTTTTTGTGTCAATATTGAATCCAAGTACCAGCAGAAATACAACAATTATAGCGACCAAGGATGGTGGAATAGCCTTTGTAAATCTGGGTAGTATCACCACTATAGCAATTGTCAAAGCCACCAAGCCTGCCATAATGAGCATGGGCGTACCGGTGAGCCAATGTGTGACACCCTTGGAGTTAGTTTTGAATTGTTCCAGCTGCGCCATAAAGATGATGACAGCGAGGCCGTTTACAAAACCGTACATAACCGGTTGCGGTACTAACCTGATGAATTTTCCCAATTTAAATAGTCCCACCAGGATTTGAAATATGCCCGCGAGTACGATTGCTCCAAACACATATTCGATGCCGTGAGACTTCATAAGTGCGATCAGAACCACGACAACAGCGCCGGCTCCACCGGATATCAATCCAGGGCGGCCTCCAAAAATAGAGGTGATTAGTCCCATTATGAAAGCTGCATATAGTCCTACCAGCGGAGGAAAGCCGGCTAGAATAGCGAATGACAGGGATTCCGGCATCATCGTCATCGCAACGGTTAGCCCTGCCAAAATTTCGTTTTTGTAATTTACTTTTTGCTTGAAGTCAAATAGGTTGAAATAAACCTTCATGTAATGAGGAGTTGAACTGAATACAGCTGATGGATAAAATAAATGGAAAGGTTGATCTATGTTGTTATAGATCTGAAGAAAGGTAAGTGATGCTTACTAAGGTGGAGTAACAGCTGAAGATGAAGTAGCTCTTGGCATAGTATTGCAAAGGTAGGGAAAGTTTTTGAAACAGGGACCAGTTCGAGAACGCAGAGGTTTATATTCTAATATTTACTGCAATAAAGTATTCGAACAAATTGATTTGACTTGTTTAAAATGCAGATAAAACGTGGAAAAGTCTAGTAAAATAGCCTTTCGATAGTTTTAATGTTTGGGGATTTTATGATTTCGATGGGTTGCCATAGCCATCCTGTGTTGTAGAAATGTGTTTCCTAAGAATTCTGTACAACAGATCAAGATCAAAAGGCTTAGGTATGTAATCGTCAAATCCATGCTTATCATAGATTTCGTGGATATTGTTGTTACAACTCAAGGCGATAACAGGTAAATGCGGATACTTGAGTTTTATTTTTCGGCATATTTCCCTACTGACTTCCCCACTGAGTTTATAATCTAATAACACAACATGGGGCCTTAGGACGTTAATTGACTCTAGAAAGTCACTGCCTTCATCCAATATAGTGTGAACCTGAAAATGATCCAATTCCAGTGCTAATTTCAAGACATCATATAGGCCGGCATCAGGTTCGAAGAGTAGCGCTGTTTTCATTTCTTTTCGGGTTAATATCCCAAAAGAGTATAAAACTTTATCACAAGCAAAATGCTATCTAAGGATAGCAACAAAGTTAAATAAAAAAACAGATTTTGATAAGGTATGAATATATTTTTAGGTATGATTAATGCTTCTAAATTAGCGCACAGGTATATAAAACCAAAATGTACTGCCTTCGCCAAGAGTACTTTCAACAGAAATTTTTCCGTTGTGCATTTTTATAATTTCTGAGCATAAATACAGCCCTATCCCAAATCCGGAAATAAATTTTTTCGCGTGATCCTCTACCCGGAAGTACCGTTCAAATATCTTTCCCAGATCATCGGTTTTAATGCCTAAACCCTTGTCTTTTACAGCTACAAATGCCTTGCCTTCTTTTGTCCAACACTGGATGTCTATATTGGTTTCGGATGAGGAGTATTTGATTGCATTGCTTAAAAGATTGGAAATTACAGAAGCTATTTTATCCTTATCCGCAAGAACTGAAATAGCACCATCATGTTCAAAATGAATTTTATTTATTTCGGCTGTTGTTATGGACTCGTCTATTGTGTCACGTATCAACTCGTTAAGATCAAAGTCCTGCTTTACTATCTCTAACTTTGAAGACTCCAGTCGGGACACGTTCAAAAAACCATTTATCAGTCCATTCATTTTTTTTACCTGCAATCCAGCTTTATTTATTGTTGTAGCAACAAACGGATCCACATCATCATTAAGGAAGCGTTCCAGTATCTGAACCCCGAGTGTGAGTGAAGTGAGCGGCGTTTTTAGTTCGTGACTCACCATACCGATAAAGTCATTCTTTCTGATTTCATCCATTTTCTGTTCTATACATTTGCTACCACCGTAACTCCCATAATAGTGTGTCTTTGGAGACAATATCGAAGAGCAAGGACCTGAATCTTTGAGACAGACGTAGCAATGCTATGCACTAAATTTCAGGCAACAACTTTCAAAGTTCTAGCTGTTAGCTTTTCGAGCCGGTTCAGGCTGGTGAAACTACAAATTTAACCAAGCTTGAAATTTAAGATGTTACTGCTTTGCTTTTGAGATAATCAGTTCTTTAAATGAGTTAGCAAAGAAGATTACCTCTGCTCGAGTTTTATCGTCCTGAATTACTCCTTGTTCATTTATTTTTCCCTTGATGCCTTGAATCAGTAACATCGTCTCTGGCTTGACATCTGCCATAATAGTTTTCATAATCAGTTGCAACTCTTCGTGGCCCCTTTCGCCATTAGCCGATGCAGTGATAAGCCCTGTAGGCTTGCCCGAAAAGACCGTTGTCGAAATACACCATTCTATGGCATTCTTTAACCCACTGGGGATACTGAAAACATATTCCGGTGTGCAGATTAAAATACCATCAGCCTTTTCTATAGACTCCCTGAATTCTTTAATAGATTGCGGGGTATTACTGACGGATAGGGTTGGATTAAAGTGAGGGAGCTTTTTCAGATGCCTAAAAACATGCACATTAAAAACGTCTTCCGTCATTAAGGAGATGTAAGCTATCAATTTTTCATTAGATGAATTATAGCTTGCACTGCCAACTATTGCAAAAATATTTTTCTTGTCATTCATTTGTTCTTGTGCTTTAATTTTCAGGAAAGGTAAGCGCTTTTGATAATCATCCGATAGCTCTTGATGAGACTTTACATTTAGCATTCTTTTTTTTGCGCATACCGTATTGCCTCTCGCAGCGATTATCAGCCGACGCCTCACAAATAGACGATTATAGTATGGAGGCGCAAGGCTTTTTTGAAAACGCAGTAGATTTGAGGAAACCAAGGAGATGGTTAAAGTGATGATATAATACCGGAAAGATGTGCTGGGTTTATCGTTTAAATCCCATTAAGTTAATATTTACCGAATTACCGCCTTCTGTTGTGTGATTAATTTGCTATATTTTATAAGCCGATATGCATTATTGATCGGTATGTGTTTGTCGACCTTATTTAGTCGTATGTAGACTCCTGACAGTCGTATATCTACACTCATTATCTGGAATCTGACGCACCTGTAGTTTTGTTGACAAATAAGTGAAATGTATAGGATTCAATACTTTCAGGCCAGGGAAGAGCTGAATAAACTTGTTTCGGGTATTCACATATTACACGTGAGAAGAGCAGTTGCCTTAACAGCCTTTCCGCAGCCGGAAGTCAACATGTCGATATACTTTAGAGGCACAATCGATTATATGTATAACTCGGGATATCGCGCGCTATCAGATGCAGTCGTCAACAAACGTTATAATGACAGGAGGACGTACCGTATTGCTGCCGGAACTTCAATTATTATCGTAAATTTCAGGATCGGCGCGCTAGGTGCATTTTTTAATTTACCGTCAGTTAAATATGATAACGATCTGGTGGATGTAAAGAGCATAGTAGCCGCTCTACCAGAATCTTTACGGAATGCTGCTACAGACAAGGAACGGATCACTAAAATAGAAGACTTTTTACTCCAGCGCCTCACTATTAAGAATGCGGATATACCGATGATGTATGCAGCAGACCATATACGTTTTTGTAATGGAAGTCTGAAAATAGGCGGACTTTCTAAGTCAGCATACTTAAGTGAAAGCCAGTTTGAACGGCGCTTCCGCAGGTCAGCAGGGTGCAGTGCCAAAAAATACGCATCGCTGGTTCGCTTACAAAAAATAATTATTGGTGAGACAATCGGTGATGACGTTACCAGTAAAGCTTATGAAGCGGGGTATTTTGATCAGGCACACTTTATTCGGGATTTTAAAGCATTTACAGGCTATACACCGAAGCACTTTTTCAGGATTCAAGGCAAATTACAGTTGCGACCTTTGCTTGGTTTTGCAGATTTCGATATGGAATAGGAAATCTGATGAGGCATTGTGGTTATATTTGTTGGTTATAGACAATAATGTTTTAATGATGGTTGCAAGAAAAATAGCGCTGCATATCGGTTTCTGGCTGCTCTGTATTCTGGTACTTACTTCATCCTATCGTCCGGGGCTTCCAAGCTATTTTATAGCTTTCAAAACTATACTGATGGTGGTGCCAGTTCATATTTGCTATTTTTATGCCGTTGCCTACTGGGCTATACCGCGGTATCTATATTCAAGGCGTTACCTAAAACTTTTTTCTGCATTTTTTCTGTGCTTTCTTCTGGCAGCGCTTACCTTTCGTCTACTGGAGATTCTTGTTATCGTTCCCTATATCTATAAAATACTTTTGACCATAGACCCCGGTACCACATGGGCAAAGGCGGAGGGGTCTTTCTGGCAGCAGTTTGTGAAGCTGGAATATTTAATTAATGCATTTGAGCAGAGTAACCTTGTAGTCTGGATACTGATTTCTTTCCACTTTTTTAAGATGTGGCATGAAAGACGGCAAGTGGCGCTGCAGGCGGAACTGAATTTCCTGAAAGGTCAGATACATCCTCATTTCCTGTTCAATACACTCAATAATCTTTACGCGCTGACGCTTAGCGGATCCCAGGACGCGGCACCTATTGTAATGGGCCTTTCGAATATTTTACGCTATATGTTGTATGAGTGTAAAAGTGAAAGTGTTTCGTTAGGCAGGGATGTAGAAATACTTCAAAGCTATATTGATCTTGAAAAGATAAGATATGAAGGCAGGCTCGATCTGAATATAAACATAGAGGGAACTATGGACGGCAAGCGTATAGCACCGTTACTTATGCTACCTCTTGTTGAAAATGCTTTCAAACATGGTGCAGGTGAGATATTGGATGACGCCTGGATCAATATAGACCTGAAGGTGACAGATAATATGCTGAAATTTAAAATTTCAAATAGTAAACCGGACACGGAGCAAAGCGTTGCTGCCGGCGTGCATTTCGGTAATATTGGCTTGAACAATGTGCGTAAACGGCTCGGTCTTCTATATTCGGGCTCCCATAGCCTGCAGGTGATGGAGGAGGAGGAGCTATTTGTTGCTATACTGGATATAGATCTTCTAAAGCTTAACCAGCTTGCGAAAGCATATCCAGAAAATATTTCGCGGATGCTGTTGCCGGATTAACAGCTTAAATCCTGAGTTATGCTAAAGATAAAGACGCTTATTGTAGATGATGAGCCACACGCAATTGAGATCATCGAAAGATATATAAAGCTTATTCCTGAAATAGAGCTTGTAGGCAAGTGTAATAACGCAATACAAGCTTTTCAGCAACTGCAGCGGCACGGAGTAAACCTGTTGTTCCTGGATGTAAAAATGCCTGGGTTACTTGGCACCGATCTTATCCGAAGCTTGAAAGATCCGCCAAGCGTGATATTTACCACCGCCTATACTGAATATGCACTGGAAGGTTATGACCTGAATGTAGTAGATTATTTGCTGAAACCGATTCCTCTGGAGCGTTTCCTGAGGGCAGTCGATAAAGTATTTGCCTTTTATAAAATGAATGCTCCGCTTGCAAAGTCTGATCCGGGTATGGCGACGAAAGAGACATTCCTTTATTTCAGGATGGACCGTAAAATGGTGAAGGTAAATGCCGGCGATATATTTTGGATCGAAAGCCAAAAGGACTATATAAGGGTGGTGCTGAAAGACAGGGAAATAATATCTAAACAAAAGATAAGTACGGTTAATGAGCTCCTGCCCGACAATAAATTTGTACGTATCCACCGCTCCTATATCGTATCCATCGATAAAATAGACAGTTATCTTCACGATACTGTAGAGATAATGGGCTGTGAGTTGCCTGTGGGTAGACATTTTAAAGAAGAATTTAACCGTAAAATGAATCCGGATAATCTGGATATGAATGACCTCTAAATATTTCAGGTATCATGGCTATCTAGAACCATGCTGGCAAAGTTTGCGGGAATTATACAATTTTACTGTAGGCGCAGGATGCAATTTTGCATTTCGATAATTAGAAAATCAACCATGACCTACAGATTTAATTTTACAGTAATTATAGCCCTGCTATTATTGTCCTCCACGGCACGCGCAGCTATCCTGAGGGTGAACAACACATCGGGTTCTTCAGCCCCTTACACTACACTTTCCAGCGCGGTTGCTGCCGCCTTCAGCGGCGACACTCTGCATATCGAAGGTTCAGCTACTGCTTATACTGACTTGTCTTTTAACAAGCGTCTGGTAATCATCGGTCCCGGGTATTTTCTTGATGAAGAATATCCCAACCCTAATACCCAGTATAACAAAAACAATGCTGCAGTAATTAATGTCACTTTCCAAGCAGGCAGCAAAGGAAGCATTGTTATGGGACTTGAGATACGGAACTCTTTAGCAGTCAATGACAGTTTTATTACCCTGCAAAGAAACTTACTCCATAATGCAATTGTGAACGTGGCATATTCCCGACCTGTATACGGGGATACCTTACGGAACAATTTCTTCAGAGGTATAAGCAGAATCAATAATAGCGGCTCTTTTAGCGCCCGCGGACTAATGGTGTACAATAATATTTTTTTACCGGGCTATTATGCTGACGTAATCTATATTTCAACACTTTCTACTACGAGCGGTTATTTTATCAATAATTCGGTCACCAGCAACGGGGCGGCCAGATTTAAATGCTCCAATTTCACCTTCCAGAATAACATTTTTGATATAGCGGATTTTGGGTCCTTGGCTACCTCTAATATTTTCCTGAATAATATCGCCTATTCCGGCATACCTGCTAGTGGCGGAGACACCGTCGGGGTCAACATGAGTGACGTTTATGTAGGATGGCCAGGAACAGGGTCCCATTCGTCGGATGCAAAATTTAAACTTCAGGAAGATGCGCTGGCAGCAGGTTATGGTATACTTGCGGGCACCTTTGTGGACTGCGGCGCTTTCGGAGGGCCAGCCTCTTATATTCTTTCCGGTATGCCACCGGTGCCAAGCGTATACGAACTCAGCGCCCCTGAAACAGTTGGCACCGGAACCACTGAGATTACCATAAGTGTCAGCGCCACCTCGGAACATTAATTCTAATCCTAAAACATCTCCATGAGAACCATATTTCTCCTGCTTCATTTGATGCAGGCAGGCATTCTTTATGCCCAGGATACATTTTTCCTGCCGGCGCATCCCCCCATAGCAGCAATCAGCAGCGTCGAGTACTTTTTTGATACCGATCCTGGTTTTGGAGCCGGCAATCATTTCGAAGGAACGATAAGTGGGTCTGCTTTATCAATCATCAGTAATGAAAGCATAGCGTCCCTTTCGCAGGGGGCGCACAAGCTTCATGTCCGTGTACAGGATACTGCCGGTAGCTGGAGCATGACCCAAAGCCGATTTCTGTATATGATTGATCCCTTATTCTCCTTGCCCACTCATGCGGTTCCGGGAAGCATTGACAAGTTCGAATATTTTCTGAATGCGGATCCGGGTATGGGGAACGGTAATGTTTCCGAAATTCCGGCATCTTCTTCTGCGGCCTTAGCAAATATCCCCATTGATATAGCCGGCCTTTCCTCGGGAGTGCATCTGATACATGTAAGGTTCCGGGATACTTCAGGTGTTTGGAGTCTGACCACTGAAAGAAAACTGGCACTTGTGTCTATAGACATTGGCATTCCGGATGGACAGGTTGCTGATAGCGTTACGGCAATGGAATACTTTTTTGATGAAGATCCCGGCGCAGGTAATGCCATATTGATCCCTGTTCCTGCGACAACCAATCTCGAAAACTACACATTCACCGCAGACATCAGCATGCTCACAGACGGTATGCACCACCTTTTCATCCGTACGTTGTCCGGACGCTCGCAGACTATCATGCACGGTTTTGAAATCGGAGAACCGCTGCAGTTGAAGCTGGTAACTTTCAGTACAAAGCAGACGGGCGATGATGCCAATCTTTCTTGGCATACCAAAGACGAAATATCCATTGATAATTTTATTGTGGAAAGCAGCAGCGACGGGAAAATATTTATCCCGTTTGATACAATAGACGCCCGCAACATGGAGTATAGCGCCTATACCTGTGTAGACAGGGGTTTAGGACGCTATAGCTCAGAAAGAATTTATTACCGGCTGAAAATTATTGAAGCTGATGGACGTCACAGCTATGCTCCGGTTGTACCGCTCTCTATAAATGTCCAAAAATCATTTGTTTACCCCAACCCGTTCTTTAAAGATTTGCAGATACTACCTGGGCGTAGGTTAGGCAGCGGTGTACTCAGTGTCAAGATTCTTGACATGTCAGGACGATGTGTTTATAATGGAAATGTCACGGGTGGACATAGTTTTACAGCCTCTCCTGGCGAACTGCAGCCTGGTAACTATTTTTTGTTCATAGAGTCGGAGACCTTTCAGGAAACGTTTCTTTTGACAAGAGATTAGCTGCCTTCGGCTGTGCATTGTCACAAGAGTGATAACGCGCTCCACTACCCATCTTCAGTAATTCCGCAGATTCCGCAGATTTCCAGCCATTCATCAGCCTAAAAATGCATTATGTGTGCGTTGGCTTGTCGTCCGGCGACCTTAGGATTTTTGCTTTGATTACCATGATAATTTTGTCAGACAAAGGCTGGTATTTCTCTAGCCGATTAATAACACAGTAATAAACAAAAAATGAAAAAGGGATTCTTTACACTGATATGTCTGGTGGCTTTGTGTGCTCAGGCGGCAGCCCAGTCAACAAAAAGATGGGCGAAATTTGCAGGCCCTCCGCAGGGCGGTCGAATTATAGATATGGTCGTTAATCGAAGCAGTAACAAGATTTATGTCCTTTCAGAGATGAATGGCATATTCTTCAGCGAAGATAAAGGCGTACACTGGAAGCATATGAAAGATGACATCCTGTTTGATAACCTTACCGGCTTGTCGTTGGAAGAAGAGAATGGAACGTTACTTGTTGGCACCCTGTATCGCGGGATCCACTGGACAAATAACGACGGTGTCACTTGGGACCGGGAGCCATTTGGTACAAGCACCACGAGCGGAATGAATGCTTATATACAGTCTAGTGCTGTAAGGCCTAATGGCGACATTATGATTTGCAACGAACCGCTTATCGGCACTTCAAATATGCATTGTTCTGAAAACGGAGGGATCACCTGGTCCACATTTGTTGCGCCATTTGGTGCGGCAAACAGAATGAATATAGCAAATGATGGATCCGTGTTTGCCGCCACGGAGAACGGAATATACCGGTCTTCCGATAACGGACATAACTGGTCAGCAAGAAATTCGGGAATGGGTCTTTTAAATGCTTCTTCTGTAACTGCCGGCGCAGGCGAAAGTGATGTGTGGGTGGGAATAGACCTGAATCGCGCAACAAACGACACTTCAAATTGTGGTGTGTATTTTTCCGCTAATAACGGGTTAACCTGGGAACGCAAGACGACTGGCCTGACAGATAAGCGTGTTTCCTGTGTCGCGTACTCAACCGGAGCTGTATACGCCGCTACTCCAACGGGTGTTTTCAGGAGCACCGACGAAGGTGAAAGCTGGGTAGCCTGTAGTGAGGGTCTTGAAGGCAATATACTAGTAGTTAGTAGCGACGAGGCAGATGTTTATGCAGGAAGCGGTCAATCGGGATTTTTTTTCATGAACGAAGGTGATGCTGCATGGCAAAAAAGAAATAGCGGGCTCAAGGCATATCTTACGACGGAGTCTGTAGTTTTTGATGAGGAAAACAACCTGCATGTCCTCGATCACAATACAGGCACCTATTCCTATGATGAAGGGGGAGTGTCACTACATCAGATCAGCGGCATGGAACAGACGCTCTCCGGGAGACAAATGATAAAGGATGCAACCGGTAACCTTTATGTGACCGTACTCAACGATATTTATCGTTCATCAGATAATGGCCATACCTGGGAAAGCAAAAGATCCAATCTTCCCGTGGTCGATGACCGGAAATTTCATTTTTTAGGTATAGGTCATTCCGACAATGCGCTATATCTGTGGGTAGGTTATTACGGCATTGGGGAGGATCTCGGTACTAACCTATATGCTTCTGAAGATGGCGGAGATACCTGGCATAATATTTTTAATTTTCCGCTTGTTGACGCGTCCGAATACTCCTGGAACAGCATGGAAGTTTCCCCTGACAATAAGCTATACTTTAGTGTCTTCAGTATAACAACGGGCAAAGCGGGTATCCTGCGTTCTTCGGATAGCATGGCATCAACGGAATTTATAGAAAAACCGGTTACTGCAATTACGTTTTTTCCTGAAATGAAGCTTGATCACAACGGAGTCTGTTACTTAGTGGATCAGAATGTACTGTACCGCCTATCGGATGATGATAGCTGGGAAATGATTATTGATGTTCCCTGGGCGACGGGCGGTACAGAAGGAAGCATTGACTTGCATTTTGATAATGAGAATAATAAGTATGTTGTTCAATCAGATTTTGGCGTGAATGGCAGTGTTTATTATTCAGATGGCATAGGTTGGGACAACCTTTCTTCGACTATACCTGTGTCAGGCTACCCCTTTATGTCAGGTCGTCTCGTCTTTTCAGCAATGGAGTTTGATGAAGATAACCAGCCTTACGGGCTTGTGAACTATTACAATCAGGATACCCTTTGCGGTATCTATTATTATACTGATAAAGAACTCTCGGTAGGCTATCTGGTTGCGGACAAACAGATCAGACTGGAAGCATTCCCCAATCCCGCGGCTGATTTGATGTCTTTTAAGCTGCATGCACAAAAAAATGAATCTGCTTATCTACGGATATTTGATCTCAGCGGCAGGCAGGTCGACGGATCGCTGATACAACTTATTCCCGGAAAAGAAATATACAGCCTGGAGATGTCACACTTATCTCCCGGGACATATGTTGCTGAGCTGGTGACGAAAGGACAGCGGCTTTCCAGTCGTATAGTAAAGCTATAGCCATTCATCTACCTTATCCGTGAATTCCTTGTGTGTTTTTTTATATGTACTACACTTTGTCGGGCAGTGGGCTGCTTTTTGCGTTGGACCGGACGTCAAAGTGTAACGAGCATTTTATATAGGACTAACCCTTTGACTACACTGGGAGTTCTACCTTTCCCGGAAGCCTATAAAACCTAATGGTGTACCCTAATGGGCAGGATAAGCATCTGAAATGCTACGGTAACCACTCCTGAATTTATTAAGGCGGTAGGGAGTTTGAATACTCAAGGCGCCTGTTTTTTGGGCTTTTTATCGCCAGGCTCCATGAGAAACAATATGAGAAAGATACCGCTGATACAAGGTGTCTTTGGACTATTAATTCAAAATTTAATAAACAGAAATCAGCTTTATGAAAAAAGTTCTGAAATACATCGCCGTTATCGGATCGTGTATTATTGCTTTGGCGGTCTTTGCGGCGACATATATTAAAGTTGGTTTGCCCAGTATAAACGTACCGGACGGCATAGACGTACTTGTGACGAAAGCGCGTGTTGACCGTGGGCGTTACCTAGCCAACCATGTCGCTGTATGTATGGATTGCCATAGTAGCAGGGATTGGGGGCAGTTTAGCGGCCCGCCCTTGAAAGGCAGTAAGCTCGGTGGCGGTGGTCAGCGTTTTGGAAGGGAAGCCGGGTTTCCGGGGAATTTCTATGCCCCTAACATTACACCTTATGAATTAAGTGATTGGTCGGACGGAGAAATATTCAGGGCTATAACTGCGGGTGTAAACCGGGACGGCCGGGCGCTTTTTCCGGTTATGCCTTACCATAACTATGGACAACTTGACAAAGAGGATATCCTTGATATCATAGCTTATCTGCGCTCCCTGGACCCTGTTAAAAATAAGGTACCTGTTTCAAAAGCCGACTTCCCCATAAATTTCATTATTAACACAATGCCACGCGAGCCAGTTGCATCGCCCCGCCCCTCTAAAGCGGAACGACTGCAATACGGGAAATATCTCGTCAACATGGCTGGTTGTGTAGACTGTCATAGCAACAGGGAAAAAGGGGAGATTATTCCCGGTTCGGAATTTGGGGGCGGGATGGAATTCCGGCAACCAGCTGGGATTGTGCGTGCACCGAATATTACATCTGATGAGGAAACCGGTATCGGATCCTGGTCGCAAGAAATGTTTATCAGGAAATTCCGTCAATATGGTGACAGCACCTATGTGCCTGTAGCATTAAGTAAGAGCGACCTTAATACGCCCATGCCTTGGACGATGTACGCAGGAATGGATGAAAAGGATTTGGACGCTATTTATACCTATCTGGTAAGCTTAAAGCCAGTCAAAAATACAGTAACGCGGTACGAGAAGAAATAGTGGCGTGCCTGGACCACCTTTCTTACCAGTAATTTCAAAAATTTAAAACCATATATACCAAAATGACCAGATCATTTATGGCAGTGCTTGCCACTGCAACAATTCTGACTGCCTCCTGCAGCAAAGAGGATAGTAAGCTACAAAATTACCAAGTCTCAAAAGAGCATTCTTCTGCCACCTGGAGAGGATTTCTGAGAACGGGCTATTTTAACGAAGGTACAATAGCCATAGAGTCCTCCACAGTTAAAGTAAAAGATGGTGTGGTCAGCGATGGGAAGTTCACCATGCCGCTGAACACTCTGAAAAACCTGAATCTTCCTGAAGAGCAGAAGCCTCTCTTGATAGGGCATCTGCAATCGTCAGACTTCTTCAATATGGTGATGCATCCATCATTGACGTTCGTTATTGGGAAAGTGGAAGCTTATAAAGGCCAAGATACGGCGGCTATCGAAGGGGCAAATTACTATGTGACCGGCGACCTTACCATGCTGGGCACGGCCAGGCAAATAGGCTTTCCCGCACGAATAGTGTTGAAGGACAAGATGCTTGAAGTAGATGCGGATGTAATCATAGACAGAACGGGATGGGGAATCAATTACGCTGCCGCCGATACCCTATCCGATGAGCATTTTATAAAGCATGAAGTGGCTATACGTCTGCACGTGTCCGCGGAAAAGAGCAGATAGACCCATCTTCGGCTTATAAGTGTTGCACGTATTACCGCTACCTTAACCCTTAAACTATCTATCGAATGATCAAGATTACAAGCCTTTTGGTCGCGCTCATTACACTCCTACGATGCAGCGTCGTAAATGCCCAGAATATTACATATTATACAAAGTACAATATGGATGAAGTCAATTTTTCTGAGCAGGTTAGGGTTGCAGGAGATGGAAATCTTCTGCTGCTGGCGACAGTAAGGCGTCCTAATAGCCTTGGACAGACGATCCGGGACTTGTTGCTGTTAAAGACAAAACCCGATGGCGACACCTTGTGGACAAAATACATCGGGAAGGATGACCAGTCAGAAACAGGTAGGGATTTTGAAATACTGGCTGATGGCAATTTACTAATTGTCGGCTCCAGCGCTTACGATATGGGAACCAAGGTAAAAGGCTTCCTATTCTGCACCGATTCAACAGGCAACCTTTTGTGGGATAAGTACTACGGCAATGGAACGGATATATGGGCGTTTACCTCTATGAAGGTAACAGACGACGGCATTATGTTAGCTGGTACTGCGGAAACTGCGGAAAATTCTGATGCGCTGGTACTGAAAACAAACCTCGCCGGAGATTCACTTTGGAGTTCGGTCACCGGCGGGAGTGAGTATGACGATGCATGGGACGTAGAAAGAACTTCTGATGGCGGCTGTCTATTTACCGGTGGGACGTACAGCTTTGCAGATGGTGCGTTTGATGACGCATGGATTGTCAAGTTGGATGCCGAAGGCGGTTTCTTGTGGAAAAAGACTTATGGGATTTCCGGAAAGGTAGACTGGGCCTGGTCAATTGTACCCGCCCGTAATAGCTCGGGAGCCATAGACGGCTATGTGTTCACGGGTATTAAGAATTCCGGAGAGGAAGATTCGCCCGGTTCTCTATACGGAGATGTGTACCTTGTGAAAGTCAGCCTTGACGGGACATTGATATGGGATAAATCTTTGGTTACTCCATCTGAAGAGATGCGCCGGGAAGGTAGCGATATAATTGTGACCAGCGATGGTGGATATGCGATATGTGGTTACGGACTATATCGAAACAAAACGACGCACCAAATTACCAGTGGCCTTTATTTTATAAAAACGGATGCTGATGGAAATATAGAATATGATATCCTCACAGACAGTATCACGGAATTTTTTATTCCCAAGGCGCTTGCAGAGGGTTCGGATGGTAAATTCTACGTTACTGGGACAGTTGCAGCCGGGATAGGATCAGCGTTGAACGTGTTCCTGGCCTGCATCGGATCCGGGATACCTTCCGCTTTAGAAAGTCTGTCAGACGAAACGGAAATAACAGTATACCCAAATCCTGCATCCGAAATGATAGTCGTGCATTCTGCTGTAAACGGGCTGATGGAACGAGTCGAGCTGATGGATATAAATGGGCGGTTACTCACCACTACATCCGTGCGGAACGATGACCATGTAGTTATCCCGGTTGCCGGACTTTCCGGTACAACAGTTCTTTTACGTATCTACGGCAAAACATCTCACTGTCATTACCATAAAGTAGTTGTACAATAATAAAATCAAAATTTTAATAAACAAAAATTACAGTAATCATGAAACAAACAGAAACCAATAAGACAACAGCTATCACAGGCGAATACCGCAACTACCAAGGCGGCTATTTCAAGACCCTCCTGTCGCCCGAACATACAGATGGAGTCCTTGCCTTAATGGATATGGTCCTCCCACAGGGCGCAGAGCCGCCCTTGCATATGCATAGTAAGGAGGATGAGACATTCTATATAATTGCTGGTACGATAGGCTTTACCATCGGCAATGAAAAGCATACAGCCAGCGAAGGAACCGCGGTATTTGCACCCAGAATGGTACCGCATTCTTTTCGGATACTAAGTCCAGAAGCCAGATTCATAACCCTTATCAGCCCCGGAGACCTTTGGCATTATTTTATGGAGTTCAGCGACCCGTGTGTGGACACTCCCACAGTTATGCCGCCGCAAGGGCCGCCAGCACCAGAGCTGGTAAGCAGACTGATTGACAGGTTAGGCGGACGTTACGCTGTCAGTTTTATTCCTGGTTAAAAACCCGTTATTTACCGTCAATAGCGGATCGACAAAACAGTCCATTTTTCTCAGTTATATTAAAACAGCGAATTATTCCTATAGTAGCTTGGACAGGACAATGAAAGGTCTGCAAGCCAAGCTTCTTACTGTTGTACAAAAGTGTTCCTATAAAAATGCAAGGTTTGGACTTATTTTCCTCAGGCCTTGCATTTTTGTATGCTTCTGAATTTGGCTTGGTTTATCTTTGTTTTCGAGGTCCAGTTAAATGCCAGATATCCACTTTGCGTTCCGATGCGCGAGATACGTAAGTGCCTTATATTGGTACCGGATTATTAGTCACAAATAGTACACTTGCGTACAGGAAAAGTCGAAAAATTTTAATTCAAAACATGAAAATTTGTGTAGCAATTGCAGGGATGCTTATTTTTGTAATGCAAAACCTTCAAAAATAGTAAAAGTTAGTGGAAAAGATTGTTTGCAAATTGCGCGCAAATGAATAAAGGCCACTTTTCAGTGACCTTTATAACAACTTGATTATCAAGTGCCCAGAACAGGAATCGAACCTGCACTCCCTTTCGAAAACAAGATTTTGAGTCTAGTTATCAACTTATTTATGAGACTTATAGTCGAACATGTCAAATATATTTACCTCAAGCGCCATAGCGATTTTAATAATGGTTATCAGTTCCGAATTCTTTTGCCCATTTTCCATTCTGCTTATGTCAGCATGACCTACACCGCATAGGAGCTCCAAATCAATTTGTGTTAAATTCTTTTTCTTTCTTAATTCGCGCAACCGTCTGCCAAATTTTTGAAGTTCTTGCTCAATATTGATTTCCATGTTGGCAAGTTGCACGAACAATTAAAATAATAATTTGTGTTATAACGCAAATTATGTAACTTTACATCATCGTCTACAAGGATGATGTAATTTTGCGATTCTTCAAAATACTGAAGCAACTCGCTTTGAATCTTGATTTGAAACCTAGGAAATTTCAAAAGGAACAAGAGGAAGAGTGAAAGTGCTCACGACCCGGGCGTGGGTAACTTCATACTTATTGTTCCAAGGCTTCCTAGGGCCTCAAATCGGTAAGTTGAGTGCCTGCGCCTATTTTTATTGTATCGATCGGTTTTAGTTTTCAGTCCGCGTTTTCCTCAACTTAATCTCAGCGTTTTTCTTCTTTACTAATGTATTGGAGAGTTGCGACATTGTTCACTTATAAACAGCATAACAATGATATGCAAAAAACTATACCTGCCTTTAATAGCGGGCCTGCTACTCTATGCACTTACGGCATCTGCCAAAGGCAGTAGCAATAATTTTAAACCGTCAAATTCCCTGCGCTTCGTTCAAAATATAGGCCAGGTGACAGATCAATACAAACAGCCTCGCGCTGATATTGATGCACGACTATTTGCAGCTAAAGGACTCAATA
>PJTT01000449.1_pt1 | contig 30670 bp, 25 predicted proteins | sample 1512261 | NCBI WGS metagenome assembly PJTT01 (sample SAMN08177685, study PRJNA422409) | Soil metagenome, whole genome shotgun sequencing project. | isolation source: Soil (2) enriched on wood chips | place: USA: Madison | collected 2015-01-15
ATTTATACACATATTAACGTGGATACTAAAGAAAAAAGTAGCAAAAAAGAAAATAATAGTAATAATAACCTTATTTCTTAGTCAATGAACTTAATACAAATCTAAAGGCACTCTTCATCTTTCTGTTCTTTGTTCAGCAAGTAAGTCCGAAGTCAGGTAGTCAGTAAGTCAGAAAGAATATTATCATAATAGCAATAATATTCATTGAACGTCAGGATTCTCACTTCCTGACAATCGACTATTCCGCTAAATACAATTACACAATATTTAATGCCCTTGCCCAATAGCATTACAGTACTCCCATTAAAATACGGAGTACTGCACAATGCCCAATAGAATTACTGCAGTACAAGTGTGCGACGCAACAAAAGTCCAATCAAGGGAGGGACGATGGTAACAAAAAAAATACTTTAAAAAACACCCTCTAACCATAGCCCTATACCTTTAACCTTATTGCTCAAACCTTATTCAGTATCTTGCAGTTAATTATACGTGCATGACAAGCGGGAAAGTATATAAACTAATTAAGCGTACCATTGTTATTACAGCTATACTATGCGCAACGTTTGCCGTGTATGTATTTATTGTTACCAGAAATAATACAGATATGACTATCAGGCAAAGAATAATGAAAGCTATTTATCCTGCTATCATGTTTTTAAGCAGTAAAAAAAAGAGTATGTCGCAAAACAATGAAAAAGTAAAAGCGCCGGTTTCGTTTTATAGTTTGCAAACTACGGCCAACAATAAACAACCTTTTAGCTTTAAAGATTTAGCCGGCAAAAAAGTGTTGTTGGTTAATACCGCATCTAACTGTGGTTACACTGCACAATACAGCGAGTTGCAAAAGTTACACGAACAGTATAAGGATAAACTGGTTATACTTGGTTTTCCGGCAAACGATTTTAAAGAACAGGAAGCCGGCTCGGATGAAGAGATTGCCAGCTTTTGCCAAGTAAACTACGGTGTTACGTTTCCGTTAATGTTAAAAAGCACGGTGGTAAAAGGCGATGGCCAAAACAGTGTGTACCAATGGTTAACCGATGCGGCAAAAAATGGCTGGAACGATAAACAGCCGGAATGGAATTTTTCAAAATACCTGGTAGATGAGAATGGCACTTTAATTGAGTACTATGCACCGTCAGTATCGCCGTTAAGCGGTGCTATTACCTCACATTTGGATTAATGTATGAATTGGATACTTTTAATTATAGCCGGATTATTTGAAGTGGGCTTTGCAACTTGTTTAGGTAAAGCTCGTGAGCAAGGAACCAATACCACCATCTGGATGATTGGTTTTTTTGTTTGCCTTGCGGTAAGCATGTATTTGTTGTACAAAGCATCGTTACAAATACCATTGGGTACGGCTTATGCCGTGTGGACGGGCATTGGTGCTGTTGGAACCGTGCTGGTAGGTATTTTTGTTTTTAAAGAACCGGCCACCACCTGGCGTATTGTTTTTTTAGTTACACTTATTGCATCTATTATTGGATTGAAGGCGGTATCGTCACATTAAGGATTTGCGTTAACAGGATAGCTTTTTTGCAAAATGGATTATGTAAAACAATATCGGAGTTTTATTAACAGCTATTATTTTGCTGAAGGCATACGTATTACTGCTGGTGTAACTTTACCTGCTATTATATTAAACACATTCGGGCTGCTTCATATAGGCATTGTAGCTTCATTAGGTGCATTGTGTGTAAGTGTATCGGATATGCCGGGCCCTATTTTACACCGTCGCAATGGTATGCGGGCTACGGTAATCATCATATTTTTTGTATCACTTATTACTGCCTTTGTTTCTTACTCTCCGGTATTGCTTGGGGTTTTAATTGCTGTGTTTTGTTTTTTGTTTAGCATGGTGGGTGTGTATAGTGCCAGGGTAAATGCCATTGGTTTATCGGCATTGTTGGTAATGGTATTGGGCATACAACAGGTACACAACTCGCCGCAAGGCATTGTGTTTAACTCCTTGTATGTTGCCGCCGGTGGTGTTTGGTATATGTTGTTGAGTATTGTTTTGTATAGCTTTAGGCCTTATAAATTGATACAACAAGCGCTGGGAGAAAACATTATGGCCGTTGCCGATTACTTACGCAGCAGGGCTTTGTTTTATAACAAAACGGTTGACTATGATAAAGTGTACGGATTATTGTTAGAGAAACAGGTAATTGTGCAAAACCAACAGCAAATCCTGCGGGAAATGTTGTTTAAAAGCCGGCACATTATTAAAGAATCAACCACTACCAGCCGTACCATACTTATGATTTTTTCGGACACGGTTGATTTGTTTGAAAAAACCACTACTACATTTTTTGCATACGAAGCACTACATAAACATTTTGATGATACTGATATTCTACAACGTTTCAGCAACATCATTATAGAGATGGCTAACGAGTTGGATGAAATAGGTTTATCGGTACAAAGTGGTAAATACTCCCGTGAGCCGGTTGATATGCAGCAGCACTTAAAAGATTTACAACAATACTTTAATGAGTTTAGTAATAAACAACGCAACCCCGAAAACCTGGAGGCCTTACTCAGCTTGCGTAAAATATTACAATCGTTGGATGATATTTCGGTAAGGTTGTACACCTTGCACCACTACACCGGTTATGACAAAAAATCTGCTGCCGATTATAAACTTCCCGGCGACTACCAACATTTTGTAACACCTACCGATTTAAACCGCAGGTTGTTGTTAGATAATTTATCCATCAAGTCAAATACCTTTCGCCATGCATTGCGAGTGAGTATAGCAACAACTGCGGGCTTCATACTATCGCATATATTTTCATTGGGCCATGGCTATTGGATTTTGTTAACCATTATTGTAATACTAAAACCTGCATATAGTTTAAGCCGCGAAAGAAATTATCAACGATTGGCGGGCACCATCTTTGGCGCATTAATTGGCCTGGGGGTATTAAAAACAATTGAAAACGAATCGGCTTTATTTGCCATCATGTTATTGTTTATGATAGGCTCCTATAGTTTTATGCGAACCCGTTATTTGTTCAGTGTAATATTCATGACGCCGTTTGTATTAATCATGTTTTATTTGTTGGACACCGCACATTTTCAGGTAATATTACAAGACAGAGTTATAGATACGGCCATCGGATCTGTTATTGCATTTGGTGCTACATTTTTATTGGTACCGGCATGGGAAAAAGAACAAATAAAAACCTACATGTTAGAGGCCGTACAAGAGAGCATCACCTATTATAAAAATGTTGCCCAACGTTATGTAAACGAAAATTCATCCGTACTAGATTTTAAACTAAGCCGCAAAAATGCATTTGTATCACAAGCCAATCTGGCCGGTGCTTTTTCACGTATGTTGGCGGAGCCTAAAAGTAAACAGGTACACAGCAAGCTAACACACCAGTTTGTGGTAATGAGTAATATGCTCAACTCGCATATTGCAACACTATCATATTATTCACCCACACTTTCTAACAAATACAGAACAATTGATTTTAGCGCAGTAATTGATGATACGTTGGATGAGTTGCAAGACTGCATGGCTATTTTAAATAAAACTGCATGGGAGGAGGAAGAAGACAATCATCCGGAATTAATTTTAAATAAACACGCTACCGACCTGATTGAAAAACGACGTACCGAAATTCAACAGGGGTTAATGGATACCGAAACCCGCATTCAGTTGGGCGAATTAAAACCCATCATCGATCAGTTTTTATTTATATCCCGTATTGCCGGCGATATAAAAAAAACTTGTCAGAAGCTTAATTAAAAGCATCTACAAATAATAGGAATCTTTGTCGCCCTGAGGCACAAATAAAACGAAGATGATGTTCTTTAAAATCACAAGGAAGTTGTCAGGTTGAGCCTGACGAAACCCGGGGAGATTTTTATTGTGTTATGAAATCCTTTTTGTTTATCAGCTTCAGTTCCCTGATTGATCGTCCCTTGCGACGCTCCGTTCTGCTGCATCAATTCTATTGGGCAATTTGTATATAACCCCGAGTTTGGCCAGGTGGGTTTGAATCGGGGCAGCATCCCGTTTCTAACTCCGTTATTCGGAGAACTTGTTTCGGGAATTCCGTTCGTTAATCAGCAGAGAGAAGTCCGAGAGACCGGAAGTCGGCAAGTCAGGAAGAAAGAATATTTACAGATAAGGAACGTTACTACAATTGTCATACATAGTCTTACGGACTTGCCGACTACCTGACTCTCCGACTTCTCTCCTATAACCACAAAAAAAGAGCAGTAAACACTGCCCTCTTTTTAGAAATATTCAAAAAAATCAACTACTTATTTTAAGCTGTTACAGCTTGCTTCTGTTTAATTTTATCAATAGCTTTTTTGCTATGTTCGCTTGTAATTAAACGACCGCTAATGCCGGCACGCTCAATTAATAATTTATCCCAATGCTCCGTTCCCTGCCAGTTTAGTTTTTTTAATTCGGCAGTTGCTTCAGTACTACTAGCAGCCAATGTATGCGATAATCGTACAATAGATTCATCCATGCTTTCTACCGAAGGATGCAACTCCGCAAACAAACCTTTCTTGCGGGCCCAATCGCCATTGCGCCACATGTGTGCATCAATAGCCAATTGTGTAAAGGCTGATAAACCTATTTTTCTTTCTACCGCAGGGCCAACAACAAAGGGGCCAATGCCTAATGCCAGCTCACTTAATTTAATATCTACACCTTCTACTGCAATGGCATAATCTACCGCAGCTGCCAGACCAACACCACCCCCAACACATTTACTGTGTATACGACCTATAATAAATTTTGGGCAAGTACGCATAGCATTAATTACATGTGCAAAGCCGCTAAAAAATTTTGTTCCTTCTTCCGTTGTATTTATTCCTGCCAGCTCGTTAAATGATGCACCTGCACAAAAAGCCTTCTCACCTTCCGATCGTAAGATGATAACTTTTGTATCCGCATCGTTGCCAGCTCCATGTATAGCCTGTGCTAGTTGCTCCAGTATTCTGGATGGCAATGAATTACTTTGCGGATGGTGAAACTCGATGGTGGTTACGCCATTATGAAACTCGCTTTTAACATATCCATTTTCCATAGTTCAAAAATATTTTGTGGTGTAAATAAATATACAAAATTTTTATACCAAAAGTTAATAAAGTATAGTTGCTAAAATGTTAAGTTACTTAGCCACCATGGTTAATATGGTAGATACGCCAACCAACGGTTCCTCCGTATCGTCAAAAATTTCTACCAGCCATTTTACAATGCCTTTATCAATATCGGTTTCTTCTTTTTTGTCCTGGGGTAGTTTTTCTTTGCAGGTAAAGCGTACATGAATTTCGGTACCGGGGTAAACCGGTTTGGTAAATCGCAGTTCATCAATACCGTAGTTTAACAATACAGGATTTTTATCATAGCTGTCAACAAATAAACCTGCTGCCAGGCTCATTAATAAATAACCATGTGCTACTTGTTTTTCAAACATAGTGCCATTAAAATCGGTATAGGCAATATGCGCATAAAAATGGTCGCCACTTAAGTCGGCAAACTCGTCAATTAGTGTAGAGGTAATTAGTTTGGTATCGGTTATTAATTGATCGCCAATGGCTAGTTCATCAAACTTTTTCTTGAAAGGGTGAATAGTATTGGTGTTACCCTTTGCATATTGCTGGTACACTTGCGTAATAGCCGTTAGCATGGTAGGCGAACCTTGCACCGCAGTACGTTGTAAATAATGTTTTACACCACGTAAACCGCCCATTTCTTCGCCACCGCCTGCACGGCCCGGACCGCCATGTACTAATAATGGTAATGGCGAACCATGTCCCGTGTTTTCCTTGGCGCAATCGTTATTTAAAACCAATATTCTGCCATGGTGCGATGCAGCACCAATCACATAATGTTGTGCATTTTTTTCGCTGGCGGTAATAATGGAGCTACACAAACTGCCCTTACCCATTTTGCTTAAAGCAATGGCTTCGTCCAAATCTTTATAAGGCATTAAAGTACTTACCGGTCCAAATGCTTCTACCTCATGCGAAACGGTTTGTTGCCATGGGCTTTCGTTTAATAATAAAAGTGGTGATACAAATGCACCTTTTGTGGCATCGGCATCTACTACTTCCACACTATCCAGTGAACCGTATATAATTTGTGAGGCTGCTAAAAGTTGTTGTACCTGTGTTAGTAATTCTGTTTTTTGTTCTTGTCCGGCTAAGGAACCCATGCGCACTTTTTCATTCAGTGGGTTACCAATTACCGTTTGCATTAAAGCTGCGGTAAGCGATTTTGTTACCGCTTCTATTTTATTATCGGGTACAAAAATGCGCCGTACAGCCGTACATTTTTGTCCGGCCTTGGTGGTCATTTCTTTGCGTACTTCTTTTATAAACAAATCCCATTCGGGCATACCAGGTTCTACATCCGGTGCTAATACCATACAGTTTAAAGAGTCCGCTTCCATATTAAACGGTACCGATTCGCTGATGATTTGTGGGTGTGCTTTTAACTTTTGTCCGGTATACGCCGACCCCGTAAAGGTTACTACATCTTGTGATGTAACATAGTTAAGCATATCGCCGGCACTGCCACATAATAATTGCAAGGCGCCTTCGGGTAAAATACCCGATGCTATTATTTTTTGTACTACGGCTTCGGTTAAATAGCTGGTAACGGTGGCAGGTTTTACTACACAAGGAACACCGGCTAATAAATTAACGGCTATTTTTTCTAACATACCCCATACCGGAAAGTTGAAAGCGTTAATATGAATAGCCACGCCTTCTTTAGGCGTTAGAATATGGGTAGCGGCAAATGTATTTTGCTTACCCAGCATATGTGTTTCGCCATCAACAGCAAATGTTGTATTGGGGAATTTTCTTCTTAGCGATGCATTGGCAAACAGGTTACCTATGCCGCCTTCAATATCTACCCAACTATCGGCTTTGGTGGCACCGGTTTTATAGCTAACATCATAAAAGTATGGCAGGTGCTCCCGCAAATACATGGCCAATGCTTTTAGCATATTACCCCGTTCGTGAAAAGTCATTTTGCGTAAGGCCGGGTTGCCTACTGTTCGGGCATAATGTAAAACGGCATTAAAATCTATGCCTTTGGTAGATGTGGAGGCAATATTTTCGCCGGTTACAGCATTGTATAAAGCTTGTCCTTCACCGTCGCCGGTTATCCATTTTCCGGTAATATAGTTGTGTAATTGTGGCATTAGCAATAATCGTTGTTTACTTGCAAAATAAGGCAAGTTTGTATTACAACAACATAATTAAAAATTTGTTGCCGGCCTATTGTTATGCCTATTATTTTGGGTATTGCCTAATGGTAATTACTACCTTTGCTCCTAAATTATTTTACCATGATGTTTAAAAGAATGGCATTTGCCGGTGTAGTAACAATGTTATTGGCTGTTACTGCCTGTAATAATAAAGCAAATGATAACTTACAGGTTAAGGCTGATAGTCTGTTTGATGTAGTGATGAAAGGCCACGATGTGGGAATGCCTAAAATGATGAAGGTTGAAAAAATGCAAGTAGCGGCAACAAAACTTATTGATTCGATTGGAAAATTACCCACCGCCCAACAACAGGCTTTAGCCGGTTATGCCTTACAGTTGGATACATTGGTTAGAGACCTTAATTACGCTACCACGGCTATGGATAAATGGATGATGGAAATGAATTTTACGGATACGTTAAGCGATAATTTACCGGAACGTATTAAATACCTGAGCAACGAAGAAGTAAAGGTGAATAAAATGAATGAGGCTATTACTAATTCATTGGCTAAGGGTGATACTTTGTTGAAGAAATAGAAAGTATGTCGTCAGGTGAATTATCTGACGACATTTTATTTATTTTACCACCAGTTAAAAACCTTTTCAGCTAATTTTTCTTTATCAAAGTCTGATGATAATAAGCCATAGTGAGTAGTTAGCTCACTTGATATTATGTTAGCTAACTTTTTAGAATCGGCATTTTTATACAAGTGTGAAAGCAGTTGACTAGCAAGCTCCGCAGCAAAATGATTGTCAGTATTATTTAGGAAATCCCACTTACTAATCAGTTTTTTTAATTGATGTAATGCTGTTAAGTATTGTTGAGTAGCTTCTTGTTCAGTCATTCATTCTACTTTTTAAATCCATTTGGTTGTGTAGTATTCTTACAATCTCAACCTGTTTTACATTTATTTCTCTGTAAAAAATAATATGTTTTCCTGCTTTAAATCCACGAATCTCGGTTGACAGTTCTGGATAAGCCTTGCCAATAAGCGGTTTTTTCGCCAATTCTTTAAAAGCACTTACAAGCAATTCATAATATTTATCGGCTTGGTTTTCCGACCATGTTTCGAAGGTGTAATTCCATATGTCAGAAAGGTCGTTAATGGCTTTGTTGGTTAAAACATATTTAGCCATTTTTTCGCTTTTGGGTTTTTAAGCTGACTAAATGCTTTTTTGCATCAAATTTTTGTGCTGTTCCGCTTTCAATGCCTTCTTTTATGGCTGCTTTTAAAGCAAGTACTTTAGTTTCCTCGTCTTCTAAAAGTCTGAGTCCGGCACGTATTACTTCGCTGGCGTTTTTATAACGGCCTTCTGCAATGCTGTTTTCAACAAAGTCTTCAAAATAGTCGCCTAGCGATACTGATGTATTACGTCCCATATTATACAATTTTACTAAAGTTACCAAAAATTGGTAATTTATGAGTTATAAAAAGTTAAATATGAAAATGTGTTTTGCACAATGCTGAGTAGCGTTACAACCACTCCGATTAAAATACGGAGTACTGCACAATGCCCAATTGAATTACCAGACGTACCGCCGATGAATCGGGGTGCACCTTGCAAAATGGTGAGTAGTGTTACAGGTGCACAAGTGTGCGACGCAACAAAAGTTGATAGTAGCAATGCCGATGACTTAATAAAAATAAAAAACCCTCCAAGTAGAGGGTTTTTATTAACTATTTTAAACTTTTGCTTTTTGTGTATCTATTACAGCAGCAAGGGAACCAAAAATTTCATCAACCGATCCTTCGCCTTTAATGCTGTGAAATTTGTCCTGCTTTTTATAATGTTCCGATACGGGTGAGGTTTCCTCATTATAAACTGCAAAGCGTTTACGAATCACTTCTTCATTGGTATCATCGCTACGGCCCGATGTTTTGCCACGGTTTAATAAACGGGCAACCAACTCTTCCTCGGTAACCTGTAAGGCCAGAAACAACGAAATATTAGTTTTTTTAAGTTCCAGTAATTTATCAAGCGCTTGCGCCTGAGCAACGGTGCGTGGAAAACCGTCAAACAAAAAACCTACAGCTTCTTTATGATGTTCAATGCTGCTGTCAATCATCCCAATTACTACTTCATCGGGTACCAACTGACCTTTGTCCATAAAATTTTTAGCCTCTAAACCCAAAGGGGTTTTATTGGCAATTTCCTCACGCAGCAGGTTACCGGTTGATAAATGTACCAAACCATAATCTGCAACCAGTTTTTCTGACTGAGTACCTTTACCACTACCCGGAGGACCAAATAAAATTAAATTAAGCATAAGCACACAATATCCTTGGTGAAAAACAAATATAAGATAGCATTTTTAAAAAATGTCTAGTAAAGCAAAGATTTCGTTGAAATCTATTCAATGCTAGGAAATTGTTAATGATTTTCAATGGTTAAACTGATATAATTTAGCTTTGTTATATATAAAATATGAAATTAGAAAAAATTATAATATTTCTGCTGGCCTGTACTGCCTTTCAACAATGCAGTTACTCCCAACAAAAAACGCCCAAAACTGTAATAAAAGATACTATGGACGATAATAAAACAAACAACCCCGTTTACTCCAACACCGATACCAGCAGTGTAAAGTTGAGTGAGGAAGAATGGAAAAAAATTCTGCCCGCTAACGTTTACCAAATTGCCCGTGAAAAAGGTACCGAAAGGCCATGGACCAGCCCGTTGGAAACACTTACCGACAAAGGCACTTACTACTGCGCCGTTTGCGGCAACGCTTTATTTTTAAGCGATACCAAGTTTGAAAGCGGTTGCGGATGGCCAAGTTTTTACCAACCCGTTAGTAAAACCAGCATTATTTACACGCCAGACAATACCCATGGCATGAAACGTATTGAAGTGCAATGCGGCCGTTGCGAATCGCATTTGGGTCACGTTTTTGAAGACGGCCCGCCGCCAACTGGTTTGCGTTATTGTATAAATGGTGTGGTGCTCGATTTTAAAAAGGCAAAAGAAATAGAGAAAAACTTTAAAAAAGATCAACCCAAAGACAAAGAGCAATAATATATTGTAACGTTTTTTTTGGTTACCGGCAGCATATCCCTGATTGATCGTCCCTTGCGACGCTCCGTTCAACTGCAGTAATTCTGTTGAGCATTTTAGCAAAACTCAGGTAAGTGTGTAAATTTTTCCTAAACACAGTGTCTTAATCATTGGCAAATTATCAAATTAACTAATTGTCAAATTGTTTTCATCAAACACTAAACAATATATTTGCCCCTTAAACAAATGACATGAAGCTTAAACATGCCGTTTTTATTATTGCAGCTATTATTATTGCAGATCAGGCGTTGAAGATTTTTATTAAAACCACTTACCCAACCGGCGAAATTGTGCATGTATTTGGTATGGATTGGTTCAGGTTACATTTTATTGAAAATCCCGGCATGGCATGGGGTTGGAAATTTGGTAACGAAACGGGTAAAGTAATTCTTACTTTATTCAGACTGGTTGCTGTAATATTTGGTTCCTGGTTATTGGTAAAATTTATTCGTGAAAAATATACCAAAGGGTTTATTATATGTGCAGCATTAATTTATGCCGGTGCATTGGGCAACCTTATTGATAGTATGTTTTACGGGATGATTTTTGACAAAGGCTTACACTTTGATCCGGTAACCGGCGATTATCTGTCTTATGCAGGCACGGCATCATTATCCACCAATGGTTACTCCTCTTTTTTACATGGTAGTGTGGTAGATATGTTATACTTCCCCATGATACAATCTAAGTTTCCATCATGGTTTCCGTTTGTAGGCGGTGATGAGTTTGAGTTTTTTAGCCCCATTTTTAATATTGCCGATATGGCCATATCTACCGGCATTCTTACGTTACTGGTTTTTCAAAAAAAGTTTATACAAAAACAAACACCGGATAACAAACAATCTATTGAAACTACCACTACCGTTAACGACGATGTGCAAGTGTCGTAAATTAGTTTAGTTAGTAAAATATTGAAATAAAAAAGGTCCGATTGGTTTTTCCAATCGGACCTTTTTTATTTTACACAAGAACGGGTTTATTATTTATCTTTTTGCGCTTTTAACTAGTTTGTGGGTGGTTGTTTTGCCCGATTTACCGGTAATACGAATAATGTACATACCGTAAGGCAGGTCATTCATTCCTTCCCATCTTAAAATGTTAACCCCTACTTTAATATCAAAATTATTTTGTTTCAACTTTTTGCCCGAGTAATCATTTAGCTCAACCGTTACCACATCTTTTTGGGTAGCAGTAATATCCAGTTTTATTTCCTGGTTAAAAGGATTAATTACATTGTTAACCGTAAAATTGGCTTCGGTTTGGCCTAATGATATAATTTTAGAATAGCTTGTTTTACCTTCTTTATTATACATTCTAATACGGTAAAACAGTTTGGAATGGTTGGCCTCTTTGTCCGTAAAACTGTAATTGTTTTGAGGCTGTGCATACCTGGCCAAACTATTAATACTACTTATTTTTTCAAAATTAATACCGTTGGTACTGCGTTCTACGTCAAAATACAACAGCTCGTTTTCTTTAGAGGTTGACCATGTAAGTTGTGCTTGGTTACTTTGTTGTACAGCATTAAACGATAATAAATTGGTGCTAAGAATAGGCGTGCAAGTAATAACATTTAAGGTAATGGCATTTATATCATCGGTAGAACGGCAGGTTTCATTTAATAAATTGGTACTGGAAGTGGCTACTACTAAACGGTATCTATCACCCGTATTATCAGTTGTAGTATGGCTTGGCGGAATGGTATGCTCGGCTACATATTCCCAGTTACCACCAGTGTTTACCGGGGTTACAGGGCCAACCGGCCCACCAATATTTGACCAAGTGCTTGCCCCATCCTCTAAATATTGCCATTGAAAATAGCGGTAATTATCAAAGTATGAACGTACAGTATCATATATTGTAATAGGGTTTCCTATGCAAATATTGGGTGTAAGGGAAGGAGAATAACTCATATTGGGTAAACAGGTAGCAACGGCAATATCGTCAATAGCCCAGTCGTTACCGCCACCACCGGGTGCATTATTACGAATGGTTACAGTAAAAGAAGTTTGACCGGGTTTGGTTTTAAATACAAAGCCTTTTTTTACCCACTGGCCTGTATAAGCAATATTTCCACTGGTATAATATTCTTCTCCGTCTATTTGGAAACTTAGGTTTGGTTTAACGCCGGAAAAATCACCGGGTGTAGTTTGTATATAGTTGGGGTCACTTGCTCCTCTACCTTCAACATCACAACCACAACGACTACAGATATTTCTGAACCATGCCGAAAATTCATAAAAAGTTTCTTCGCATAGGTTGGAGATAGTTTGTCTGAACGCCAAGTTAGTTTGGTAGCTGGCATTAATAACCAATGCATAACCACCGGTTAAGCTGGGTGGATTACCAACCAAAGGATCGGCTGCTCCGGTATGGTCACCAATAATATCCCAAACAGTAAAAACTCTCGCTGCGTTTCCCATAGCAACGCTGTTGTTTACCGAGCCATTGGCGCTGGTAGTGTTTGCAACACCAAAATAGTTATCCTGTGGAGCATTGTTACCAAAGTTAATTCTAGTATATGGTGCAGGGACAAAGGCGGTTCCCCCTGGCTTATTTTGCGTAGTACCAGAACCGAAAGTACCCCCTTCTTCTCCTAAAATGGCATTAGAGCCGATTGCATTAGAACAAAGACCATAATCGGGGGCAATTCTTATTTTATAAGGCCTGAAGTTGGAAATCTGATCTGTATTGCTGTTACCAATTCTATACCTGAAGTTTCCAGCATTTAAAGTAATTAGACTGTCTAATGCAACAATACTAGGGGTGTTTAATATTCTAACTTGAAATACATACATGCGAATACAGGTACCACCATAAAAACTTGGACGGTCGGTTCTTCGCAATTGGCCCCCTCCAGTAGCACTATTGGTTTGTGAAGCCACATTTGCGTGAGCGTAATCACTACCAGTTCCAATATTAAACCTAATAAAGTTGCCAGAAATATTTGCTGCGTCATTACTTGCTGCATCGGTAAACGCTGCCCCTTGTTGAATACCTTCATTTGATAGCATTCTCATAGAGCCTGGTATATATTCAAACTTACTAGAGTTAATGGTATCGTTATATCTAATTCTGTTAATATAAGTATTGTCATTACTTGTACCTCCATTAATAGCAATGGTGGCTCTTACTTCAATAACATCTCCAGGTAAAAATGTACCACCATTTGGTCTGGTGATATTTACAAAACTTTTTCCTGTTGTAACGTTTACTTGTGCATTGATGGATAGACTACAGCCTAGCACAAGTAATAAAAAAAGTTTAGGCATTGACAAAATTTTTAAAAAAAAATTATGTCGATGATTAAAAGGGTTTAAGGGCAAAAAGTAACTCATATATTGGATTTCTGTAAAGCCAAAAGTAAACAGATAGTTTGGCCCTTGCAATCGTAAAAACCTTCGTAATATTACCCATGTTTAAAAAAATACATATGTAAAACCTTCGATAAAGCTTGCATATTTTATACTTATTAATTATATGGAGTTTACGTAAACAAACGGTTTACAATTGCTGCAACTTCTTTTTAATAAGAATTTTCACTTAGCACCAGTAATTAACAATACTCAGTTCATTTGTAGTAGTAAAAGCGTTAAAAACACCTTCAACAGTATTTTTACTAATAAGTATGGAAGTTTTTCGGTTGTATTAAAATAAAATGATTTATATCATTGTGTATAAATCCAATAAATGAAACGCTTATTTTTCACTGGGCTTTTACTGCCCATTACACTATTTAGTTTTGCACAAGTAACAGTTCCTATTAATAGAAATGAACCATTTTCCAAACGTCAGGTTGGAAATAATTATAATAACGCCTGGGAGGTTTTATACGGCCCTAACGATTCTTTATGGATTACCGAAAACCGTAGTTATCGTATTCGTAGAATAAATGTAAAAGATGACGGAATAAGTACATTTGGAGGCTCCACCAACTTAATAAGTTTGTTTGATAATCCAGCAAGAACCAGTCTCGGTATTACTATAACGCAAACTACTAATAGTTTTCCGCAAGGCGGTTTAATGGGCATGGCACTACATCCGAATTTATATTCTACAGACCCTGCTGTAAGAAATGCAAAACCGTGGGTATACGTGGCTTTTGTATATACTAAAGCTACTCCTAATGCCACCACCTGTCCTAATGGCGGGTCGGGCTGTTTTTATACAACCAAAATTGTACGGTTTACCTATAGTGGGAATACGCTAATTAATCCTGAGACTGTTTTAGATAATATTCCTGGAAGTAGTGATCATAACTCAGGCCGTTTAGTAATAAGTCCTGAAATTGAAACACTGCCTGCAGGAGGATTACATAACCAGTATAGATTATATTATACGGTGGGTGATATGGGTGCAGGACAATTTGCCAATACAACCAGAGCTCAGAATTCGTTGGTGCAAAATTCTTTTGAAGGTAAAGTGTTACGCATTAATACCGAAATAGATGGTGATGCAAACCAAAACGCATGGGTACCAAATGACAACCCTTTTTTTAACGCAGGAAATGGTATATCAGCCGAAGATTATGTTTTTAGCTTAGGACACAGAAATGCACAAGGCCTAGTATGGGGCAAGGTAAACGGTGTAAACCGACTATATAGTTCTGAGCAAATGGACAAAACCGATGATGAGATTAATATTATTGCAAAGGGAAGAAACTATGGTTGGGACAGGGTTTCAGGGTATTGCGACGGTAATGTAAATGGCTATACTATTGGAAGAACAGCAATTGGAAATCAGTCACACAATAACGAACAGGCTAATTGTAATAGCATAACTTATAATACGCCACCTATTTATACCATGTTTACCGGCCAAATGTCATCCATGCCTAGTGATAATGCTTTATGGCCTACCATTGCCTGTTCCAGCATTGACTTTTTGGGTAAAAGTAAAATAGCAGAATGGAGTAATTCCTTATTTGTTACACCATTAAAGAAAGACTTTGTTTACCGCCTTAAATTAAATGAAACAGGCGATGGCGTGCAACCGGTTATATATGAACTATTTAGAGGAGAGGGCGGCCGTATAAGAGATATTGCTATTTCTCCTAACGGACGGAGGTTTTTTGTGGCAAGAGATGGCGGAACCAATACCAGTAACGGAACCATATGGGCATATAATTACACCGGCGAACTGCTTGCATTAAATGACAAACCAACCGACGGTATATTAGCGCAAGATAATATTGATATTTTTCCTAATCCTGCTACCAATATAATTACAGTGAAAGGCAAAAAGGAATTTCAAAAACCGTTATTGGCACAGTTGTATGATGTAACCGGTAGCGTAGTGGAAACGAAATCAAGTTTTCAAAACACATTTACATTGGACATTAGCAAACAAAAAAGTGGTATTTATTTTTTAAAATTATACAATGGCAATGGCCAATTAGTAGAGAGTACAAAAGTGGTGAAACAATAATAAACTATACTTAGATAAAATAAAATGGCGTGTTATTAATAACACGCCATTTTATTTTTAATCACTATTAATGTACCGGGTCATGAATTTTGCCGGCTTTTAAAAAGACGTTCCAACGCATGAGCATTGGTGTTTTCTTGAGCGGCAGTTTTGTGTCCCGTTTTTGCAGTTAATACTGCTTGTAAATAAGGCGATAATGTGTTTGCCACAGGCAACACGGTAGCGGCCAACATAACAGTTGGCGAGCTACCAATTTTTTCATTGGCTTTCATAGAATTGAATTTGATATTAAGTTACGCCAAGTAAAAGTTACCTGCAAGTTTTTACATTAAAAAAGCGGATACCGAAGTAGTATCCGCTTTGTAATATTAGTAAACCTACGTTGCTCCTAAGTTTTGTTAAGCAAAAACGCTTACGCCATCAACACGATGTTGATTAGCGATATGCTGTACAAGTGTGCGACGCAAGGAACGATCACCGGTGTTACTGCTGTTGATAACAACATAAAAAACTAAGCACTTTTACAGCTTGCCCACCATGTTGGCTGGTATTACCCACTCGTCAAATTGTGCAGGTGTAACATAGCCCAACTTCACGGCCATTTCTTTTAAAGTGGTTCCTTCTTTATGCGCTTTCTGTGCAATTTCGGCAGCTTTGTAATAACCAATTTTTGTGTTTAACGCTGTTACCAGCATTAATGAATTGTCAACGTGTTTTTTAATATTGGCTTCAATAGGCTCAATACCTACAGCACATTTATCGTTAAACGAAACACAACCATCGCCAATTAAACGAGCACTGTGTAAAAAATTATAAATCATTACCGGCTTAAATACATTCAATTCAAAATGCCCGTTAGCACCACCTACACTTATGGCCACATCGTTACCCATTACCTGTGCGGCAATCATGGTTAAGGCTTCGCATTGGGTTGGGTTTACTTTACCCGGCATAATAGATGAGCCTGGCTCGTTATCCGGAATAAACAGTTCGCCAATACCACTACGTGGGCCACTGCTTAACATACGAATGTCATTGGCAATTTTCATTAAGCTAACGGCAACTGTTTTTAAAGCGCCATGCGCTTCTACAATAGCATCGTGTGCAGCTAAGGATTCAAATTTATTCTCAGCAGTTACAAAAGGCAACTTGGTAAGTTTAGCAATATGTTTGGCAACATTTTCGGCATAGTTTGGCGGCGTGTTAATGCCGGTACCAACGGCAGTGCCGCCTAATGCTAACTCGCTTAAATGTGCTAATGTATTATTAATAGCTTTTAATCCATGGTCTAACTGCGATACATAACCACTAAACTCCTGACCAACGGTTAAAGGTGTTGCATCCATAAAATGGGTACGACCAATTTTAACCACCTTCATGTACTTCTTGCTTTTTTTAGCAAGTGTATCACGTAGTTTTTTAATGCCCGGTATGGTTACTTCTACTAAAATTTTATAAGCAGCAATATGCATTGCTGTTGGGAAAGTATCGTTTGATGATTGTGATTTATTTACATCATCATTAGGGTGTAAAAACTTTTCTTTATCGCTTAGTTTACCGCCGTTTAAAACATGACCACGGTAAGCAACCACTTCATTCACGTTCATGTTGCTTTGCGTGCCACTACCGGTTTGCCATACTACTAACGGAAAATAATCATCCAACTGACCTTCTAAAATTTCATCACACACTTTACCAATTAACACCGATTTGTTTTTGGCCAATACACCCGCTTGCTGATTAGTAATAGCAGCGGCTTTTTTTAAGTAAGCAAATGCCTTAATAATTTCTTTCGGCATTTTGTTAATGTCTTCAGCAATTCTAAAATTATCAATGCTACGTTGTGTTTGTGCGCCATAATATGCTTTGGCAGGCACTTTCACTTCACCCATGGTATCCTTTTCAATTCTATACTGCATGTTGTAAACGTTAAGTTGGTAAAAATTGTTTTTTTGCGGGGCAAAGTTATGTGAATACAACCGTAAATAGGCATTGTGCCCGCTTTTCAATCGTTTGTCCGTTATTTTTTACATGAACATGCCCGTAAACAAAAGCAACTTAGCTTTACCTTATTAACAGGGTTTTATTTTTTGTTACCGGCTGCAGTAACATTGTGCATCGTCCCTTGCGTCGCACTCTTGTACAGCAGTAACGCAAAGCATCAATGAGGCTAATCCAATAACTAATATCGAATTAATTCTATTCAGCAATGTGCCATACTCCAACAGTGGCAAGTAGTATGTTATAGTTAGTTAAGTAAATAGCCGGAAACAATTTGTTAATATGCATACACGCTAATGTTGTGGAACTTTGCATAGCAAAAAATAAAGAACAAATAAAGGCTTTTGCAAATTGTTGAGTAGCGGACAGAAAGATGAAGAGTGAGTCTTTAATTCATTTCTACTGGAAATAAATTAAATCCCGATTCTATCGAATCGCAATGAAAGTTCAATAGAGAGATGGATGATGATAACAAAATTTGCTTTACTATTTAACAGCCTTTAAAATACCTTTAAGGGTTAAGTTTGTTTGAATTTATAAGATGTAAACATAATTGATATTCTATTTTACAAAGCCTATTTAAGCCCCCTCCGTTGGATGGGTTTGGGAGGCCTAATAACCGATTTATGAAACCAATACTATTACTGGCATTACTTGTGTGTACCCGTTTTGCATTTGCGCAAACACCATCTGAAAACATTATTATTATTACTACCGATGGTTTACGTTGGCAGGAATTATTTAAAGGTATGGACAGCGCCATTGCCAACAACAGCCGCTACAACGAAGGCGATAGCAGTTATATTTTTCACAACTATTGGGCCGCAACCGAGGAAGAAAGACGTAAAAAATTAATGCCTTTTTTCTGGAACAATATTGGCAAAATGGGTCAGGCATTTGGCAATCGTGTGTATAAAAACGAGGTAGATGTTTCCAATCCACATTCGTTTTCATACCCGGGCTACAGCGAAATTTTTACAGGCTTTGGCGATCCTGATATTAACAGCAATAGCTATCCTGCTAATCCGCATACAACGGTATTAGAGTACTTACACCAGCAACCACGTTATAGAAACAAAGTGGCAGCATTTGGTGCCTGGTTTGCCTTTGACCGTATACTAAATGAAAAACGAAGCGGCTTTCCGGTTATAAATGCTTTTGATACAGTGGCGGGCAGCAACCTTACACAACGCCAGCAGTTGGTTAACAGCATGCTGAAAGATTCTTACAAACCATGGGGAACCGATGAATGCCTGGATGTGTTTACGCATTACGCGGCCATGGAATATTTAAAAATAAACAAACCCCGTGTACTGTTTATTGGTTACGGCGAAACCGATGAATGGGCGCATGCAGGAAAATACCGTTCGTATTTAGATGCTGCCTGGCAGGTAGATGCTTGGTTAAAAGAACTGTGGGATTATTTACAAAGCGATGCCCAGTATAAAAATAAAACCACCATATTTTTTACCACCGATCATGGCCGCGGCGATGTTAAAAAAACACAATGGACAAGCCATGGCAGCAGTATTGTAGGTGCTAATGAAATTTGGTTTGCTGCCTGGGGTAATGGTGTGCAGCCAAAAGGTGAAATAAAAACGCAGGGACATTTATTTCAGCAAAGGTTTGCGCAAACATTTGCTGCATCATTGGGCTTACAGTATAAAGCTAAACATCCTATTGCCGATTCGTTTTGGCAAATGCTTTCAAAATAATTTAATAATAATGTAAGCTGCATATTGTAAGGTATGCAGCTTACATTGTATAATTTATTTACGTGTTGCTTTTATTACGTTTGAAAAAGTGGTGGTTTCGTCAATATCAACTTGTGCTACCCTTACAAAAATATTTTCCGATTTATTTATAGATAAAGTATCATCGTTGTTTTTAGAGCAAGCTACTGCTGTTATTAAAATAGTAGTAAACAAGGTAAAGCGCACTAACCTGTTTTTAAAAGATGGTAATAATAATAATAAAGCAGCAAAACCAAAACCAGCCAAAAATATAGTGCTAAGGCTTTTACTAAATGTGTAGTTAATTACCGCATTTGAATTACCGTTTGTAGCTTTTGAAAGTAGTTCACCTGCGTCTGACCAATTTTTACCATCTTTAGAAACTTGCACAACAAATTTTTTATTATTGTTTTCGGTAAGGGTTTGCCAATCTACCTGTAAAACACCATTGTTTATATTAGCTCCAATACTACCAAAAGCAACCGGAAGTGGTATTTCGTCAGGAGAGCAAGCGGCATCGTATTCATCGCCGGTAATTGTCCATCCTTTTGTGGTGGTAAGGTTTGCCCTTGCAGCCACAGCCGCAGTGCCCCCATACTTACGTGTTATGCCGCCACTAAAACTTACTGAAGCCAAATTTATATTATTGGGTGTAGTACCCGCAACAGCCCATCCAGTTATTGTTCTGCTGTAATTATTACAATGCAATGCGCTTGCGGCCAGCATATTGTCGGCAACGGTTAATGCGCTTAAATTCCATGCTCCCAGGTTTTGATTAAATGCAAGAGCATTGGCAAACATATTTCTCATGGTGGTTACTTTGGAAGTATTCCAGTTATTTAGCGGTTGATTAAAGGAATTTGCTAACCAGAAAGTGTTCCACATCGTTTTTACATTGGCGGTGTTCCAATTGTTTAGCGGCTGATTAAATGCCCGTGCACCTAAAAACGTAGATTGAAGCGAGGTTACAGAACTTATGTCCCAATTACCAATGGGCTGATTAAAAGCTACAGCGTTTTGAAACATGCTGGACATATTAGTAACTTTAGCGGTGTTCCAATTGCCAATCGATTGATTAAAAATGGTTGCTCCGCTAAACATTGTAGTCATATCAATTACATTTCCAGTATTCCAGTTACTTAGCGGCTGGTTAAACTTTTCGGCAAACTGAAACATACCCACCATTGATACAATATTGCCAGTTTCCCAAGTATTAAAAGAACTGTTGCCTACTAAATTTTTACACTCACTAAATGTACCCGACATATAAAGTGCCTGACTTAAATCAGGCGTATCAGTAGCCGTAACATCCATATTAAGACAGCCTTCAAAGCTAAAAGCACTTGCTCCCCATACAATATCACCCCATTGCTCAACAGCCAATAGTTTTACATTGTCTACTGAAGATAAGCTAAAAGCAACTCTGTTAAAATTACCCGGAGCAACTGTTAAGCGGTACGTACCAGCTACGGGAACATTAAAAGTAAAGGATGTATTACCTGGGGCTGTAATTGTAGTGGTATATGCGGGTGTAGGCGCAACACTTTCTACTAAAACACTAAAAGGCCCGCTACCCAAAAAAGGAACACGAAGTGTTCTGGTTCCTGATGCTGGATATTTTGATGTACCGGCATTGTCCGTTTTCCAAGTGGTAACAAAATTAGTTTGTGCGTTGGCATTGTTTAAAAAGAACGCTAGAATGGCAAAGAATAAAAACCTTAGAATGAATGGTGCTGTTTTCATAAAAACTTTTTAGGGTTATGGTTTACGAAAGTAACAAGCGTATGAATGCCGTATGTCTAATTTCTGTGAACATGCCAATTGTATCGTTAGAAGCTTATAATATTTCGATGTGCATATATGAATAAAATTTAATACAACGTATTGCCACTACAAATTTTATAACTTAAACTTTTGGTAGCATTAGTTCGCTGGAGTGTTGTTTTGTGATGGCCCAGTTAAAAAGAATAACAATGTAATTATAACAACGAGAGGCCTTAAAAGCATGATACTTTTAAAACCAATCTCGTTAATGGACGGTGCCTTAATGGTGTTTAATGGTACTAGGTGGAATAAATTAGGTTAGCATTTCCTTGGACGGAAAATAGTTTAATCAAAAGGTGCGGATTACTTTATTGTAACATTGGGTAAAGTGTTAATGATAGGTTGCGAATATGACGGTAACGGATAATTTTTTTGGTTTCTCTTAAGATGATATTTTAAAAATCGACTATTACAATTACGACAAATGTTCTGTGTTCTTATTCGTTTTCATCTATCAGATTGACAACACAAACCTACATTACAAAAACACATTATAAAAAAATACTCTGTGAGTGGGCTTATAAATTCGCCAAATGGGCTAAAAAAAACTTTAAGCCCAAATGCTTTACAATACTGCGTTTTACGCAAATGTTTGCTATAAAATAAGTGAATTTACTTAGTGTAAACGGGGGTTGTAATTTTGTGGTAATAAGTAGCGGCTATTGCCGTATGTTTTTAAAATCCCAGGCGGCCGGGCATATGAAACTCAAGCACCTGAATGCGATATTTTTTACCCATTTTAAATTCTTTTTTTCTCACCCAATGCACAACAGTCTGTACACCGTAACGAACTATTATTGATCCAAAGCCCATGGCAAGGCCGGTCATTATCGCATTTTTAGGTGTTTCCATATTATTAAGCATCAAGCCGCCCGATACCATTGCCGATCCGGCAGTAATTAACAGCAGGGTTTTGCCATCAACAGGAAATTTATTAGTACGAACAGGCAATACAACGGCTTTAACATCTTTAGCCGGTATCACTTTTCCGTTTAAATAAATGGTATCTCTATACAGTAGCGTAATCAAACCATGATAAACAGTATCGTTAGCCAAGCGTAATGCAATACGATCGCCTTCTTCGTAGGTCCTTTTTTTCTTAGCTCCTTTTTTTATAAATAAGTAGCCGGGCTGTGCGTATGCCAATGCAGGTAAAAGACAAATAGTAAGTAATAGCAGCAGGCGGTTCATGCTTCAAACTTACAACGGTTTGATGGAAGCAATTGTTAAAAAAAACTTACAACGGTTTAATTATGTCAATGATTATTTGGGGCTATCAGCAGCATATCGCTAATCAGCAACAGTCCCCGCCTTCTGTAGTAGTGCAATGCCTGGCTACACTACCCACACACCATTGCAGCTACTATTTTTTAACCCCGCCCTTGCAAAACAAGGCGAGAAAACGAGCCGTAGTTTTGCAGGGACGGGGCGGCCAGCCGGGCAGCCCTTCAACAATATATCCTTGTTTGCGTAAAATACCGCCTGCTTTTATCATTCCTCCCTTTTTCTGTCGATATTTACACTATGTGCGGCATTGCCGGAATTATACAAAAGGGAAAGGGGTCATATAGTATTGCACAACTGCAACAAATGACTGCTACATTGGCCCATCGTGGGCCCGATGGTGAAGGCTTTTGGCAATCGGCAAATGAACAAGTTTTACTAGGCCACCGTCGTTTATCCATTATTGATTTAAGCAACGCAGCCGCACAACCCATGGTACGTAATTATAGGCAAAACCTTACCATTACCTATAATGGCGAAATTTATAATTACCTGGAGCTACGTACCACCTTACAAAAAGAAGGCTACAGTTTTACCACACAATCGGATACGGAAGTTATTTTAGCCGCTTACGATTTTTATGGCGAAGACTGTGTATTACATTTCGATGGTATGTTTGCTTTTGCAATTTGGAACGAAGCCGAGCAAGAACTTTTTGCAGCACGTGACCGTTTTGGCGAAAAGCCATTTTTTTATACAACGGATAATAAAGGCTTTCTATTCGCATCGGAAATGAAAGCCTTGTGGGCAACAGGCTTAACAAAACAGCCAAACCTGCAATTAATGTTTAATTACATTACTATAGGTTATGTTGATAATCCTGAACGGCCTGAAGAAACATTTTACACCAATATTTTTAAATTGCCTGCTGCTTGCAGGTTGTATTATACACCGGATGATGGTGAACTCTTTATAGAAAAATACTGGGATATTGACCCGCAAGCGCAGCAAAGAAAAATAAATGAAAATGATGCGCTGGACGAGTTTGAATATTTGTTTGAACAATCCGTACAAAAAAGATTACGCAGCGATGTGGCTGTAGGCACATCATTAAGTGGTGGCCTAGATAGTTCCTCTGTATTAAGTACTATTTTACAAGGCGGTAATACTAAACCACAAACCTTCTCAGCCATATTTCCCGGGTTTGAAAAAGATGAGGCCGGTTATATTAACCAACTGGCAAAAGAGTGGGAAATAAAAAGTCATACCGTAGCGCCTACCGCCTATGATATGATTAATAACTGGCAAAAGATTGTTTACCATCAGGAAGAACCTTTTGGCTCATCGGGCATTGTTGCGCAGTATAAAGTGTTTGAGTTAGCGGCCACACAACAAATAAAAGTATTGCTTGACGGACAAGGGGCCGATGAAACATTAGCCGGTTACCAGCACCACTACAAATGGTTTTGGCAGGAGCTTTTTGTTAAACGCAGATTATTACTTAGCGGAGAATTAAAAGCTGCTCGCAAGTTAGGGGTTAAGGAGTCTTTTGGTTTTAGAAATGTTATAGCCGCACTTTTTCCCGAAATAGCTTCTACTATTGTAGAAAAGCGCTACCTGTTCTCTGCCTTGCAGCAAAAAGATTTAACTCCCGATTTTGTACACCTGCAAAGCCGCGAAGCTTATTACAGCACGCCGCCTTTTTTTAACCTGAACGGTGCTTTATATTTTAATACTTGTTTGCATGGGTTGGAAGAGCTTTTACGTTATGCAGATAGAAACAGCATGGCACATGGCCGGGAAGTACGGTTGCCGTTTTTAAATCACGAATTGGTGAGTTTTGTTTTTTCGTTACCATCATCGTTTAAAATTAAAAAGGGTTATACAAAATGGTTGTTACGCAAAACCATGGAAACCCGTTTGCCCGAAAACATTTGCTGGCGTAAAGACAAAGTTGGTTTTGAACCACCGCAAAAAAACTGGATGCAACACGCAACAGTAAAAGACATGATACACGAAGCCAAGAAAAAACTGGTGGCCGAAAAAGTTTTGCATGCCAATGTACTGCAACAAAACCCCGAAGCGCAAAGTGCCTACGATGCTAATAATTTTAACTGGCGCTACCTTACAGCAGCACCGTTTATTTAATTTCTACAGTAGTTTTTTGGAGGCTTTCGGCAACATATCGCTCTTCATCAACAGTTCGCTGCCCGCCCCGTGTTAGAAAACAAGCTGAGGAACGAAGCGTAGTTTTCGTTATTCGGGACTAAGCAGCGCAGCCCATCATCTTTAGTAATACTAATCAGCATCGTGTTATGCAAGGGCCGCTTTTTTGGTGTTCAAAGTGGTTGGGTTATTGTAAATTTGCGGCATGAGTAACTACAGACAGGTAAGGCCGGATAGCTTTCCGCCGGTTGTAAAAAACTTAATTATTTTAAACGTTTTGGTATGGGTAGCGCAACTGGTGTTTGCAAAACAGTTTCATCTTACCGAGCGTATTGCATTGTGGCCAATAGATACTCCTTTTTTTGAGCCCTATCAGATTTTTACACATATGTTTGCCCACTCTCCATACGGCTTGTTACACATATTGTTTAATATGTTTATGTTATGGATGTTTGGGCGTATACTTGAAAACGTATGGGGTGCTAAAAGGTTTCTTGCATTTTATTTATTGTGTGGCATTGGTGCCGCAGCAGCGCATTTAGCTATTCAGCATTTTACCGGTGGTTATTCCAACGTGGTAGGTGCTTCGGGAGCCATATTTGGTGTTTTTGCTGCTTTTGCTATGCTTTTCCCAAATACCGAGATGTATATTATGTTTATTCCGGTACCTATAAAAGCTAAATGGGTGGCTATTGGTTACATGGCTTTAGACCTGTTTGGAGGTATATCTAATGCTCCCGGCGATAATATTGCCCACTTTGCTCACCTTGGCGGCGCATTAACAGGTGTAATAATTGTATTAATCTGGAACAAAACCAATAAAAAAACGTTGTACTAGTATAACGACACAGATAGCGCTAAAAAACCTGTTTTGCTTGAAGTAATTTTGAGTTGCAATGAAATCATCTTACGAATCTTCTTATTATAAACGATTGTCGTTAAACGACCGCAGCGGAACGCTGATTTTGCTCATTGCTATAAGCGCCATCATTTTTGTAGTGCTGGGCTTTTTTCAGGCAGTATCTCATTTAAATTACTATCAGGATAAACCAATGGCGTTAAAAAACTTTAACGACACAGTATTGGTTTGGTTTGCTATGCCTTCACATGCAAATGGTTTACTTTCTAAACCCTGGACTTTTTTAACCCAGGCATTTACACATACCGAGTTTTGGTTGTTACTGGCCAACATGCTTTGGTTATGGACATTTGGTTACATTTTGCAAAACCTAACTGGCAATCGTAAAATTGTACCCTTGTATTTGTACGGTTCATTAATTGCAGCTACAGTGTATTTATTACTGGTTAACCTGGTGCCTGCTTTTTGGCAAAACAATGCCGATCAGCTTTATTACGGTGCTTCGGCGGGTGTTTTGGCAATTGCCACCGCAGCAACTACTATTGCACCACAATATCGCTTATTGCCTATGTTAAACGGTGGCATACCATTGTGGATATTAACTGCCATTTACCTGGTTATTGATTTTGCTACTATACCGGTAAGCGGTGCCGGTTTAGGGCATATTGTTCACGTTGCTGCAGCATTAACAGGGTTTTTATTTATTATATTATTGCGCAAAGGGTTTGATGGTAGCGAGTGGATGAATAAACTATACGACTGGTTTATTAACTTGCTAAATCCCGAAAAACCTAAAAAAGGCGAAAGCATAAAAGAAACCTTGTTTTACAAAACTACCAAACAGCCTTTTACTAAAACGCCTAACCTTACCCAACAGCGTATTGATGGTATTTTAGATAAAATTAATCAGGAAGGTTATAGTGCTTTAACCCAAGAAGAAAAAGAATTATTAAACCGTGCCAGTAAGGAAGGGTTGTAAATAATTTTGTCTTAATTTAGGCCCAATGGCCAACAAGTTCCGACTCTTTACTAAACGCTTTTTACTGCTATGCAATATTATTGTTGTAGCCGTATTTTTAGTGGCCTGCGTGGTTCCATACATCGACCCATCGGGTTGGTGGTTTTTATCTATTTTAGGAATTGGTTTCCCGTTTTTATTATTAATTGTAATTGCGTTTTTTGTTTGGTGGTTAATTGCCAAACGTAAATACGCCTTGCTATCGGGCATTGCTTTATTGTTGGGTATAAAAAGCATTAGTGTATTTTTTGCCTTTAATTTTTCGGCTGGCTTTACGGTTGAAAAGAAAGGAGATATAAGAATTGCAACCTGGAATGTGGCACGGTTTATTGAAATGAAAAACAATAACAACAAAGGCAGCCAAACCCGGCTAAAAATGTTTGACTTGTTGAAGGAACAAAATGCCGACATACTTTGCTTGCAGGAGTTTATACATGTTGATGATAATCCGGAGTGGTATGCAAATATTACTGACATACAAAAAAAACTAAACTACCCTTATTATACTTACACGTATTACAACGATGGCAACCCCAACTTTATATTAAAAAATGGCACCATTATTTTTTCTCGTTTTCCCATTGTGGATAGTGGGCAAATAAACTTTCCCCGACCTAGTTTGCGGGAAGGATTTGTTTTTGCAGACATTAGAGTAAAACAACAAACTATTCGGGTTTATAGTACACACTTACAATCGTTTCAACTAAGGCAGGATGATTACAAAAAAATATCGCAGATAAAAGAGGGAGAAGATGGTATAGTAAGCAACTCAAAAAGCATTTTTGCTAAAATGAAAACGGCTATTGTTAACCGCCAAATACAAACAGACCTGGCCCGTAAAATAATGGATGATAGTCCGCACCCGGTTATGTTTTGTGGCGATATGAATGATGTGCCCAACTCCTACACCTACTTTACACTACGTGGAAATATGCAAGACGCATTTTTAGAAAAAGGTAAGGGTATAGGCCGCACTTTTTCATCCTTATCGCCAACCTTGCGTATTGATTATATTTTAGCCGACAAATCGTTTAAAGTAAAACAGTTTAAACGGGTGGTAAAAAACTACTCCGATCATTATTTGTTGGTGGCCGATTTGCAATTGTTGAGTAAAAAGTAAATTGCCGTTTTATAGGATGTTAAATAATTTTAAAGCGATAAAAATGAAAAGACTATTAATATTTACTCTTTTTTATTTTATATGTAATGTTACTTTTGGACAAGCTTGCGGAATTTATAGGATTGAGTACGTTGGAACTGTTTTTTCAAACAGTAATGAAGTTGTAAGAATTTACTTGCCCACAACAGTTTTATTACAGGGGTTGGAAAACGAAAGAGTTGAAAGATCGTTTATTGATACAACCCTGACCAACGGGGATTTTAGCGTGAAAACAAGATCACACTTAACAACCCCCTACAACAACGTTAATCACTTACTTTCAGTTTATAAAACCAAGTTGGACAAGTTTAGAATGAAAGTAAGTTACAAAGAGGATGATTTGATAAAAGAAAAAATGATGGAAATTGACTGGAATAATATTGAGGTCTCAATTATAGATGACGGAGGCTTCGGAACACTTTTCAGATTTAATCTTAAAGAAATACGAATATAACCCGATACGATGCTCAATAGAATTACTACAGTACAAGAGTGCGACGCAACAAAAGTCCCATCAGGGAACTGAAGCCGGTAACATAAAAATTAGTATGCAGTATATAGTATTAAGTATATAGAAAGGAGTCCCGCTTTTTCACGACAACATTGAACTTTGGAACATTGGACTTTTAGTATAGAAAAAACAAAACCCGAACCTAAGTTCGGGTTTTATATATCTGTGTTTCTAGTTGTAATTAGGCTTCGGCGCTGTATTTTTTCGCTTGTTTGGTTCTTTCGTTTTCGTCCAAAATTACCTTACGCATACGAATAAAGTTAGGCGTTACTTCTATACACTCATCGGGCTGAATATACTCCATACATTCCTCTAAAGTCATTAAGGTTTTTGGAGCAATACGGGTAGCATCATCGCTACCACTTGCACGGTGGTTGGTTAATTTTTTACCTTCAGTAGCGTTTACTACTAAGTCGCCTGGTTTAATGTTTTCGGCAATAATCTGACCGATGTAAACATCTTCTCCCGGATCAACAAAGAAAGTACCACGATCCTGTAATTTATCAATAGAGTAACCGGTAGTTTTTTCGGTGTTTTTAGATACTAATACACCATTGTTACGGCCGGGAATATGACCTTTCCAAGGTTTGTATTCGCTAAAGCGGTGCGCCATTACAGCCTCGCCGGTAGTAGCGGTTAACATTTGTGTACGTAAACCAATTAAACCACGAGAAGGAATATCAAACTCTAAGTGCTGCATGGTTCCCTTGGTTTCCATAATCAGCATTTCACCTTTACGGCGGCTTACCAGGTCAATTACTTTACTGGCAAATTCTTCGGGTACGTCAACCACTAATGTTTCATAGGGCTCACTTTTTTTACCGTCAATTTCTTTTACAATTACCTGCGGCTGACCTACAGTTAACTCATATCCTTCACGACGCATGGTTTCAATTAATACACCTAAGTGCAAAATACCACGGCCATAAACCAACATGCTATCACCTTCTTCGCTATCTACCACACGTAAAGCAAGGTTTTTCTCCGTTTCTTTCATTAAACGGTCACGTAAGTGACGGCTGGTAACAAACTTACCATCTTTACCAAAGAAAGGTGAGTTGTTAACCGAGAACAACATGTTCATGGTAGGCTCATCTACACTAATTACCGGTAATGCTTCCGGATTCTCCGCATCAGCAATGGTATCACCAATGTTAAAATCTTCAATACCGACAACGGCACAAAGGTCACCGGCAAAAACTTCAGTCGCTTTCTTTTTGCCCATGCCTTCAAACACGTATAATTCTTTTACACGTTGTTTTTTAATAGTACCATCGGCTTGCATTAACACAATGCCCTGGCCTTCTTTTATACTACCGCGACCAACTTTACCTACGGCAATACGACCAAGGAAAGAAGAATAGTCTAACGAAGTAATTTGCATTTGCAAAGGACCTTCGTTAACTTTTGGTGGTGGAACGTGTTTTAAAATACCGTCTAATAACGGGTTAATATTGTCAATCTGAGTCAACGAATCGTTAAACCAACCATTTTTACCGCTACCGTAGAAGGTAGGGAAATCTAATTGCGCTTCTGTTGCATCCAGGTTAAAGAATAATTCAAAAACTGCATCATGCACTTCATCAGGGCGGCAGTTAGGCTTATCTACCTTGTTAATAATAACAATAGGTTTTAAGTTTAACTGTAATGCTTTTTGTAATACGAAACGAGTTTGAGGCATAGGTCCTTCAAAAGCATCTACTAATAAGCAAACACCGTCGGCCATTTTCAAAACCCTCTCCACTTCACCACCAAAGTCGGCGTGACCCGGAGTATCAATCACATTAATTTTAACTCCGTTGTAAGTAACGGCAGCATTTTTACTAAAAATAGTAATGCCTCGTTCTCTTTCCAGGTCGTTACTATCCATAATTAACTCGCCTGTTTCCTGATTGTCGCGGAAAACCTTTGTGGCATGTAAAATTTTGTCAACAAGGGTAGTTTTACCGTGGTCAACGTGAGCAATAATTGCTATGTTTCTGATTTCCATAATGTCTTTTAATACTTATGTTGTTAAGTTAAATGCGATAACCGCAGCCAGTCAGTACTTTACTCTATTTTCCTCCCCGGTGGTTGTTTGCCACACATCCAAATGGTTAATTTAGAAAAGGTGGAGGATTGAAAGTGGTTGATAATGTGTAAATTATCTCTGCGAACGTAAATAACTGTCAACAATTTTCATTTCAAGGGCGCAAAGGTACGCTATTAAAACGGGGCTAACAAGTGAAAGTATTGTTATCAAAAAGAAAACAACCATTTTAGCTTATACCATGTTGATTAACAGTATAGTTGTGTTACCGGCTGCATAGCCCTGATTGATCGTCCCTTGCGACGCTCCTATGTTTGTATAATAATTGTGTAGGGGGTAAAAAAGTATGCATTTACCAATAGATTTGATTTAAAAGTGAAAAAGTGTGAGAGTCAAAGCGACG
>PJTT01000451.1_pt1 | contig 30413 bp, 31 predicted proteins | sample 1512261 | NCBI WGS metagenome assembly PJTT01 (sample SAMN08177685, study PRJNA422409) | Soil metagenome, whole genome shotgun sequencing project. | isolation source: Soil (2) enriched on wood chips | place: USA: Madison | collected 2015-01-15
CGGGGCCGCTTGGGGCGTCATGGGAAGGGCGGGTTTGCAGGATCGCTCAGAAGGCGTGATTGGGCCGCCAGCCGTTCCGTGACGAGACGAGCGGGTCGACAGGGTCGGGATCGTTTCAAACCGGCCTAACAGGATCAGCCGAGGCCGCCGCCGGATCACCGCGGGGCTATTGGTCCTGCCCGTCCGAGGGACAACCGGGTCCAGGGTTGAAAAAGCACCCGCGCCCCCGGTCCTTCGAGCCTACGGTGCGGCGGAGCGGTCGGACGAAGCCGAAACGCTAAAACACATCACGGTCTCCGGGCTCCGCCCGGCCGCTCCGCGCCTCCCCGACCTAACGCGCCTTCGCGCGGGAGATCGCGAGCCCATCCCCCAAGACCCTCCCCCTGAAGGGGGAGGTGGCCCGGAGGGCCGGAGGGGGAAGTCCCTGCTGACCTCAACACGGCCGCCGATTCCGAAGTCACATCCCCCTCAGTCGCTTCGCGACAGCTCCCCCTTCAGGGGGAGCATCGTCAAAGCGTCTCCAAAAACGCCACCAGCGCGGCCTTCTCCTCGCGCGTCAGGCCGAGCGGCTTCAGCAGCGGGGTGGTGGTCGGGAACAGGCGGTCGCCGATCTGGTCGGGCTTGGGCCGCAGCCGGGCGCCGCCTTCGTTGTAGAAGTTCACCGTTCCCTCCAGCGTCGGGAAGATGCCGTTGTGCATGTAGGGCCCGGTCCGCGAGATCCCGCGCAGCGACGGGGTCAGGAAGGCCCCCACGTCGGCCGGGTCGCCGCTGACCTCGTAGCGGCCCAGGTCCTGCAGCTTTCGGCCATAGAAGCTGAGGCCGATATTGTGGAACTTGCCGTCCGACAGCAGCGGGCCGTTGTGGCAGTTGGCGCAGCCGGCCTTGCCCTGGAACAGCTCCAGCCCCTCCAGTTCCTGGTCGCTCAGCACCCGGCCGCCCAGGCTCAGCACCCGGTCCCACTTGCTGCTGCGCGGCTTGAGCGTGCGCTGGTAGGCGGCCAGGGCCTTGGCGGCGTCCTGGGCGGTGACGCGCTTGCCGCCGAAGACCTGCGTAAAGGCCTTGCGATAGTCGGGATCGGCGTTCAGCCGGCGCTCGACCTCGCGCGGGTCGGCGGCCATCTCCTTGTGGTCGACCAGCGGACCAAGCGCCTGGGTCTCCAGGCTGCCGGCCCGGCCGTCCCAGAACAGCGGCGTGCGCCACGCCACGACGGTCAGGGTCGGGGCGTTGCGGCGGCCGCGCTGGCGGTCGTGGCCGAACGAGGTCTTCACCCCGTCGCCGAAGGCCAGCTCCGGATTGTGGCACGAGGCGCAGGCGATCTGGCCCGAGCCCGACAGCCGCGGATCCTCGAACAGCTTCTGGCCCAGCGCGACCTTTTCCGGGGTCTGCGGATTGTCGGCCGGAACGACCGGAGCGGGCAGGGCGCCGAACGGGGTGAACGAGGCCCCGGGCAGCAGGGTCGGGGCCGGCCAGCTGTCGGGCTTGCCGGAGAAGGCGGCGCGGCGAACCGCGTTCGCGTCGGGAAGCGGCGCCAGCCCGATCAGGGCCGCCGCCGTTCCCAGCAGGAGCAGGAGATTCGCCGCGCGCTTCATGGGTTAGAACTTGTAGCTCATGCCCACCCAGAACGAACGGCCAAGCTTGTAGGGCTGGCTGGTCGTCGAGGCCGTCACCGTCTGAGGCGTCACGTCGAACAGGTTGGTGATCCGCAGGTCGAGGCGGGCCTCGCCGTACGCCGTCTTGGCGATCAGCGCCTGGATGTTGGCGTTGAAGGTCGTCTGGGCCTTGTAGCGGACCACGTCCCACACCGCGTAGCGCACGCTGCTGACGGTCTGGTACGTACCCGTCTCCTCGATCTGGTCGAAGCCCGAGCGCCAGCGGGCGTTCAGGTTGGTGCGGATGCGGCCGCTCCACCAGTCGGCGCTCCAGTCGGCGTTGACCAGGCCCGGGGCGGCGTAGTTGAGGCGCTGGTTCTCGGAGATCACGCCCAGCAGGCTGCGCACCTCGCCCTTGTAGTAGATCAGCTCGTCGGCGTACTCGCTCTCGTCCGACGGATCCTCGTAGTAGTTGTCGCTGAGGTTGTCCTCGGTCTTCGACCACGAGCCGTTCACCGTGACGGTGTGGCGACCGAAGCCCCGGCTCCATTCAGCCGAGATCCCGCGGTACGAGGTCTCTCCCTCGTTGCCCAGGTGCGTGGTGTTGTAGGTGTAGGTCTGGTTGTTGGTCTCGCGGACGTAGCTCTGGACCGTCACCACGCCGGCGGTGAACTGGTCGCGGGCCTCGCGGGCCACGCCCTTGATCCGCGCCACGCCGCCGAACACCGGCTTGGAGAGGGCGAAGGTCAGCTCGTCGGAATAGGGCGTCTTGACGCCGGTGCCAGCCACGCCGGCCGTCACCGAGTGCGAATAGAGATACCAGTCGCCGGCCACCAGCTGGCCGTTCACCGTCGAGGTGGTGCGGCGATAGACCTTGGTGCCCGGATACTGCGACTTGATCGCGTAGCCGAGGAAGTCGCGCGAATAGTAGCGGTTGGCGCCCACCGTGGCGGTGACCTCCCACGGCAGTTCGTAGACCACCGACAGGCGCGGGGCGAAGCTGTGGTTGTCGAGCAGGCTCTCGTGGTCGTAGCGCAGGCCGCCGCGCACGGTCAGCGGGCCGCGGCTGACCTCGTACTCGGCGAAGGCCGAGACCGAGTCGAGGCTCGCCTCGGCGTCATAGGCCGCATAGTAGATGGCGCTGGTCAGGACCACGTCGCCGGTCTTGCAGGCCACGTCGCCGGTGGCGCACGAGACCAGGCTGCTGACCGTGCCCTGGCTGTAGGCGTAGTTGTCCTCGGGCCGGCGCTTGCGGGCCGTGACGTGGCCGTAGTCGGCGCCGACGCGCAGCTCGCCGCCCAGCAGGGGCTGGCTCCAGCGGGCCTGCAGGCCGATGTCTTCCTGCCACTGGTCGAGGTCGCCGAAGCTGCCTTCGGTGCAGTTGGTGTTGGAGCACCAGTCGGCGTAGTTGGAAGCCGAGGGCCAGGAGAAGTTCGGATCGGGCGCCTTGCGGCCGCTCTGGGCCTTGGCGTAGGTCGCCGCCAGCGACCAATTGGCCTCGTCGCGCTTGCCGGCCAGTTCGAGCTTGCCGGTCAGGCCGCCGCCCTTCTGGGTCATGACGGCGTTGCGCGAATTGTTGGCCGAGTTCTCGCTGGTGTAGGGGCTGTAGGCGATCTGGCCGCGCAGCACGAGGTCGGGCGCGAGATCGGCCTCGACCTTGGCCAGCACGTTGTCGCTGCGGCTCTTGAGGCCGAAGGGCGTGCCGCCATAGGCCGCGGCGCGGTAGTAGGTCATCTCGGTTTCCTGCCGGCCGGCGCCGAGCAGGACCCGAACCTTGTCGTTGATCGGCAGGTCGACCGTCGCGTTGACCTTGCACTTCTCGTAGTTCGGGTGCGCCGGCACGCTGGAGCCGAGGGCGTCGCGCGTGGCGTTGGGGATCTTGAACGAGGTCAGGCTGTCGTTGGTGCAGCCGAAGGTGACCGAGCCGCCGAACACGTGGGCCGGCTGGCGCGTCTCGATCTGCACCATGCCGCCGGTGAAACCGCCGTACTGGGCCGAGATGTTGCTGTCGCGGACGGTCAGGCTCTCGATCAGGTTGCTGTCGAGCCAGATCGACTGGGCGCTGCCGCCGGCCGTCTCGTTGTAGTTCTGGGCGTTGCTCGACAGGTCGACCACGTTCAGGCGGCTGTTCACGCCCACGCCGTCGATCGAGAAGTAGTTGTCGTAGTACTGGCCGCCCGAGAGCGAGATGTTGGCCGGCCGCAGGTCCTGGATGCTGTCCTGCGTCGCCAGGCCCTGGTCGGCGTCGAAATTGGCGTAGGGCAGGATCTTCAGGGTCTCGATGACGTCGCCGTTGCCGGGCGTGCGGTCCTCGATGGCGCGGCGGGTGATCTTCGAGGTGCCGGAATCGACCGGGTCGGCGGCCTCGTAGGCCGCGGCCGGCGGCTGGGCGGCGGTCGCCTCGATGCTGACCTTGGGAAGGCGCTCGGCCTGTTCGTCCTGGCTCCAGGCCTGTCCGGCCGCGCCCAACGCAACGGCCATCGCCGCGGTGGCCAACATCGCTTGCTTCATCACTCGCCCCGTACTCAACGCTTGTGCGTATCAATCGCAATAATGGCGCGGGTCATACGGGTGTTGAGATCGACTCGCAACTACGTGCTGGCCGCAATGGCAAAAAATGGGCGCGATCGAGAAGGATTGGGGCGGATGGCGACGCGTCGATCGCCTACCTTTACTTGCGGCGTTCGCGCAGCTCTTCCTGGAAGCGATATTCCAGGGCCTGCTCGAACTCGCTGGCCTCCACGAAGCGCCGCTTCATCGCCAGGGCGGGAAAGCCGCTTTCATCGTGCTCCTGGGGCGGCACGAACTTGATCGGCAGACGCTTGGCGATGGCCTCCGGCTGCGCGGCGGCCGGAAACGCCTCGGCGTCGGCGATCGCCAGGCGTTCGGCGGCCTCGTCCTGGCTGACCACGCCGTCGCCGTCGCGGTCGGCGAGGTTCAGCACCAGCTTTTGCGGGGCCGGGGCGGCGGCCGTAGGCTGGGCCATGGCCGGGGCGGCCAGCAGGAGCGGCAGGGCGAGGGCGGCGAGGCGGATCATGGCGCGTCTCCACAGGACGGCGAAGCGTGACCCAAGTGACGGGCTTTCGCAACCCTGGCGGGAAGCGTCAGTCCTCGTCGTCGAGGTCGAAGGGCAGCTCGTCCTGGTCGTCCCTGGGCGAGCGCGAGGCCTTGGACACCGGCTTGTAGGGACGCTCGGGCGGCTGGTAGGCGGGACCATCGTCGCCGTCGGCGGCCCAGGCCTGGATCGGCGCCTCGGGATCCGACCAGGGCGGATCGGCGGCCTCGGGACCGTCGTCGATCTCCTCGAACAGCGGGGCGGTGGCCACGGCCGCCGTGCTCGCGCCGGCGCCGGTCGCCACGGCCTCGCGCGCCGAACGATAGGGCGCGGGCTTGTCGAAGGCTTCGGCCGGAGCCGCCGGCGTGGGACGGCGGGCGATCTCGGGCTCGGCGGCCTTGGCGGCGGGCGCGGGACCGCGCGGCGCCAGCGGCCGGCGGACGATGGCCTCGGCCCGGGCCAGCCAGCGGTTGGCTTCCTGGATCGCCAGGGCGGGCGAGCGGCTCTGGCGCTGCTGCTGGTCGCCTTCCAGCCAAAGGTCCAGCTCGAAGTCGGGGTGGCGAGGATCGTCGAAGATCATGCGCAGGCAGACCCGACTGGCCTGCTGGACGATCTGGTCGATGGCCCGGCGCTGCTCGCCCCGAAACACGCGGCCGATCACCTGGTTGTCGACCGAAAGCTCGGCCCCCATCAGCTCGTCGATGCGATAGAGCAGGCACCAGGTCCCGTTGTCCCAGGCGATGGCGGCGGTGTTGGTGTCGAACGAGAAGCCCGCGCCCTTGCCGCGGCCGTGAGCGATGATCACGGTCTCGGGTTCGCCCTTCAGCACGTGGCGGAGGGCGCGGCGGATACGCCGCTCTTCGTCCATGAACCAGATGGCCGCGCTGCCCATGAAGGTGACGGCCGAGCCGGCGATGGCCACGAGCACAAGGAGACGCCAGAACTCGCTCATGGTTTCGGAAACTAGCGGCGTTCGCGGATTCGCGACAGGGGCGCCGGCTACCGCCCGCCGCGCGTGGTTCTAGAGGGCCAGCCTGGCCACCACCGGTACGTGGTCCGACGGCTTCTCCTTGTCGCGCTCGTCGCGGTGGATGGTCACGTCTTCAAGGATGTCGGCGGCCTGGGGCGACAGCAGCAGGTGGTCGATGCGGATGCCCAGGTTTCGCGGCCAGGCGCCGGCCTGGTAGTCCCAGAAGGTGTAGCCGCCGGGCGCGCCGTCGGCCTGCATGTAGGCGTCGGTGAAGCCGAGGTTCTTCAGCGCCCGGAAGGCGGCGCGGCTTTCGGGCTGGAACAGGGCGTCGCCTGCCCAAGCCTCGGGATTGGCCACGTCCTCGGCGTCGGGAATGACGTTGTAGTCGCCGGCGATGACCAGGGGCTCCTCGAAGGCCAGCAGCCCCTTGGCGTGTTCATGCAGGCGGCGCATCCACGACAGCTTGTAGGCGAACTTCTCGGTGCCGATCGGATTGCCGTTGGGCAGGTAGATGCCGACCACCCGCACCGGCTTGGGGCCCGAGATCACCGCCTCGACATAACGGGCCTGCTCGTCCTCGGCGTCGCCGTCGAGCAGCGGCAGGCCCTTGCGGACGTCCTCGAGCGGATGCTTCGAGAGCAGGGCCACGCCGTTGTAGGTCTTCTGGCCGTGGACGACGACGTTGTAGCCCAGGCGTTCGAAGGCCTCGGCCGGGAACTTCTCGTCGACGCACTTGATCTCCTGCAGCACCGCGACGTCCGGCGCCTCGGCCTCGAACCAGGCCAGGACGTTGTCCAGGCGGGCGTTGACCGAATTGACGTTCCAGGTGGCGATGCGCATGGCGGGCTCCGAGCAGGCGCGCGAGGCTAGGGGGCGCGGGCTTCGGGCTCAAGCGGCCGAGGGGAGATTTCGGGGGATAGGGCGCTTAGCCGATCTGATCGATGATCAGTTCGCGCAGTTCGGCGCGGGTGAGGCCGGGCCAGGCCCAGAGGGTGGCGGGCGAGAGCGGGGAGGTCACGGCAGGCGAAAGGTTCGGAGTGCGCGGCTTTTGGACAGCGATGGGCGCACGAGTGGTGTTGGTTTTCATAAAGTTCCAGTTTGGGAACGACGATGTCGTCGTTCCGGATGATCGAATTAGGGGGAAAAGCCCGCCCGCGCCGCTGGGCGGCGCTAGGGCGAGGATGGCGCTTTCGTGCGGCATTGAGAGCCGCAGGTAATGAGCGCTCGCTTACAGATAGGGGAGGGATCGTCGCATTACAATGGTCACGCGACGATCGCGACGCCAGGTCGCAGGCGCCGAGAAGCGCGACGGGCGACAAGTCGCGCCCGTTTCAAGCCGATGTCGGCGTTGGCCCGCGGGCCTTCGCGATCAGATCGAGAAGCTGACGCCGCAGCCGCAGCTGGACTTGGCGTTGGGGTTCTTCACCCGGAACTCGGCGCCGGCCAGTTCGTCGACGAAGTCGATCTCCGAGCCCTTCAGCAGAGCCAGGGAGATCACGTCGACCAGGGCCGCGGCCCCGTCGCGCTCGATCTTGAGGTCGTCGTCCTGCGCGGCCTCGACCAGGTCGAACCGATACTGGAAGCCCGAGCAGCCGCCGCCGTCGACGGCGACGCGCAGCATCACCTCGCGACCTTCGGCCTCGGAAAGCGCGTGCAGCCGGCGGGCGGCGTTCGAAGAAAGCGTAACGGTGGTGTCGGTCATGGCTGTGGAAACTTCATCTATCGCCTATATGAGGACGTCCGCGCCCCGGGGAAAGGGGCGATCAGCAAAGGCCGCTCATGTCGACGTCTCCGTTCGCCGTCCCCCGCGCCCCTTACGCCGAGGATCCGGCCAAGTCTCGCGGCCGGCGATACCAGGAAGACGAGAGCCGCACGCGCACCCCGTTCGCCCGCGACCGCGACCGCATCATCCACACCTCGGCCTTCCGCCGGCTGAAGGAAAAGACCCAGGTGTTCGTCGCCCACGAGGGCGACCAGTTCCGTACGCGCCTGACCCATTCGCTGGAAGTCGCCCAGATCGCCCGCTCGCTGGCCACGGCCCTGGGGCTAGACGTCGATCTGGCCGAGACCATCGCGCTCGCCCACGACCTGGGCCATCCGCCGTTCGGCCATGCCGGCGAGGACGAGTTGGAACTGCAGACAAAGGATTTCGGCGGCTTCGACCACAACGTCCAGACCTTCCGCGTGGTGACCGAGCTGGAGCACCGCTATCCGGACTTCATCGGCCTGAACCTGACCTGGGAGACCCTCGAGGGGGTCATCAAGCACAACGGTCCGGTGGTTCATAAGCTGGGCGAGCCGTCGTGGAAGGCGATCTCCAAGTACGACGCCGAATACGGCCTCAAGCTGGACACCTGGGCCTCGGCCGAGGCCCAGGTCGCCGCCCTGTCGGACGACATCGCCTACAACAACCACGACATCGACGACGGCGTGGAGGCGGGGCTCTTCACGCTGGACGAGCTGATGGACGTGCCGCTGATCGGTCCGATCCTGGCGGCGGTGCGCAGCGAGCGTCCGGAGCTCGACGCGCGCATCACCCGCCTGGAGGCCGTGCGCCGGATGATCGGCGCCATGGTCGACGACGTCATGGGCGAGACTCTTCAGCGGGCCGCGGCCACCGGCGTCGCTTCGGCCGACGATGTGCGGGCCCTACCGCATGCGCTGGTGTCGTTCTCGGCCGACATGCTGGAAGACCTGGCCCGCCTTCGCCAGTTCCTCCACGCCAAGATGTACCGCCACTGGCGGGTGAACCGCACCCGCAGCCAGGCGCGCCGCATTCTGGCCGAGATGTTCACGCTTTTCTTGGCCGAACCCGAGGTCCTGCCCTCTGAATGGTTCGCCAAGTCGCAGAACCGCGACCAGGCCGGAAGGGCTCGCGTGGTGTGCGACTACATCGCCGGCATGACCGATCGTTTCGCCATCGAGGAGCACCGCAAGCTGTTCCATCTGGATGTCTGGAACTGACGGCCTGCCGCCGCGGAAGGAACATGCACAACCGGCAAGGGTGCGACAGTTCTGAACGGGGATCGGGTCCAGTACAGTACGAACTTGCGCGCGTGATTCGCCGATGGCGATGCGAGCGCCGGAATTCTGGAGCCTTGTGAGATGTCCGACCCGCACCGCGGCGCCTATGCGCCGCCCACCGATGCGCCGCTGTCCTTCGATGCGCGCCAGCCGGTGCGTGGGTCGAGGCCCTTGCCTCTGACCCTGATCATCAGCGCGGTGGTGCTCGCCACCCTGCTGGTCGGCGTGTTCCTGGTCTATCGCAATGGCATCCGCGGTCCGAACGAGCCGCCGCGCACCGTGGGCGAGCCCGTGGCCGAGATGAAGGCCGCCCCCGCGCCGGACCAGAACAAGCCCGACGAAGCCGCCGGCCTGCAGATCTACAGCCACGAGAACCCGACGGCCTCGCCGACCTACGCCGCGCCGCCGGAAGAGCCGATGGCCCGTCCGACCGCGCCGCCGCCGGCCGCTCCGGTGCAGAGCGCCAGCCTGCCGCCGGCCAAGCCGCCCGTCGCCGCGCCCAGCGCGCCGGTCTCCGCCGCTCCGGCCAAGCCCGCGCCGACCAAGCCGGCTCCGGCGCCCAGCATCGAGAGCCTGGCAACCGCCGCCGTCGCGCCGCCCAAGGCCGTTCCGGCCAAGCCGGCCGCCGCCGCGCCGAAGCCCGTCGCGACCGCTTCGGGTCCGGCCAGCGTCCAGATCGGCGCCCTGTCGTCGACGGCGCTCGCCGACAAGGCCTGGGGCGACGCCGCCCGCATCGCGCCGGGCCTGGCCGCCGGCAAGGGCAAGAAGGTCGAGGCGATCGACAAGAACGGCTCGACGCTCTACCGCACCTCGGTCACCGGCTTCTCCAGCCGCGCCGACGCCAAGGCGTTCTGCGACGCCCTGACGGCCGCCGGCAAATCCTGCTTCGTGAAGTAGGCGAGGGGATCCCCATGAGCGTGTCGTCCGCCGCCATCCTCGGCTGCGCCGGGACCGTCCTGAGCGCCGAAGAGGCCGCCTTCTTCCGCGACGTGCGGCCGTGGGGCTTCATCCTCTTCAAGCGCAATATCGAGACGCCCGACCAGGTGCGGGCGCTGACCGCCGCCCTGCGCGAGACGGTCGGCCGTCCTGACGCGCCGATCCTGATCGACCAGGAAGGCGGTCGCGTCGCCCGGCTGCAGCCGCCTCACTGGAAGAAGTATCCGCCGGGCCGCGCCTATGGTGAGCTCGTCGCCAACGACCCGCTGGTCGCCCGCGAGATCACCCGTCTCGGCGCGCGCCTGATCGCCCACGACCTGACCTCGCTGGGCATCAACGTCGACTGCGTGCCGGTGCTGGACGTGCCCGACCCCAAGGGCCACGAGATCATCGGCGACCGCGCCTACGGCGACACGCCCGAGCAGGTGGCGACCCTGGGCCGCGCGGCGGCCGAGGGCCTGCTGGCCGGCGGCGTGCTGCCGATCATCAAGCACATCCCCGGCCACGGCCGCGCCATGAGCGACAGCCATCTGGAGCTGCCGGTGGTGAAGGCCAAGCTGGCCGAGCTGGAAGTCCGCGACTTCGCCCCGTTCCGGGTGCTGTCGGACATGCCGATGGCGATGACCGCCCACGTCGTCTACACGGCCATCGATCGCCGCAACCCGGCCACCACCTCGAAGAAGGCCATCAAGAAGGTCATCCGCGAGTCGCTCGGCTTCGACGGTCTGCTGATGAGCGATGATTTGTCCATGAAGGCGCTGTCGGGCGACTTCAAGCAGCGCGCCAAGGACAGTCTGGCCGCAGGCTGCGACGTGGTCCTGCACTGCAACGGCGACATGGACGAGATGAAGGCAGTGATGGCCGGCGTTGGCAAGCTCTCCAAGGAAGCCCGCCGCCGCGCTCAGGCGGTCATGGGCCGTCTGGTCAAGGTTCACGAGCCGCTCGATGTGGCCGAGGCCCGCGCCCGCTTCGACGCCGCCTTCGACGGCCGGTTCGCCGGGTGAGCACGGGCTTCCAGCCCACATTCGACTTCGCGGCCGCCCGGGAGGCGGCGGAAGACGGCGCGGCCCTGGTCATCGACATCGACGGCTACGAAGGTCCGCTGCACGTCCTGCTGGCCCTGGCCCGAAACCAGAAGGTCGATCTGCTCCAGCTGTCGATCACCAAGCTGGCCGAGCAGTACCTGGCCTTTGTGCAGCAGGCCCGCCGCGTTCGCTTCTCGCTGGCCGCCGACTACCTCGTCATGGCCGCCTGGCTGGCCTACCTGAAGTCGCGCCTGCTGCTGCCCAAGCCCGATCGCCCCAAGGCCGAGGAGCCGCCGGCCGAGGAAATGGCCGCCCTGCTGGCTTTTCGCTTGGCCAAGCTCGACGCCATGCGCAAGTCGGTCGAGGCCCTGAAGGAGCGTCCGCAGCTCCAGCGCGACGTCTTCGTGCGCGGCGATCCCGACGCGGTGAAGATCGTCTCCTCGACCCGGTTCGAGGGCGACCTCTACGCCCTGATGAGCGCCTATATCTCCCAGCGAAAGCGCGAGCACGGCCGCCACTACGCCCCGCGCCCGCCCCAGGCCTATCCGCTGGAAGACGCCCGCGACCGCCTGCGCACCTTCCTGCCGAGGATGGAGGAGTGGACGGCCCTGTCCGGCGTCGCCCCCGTCGAGCGCTGGGAAGAAGACCCCGACGGCCCGACGCCCGCCAGCTACCTGGCCTCGACCCTGTCGGCCAGTCTGGAACTGGCCAAGGAAGGCGCGCTGACGGTGCGCCAGATGGGCGCGTTCGAGGAAATCTACCTGCGCACCCGGACGGACGTGGAGGAGGGGGCGTGATCGTGTTGAGAGACAGCTTCTATCCATGACCCTCGACCCTCTCTTCACCGAACGCTGCATCGAGGCCCTGCTGTTCGCGGCGGCCGAGCCGCTGAGCGTGGCCGACCTCGCCAAGCGTCTCCCGGACGGCGCTGACATCCCGGCCGGCATCGCCGACTTGCGCGCCCGCTGGGATGGGCGGGGGATCGAGCTCGTGGAGGTGGCGGGTCGCTGGCGCTTCCAGACCGCCGCCGACCTGGCCTTCCTGATGACCGAGGAGCGCGAGGAGCCGCGCCGCCTGTCCAAGGCCGCCCAGGAGACCCTGGCCATCGTCGCCTATCACCAGCCCGTCACCCGGGCCGAGATCGAGGCCGTGCGCGGGGTGCAGGCCAGCCGGGGCACGCTGGACGTGTTGCTGGAGCTGGGTTTGATCCGCATGCGCGGCCGTCGCCGCACGCCGGGCCGCCCCGTGACTTTCGGCACGACCGACGCTTTCCTCGAGCACTATGGCCTGGCGAATCTGGGCGACCTGCCCGGCGTGGCCGAAATGAAGGCCGCGGGGCTGCTCGATCTGAACCTGCCGCCGGGCTTCAGCGTGCCCGATCCGATGGGGCTGCGGGCCGACGGCGAGGAGGAAGACCCGCTGGACGAAGGCGAGACGCCGGAATTCGCTCAGGATTTCCTGGGCGAGCCGGAGGGCGGAGAGCCGGGCCGTTGAGGCCAAGCCTGTCTTGGCCGGGGCGCAATCGCCGCGATTTGCGCCGCTTGGCTCATGGCCATGCGGACGCCTATATTATCTGAGACATTGTAACGACACGCCGCAGCGGCTAAAGCGCCGCTGTCGCAAGGAGCACCGCCGCTATGGGTAGCATGAGCTGGATTCACTGGGTGATCGTGATCGCGGTCGTCGCCCTGCTTTTCGGTGGTCGCGGCAAGCTGTCCGGGATCATGGGCGACGCGGCCAAGGGCATCAAGGCGTTCAAGGACGGCTTGAAGGACGACAGCAGCCAGGAAGTCGCCGACAACAAGTCCACGGGCGCGCTGCCGCGCACCGAGGCCGAGAAGGAAGACCTGCGCAAGTCGTAAGGTTCGTTTTCGCCGCGCCTTCCTCGGAGGGCGCGGTCTCGTTTTCTGAATCGTCGCGGCCTCCGTCCTGCCTCGAGAGGGTCGGGTCCGCTTTCAAGGCGCATACATGTTTCAGGAAGTCGGCGGCGTAGAGCTTCTGATTATCGCCGCGGTCGCGCTGATCGTGGTCGGTCCCAAGGACTTGCCCGTTCTACTGCGCAAGCTGGGTCAGGTCGTCGGGAAGGTCCGCGGCATGGCCGCCGAGTTCCGCGCCAGCTTTGACGAGATGGCCCGCCAGTCGGAGCTCGACGAGCTGCGCCGCGAGGTCGAGGCCATGCGCGCCGGCCAGTACGCCAACCCGGTGCAGGCCGCGGTCGACCAGGCCAAGGACGCCACGGTCGACGAGGTGTTCGCCGATATCGACGCCAGCCTCAACAGCGGCGCCGTCCAGGCCCATCCCTACGCCGGGTACAATCCCGAGCCGGTGTCAGAGCCTGAAGCCGCCATCGAGGCCCCGGCCAAGCCGGCCCGCAAGCGCGCCCCCCCCAAAGCTTCTAAGGCTGTCGCCGAGCCGACCGTCGAGATCGTTTCCAAGACCTCGCGCGCCAAGGCCGCGTCCAAGGACGTCGGCGTCGCCGCCAAGGCTCCGGCCAAGAAGGCCGCCGCCCCCAAGGCGGCTAAAGCCGTCGCCGCCGGTGGCTCGGCCGCGGCCGTCGTCAAGCCGCCGCGCAAGCGCACCACCAAGACCGCCTCTTCCAGCTCGGACATCGTCTCGTGACCAACTCGATCGGATATGATCCCGAAGAGGAGATCGAGGCCTCGCGCGCGCCGCTGCTCGAGCACCTGACCGAGCTGCGTTCGCGCCTGATCGTCTGCGTGGTGGCGCTGTTCGTCGGTTTCGGCGTCTGCTTCTACTTCTCGAACCAGCTGTTCCTGTTCCTTATCCACCCGTTCGAGGTGGCCGCCGGCATGGTCGCCGCCAGCAAGGCGGGCGGAGCGCACCACAATCCCTTCGACCTGATCATGGTGCTGACGGGCCTGAAGGACGCGCCGGCCGACGTCGCTCACCAGAAGTTCGTGTTCACGGCGCTGCTGGAGCAGTTCTTCACCAAGCTGAAGCTGTCGGCGTTCGGCGCGGTGGTCATCACCTTCCCGGTGCTGGCCTGGCAGCTCTACCGTTTCGTGGCCCCCGGTCTTTACAAGAACGAGCGCGGCGCGTTCCTGCCGTTCCTGATCGCTTCGCCGGTGCTGTTCGTCATGGGCGCGGCGCTGGTCTACTACGTCATGCTGCCGTTCATCGTCTGGTTCTCGATGAACCAGCAGATCTTCGGCGACGCCATCTCGGTCGAACTGCTGCCCAAGGTGTCGGACTACCTGACCCTTGTGACATCGCTGCTGCTGGCCTTTGGCCTCTGCTTCCAGCTGCCGGTCGTGGTGTCGCTGCTCGGCATGGCCGGGATCATCGACTCCAAGATGCTGCGCGGCGGCCGCCGCTACGCCATCGTCGGCGTGTTCATCGCCGCCGCCATCCTGACCCCGCCCGACCCGATCAGCCAACTGACCCTGGCGATCCCCATGTGCCTGCTCTACGAGATCGGCATCTGGTGCGTCTGGATCATCGAGCGCGGCCGCAAGAAGCGCGAAGCCGAAGAGAGCAAGGACGTCGTGGCGGTCTAGGCCGTCGTTTGACAATCCTGTCGGCCGGTCTCAGGCTTTCAGCCGAGGTGAAACCATGTCGACAATGAACCTTGCCCTGTCGGACGTCGCCCAGGACTGGGTCGAGCAGCAGGCTCAGACCGATCGGTACGACACGCCCGCCGACTACGTGCGGGACCTGATTGAGCGCGACCGCATCCGCCACGCCAAGATCCTGGCGATGCAGAAGCTCGTGGACGAGGCGATCGCCTCTGGACCGGGCAATCGCACTATGGCCGAGTTGCTCAAAGAGGCGCAGGCGAGAGCGGGCGTGTCACGTGGCGTATAGCCTCAGTTTTGAGGCTGAAGAGGACGTCATTTCCATCTACCTCGAAGGTGAGCGGCTGTTCGGGCCGCAGCAGGCCAATCGCTATCACCACGGTTTGGAAGAGGCGCTTGGTCTGTTGGGGGCCTTTCCGGGCGCAGCGCCGGAGCGGCCGGAGGTCGCGGCATTGATCCGCGTCCACCCCTACAAGGCGCACCTGATCGTCTATCGGATCGAGGGCGGCGACGTGTACGTGCTGCGCATTCGGCACTCCCGTGAAGATTGGGACGTCCCGTCCACCAACTGACCCAGCGCGAAAAGGTTGGCGCCCTTGGCGACGCGCCTTAGAGAAGGGCGTTTCTTAACGACTTCCTTCCGAGCGCTCCCGATGCACGACATCAAGGCCATCCGCGAAAACACCGAAGCCTATGAAGCCGCCTGGTCGGCCAAGGGCCGTTCGGGCGCGGCGTCGGAAGCCGTCAAGTTGGACGACGCTGTGCGTAAGGCGAAGACAGCCCTTCAAGAAGCTCAGTCCACTCGAAACGCGGCGTCGAAGGAAGTCGGCACCGTGATCGGCCTTCTCAACAAAGCTCGACGCGAGGAGGACTACGACCAGATCACCTATTTCGAGAATCTGGTTGAGGCGAAGAAAGCCGCTGCGCAGATTGATCTCGGTTCGTTGGGCGAAATCGAGCGGAAAGCGCAGGACGAGCTTGATAGGCTGCTGGCCTCGCTGCCCAACATCCCCGCCGCCGAAGTGCCGGAAGGCGACGATGAGACCGGCAATGTCGAGCAGCGCCGCTGGGGCGATCGCTCCAAGCTGCCGGCCGGCCGCCTGAACGCTCCCAAGGATCACGTCGATCTCGGCGCGGCCCTCGGCGGCATGGACTTCGAGGCCGCCGCCCGCATGAGCGGCGCCCGCTTCGTCGTGCTGAAGAAGGAGATCGCCCGCCTGGAGCGCGCCCTCGGCCAGTTCATGCTCGACCTGCAGACGGTCGAGCACGGCTACACCGAGATCAGCCCGCCCGTGCTGGTCAAGGACGAGGCCCTGTTCGGCACCGGCCAGCTGCCCAAGTTCGCCGAGGATCTCTTCCGGACCACCGGCGACCACTGGCTGATCCCCACCGCCGAGGTCTCGCTGACCAATATCGTGCGCGAGCAGGTCACCGGCGAGGAAGAGCTGCCGCTGCGCCTCACCGCCCTGACCCATTGCTTCCGTTCGGAAGCTGGGGCCTCGGGCCGCGACACCCGCGGCATGATCCGCCAGCACCAGTTCCAGAAGGTCGAGCTGGTCTCGATCACCACGCCCGACCAGTCGGAAGCCGAGCACGAGCGCATGGTCGAATGCGCCGAGGCGGTGCTGAAGAAGCTGGAGCTGGAATTCCGCACCATGCTGCTGTGCAAGGGCGACATGGGCTTTGGCGCGCGCAAGACCTACGACCTGGAGGTCTGGCTGCCGAGCCAGGCGACCTTCCGCGAAATCAGCTCGTGCTCCAACTGCGGCGACTTCCAGGCCCGCCGCATGGACGCCCGCTTCAAGAAGGCCGGCGAGAAGGGCACGCACTACGTCCACACCCTGAACGGCTCGGGCCTGGCCGTCGGCCGCACCTTGGTGGCCGTGTTGGAGAACTACCAGGACGAAGGCGGTCGCATCCATATCCCGTCGGTGTTGCAGCCCTACATGGGCGGCCTGACCCACATCGGGGGCGCGGCTTGAGGATCCTCCTCACCAACGATGACGGCATCCACGCTCCGGGCCTGCAAAGCCTGGAGCGTATCGCCGCGGCCCTGTCGGACGACGTCTGGATCGTCGCGCCGGAATACGAGCAGTCGGGCGCCAGCCGGGCCCTGACCCTCTCCGATCCCCTGCGGGTGCGGAAGATCGACGCCCGTCGCTTCGCCGTCGAAGGCACGCCCACTGATTGCGTGGCGTTGGCCTTCCAGGAACTGATCGAGGGCGCGAAGCCCGACCTCGTGCTGTCGGGCGTCAACCGCGGTCAGAACCTGGCCGAGGACGTCACCCTGTCGGGCACCGTCGCCGGCGCGATCGAGGGCATGGTCCTGGGCGTTCCGTCGATCGCCCTGTCGCAGGCCATGACCTATTTCCACGACGAGGTCGTCGCCCACTGGGAGACCGCCGAGCACTTCGGGCCGGGCATCGTCCAGCGCCTGCTGGAGATCGGCTGGCCGGCCGACGTGGTCATGAACGTCAACTTCCCGCCGCTGCCGCCTGAACGGGTCGATGCCGTGGAAGTGACCCGCCAGGGCTTTCGCGACTCGCACTTGCGGCGCATGGAAAAGCGGACGGACCTGCGCGGTCGCGACTACTACTGGACCGGTTTCACCGTGAAGCCGTCCAATCCGCCGGAGGGCACCGATCTGAAGGCCGTGTACGAAGGGCGCATCTCGGTGACGCCCCTGCATATCGACCTGACGCACAACGCCACCGTCGCCGCCCTCAAGGGCGTGCTGGGCGGAGCGCCGCCGAAGCTTGCCCAAAAGCCGGAGAGCCCGGAGCCCGGCCTGTGATGGCGAGCGCCAAGCGCCCGGAAACGCCCGAAGCGCTGCTGAAGCGGCTGCTGGACGCGCTGCGCGAGCAGGGGGTGACCGATCCCAACGTGCTGTCGGCGATCGAGAAGACGCCGCGCGACCTTTTCACTCCCGACCTCTTCAAGGAGCGGTCGTGGGAGGACTCGGCCCTGCCGATCGCCTGCGGCCAGACCATCAGCCAGCCGTTCATCGTCGGCCTGATGACCCAGGCTCTGACGGTCGAGCCGCGTTGCCGGGTGCTGGAGATCGGCACGGGCTCAGGCTACCAGACCGCGATCCTTTCCCGGGTGTCGCGCCTCGTCTACACGGTCGAGCGCTATCGCACCCTGATGAAGGAGGCCGAGGCGCGCTTCGCCGTGCTCGGTCTGACCAACGTCATCACCAAGTTCGGCGACGGCTGGGAAGGCTGGCGCGAGCAGGCGCCTTTCGACCGCATTATGGTCACGGCGGCGGCGCAAGAAGAACCTAAGGGGCTCCTGGCCCAGCTCAAGCCCAACGGCGTGCTCGTTGCACCCGTCGGACGTGGGCCGGTCCAGAGCCTTCGTCGCTATGCCGGCGACGGGAAGGGGGGCTTCACGGTCGAAGTCCTGTGCGAAGTGCGTTTCGTCCCGATCCTGGAAGGCGTCGCCCGCGAGTAGTGCGGGTTCGGCGTCCACAGGTTCGGTGACGCCGTGCGTGTTTGGTTAAGGTTTGATTCACCCTTGCGGCGGCGACTTGAAGGCTCCGCGAGGAAAGGAGAGGTCATGAGGCAGTTGTGGACGCAAGCGGCGGTCATCGCCCTGACGGCTGGAACGCTCGCGGCCTGCGAGACGACCGGCGCGCAGTATCCCACCCGCGCCAGCGAGGGCGTCAGCCCGCCTGTCGTCCAGGCCCCGCCGGCCGCCCAGACGCCGCCTCCGACCCAGGCTCCGCCGCCTGAGGATGACGCCCCGCCGGTGACCGCCCCGGTCGGCGCCGGCGCCGTGTCGAGCCAGCCGCTGGCTCCGGTGACGACCGCCGAGATTCCGCCGCCGCCCCCGCCGCCGGCTGACAGCCGTCCGCTGCCGGCGCCCGTACAGCACCAGCCGCCCGCCCAGCCGGCCCTGCGCCCCGTCGTGGTCACCACGACGAACGGCAAGGTCGTCGACGTCGGCGGCGCGCCCGAGACCTATGTCGTCAAGTCGGGCGAGGGTCTCGACGCCGTCGGCCGCAAGATGGGTCTGTCGCGCGCCGAGCTGGCCAAGCTGAACGACCTCGATGAGCCCTATCGTCTGAAGCCCGGCCAGAAGCTGAAGGGCAAGTCGACCAAGGCGAAAGCCTATGTCGTCGAGAGCGGCGACACCCTGAGCTCGATCTCCCGCCGCTTCAGCGTCACCCCAGCCGCCCTGGCCGAGGAGAATGATCTGTCGTCGGGCGCCTCGATCCGCGCCGGCCAGAAGATCCGCCTGCCGCAGGGTTACAAGGACAAGGGTCCGGCCAAGACCACGGTGATGCAGCCGGTTCCCGGCGGCTCGACCTCGCTGGCCGGCGCCGCGCCCGCGCCGACCTATTCGGCTCCGCCGATCGGCTCGTCGCGTCCGACCGCGCCGCCGCCCTCGCGTCCGGTCGTCGCCGAGCGCGACCCCGAGCCGACCCCGGCCGCCACGACGACGACCACCGTCTCCATCGCCGGCAAGGTGATCGAGGTGGCCGGCAAACCCAAGATCCACACGGTGAAGTCCGGCGACGCCATCGACTCCATCGCCCGCGACCTTGGCACCACCCGCAAGGACCTGGTCGAGGACAACGACCTGAAGGTCCCGTACATCATCCGTCCGGGCCAGAAGCTGAAAGGCCCGGCGACCACCGACAAGGCCTATGTGGCCGAAAGCGGCGACACCCTGGCCGGCGTCGCCAAGCGCTTCAACGTCAGCGTTTCGGCGCTGTCCAAGGAAAACAACCTGCGCGCCGGCGCGTCGCTCAAGAAGGGCCAGAAGGTCGTTCTGCCCGACGGCTACAAGGACCGGGGTCCGATCCGTACGACGGTGACCACGCCCGCGCCGCGTCCCGCCGGTTCGACCACGACGGCCCAGGCGCCGGCCAGCCCGCCGCCGACCACCGGCCTGCCGTCGGCTCCGCGTCCCTACACGCCGTCGGGTTCGACCCCGTCGACCACCTATTCGCGCCCGAGCGCTCCGGTGTCGGCCCTGCCGATGACGCCGCCGTCGGCTCCGTCGCGCCCGATCATCGAGAGCAGCGCTCCGCCGACCGAGGCCGAGATCGCCGCCGCCGGCCGTGGCCGCTTCGTCTGGCCGCTGCGCGGCGACATGATCAACGCCTACGGTCCCAAGGGCCCGGGTCAGCGCTTCGACGGCCTGGACATCCGCGCCCCGGTCGGCACGCCGGTCAAGGCCGCCGCCGCCGGCGACGTGGTCTATGCCGGCAACCAGGTGCCTGGCTTCGGCAATCTGGTTCTGATCAAGCACGCCGACGGCTGGGTGACGGCCTACGCCCACCTGTCCACGACCAGCGTCAAGATGCGCCAGGCGATCGCCCAGGGCGAACAGCTCGGCACGGTCGGCCAGACGGGCGACGCCCCCGAACCCATGCTGCACTTCGAGGTGCGCTTCGCCCCGACCCCGAAGGACAAGGCCAAGCCGGTCGACCCGGCCCTGGTCCTGCCGCGCTAGGAAGCGGCTTCAAGCCCATACGACAACGGCCTCCGGAGAGATCCGGAGGCCGTTCTTGTTTCCGCCCGAGAGCCGGGGAGGGGAAGGTCTACTTCACCACCCCGCAGGCGCTGCGCGCGCCGGCGCCGCCGATCGGCTGGCTGATGTAGTCGTCGGGGCTGGCGTGGATCACGATGGCCGAGCCGTCGGCGTCCAGCAGGGCGGGGCGGCCGCGTCCACCCTTCAGCGAGACGAGCTGCGAGAAAAACTCGGCGCTTGCCGTGCCGTCCGCCGCAGCATGCAGGTTGGGCAGGTCGCCATTGTCGTTGCCTTCGGCGTTCAGCAGGCCGTGGACCACGGTGGTCGCCGCGTGAACGTGGGCGCCGGCCGACTTGAAGTCCGGCGTTCCGCAGTCGCCCTTCTCGTGGAAATGCAGGCCGTGCCAGCCCGGCGTCAGGCCCTTGGCCTCGATGCGCAGCAGCACGCCGCGCGGCCCTTCGGTGAGCGTCGCCGTGCCGATCGACTTGCCGTCAGCGCCCTTGATGTCGGCGGTCGCCGTGGCTGGCGCCTCGGCGGCGGAGGCCGCGGTGGCGGCGACGAGGCCGGCGGCCAGGAAAAGGGCGGTCAGACGCATGAAACTGCTCCTGCAATCAAAGGGACGCATGGGGCCGCGAAGGTGGCGCCGTCCGTGGTGGAATGCTAACTGTTTCCGACTGTTCCGTGTTCGATTCTGACGGCGAAAAATCCCCTTGAGCGACGATCAAAACACTCTGCCCCCTGAAGGGCCGCGCGGAGACATCGCCCCGATCAACATCGAGGACGAACTGCGCCGTTCGTATCTCGACTACGCGATGAGCGTAATCGTCAGCCGCGCCCTGCCGGACGCGCGCGACGGCCTCAAGCCGGTGCACCGTCGCGTGCTGTTCTCGATGCACGAGCAGGGCCAGACGCCCGAGCGTCCGTACGTCAAGTCGGCCCGCGTCGTCGGTGACGTCATGGGTAAGTATCACCCGCACGGCGACGCCTCGATCTACTTCACCCTGGTGCGCATGACGCAGTCGTTCTCGATGGGCCTGGTGCTCATCGACGGCCAGGGCAACTTCGGCTCGGTCGACGGCGATATGCCCGCGGCCATGCGATACACCGAGTGCCGCATGGCGCCGCCGGCCATGTCGCTGCTGGCCGACCTCGACAAGAACACCGTCGACTTCGCCGACAACTACGACGGCAAGGAGCAGGAACCCACCGTCCTGCCGTCGCGGATCCCCAACCTGCTGGTCAATGGCGCGGGCGGCATCGCCGTCGGCATGGCGACCAACATCCCGCCGCACAATCTGGGCGAAGTCATCGACGCCTGCCTGCTGCTGATCGACGAGCCGGACGCGACGACCGACCAACTGCTCGACCTCGTGCCAGGTCCGGACTTCCCGACCGGCGGCGAGATCATCGGCCGGGCCGCCCCACGCCAGGCGCTGCTGACCGGCCGTGGTTCGGTGATCATGCGCGGCGTGGCCTCGGTCGACGAGATCCGCACCGGCCGCGAAGCCATCATCATCACCGAGATCCCGTATCAGGTGAACAAGGCCAACCTCGTCGAGCACATCGCCGAGCTGGTCCGCGACAAGAAGATCGAGGGCGTCTCCGACATCCGCGACGAGTCCAACCGCGACGGCATGCGCATCGTGGTGGAACTGAAGCGCGACGCCTCGGGCGAGGTGATCCTCAACCAGCTCTACCGCTTCACGGCGCTGCAGAGCTCGTTCGGCGTCAACATGCTGGCCCTGAACCGCGGCCGTCCCGAGCAGATGGGCCTGCGCAAGCTGCTCGAGGTGTTCGTCGAGTTCCGCGAGGAAGTCGTCGTCCGCCGCACCAAGTTCGAACTCGGCAAGGCCCGCGACCGCGGCCACGTCTTGGTCGGCCTGGCCATCGCCGTCGCCAATATCGACGAGTTCATCCACATCATCCGCTCGTCCAAGGACCCGGCCGAGGCGCGCGAGCGCCTGGTGGCCAAGGCCTGGCCGTCGGGCGACATGCTGCCGCTGGTCGAGCTGATCGCCGACCCGCGCACCGTGCAGGAAGACGGCGGCCTGATCCGCCTGACCGACGAGCAGGCCCGCGCCATTCTCGCGCTGACCCTGTCGCGCCTCACGGGCCTTGGCCGTGACGAGATCGGCAACGAAGCCGCGAGCCTGTCCGACGCCATCCGCGGCTATCTCGAACTGCTCTCCGACCGCGCCAACATCATGGCCGTGGTCCGCGAGGAACTGGTCGAGGTCAAGGAGCGGTTCGCCATCCCGCGCCGCTGCCAGATCGTCGACGGCGACGCCGACATGGAAGACGAAGACCTGATCGTCCGCGAGGACATGGTCATCACCGTCACCATGGGCGGCTACGTCAAGCGCACGCCGCTGGCCAACTACCGCACCCAGCATCGGGGCGGGAAGGGCAAGTCGGGCATGGCCACGAAGGAAGAGGACGCCGTCACCCGCGTGTTCTCGGCCTCGACCCACGCGCCGCTGCTGTTCTTCACCTCGGGCGGCAAGGTCTACAAGCTGAAGGTCTGGAGGCTGCCGCTGGGCGCCGCCAACTCGCGCGGCAAGGCGTTCGTGAACCTGCTGCCGATCGAGCCGGGCGAGACCATCACCTCGATCCTGACCCTGCCCGAGGACGAAGCCACCTGGGACGGCCTGGACGTGATGTTCGCCACCCGCTCGGGCAGCGTCCGCCGCAACAAGCTGAGCGACTTCGTCGACGTCCGCCGCAACGGCAAGATCGCCATGAAGCTCGATGACGGCGACGGCATCGTCGGCGTGTCGGTCTGCAACGCCGACCAGGACGTGCTGCTGACCACGGCCGCCGGCCGCTGCATCCGCTTCTCGGTCGAAGAGGTGCGGGTGTTCGCCAGCCGCGATTCCACCGGCGTGCGCGGTGTTAAGCTGGCCGACGGCGACACCGTGATTTCGATGGCCGTGCTGCGCAGCGTCGCGGCCACCCCGGCCGAACGCGCCGCCTATCTGAAGCACCAGCGCGCCCTGCTGCGGGCCGCCTCGGGCGAGGAGGGCGAAGACGCCCCGGCGCCGGAGGAGACCGAGGAAGAGGGCGACGAAACCAGCCTGACGGTCGAGCGCATCGCCGAGCTGGGCGCGGCCGAGGAGATCATCCTGACGATCTCGTCGGAAGGCTATGGCAAGCGCACCAGCGCCTATGACTTCCGCCGCACGGGTCGTGGCGGTCAAGGTCTTGCGGCCCAGGATCTGAGCAAACGCGGCGGCAAGCTGGTGGGCTCGTTCCCCGTCGAGGAGAGCGACCAAATCCTGCTGGTGACCGACGCCGGTCAGCTGATACGGTGCCCCGTCACGCAAATTCGTGTTGCGGCGCGGAATACTCAGGGCGTAACCGTCTTCCGCACGGCGGCAGACGAGCATGTCGTGAGCGTCGAGCGTCTGGCGGAAGCCGGCGGCGACGAAGGGCAAGGCGACGCAAGCGGGGCGGATGAGACCCCGTAAGTCAGAGGACGCAGGGGGTTTCATGCGCATTGGCCTCTATCCCGGGACGTTCGACCCGGTCACCAACGGTCACCTCGACATCATCGGTCGAGCGGTCAAGCTGGTCGACCATCTGGTCATCGGGGTGGCTGTGAACATCGGCAAGAACCCCCTGTTCACGCTCGAAGAGCGGGTCGCCATGCTGCAGCGCGAGACGGCTCACCTGGGCGGCGCGGTGATCGAGGTCCGGCCGTTCGACAGCCTGCTGATCCACTTCGCCCGCGAAGTCGGCGCCCAGATGATCGTCCGCGGCCTGCGGGCCGTGGCCGACTTCGAGTACGAGTTCCAGATGACGGCGATGAACCAGCAGATGGATCGCGAGATCGAGACCGTCTTCCTGATGGCCGACCCGCGCCACCAGGCCATCGCCTCCCGCCTGGTCAAGGAGATCGCCTCCCTCGACGGCGAAGTCGGCAAGTTCGTCACGCCCGGCGTGGCTGCCGAGCTGATCGGGAAGATCAAGAACCGCTGACCAGATCCTCTCCCTGAAGGGGGAGGTGGCCCGGAGGGCCGGAGGGGGAAGGCCCTGCTGAATTCAGCGAAGTTGCCGGTGGAGGCAGCCACATCCCCCTCCGTCGGCTTCGCCGACACCTCCCCCTTCAGGGGGAGGGTCTTTCGCCCACAAGTCGTCGAAATCGTCGGCGCATATCGGCAGCGCTTGTCGTACCGCTTCGCGCGCTTTAACGCGGAGCGGGAGATCTGTTCGGGGAAATCCATGAAGTCTGCGTTCCGCGTTCTCGGCGTCGCCGCCCTGGCGCTCGTTTCGGCCTCGGCCGCGCCCATCGCCGCGTCGGCTCAAGTCGCTGGCCAAGTCGCCGAATGGCGCACGCCCGACCCGCAGAACGTGCTGGTGGTCGAGACCAACAAGGGCCGCATCGTCGCCGAGCTGGTTCCCGAAGCCGCGCCGGGCCACGTCGAGCGCGTGCGCGAACTGGCCCGCGCCGGTTTCTACGACGGCCTGACCTTCTTCCGCGTCATCGACACCTTCATGGCCCAGACGGGCGATCCGAAGAACGACGGCACCGGCGGTTCCGACAAGCCTGACCTGACGGCCGAGTTCACCTTCCGCCGCGCCGGGACCGGTGGTTCGTTCGTCCCCGCCGGCAAGCTCGGCTCGCTGGAGACCGGCTTTGTGGGGCCGTTGGCCGTGACCAGCCAGTCGTCGATGCTGGCGGCCATGACCGCCGACGGCAAGGTGCAGGCCTGGGGGAACTTCTGTCCGGGCGTGCTGGGCATGGCTCGCGCCGGCGATCCCAACAGCGCCAACAGCCAGTTCTTCTTCATGCGTCAGCACTACCCGTCGCTGGACAAGACCTACACCGCCTTCGGCCGTATCCTGTCGGGCCTCGACGTGGCGCGGGCCATCAAGGTTGGCGAGCCCGTGGCCGATCCGCAAGACAAGATGATCAGCGTGAAGGTGCTGGCCGACATCCCGGCCGACAAGCGCCCGACCGTGCAGGTGATGGACACCCGCAGCGCGGCCTTCGCCGAAGTGCTGAAGAAACGTCAGGCTGAGCTTGGCGTGGGCTTCAACATCTGCGACGTGGAAGTGCCCGCCAAGGTCAGCAAGTAAGCCGAGGTCCTGATGCGCCTGCCGATCGCCGTCGCCGCCGTCTCCCTGGCCGCCTTCGCGGCGGTCGTCCCGGGGGCGCAGGCCGCGTCCAAGGCCAAGCGGGCCAAGGCGGTCGCGGTCGTGGCGGCTTCCGGTCCCAAGGCCGCCGACTGGCGTACGCCGGCGCCGGAAACGGTGATGGTGATCGACACCAATCGCGGCCGCATCCTGGTCGAGCTGATCCCCGAGGTCGCGCCGGCCCATGTGGCGCGCCTGCAGGAGCTGACCCGGGCCGGCGTCTATGATCGCCGCACCTTCTTCCGGGTCATCGACCGGTTCATGGCCCAGACCGGCGATCCCGAGGACACGGGGCAGGGCAATACCGACAAGCCCAACCTCAAGGCCGAGTTCACGTTCCGTCGCGACCAGGACCTGCCGTTCGTCGTCGCCGCCTCGCCGGCGGGGACCGAGGTGGGCTTCCTGAAGTCGCTGCCGGTGGTCAGCCAGGGCTGGGCCTGGAGCACCATGACCAGCGACAAGAAGGTCGCCGCCTGGGGCACCTATTGCCCGGGCGTGGTCGGCATGGCCCGCGACGACGCGCCCGACAGCGCCAACAGCCAGTTCTTCCTGATGCGCCAGCCCTATCCGTCGCTGGACAAGCGCTACACGGCCTTTGGCCGGGTGATTTCCGGCCTCGACGTGGTGCGGGCGATCAAGACCGGCGAGCCGGTGGCCGACCCGCAGGACGAGATGACCACCGTGCGGCTGCTGGCCGACATCCCCGAGGCCGAGCGCCCGAAGATCAAGGTGATCGACCCGAAGGGCGCCTGGTTCCAGGGGCAGATCGCCGCCGTGCGTAAGGCGCGCGGCGCGGATTTCTCGGTCTGCGACCTCGAGGTTCCCGTCGAGGTTCGGTAACCGGCTGGTTCACAGCCGCTGTTCGACGGGCTAAAGAGCGCCCAATATTCCACTCCGAAGGGACGACCATGTCGGCTGACCTCGAAAACACCCTGATCCTGACGCTGGAGACCGGCCCGGTCACCATCACCCTGCGTCCCGACCTGGCGCCCGGCCACGTCGAGCGGATCAAGGAACTGGTCCGCGAGGGCTTCTATGACGGCGTCGTCTTCCACCGCGTGATCCCGGGCTTCATGGCCCAGGGCGGCGACCCGACCGGCACCGGCCGCGGCGGCTCGTCCAAGCCCGACCTGAAGGCCGAGTTCTCGGCCGAGCCGCACGTGCGCGGCGTCTGCTCGATGGCCCGCACGCCGGATCCGAACTCGGCCAACAGCCAGTTCTTCATCGTCTTCGACGACGCCACCTTCCTCGACAAGCAGTACACCGTCTGGGGCGTGGTCAGCGAAGGCATGGAGCACGTCGACAGCCTGCCGAAGGGCGAGCCGCCCCGCGCGCCGGGCAAGATCGTCAGCGCCAAGATCGCCGCCGACGCCTGAGTTCAAAGGGGCCCCTTCGGAAACGGAGGGGCCCTTTTTTGGAGGCGGCATGACCGTCTATCCTTCCCCGCCGTGCGAGGCCTACCAGGAGCCTCATCGGCGCTATCACACGCTGGTCCATATCGAGGACTGCCTGGCGAAGCTGGCCGCGCTGCCGGACCTGGATCCGCATGAGCGCGAGCTCCTGGCGCAGGCGATCTGGTGGCACGACGCGGTCTACGACCCGCTTAGACCCGACAACGAGGCCCGGAGCGCCGAGCTGGCGCGCGAGGCCATGGTCGCCACGGGCGTCCCGGAAGCCGACATAGCCGAGATCGAGCGGCTGATCCTGCTGACCAAGGGTCACACGGTCGAGCCCGGCGACCGGCTGGGCGCATTGATGGTCTCGATCGACCTGTCGATCCTGGGCGCGTCGCCAAAGGCCTATGCCGACTATGCCCGGGCCATCCGCGAGGAGTACGCCGCCGTGCCCGAAGACCTCTATCGGGCGGGCCGGGCGCGGGTGCTGGAAAGCTTCCTGGCCGCGCCGACGCTGTTTCCCGACCCCGGTTTCGCGCAGGCGCTGGACGTCGTCGCCCGCCGCAACCTCGCCGACGAGGTCGCCGCGCTCAGCTCCGCTTGAGCAGGATCACCACCGGCCGGTGGTCCGAACCCAGGTGCGGGCCGCGCTTGACCGAGACCGTCTTCCAGTCCTTGCCCGCATAGACGTGGTCGATGGGCATGAACGGGAAGGGGGCGCTGAACAGCCGCGTGAAGGCGCCCGAGGGCCAGGAGGCCAGGGCCAGGGTCCGCCGCTCCAGGCCGAAAAGCTTGTCCTGCCGACGCAGGCTCCACGACCAGGGCGTGGAGTTGAAGTCGCCGGCGACGATCATCGCCCGCTTGTCGAAGCCGCCCAGCATCTCGGCCAGGCGACGTGTCTGCACCTGCTGGCGGCCGGCGGGGATCGGCCAGACATAGTGGGTGGCGACCACGGTGAACGGCCCCTTCGGGTCGGCCAGGGTGGCCCAGGCGGCCGAGAACGGCCGGTCGCGGTCATAGACGCCGCCCCGGGCGACCATCTTCTTCTTGCTGAAGATCCAGGTGTCGCAGGGCCGGGTGTTGCCCACGCACGAGACGACGAACGGATAGAGCCGGCGCAGCGGGCCGACCAGGGCCCAGGCGCTGCCGCCGCCCTCCTCGACGAACAGCACGTCGGGATCCTGGGCCAGCACCCATTCGAGGGCCTCGGTCGGGTCGTCGTTGGAGGCCCAGGCGTTGAACTGGACGATCTTCAGCGTCGCGGGACCGGGGTCGGCCTTGCGGGTCTGGGCGGCGATCAATTCGGGCGCCATCAGGCCGCCATGGGCCAGCAGGGCCAGGACGCCCATCGCGACGATGGCCCAGCGCTCGCTTCGCCGCGAGACGACCGCGCCGACCAGGGCGCCGGCCAGGGCCAGCACCAGCCAGATCGGGGCGAAGTGGTTGGAGATGTCCAGGCGGTCGCTGAAGGCGCCGGCCAGCCCCGTCAGGCCCAGCGTCAGGGCCAGCAGGACCAGCATCAGGGCGCCGCCGCGGAAGAACAGCCGGACGAGGTGCAGGATCAGTTGCATGCCCCATGCCTTAGCATGGCTTGGCGACGGCTGTGTAAGCCGGCCGACGATCCTGGCCTTTGGAAAGGCGGTTGCACGGTCGCCGGGCGCCGTGCGGCGGCCGCGCGCCTTGACCTTGCCGCCCCTTCGTGGCCTTGAAGCCGGCCCATGCGCCTTTCCGACTTCGACTTCGACCTTCCCGACGCCAGCATCGCCCTGCGCCCGGCCGAGCCGCGCGACAGCGCGCGCTTTCTCGTCGTGCGTCCGGGGCAGGAGCTGGCCGACCACATCGTCCGCGAGCTGCCCGATTTCCTGCGTCCCGGCGACGCCCTGGTGTTCAACGACACCCGCGTGATCCCGGCCCGTCTGTCGGGCCTGCGCGAGGGTCGCACGACCGGCGGAGCCGACGGCACGCCGGTGGCGGTCGAGGCCACCCTGCATCGCCGGATCGCGCCCGACCGCTGGAGCGCCTTCATGCGCCCGGGCAAGAGGCTGAAGGCCGGCGATCGCGTGGCTTTCGCCGCCGTCGGCTCGACGCCCTGCGAGGCCGAGCGGCTGGACGCGACCGTCGTCGAGAAGCACGAGGGCGGCGAGGTGGTGCTGGCCTTCGACTTGTCGGGGCCGGACCTCGACATCGGCATCGCCCGGCATGGGATGATGCCGCTGCCGCCCTACATCGCCGCCAAGCGCGCGGAGGACGACCGCGACCGCGCCGACTACCAGACCGTCTACGCCCGCGAGGACGGCTCGGTGGCCGCGCCGACGGCGGGGCTGCACTTCACGCCGGATCTGCTGGAGGCGCTGAAGGCCAAGGGTGTTTCCCTGCACTTCGTTACCCTGCATGTGGGGGCGGGCACCTTCCTGCCGGTGAAGACCGACGAGGTTTCCGAGCACAAGATGCACGCCGAGTTCGGCGAGGTCAGCGGAGAGACGGCCGACGCCCTGAACGCCGTGCACGCCGCCGGCGGGCGCATCGTCTGCGTGGGCACCACCAGTCTGCGCCTGATCGAGAGCGCCACGGGCGAGGACGGGGTGATCAGGCCCTTCGCCGACGAGACGGCGATCTTCATCACGCCGGGCTACCGCTTCCGGGCGGTCGACGTGCTGATGACCAATTTCCACCTGCCCAAGTCGACCCTGTTCATGCTGGTCAGCGCCTTCGCGGGGCGGCAGGCGATGCGCGCGGCCTATGAGCACGCCATATCGACGGGCTACCGCTTCTATTCCTACGGCGACGGCTCGTTGCTGTTCCGAGCCGAAACCGAGACCGTCTAGATGGCCGCCTTCCCCTTCGAGATCAAAGCCACGGACGGCAAGGCCCGCACGGGCGTGCTGAAGACCCCGCGCGGCGACATCCGCACCCCGGCCTTCATGCCGGTGGGCACGGCCGGCACGGTCAAGGCCCTGACGGTCGACCAGGTCAAGGACACTGGCGCCGACATCATCCTGGGCAACACCTATCACCTGATGCTGCGGCCGACGGCCGAGCGGGTGAAGCGCCTGGGCGGGCTGCACAGGTTCATGCGCTGGGACAAGCCGATCCTGACCGACAGCGGCGGCTTCCAGGTGATGAGCCTGTCGGGGATCAGCAAGGTCACCGAAGAGGCGGTGACCTTCGCCAGCCACATCGACGGCACCAAGCACGTGCTTTCCCCCGAGCGGTCGATGGAGATCCAGGCCGACCTGCTGGGCAGCGACATCGTCATGCAGTTGGACGAATGCGTGGCCTGGCCGGCCGAGGAGGCCAGGGCGCGCCAGGGCATGGAGCTGTCGGCGCGCTGGGGCCTGCGTTCGAAGACCGCGTTCAGTACGCGCGATACCCAGGCGCTGTTCGGCATCCAGCAGGGCTCGACCTTCGAGAACCTGCGTCGCGAGTCCTCGGAGCGGCTGCAGGAGATCGGCTTCGACGGCTACGCCATCGGCGGGCTCGCCGTGGGCGAGGGCCACGAGGCCATGTGCGAGGTGCTGGACTACGCGCCGGGCCTGCTGCCGGCCGACAAACCGCGCTACCTGATGGGCGTGGGCAAGCCGATCGACCTGGTGGAGGCCGTGGCGCGCGGCGTCGACATGTTCGACTGCGTGCTGCCGACCCGCTCGGGCCGCCACGGCCAGGCCTGGACCTGGGACGGGGCGATCAACATCAAGAACGCCCGCTTCGCCGAGGACGAGAGCCCGCTGGATCCGACCAGCGACTGCCCAGCCAGCCGCGACTACTCCAAGGCCTATCTGCGCCACCTGTTCAAGGCCGAGGAGATCCTGGGGCAGGTGCTGCTGTCGTGGCACAACATCGCCTTCTTCCAGGCCCTGACGGCGGCCATGCGCGCCGCGATCGCGCAAGGGCGGTTCGAGCAGTTCCGCCGGGATTTCGCGGCACGGCAGAAGTAGATCCTTCTCCCCTTGCGGGAGCAGGTGGCGGCGAAGCCGTCGGATGAGGGGTCTCTCAGATGGGAGACGCTCCACCCGGCCTCACCGCTGCTTGCAGTGTTGATTTCTGAGAGACCCCTCACCCGACCTGCTTCGCAGGCCACCCTCTCCCGCAAGGGGAGAGGGAACGGGTGGGCGGCCTCGCGCTTTCGCTGCGAGTTGATGAAGGGGAGCGGAGCGCCCGGGCGACGCCCGGAGGTGCTTTGTGTTGTTACCGTTTCGACGAAGCCGTGCGCTCCGCGCGGTCGTTTGGCTGCCGGCTTCCCGGGCGGCGGCGCTCTTAACGCCTTACC
>PJTT01000453.1_pt1 | contig 30200 bp, 23 predicted proteins | sample 1512261 | NCBI WGS metagenome assembly PJTT01 (sample SAMN08177685, study PRJNA422409) | Soil metagenome, whole genome shotgun sequencing project. | isolation source: Soil (2) enriched on wood chips | place: USA: Madison | collected 2015-01-15
CCGGCCTCGGCACTGGCCTGGCGGCGCTCCAGGGTGCGGTAATCCCAGGTGGCACGCTCGACCTTGCCCGGCCGCCAGCGGTTGGCGGTGGACCATTGCTGCACGCTGTCGCTGCGCTCGCTCTCGTCGCGACGGTGGAAGCGCACCACGCCCAGCTCGGCGGTGTCGTGGCTGTGGTCGGCCAGCACCAGCGTGTGCGTGCCGAATTCCGTGCCGCCGGGCTCGCCGGCATGCTCGAACCAGTAATAGATGCCTTCTTCGGCCAGCAGGCGCTGGATGAAGGCCAGGTCGCTTTCCTGGTACTGGGTGGTCAGGCTGCGACGCGCGTACTGGCTGGCATCGCCCAGCGACCAGCGCCAGGCCGGCGCCAACGTGCCGTAATCGGCGAAGAGGTCTTCGACGATCTCGACCACGGTCTTGTCATGGAAGACGTAGCTGTCCACGCGCTGCGACAGGAAAGCCAGCCAGGGCTGCAGGCGCAGGCGGTAGCGCGCCAGGCCGCCATTGCTGCCCAGCCGCTCGGCGGCGGTGATGCGTCCATGCAGCGGCCGCACGCTGCCATCGGCCTGTTGCAGCTGCAGCAGCGCGCCCTGCCCGATCAGCGGTGCGAGCGTCAGGCTCGCATCCAGCGACAGCGCCGTGATCGTCCACTGGAAGCCGATGCCGTCGATCTGCTCGACGCCATCGAGGGTTTCGGCCACCAGCCCATCGGGGCCGCACGTCGTATGCAGCCTGAGGAAACGATGCACATCGTGCGGCTTTGCCAGCGCCGAGCGCAGGGCAAGCCAGTGCAGACGAGAAGCGGAGCCATCCATGGAGCAACGCGCGCAGAGCCAATGAGCCATGAGCGTGTTGCGGGAAAGGGGCTCGTTGAAGAGGCAAATGCGACACGGGAGGTGTACCGCCCGCGAAACGCCAACGCTATCAGGCCTCTGAACGCTTTAGAAAAAGTACGAAATGCTCACAATCCGTCGAGCAGCAAGACCGCAACCGCCCACGCCGGTCTGAAAACGACAGCGGGCGGATCAGGCCCTCGGTCAGTGCGCCATCCCGCGGGTAATCGCCGCAGCGCGGTCCTTCAGCTGGGCCACCGCATCGGGAATCATCTCCATGCCCACATCCAGGCCCGGGTTCAGCACCAGGCCGACGCCCTCGCCGATACCGGCCAGCAGCGCGTGCACGGCAATCGGCATCGCATGGGCGAACTGCGGCAACTGCTCGTGCCAGAGACCGGCGCGCTCGGGCGCGGTGAATACCGCGAACATCGGCTCGCCCCCCTCGCTGGTCAGCACCAGCGGCGAAATGGTCTCGTCCCAGGCGCCATCCTCGCCGATGGCCTTGTCCAGCAGCACGAACACCGGCGCGGCCAGCAGGCCATCGAGGAACTGCGACGCGGTCAGCGTACCGTCCTGTGCCTGCAGCAGGCGGACCTCCAGGTCGTTGAGGGGTTCGAACGGCGTGTCGTGGTCCATGGTCGCTTCCGGTACGTGATTGCAGGCTGTCACTTTAGCAGGACGGGGCCTCAGGCCAGATAGCCCTGCCGCCACATCCACCCGGCCACCGCCAGGCCAGCCACCACCACCAGCATCACCGGCAGGCCGAAGCGGTGGCGGAACGGGATCGGCACCCCGCCCAGCTGCTGGTCCATGGTGTCGGTATCCAGCAGCCAGCCATGCCCGCAGCCAGTGCAGGCCAGTTCGTAGCGGCGCTGGTAGACGAAGCCGAACAGCAGATCGATGCGCGCCATGCGGTAGCGCAGCCGCGGGGTGAAGCCGGTTTCGGCCTGGCAGCGCAGGCAGTGATGGGCCTCGGTCGGGCCGACCACCACCACTCGTTCCTGCTGGCCGATCATCATCATCGGTCAGCCGTCCTTGCAGGCGGGCTGGGCCAGCAGCCAGGCCTGCGCGGCGGCCAGGGTTGCCGGTCCGGTGGCCGTGGTCTCGTCGGGCTGCAGCTTCGCACCGTCACCCTGTCCGTTGCGATCAGCCATCACATTGTGGGTCAACAGCAACGTGGTGCCATCCACCAGTGTCACGGGCCGATTGCCGGTGGAGAAGCCTGCGCTGGGTTGGCCGAAACTGCGGCTGCCCGCCTGCCCGCGGAATGCCAACGCGACGGCTTCACCTGAACTCGCGGTGCGTGCACCGATCAGCACCGCGACCGGCGCGCTACCGGCGCGCAGGCGATAGGCGGCCTGCCGCGAGCGCAGCCCCTGCGTGCCGTCCTGCCGGACTTCACCTTCCCCTTGCCGCCACCACTGCAGGCCATCGGCACTGCGGAAAGCGCCGATCAATGCCCCCCGGGCATCCGGTGTTCCCTGCAGCAACGGCAACAACCCCAGCAGCATGGGCCACATGTTGCCGCCACCGTTGCTGCCTGCATCCACCACCCAGGCGCAGCGCGTGCCGTCATCCAGATCGACGATGCGCTGCTGCAGCGCCAGCGCGTAGGCCTTGCGCGCGTCATGACGCTCCTGCTCGCTGCGCTGCAGATCCTCCACGAACGGGCCGACCTTCAGCACGCCAATGCGGGCATCGACGGCCGGGGATTCTGCCAACGCAGCGCCCTGCCCGGCATTCATGCGCCGGGCGCGGCCGGAGCGTTCGCGCTGCTGGCTGGGTGAAATCCATCGGCCATGTCCACGGCTGCTGCGCGTGGCCGCCTCATCCAGCACGCGGCGCTGCTGTACACGGTCATCGCCTGCGGCGGCCAGTCGCGCGCGCACATCGTTCCAGTCCACGCGATCGCGATACAGGGCCTGTGTTTCCAGCAGGTGCAGCATCTGTTTCCGCGCTTCGGCGGAAGGCAATTCCACGCTGTCAGCCGGACCCGCGAAGGCCGGGCCCATGCAGGCGATCAGGAGGGTGGCGCCGACGACGGCGCGCGCGGGGAAACGTGAGTTCATTGTTGAATCCTTGTCAGCGTATGGCGCATGCCGGCTGTGCCAGCAGCCAGGCCTGTGCAGCGGAAATGGTGGCGGTGTCGCTGCGGGTGCGCTGGTCCGGCGTGATCTTCAGTCCGTCGCCGCGGCCGTTGCGGTCCTGCATCACGCTGGTGGTCAGCACCAGCGAACTGCCGTCGACCAGAGGACGCACCACGTTGGCGGTGGACACGCCTGCGGTCGGCTCGCCGAAACTGCGTGTCTGCGGCCGGCCGCGGAAGGCCAGCACCGTCGCTTCGCCGGCACTGGCTGTGAGCGGCCCGACAAGGACAGCCAGGGGCGCACCCAGCTGCTTCGCGTGATAAGCAGACTGGCCGAGGTCAACGATCACATCCGCACCAAGACGTACATCTGAAGGCGTGGAATGCCAGAGCATCGGCCCATCTGCTTCAGCGAACGCGCCCACGATCTCGTCAGCGACGGCGGTGCTCCTCAGCAGCGGCGCGACGCCCAGCAGCATGGGCCACATGCTGCCACCGGTGTTTCCACGCAGATCCACGATCCACCCGCAGCGGCTGCCGTTGTCCTGCTCACGGATGGTCGCCTGCCAGCGCGCTGCGCGGTCCTCCATCTGCTGCTGCGCGGCCGGGCCAGGAACAACGGAGAATCCGCCGACGTCCACCCAGCCAATGCGCGGGTCCAGGCGCGGTGCAGGGGCAGGGGCGCCCACTGCACCAGGCGCGGCAGTGCGGGCGGCGTTGACGCGACCAAGGCGCTTCCCTTCCGCCTGCATCCGCTCCGCGCTGATCCAGGCGCCATGCACTCCCGAGCTGCGTCCGATGGCTTCCTTGAGCACGTCACGGATCTTTTCCGGGTTGCCCTGGGCGGCACTCAAGCGCGCTCGCATCTCTGGCCAGTCCACGCGGTCGCGGTACAGCGCCTCGCGTTCCAGCATGTCCAGCAGTTCGATGCGCGCCTGTGCGGTGGGCAGTTCGATGGCTGCAGCGGGGGCGGCCAAGGCCATGGCGCAGAACAGTGCCACAGCCATGACGCGCAGATCGACGTGCATTCGACGTTCCTTCGTCGTGGGTTACAGAAACAGCATACGCGCCTGCAGCGGGTGTTGCGTGCATGCCACCACCGCCGGGCAAGGCCCGGCGCTACCAGTCCGCGCGCGGGCCGATGTTGCCTTCGATGATGCGGCGCTTCTCGTTCCTGTCGCCGCCCAGTTCGCGCGTGTAGTCGGCCACGGCGTAGGCGCTGATCGTGCGGTTGAAGCGCGCGACCACACCGACGCCGGCTTCCAGCGCGCGCGAGCGCTGCGAATTGATGATCGTGTCGCTGTCGAACTGGATGCGATCCTCGCCCGCGCGGCCGTGCCAGTAGTTCACCTTGAAGTACGGCTGCCAGCCGTTGTCGGCCAGCTGGTAATCGCCGGCCAGGCGCAGGCCGATGCGGCCGGTCCAGGCGTTGTCATTGTCGAAGCGCACGGCCGACACCAGGTCGCGCTGGTCATCCAGCGAACTGCGCTGCCAGATCACCTGTACCTGCGGCTCCAGCCACCACGACGACTGCCCGAACTGCAGCACGGGCTTGCCCGCTTCCAGCGACAGCGTGGTGCCGTCGCCCTTGACGTCGATGCCGAGCCCGCGCGAGGACCGCGTGCGGCCGTCGTAGCGGCTCTGCATGGCCACGGCGTCGAGGTAGCCGCCCTCGCTGCCCGTCAGGGTCCAGTACACACCCACGTGCTTGTCATCCAACCGGCTCTGCCCGACCTCCACGTTTTCCCAGCCCAGCGCCGTGCCGAGGGTCTTGCCCTGCGCGCGCGTGCGGCCGACGAACACGCCGATCTGGTTGCGATGGCGGTCGCCCGCGCCCGCCCACAGGTCCAGGCCGGCCTGCACGCCCATCACATCGCCATCGAAGCCCGGCTGGGCGTCGCCCTTCCACTGGATGTCGCTGCTCTGCCCCACCAGCCGCCCCCACGCGGTGCGGAAGGCGCCGTTGCTGTAAAGCAGGCGCTGTTCGCCCTGGCGCTCGTGGAAGGTACCGAGGCTGGCCAGCGAGGTCTCCCGCAGCAGCGGGGGCACGACCGCGTAGGCGGCGGTTTCCAGCCGGTACAGCGGTACCACGTCGCCCTGTGCCGGGCGCGCACCGGGGCTGGGCGGGATGGCGCCGGCGCCCGGCAGACTGCTGCCGGCCACCGGTACGTCGGGCACGGCCGGGTCGCTGGGCGGCGCCACGGGCGCGGGCTCGGGCGGCGGTGGCGGCGGTGCGGCTTCGCCCGCGGTCAGGTCCGGATCAACCGCGCCCTCTGGCGGCGGCGGAGGTGCGGGCGTGATCGGCGGCGGCGGAGCGACATCGGGCGTGGGCGGTGGCGGCGTAGCGGTGCCGCTGCCGTTCGGGGCCGGGGTCGGGCCCGCCACCAGGGTTGAACGCAGGTACCAGTTCTCGCCGGTACCCGCACTGACACCGCCCTTGAACAGGAAATACTCATAGGCGCCCGCCGCGACCGGCGCGAACAGCGAGAACGCATTGGCGGCAGTGGTCCCCCCATTGAGCGCCTGCACTACCAGGATGCCGTCGGCCAGCGTGGCTGCGCCGCCCCCGCCGGCATTGAGGATGCCGATGCCGGTGGTGCCGCTGGCACTGCCGCCGTCGATCACCAGGCGGTCGCTGGTCGATCCATCGCCCGCCAGCACCGTGCGCAGGTACAGGCCGCCGCCCTCGCCGCGGTAATTGCCGCGGATGCTGAAGACATCACCGGCACCGCTGCCGGTCAGGTCGATGCGGCCGGCGTTGACCACATCCACCAGCGCGCCGGCTGCGAACGGCCGCAGTGCATGCGCGCCATTGCCTGCGTAGAGCGTGCTGGTGTCGTCCAGGGTAAGCGTACCGGTGCCAGTGCCGCTGTCACCCAGCACCAGGTCACCATCGAAGGTCAGCTCGGTGCTGCTGGCCAGGCTGATCGCCTCCCAGTTCTGGAAGCGGGCCACGCCGGTGGTCTTGACGTTGTTGAAGCTGAGCCGGTCAGTGCCGCTGCCGCCATCGAACAGCGGCACTGCGCCCAGGTTGGCCTGGTTGAGGTTGCTGAGCGTGGCCAGGTCATCGTCCGGCCCGCCATCGATGGCGCCGTAGACGATGCCGCCGCCGTTCCAGTTGAAGGTGTCGTTGCCGGTGCTGAGCAGTACCTGGCCGCGCACGGTGCCATCGGTGATGGTCACGCTGTCGTTGCCACCGCTGACGCTGATGTTGCCGCCGATGTAGGCGGTGCCGGAAATGATGATGGTGTCGGTGTCGAAGCCGGTGACGACGTTGCCGTCGACGGTGCCACCGGACTGGTCCCACAGGTTCTTGTCCAGTTTCATGTTGACCCGGCCGATGCGGCCACCGGTCATCCAGGCCTGGTCGCCATCCTCGAAGGCGCCGATGATGCGGCCGCCACTCATGCGGAAGGTATCGATGTTGTCGCCCTGCTGCAGGGCGCCCAGCGTGCCGCCGGTCATGACGAAATCATCGCGGCCACTGCCCTGCGTCACCAGCCCGGTGACCGTGCCGCCACTGACGGTCATCTGGTCATCGCCGCTGCCCTGGTCAACGCGGTCGACGGTGCCGCCGCTGAGCAGCAGCACGTCGTTGCCATCGCCCTGCAGCACGCCGCCGCTGATGCTGCCATCGAGCATCTCCAGGCGATCGTTGCCGGCACCGAACTGCACGCCGGCAAGGCCCGTGAGAGTGCCGCGGTTGACCAGCACGCTGTCACCGGCGCCGACGAACTGCAGCGCGGTGTTGTTGCCGGCGCTGATGCTGCCGAGGTTGTCGACGCGGCTGCCGCCGCCCAGTTGAACGGCAATCCCGCCCGCCGAACTGATCGCCCCCTGGTTGCCGAGCTGGTGGCCGCCGGCACCGACCAGGGTGATGGCACTGCCGCCGCCGCTCTGCTGCAGCTGGGCGCCGCTGGCGACGGTGACGGTGATACCGGATTCGCCGCTGGCGCTGACCGGCACGGTCTGCGGGTTGGGTGCGGCGGCACTGCAGGTGACGGTCTGCCCGGTGAGCGGAGCGACGCTGTCGCAACCTGCCCAGGCGATGGGCACGGTGGCGGCCAGTGCGGCGGGAACGGCCAGGGCCTGCAGCAGGCAGCGGGTCAAGCGGCGCGGACGCGGTGCGGCAACGGACATACGGCACTCCTGGATCGGGAAGTCAGGAATTGCGGATATGGACACTGCGGGCGCCGCTGGGGCGCCATGAAGGGTTCAGGTGTGACGTTATGCCGGAAGCATCACAGTGCGAGTGTGAAATCGCGCGGGCATCACGTGGCGTGCATGTGCATGAAGGCGTTCAGGCCAATCCAAGGACAGGTGCCCTCAGATCTTCAGGTAGATGCGACGCCGGTCCAGCCACCACGCCACGCCCCACCACAGGGTGACGAACGCCAGCGCCTGCAGCATCGACGCCAGCGCCAGTGCCTCGGGCAGCGCGGTGGCCAGCTGCTGCCACACCCAGCCCCAGGCGCCGGTCGCCAACAGCAGCACCGACATCACCGAGGCGCCAAGGTAGGCCGTGATGGCATTCACGCCGAAGCGGCGGCCCAGCGCGGGCCAGCCGCGGCGGTCGATCAGCAGGTGCGCCAGCCACAGCGCCAGCGCGGCCAGGCCGCCGGTCCAGAGCACATAGCTCGGCGTCCACAGCTGCTTGTTGAGCGGCAGTACGCTGGCCAGCAGCAGGCCCAGCACGGCCGTCGCCACGCCCAGGCCGGCCAGTGCGCCCGCACGCCCATGGCGCAGCAGGGCCCCGGCCAGCAGGCCCAGCACGGTGCTGGCCAGCGCGCCGAGGCTGCTCAGCAGGCCCTCCGGGTCGTGGCCGAGGCCGGTATCGGCGTGCCACTGGTAGATGAAGGGCGCGAACAGCGTGGTGTCCAGGCGGCTGGCCGGGTTGGTCCACGGTGCCAGATCGCCGGTGCCCAGCAGCAGCACTGTATAGCCCACCAGCAGCGCCACCAGCAGCGCGGCCTGCACGCGTGGCCGCGCATACACCGCCACCACGCCGACCACCGCCGCACACAGCGCAATGCGCTGCAGGACGCCCCAGATGCGGAAGTGATGCGTGTGCAGCGCCCACCACACCAGCAGGTGCAGCAGCACGCCGGCGATGGCGATGCGCAGCGCGCGTTCGAGCACGCCCTTGGCCAGCGCCGGGCGTGCCAGGGGATCCTGTGCACGCGGTGCCACGCTGAAGGCCATCGACACGCCCACCAGGAACAGGAAGAACGGGAACACCAGGTCGGTGGGCGTGCAGCCATTCCATTCCGCGTGGCGCAGCGGCGCGAACACCGCACTCCAGTCACCGGGATTGTTGACCAGCAGCATCGCCGCCACGGTGAGCCCGCGCAGGGCGTCGATCGAGCCCAGCCGGCGTGGCGGCGCAGCGTTCATCAGGCCGCCTCGTACTGCCCGGCGATCCAGGTCCCACGCACCTGAAGGGCATCGTCCAGCAGCACCAGGTCGGCCTGATAGCCTTCGGCAATATGGCCCAGGCGGTCATCCACGTTGAGGAACTGCGCCGGGTAGGTCGATGCCATGCGCGCAGCCTCGGCCAGCGGCTGGCCGAGCAGCTGCACGGTGTTGCGCACCGCGGTGGCCATGTCCAGCGCCGAGCCCGCCAGTGCGCCGGCGGCATTGCGCACCACGCCGTCAACGGCGGTGATGGTTTCGCCGTACAGCACGTAGCTGGGGTCATCGGCACCGACCGGCGGCATCGCGTCGGTCACCAGCAGCAGGCGGCCGCGCGGCTTGGCGGCCAGCGCCACGCGCAGGCTGGCCGGGTGCACGTGCACGCCATCGACGATGATGCCGATCCAGCTGTCGCGGTCTTCCAGCGCTGCACCGACGGCACCGGGCTCACGCCCCTGCAGCGGCGACATCGCGTTGTACAGATGGGTGAAGCCGCGCACGCCAGCATCCAGGCCATCGCGGATTTCTTCGTACGTGCCTGCGGTATGCCCGGCCGCGACGATCACCCCGCGCTCGACCAGCGCGCGGATGGTCTCAAGCGGCACGCGTTCCGGCGCCAGGGTCAGCAGGGTCACGCCGTTGTCCAGCGAGGCGGCCAGGGCGATTTCCTCCGCATCGGGCACGCGGAACTTGCTGGCGTCATGGGTGCCCTTGCGCGCCGGGGCGATGTACGGGCCTTCCAGATGGATGCCGATCACGCCCGGCACCTTGCGTTCGATCGCCTCGCGCATCGCCGCGATCGCTTCGCGCATCACCGCCACGTCGTCGCTGATCAGCGTCGGCAGCAGTGCCGTGGTGCCGAAGCGCCGGTGGGCCTGCGCGATGGTGCGCAGCGAGGCGACATCCGGGGTGTTGTTGAACAGTGCACCGCCACCGCCGTTGACCTGCACGTCGATGAAGCCCGGCAGCAGCCAGCCGCCGCCGAGGTCCACCTGCTCGTCAGCCTGCCCCAGCTGCGGGGCGGCATCGGGCAGCAGCGCGATGATGCGGCCGTCTTCGATCACCACCGCCAGGTCGTCGCGGAAATCATCGCCGGTGAGGATGCGGGCGTTGCGCAGGACCGTGGCCATCAGACCGTCTCCGTGACCTTGTTCAGGTGCGGCGGCAGGTCGGGATTGAAGCCACGGCGGATCGCCAGTGCATTGATGGCGCGGTAGAAGCTCTGCACGGTCAGCAGCGGTGCGCACAGCGGGTGCGGCGCCACGGCCACCGGCAGGTCGCCACCGGCGCCGGCCAGCCACACCTGGGCACCGCGCGCACTGAATTCCTCGACCACCGCGCGCGTACCGGCACCGGTTTCATCAGGCTGGGCGAAGGCCAGCACCGGGAAGCCGCGGCCGACCAGCGCCATCGGGCCGTGCTTGACCTCGGCCGAGCTGTAGGCCTCTGCATGCAGGCTGCAGGTTTCCTTGAACTTCAGCGCCGCTTCCTGCGCCGCACCGAGGCCGAGGCCACGGCCGAGCACGAACAGGTTGGTGGCATCGACCAGGCCATCGGAGACCGCGCTCCAGTCGCACTGCCACGCGGCGCGCAGCGCATCGGGCAGCAGGTCCAGCGCGGCGCGCAGGCTGCTGTCCTGCTTCCAGTAGGCGGCCAGCTGCAGCAGCGCGGCCAGCGAGGCCAGGTAGCTCTTGGTCGCCGCCACGCTCTTCTCAGCACCGGCATGCAGCGGGATGACCGTGTCGGCCAGCTGCGCCAGCGGCGAATCCTCGACGTTGACCAGGGCAACCACGCGCGCGCCGGCGGCCTTGGCGGCCTCGGCATTGCGCAGCAGGTCCGGGCTCTTGCCCGACTGCGAGATGACGATGAACAACGCACCGCGCAGCTGCAGCGGTGCGGCGTAGACCGAACCCACCGATGGCGAGGCCGAGGCGACCACCAGGCCCAGCTGGGTTTCCAGCAGGTACTTGCCGTAGGTGGCGGCATGGTCGGAGCTGCCGCGCGCGCAGGTCACCACGAACGGCGGCGGTGCCGCGCGCAGGCTGGCGGCCAGCGTTTCCAGGGTGGCGTGGTTGCGGGCGAACTGGCGGGCAACCACGTCGGCCGCTTCAGCAGCCTCGGCGAACATCAGGGTGGCGGTGGGGTCGGACAGCGACATGGCGGACTCAGGCGGGATCGGAAGGAAGGGGGCGCACGCCGGCCGGGCGCATCGGTGCGGTGGAACCGCGCACCACCAGCTGCGGCACGAAGCCCTGGTTCTGCAGGGCGGCGGGGGCATCGTCGTAGGCATCGCTGCGCAGCTGCGCGATCAGCAGGCGCGCGGCGTGGCGGGCGATGTCCTCGGTGGCCTGCTTGGCGGTGGTCAGCGGCGGCCACGACTGGCGCGAGAACGGGCTGTCCTCGAAGCCGGCGATGGACAGGTCGTAGGGCACGTTCATGCCGGCCGACTTGGCCGCCGCCAGCACGCCGGCAGCGATTTCATCGTTGGACCCGAAGATGGCGGTGGGCGGTTCGCGCAGCGCCAGCAGGCGGCGCGCGCCCCGGAAGCCGTCGTCGAAGGTGTAGTCACCCTGCACCACCAGATGCTTGTCCACGGTCATGCCGTAGTCCTTCAGCGCGGCTTCGTAACCGGCATAGCGTTCGCCCGAAGACCGGTGCGAGGAGCCACCCCAGAGGAAGCCGATGCGCTGGTGGCCGAGCTGGATCAGGTGCTCGGTGACTTCGTAGGCGGCCTCGCGGTCGTCGACGAACACGCAGGCGCCATCGGCCGGATCCTCGGTGGCAGCGATGATGCGCACCAGCTTGATGCCGCGCGCGGTCAACGTCTGGATCAGGTCGCGGCGCTCGGACATCGGCGCGGTCAGCACCAGCCCGGCCAGGCGCGAACGCTGCACCCAGTCGGCCAGTTCATCGGCCAGCATCGGCGAGCTCGAATCACACGGATGGATCTGCAGGCCGAAGCCGGTTTCGCGGCAGGCGGCGAGCACGCCGTTCTGCACGCCGATGATGTGGTACGGGTTGGGGTTGTCGTACACCAGCCCGATCACGAACGTGGTGCCGCTGCGCAGGTTGCGCGCCGACGGATCGGGTTCGTAGTCGAGTTCGGCGATGGCCCGCAGCACCCGCGCACGGGTGGCCTGCATCACCGACGGTTCGTTGTTGATGACCCGCGACACCGTCTTCAGCGAGACCTTGGCCTTTTCGGCAACGTCCTTGATGGTCGCTCTGCGCATCGGCTTTTCCTGGGGTTGGCTGCCGTCCATCATCGCCGATCAGACCTTGTCCTGCGGCAGGCCGGCGCGATGGCCGATCACCGAGTAGAACAGGATGTACAGGTAGCACGGCACCATCAGCAGGACGAACACCAGCTGGAAATCGATGTGCTGCTTGAGCACCGCAAACAGCTGCGGAATGATCGCGCCGCCGGCGATGCCCATCACCAGCAGGGCCGAGCCGGTTTCGGTGAAGCGACCCAGGCCGCGGATGGCCAGCGGGAAGATGGCCGGCCACATCATCGCGTTGGCAAAGCCCAGCAGCGCCACGAAGGCCACCGAGACATAGCCGTGGGTGGCCCAGGCGCCCAGGCAGAACAGCACGCCCAGCACCGCCGAAATAGTCAGGTAGCGCGACTGCGACACCACTTTCGGAATCAGCAGCAGGCCGACCACGTAGCCGATGAGCATGGCGAACAGGGTCAGCGAGGTGAACATCTTGGTCTGGTCCAGCGGCAGGTTGAAGCCGTGGCCATAGGTACCGATGGCATCGCCGGCCATCACTTCCACGCCGACGTAGACGAACAGGCACAGCACGCCCAGCCACAGGTGCGGGAACTGGAAGATGCTGCGGCGTTCGGCAGCGCCCGCGGCCTTCGGCGTGGCATTGGCTTCGGACGGCTTGATTTCCGGCAGCGGCGAGAACAGCACCGCCACCGCCAGCACCACCAGCACACCGGCCATGGCCAGGTAGGGCGCGTGGATCTTGGCGGCGAATTCGTTGAGCAGCTGCGCCTTGGTGGCCTCGTCGGCAGTGGCGACGGTGGCCGACAGATCGCCGATGCCATGCAGCACCAGCGTGCCGATCAGCACCGGTGCCAGCATGCCGGCGATCTTGTTGCAGATGCCCATCAGCGCGATGCGGCGCGCGGCCGTTTCGATCGGGCCGAGGATGGAGATGTAGGGATTGATCGCGGTCTGCAGCAGGGCCAGGCCGCTGCCGATCACGAACAGGCCACCGAGTGCGCCCGGGTACCAGCGCTGCGTGGCGAATTCACCGAACAGTGCCGCGCCGCCGGCCATCACCAGCAGGCTCAGGCTGAGCCCCTTCTTCATGCCGGTGCGGCGCAGGATCCACGACGACGGCAGGGCCAGGAAGAAGTAGGACAGGTAGAACACCATCAGCACCAGGAAGGCACCCACTTCGCTGAGCTCGAAGGCCAGCTTGACGAAGGTGATCAACGGGCCGTTGAGCCAGGTGAAGAAGCCGATCAGGAAGAACAGCACGCCGACGATGGCGATGGAGGCGGCAACGTTCGGGCGCGCGCTTGCAGCAGTGACGGCGGACATCGGGTGGGCTCCTGCGGCGACCACCGCAGAAGGCGGTGTCGGAGAGTGGCTGGGAACAACGTTGTCACATTCTTTCGATGGACCACAGCGGTTTGTCAACTTGATTGCACGGGCCCGATGCGGCCGTGCTGCACTGCGCAAGGCAACACCCGCGATCCGCGCTGAATGCGCTCTGGCCCTAGAGGCCCATGGCGCAACGGCTTTCGGGTTAACGCCAGGTCAAGACCATGTAAACGTTTACCGTGTCTCTCATTCGTTGCGGCGCAGCAACGAAAGTGTCACGAATTCGTTGACATCGTTGTCAGCGCAGTTACAGACTCCGCCCAATCGCCGGGCCTTTCGTGGGTCCGGCCCTCACCTGCAGCAGGAGCCCGCGTGACCGCCAGCCACCCCGCCCCGGCCCATGTCCTGTCCCGAGTCGCGCCCTCGTTCCTGGCCGCCGACGTCGGTGGCACCCATGTGCGCGTGGCCCGGGCCCAGGCCAGCGGCGATGAGGCACATCCGGTGCAGCTGCTGGAATACCGCAAGTACCGCAACGCCGACTACGCCGGCCTCAGCGCGATCCTCACCGACTTCCTCGGTGACAGCGCGCGGCCCAGCCAGTGCGTGGTAGCCACCGCCGGCTTCGCCCGCGAGGACGGCACGGTGATCACCGCCAACCTGCCGTGGCCGCTGTCGGCCCGCCAGGTGGAAGCGGACGTCGGGCTGCAGCACGTGCACATCGTCAACGACTTCGAAGCGGTGGCCTATGCCGCGGCGCAGGTGGATGCCAGCGGCGTGCTGCACCTGTGCGGCCCCGAGACCGCACCGCGCGGCCCGACCCTGGTGGTCGGCCCCGGCACCGGCCTGGGCGCCGCACTGTGGATCCCCACCCCGAACGGCCCGGTGGTCCTGCCCACCGAAGCCGGCCAGCCGACGCTGGCGGCCAGCACCGAACTGGAAATGGCGATCGTCCGCCACATGCAGCGCGACCGCGCGCACGTGTCGATCGAACACGCGCTGTCCGGCCCCGGCCTGATGAACCTGTACCGCGCCATCTGCGCGCTGCAGGGGCAGGCACCGGTACTGGCCAGCCCGGATGCGGTGACCGCCGCAGCGATGGCCGGCACCGATGCCCTGGCGCGCCAGGCGCTGGATGTGTTCTGCGGCCTGCTCGGCAGCACCATCGGTGACATGGCGCTGTTCTATGGCGCACAGGGCGGTGTCTACCTGGCCGGCGGCATCCTGCCGCAGATCCGCGAATACCTGCATGCCAGCACTTTCGTCGAACGCTACCTGCAGAAGGGGCCGATGGGCGAAGCGCTGGCACGCATCCCGGTGAAGGTGGTCGAGCACGGGCAGCTGGGCGTCATCGGCGCCGCCAGCTGGTTCCTGCTCCACGCCAACGCCTGAACCGCAGTACGCAGCAAGCAGTACGCAGCACCGCAGTACGCACGACGCACTGGAATCGCACCATCGCGCCCGGCAGCCCCTGCTGGCGCCAGGCATGACCTGCCATTCGTTCGCCGCCGACAACGCACATCAGTGATGAGGAGAGACATCATGAACACCCGCAAGACTCTGCTTTCGGCAGCCATCGTCGGCTGCCTCGCCTTCTCGGCGCACGCCCAGCAGGCCACCCCGCAGGACCTGGACACCGTGCAGGTGGTGGGCATCCGCGCCAGCCTGGAAAAGTCGCTGGACACCAAGCGCAACAACGTCGGTGTGTCCGAAGCGATCACCGCCGAGGACATCGGCAAGTTCCCCAGCACCAACGTTGCTGAAGCGCTGTCGCAGATCCCGGGCGTCACCCTGGACCGCCGCTTCGGCCAGGGCGAGCGCGTCAGCATCGACGGCACCGACCCCAGCCTCAACCTGTCCTTCCTCGACAACCACCCGGTGGCCCAGGCCATCTGGCTGTATGGCGAGCAGCCCAACCGCGGCTTCGACTACACGCTGCTGGCCCCGCAGATCCTGGGCCGCGCCGAGATCATCAAGTCGTCCGAAGCGCGACTGACCGAAGGCAGCCTCGGCGGCACCGTGCTGATGCACACCCGCCAGCCGCTGGACCTGAAGCAGAACGAAGTGGCCGCCTCGGTGGGCTACAGCTACAGCCAGCAGGCCAGCGAAGGCAAGCCGAACGCTGCCGTGCTGTACAGCTGGAAGAACAACGACGAGACCTTCGGCGTGGCCGTGTCGGCCCAGCATTACGAAGAAGCCGTCGACCGCCAGGGCAAGGAAGTGTTCGGCTACACCAAGGCCAGCACCTTCCCCAACGCCACCGGCGTGGCCGCCGACGTGGACGTGCCGAACTCGTTCAACGCCGCCTGGTTCCAGCAGGAACGCAAGCGTGACAGCGCCGTGGTCAACCTGCAGTTCAAGCCGACCGACGAGCTCGAGTTCAACCTGAGCGGCATGTACATCAAGGAAAAGTTCGACAACTACAACCAGTCGCTCTATTCCTTCCTGACCTGGAACCCGGGCACCGTCAACGCCGTCAACCAGCTCGGCGACGTGCGCAATGGCGTGGCCACCAGCGGCCACTCCAACCCCAGCGCCATCGCCAACAGCGGCACGCTGATCTATGACAACAACGTGCGCCTGTCCGAAGTGGTGACCAAGGGCGTGGACCTGCGCGGCGCCTGGAAGGGCGAAAGCTGGGGCGTGACCGGCCAGGCCGGCCAGAGCAAGTCCGACAACAAGAACCTGGCCCAGTACTTCATCGAGCCGTTCTACAACGGCGGCTACAGCTGGAACATGGACAAGGGCATCACCTTCGATGACCCGGCAGGCGCCCGCGACCCGGCCAACTGGGGCTCGGCCGGTGGCTGGTTCGGCAACAACGGCGTGTTCTCCACCGAGAGCAAGGACACCTACGCCCAGCTCGATTTCAACGTCCAGTTCGACAGCATCTTCAACCAGCTGCAGTTCGGCGTGCGCCACGGCAAGCACGATGAGGCCTTCACCCTCAACGTGTACGGCGGCGTCACCCCGGGCACGCTGGCCGACGTGGGCACCATTGGCCTGACCGACATCCAGGGCTTCACCAACGACCAGGGCCACCACGTGCAGGCCGGCCGCAACAACGTGCTGAACTGGGTGCGCAACAGCCCGATCGACTACAGCAACCCCGATCCGGCCAGCTACCTCAACAACAGCTGGGCGCTGACCCAGACCAACAACGCGGCCTACGCACAGCTGAACTTCTCCAACGGCCCGCTGCGCGGCAACCTGGGCGTGCGCTACGTCGACTCCAAGACCGAAGGCAGCGGCTTCGTCTACGGCGGCACGCCCACCCTGACCGACCTGGACAGCAAGTGGCAGACCCGCACGAAGAAGGAAGACTTCGTGCTGCCGTCGTTGAACGTGGCCTGGGACACCGACAACGACTGGGTGTTCCGCTTCGCCGCGGCCAAGGTGATCGCCTGGGCGCCGTACAACCAGATGGTCAACAACACCTTCCTCAACGACACCACCCTGACCGGTTCGGGCGGCAACGCCGATCTGTCGCCGTATGAGTCGTGGAACTTCAACGCTTCGGCCGAGTACTACTACGCGCCGCAGGCGGTGGTGGCCTGGTCGGTGTTCTACAAGAAGATCGACAACTACATCGATACCTCGGCCACGATCGAGCGCCAGTACAACTCGATCCGCGATACCTCGCCGGCCACCTGGGCGAACCTCGTGGGTACCAACGGCTGCACCGCCGACGGCTACTGCGACTACAGCATCCAGCGCCCGCGCAACGCCGGCAGCGGCCACGTCAAGGGCTTCAACATCAGCTTCCAGCAGCCCTTCGGCGAAAGCGGCTTCGGCCTGACCGCCAACTACACCTACGCCAATGGTGAGAACAACACCGGCGATCCGCTGCCCTACCAGTCGCGCAATGCCATTGCCTTCAGCCCGTACTACGAGAAGGGCCCGATCAATGCGCGCCTGACCTACAACTGGCGTGACAGCTACCTGGCCGGTGGTTACGTGGCCGGTGCCGCCCCGTCCAGCGTGGACGACTACGCGGAACTGGGTGCCAGCTTCGGCTACACCTTCAACGACAACTGGTCGCTGACGGTGGACGCACAGAACCTGCTGGACGAGACCTACTTCCAGTACCTGGGCGACAAGGAACACCTGGCTGGCAAGTACAAGAGTGGCCGCCGCTACATGGCCACCCTGCACTTCAAGTTCTAAGACTGCACCAGCTGCACATCGCGACGGGCCCGGATTTCCGGGCCCGTCGTACGATGGGAGACCGGAATCGCCGCCTGCGCGGCGGCCACGCGCGGCACAGCGAGCCGCCTACCACAGGAGTGAGACGATGCGACCCTTCCCCCTTGCCAGCATGCTGCTGGGCCTGGCGCTGCTTCCCGCCGCCGCCCAGGCGGCCGATCTGCCGGCACTGGATACCGGCCCCGGCCCGCAGCTGCGCGCTGGTAGCCTGATGCTGATCCCCGCGCCGGCCAACGTGCAGCGTGGCAGTGGTGCCGGCATCACCGTGGCCGCAGGCACGGCCCTGCACGCCGACAGCGAAGCCGAGCAGCGCGTGGCAGCCCAGTTCGCCGATCTGCTCGCCCGCAGTGGCGGCCCACGCCTGGCGCTGGCCACCGGCAAGACCGCGGCCCGGGCCGCTGGCAAGGGCGGCAGCATCCGCTTCCAGATCATTCCCACCTTCCGCGACAGCGGCGAGGGCTACACGCTGGAGAGCACCGCCCAGGGCGTGCTGGTGCAGGCCGGCAACGAGACCGGCCTGTTCTACGGCGCCACCACCCTGGCCCAGTTGGCCACCGGCGGCAGCCAGGGCGTGCTGCCGGCCGTGCAGATCCAGGATGCGCCGCGTTTCAGCTGGCGCGGCTTCATGCTCGACTCGGCACGCCACTTCCAGAGCCTGGATGAAATCAAGCGCGTGCTCGATGCCATGGCTGCGCACAAGCTCAACACCTTCCATTGGCACCTGACCGATGACCAGGGCTGGCGCATGGAGATCAAGCGCTACCCGAAGCTGACCGAAGTGGGCAGCTGCCGCCTGCCGGCCGGCGATGGCGGCATCGATCCGGTGACGAAGCAGGAATACCCGTACTGCGGTTTCTACACGCAGGAGCAGATCCGTGAAGTGATCGCCTATGCTGCCGCGCTGCACATCCAGGTCATTCCGGAAATCGACGTGCCCGGCCACGCTACGGCGGCGATCGCGGCCTACCCGGAACTGGGCTCGATCAGCACTCCGCTGAAGCCGATCAGCGAATGGGGCGTGTTCCCCAACCTGTTCAATGTCGAGGACGGCACCGTCACCTTCCTGGAGAACGTGCTGGAAGAAGTGATCCAGCTGTTCCCCGCCAAGTACGTGCACGTGGGTGGCGACGAGGCGGTGAAGGACCAGTGGATCGCATCGAAGCAGGTGCAGCAGCGCATGCGCGAACTGGGCATCAAGGATGAGATGGCCATGCAGAGCCACATCATCAAGCGCCTGGAGACCTTCCTGGAGGAACACGACCGCCGGCTGATCGGCTGGGACGAGATCCTCGAAGGCGGCCTGCCGCCGCAGGCCACGGTGATGTCCTGGCGCGGCACCGAAGGCGGCCTGGCTGCAGCCAGCAGCGGCCACGACGTGGTGATGTCGCCGGTCAGCCACCTGTACCTGGATTACCTGCAGACCGGCTCGCCGAACGAGCCGCCGGGCCGCCCGGCGCAGGTCAACCTGGCCAAGCTGTACGCCTTCGAGCCGGTGCCGGCCGAGCTGGCCGCCGACAAGCGCGGGCATATCCTGGGCCTGCAGGCGAACATGTTCACCGAGCACACGCGCAGCTACGCGCGCCTGCAGCACAACCTGTTCCCGCGCCTGGCCGCCGTGGCCGAAACCGGCTGGAGCACGCCGGAGCAGCGCGACTTCCGCGATTTCCTCGCCCGCCTGCCCGCGCAGCTGCAACGCTACCGCGCCTGGGGCCTGGCCTATGCGCAGACGCCGTTCGAAGTGGGCGTGGGCCATACCGACGACCGCGCCGCGAACACGGTGACGGTGTCGCTGGCCAACCCGCTGGGCTATGAAGTGCGCTACAGCACCAACGGCAGCCCGGTGACGGCGTCCTCGCCGCTGTACCAGCAGCCGCTGACCCAGCCGCTGCCGGCCACCGTGCAGGCGGCCGCGTTCTTCCAGGGCCAGCCGCTGGCCGCCGCACCGACGGTGGCCTCGTTCACCGCGCAGTCGCTGCTCAGCCGCCACAGCCAGGAACTGCGCAGCTGCGTGGGCGAAAAGGGCCTGGTGCTGCGCCTGGAAGACGACGGCCCGCGCGAAGGCGCACGCACGGTGTTCACCGTGGACATCTTCCAGCCGTGCTGGCGCTGGCCGTCGGCACAGCTGGACGGCATCGGCAGTGTTGAAGTCCGGGCCGGGCGCATTCCGTACTACTTCCAGCTGGCCCACGACGAGCCGGCGCGCAAGTTCGAGAAGGCCAGGAGCCGCAACGGCGAGATGCTGGTCCGTCGCGGTGACTGCACCGGCAAGGTCGTGGCCCAGGTGCCGCTGCCGGCCAACACCGATGCCGATGGCTTTGTCACCCTGCGCGCGGCGCTGCCGAAGGGGATCTCGGGTCGCGACGATCTGTGCATCAACTTCACCGGCGATACGCGCCCGGCGATGTGGGTGCTGGATGAGATGACGCTGCAGAAGTAACGCCATCCACGCATGGCGTGGATCTACTGTAGAGCCGAGCCCATGCTCGGCTGCATTTCACGGGAAAGCCGAGCATGGGCTCGGCTCTACAGGCCCCTCAGCCCCGCCAGCGCAGCAGGATGTCGCGCAGCGGGGTCAGGGCGGTCGCCAGGCCCGACAACACGCCGATCGTGTTGGCCAGTGCATCCATCGGGTCGGCGCTGCGGTTGCTGGTCAGCGCGCCCTGCGCGAACTCGATGCCCACGCCCATCAGTACCAGGCCCACGCCCGCCCACAGCAGCGGCGTACCACGACGGAGCAACTGCACCGCGCTGCCGGACAGGATGAAATAGGCCAGGAAATGCTCGACCTTATCGCCGTTCTGCGGCAGGTCGATCGGCGGCGGCGGGATCAGGCAGACCACGATCACCACCAGCACTGCCAGCAGCCACAGCGCCGTCCACAGCCGCGGGCGACGCAGCGGCTTGATCACCGGCAACCCTGCGCTCACAGGCGCCAGCTCAGGTCACCCAGCTCGAAGGCCGGTTCGAAATCCACCTCGCGCTGCAGGCCGATCACCTGGAAGCGCTCGCCCATCTCGGTCGGCAGGGTCAGCTTCTTCACCTGGTCGCGCAGCTGGATGCGGCCCACTTCATCGGTACGCTCCTCGGCCAGCACCAGCACCTGGTCCAGCCCGTTGCCAAGCAGGAAGCTGGCCTGGCTGCAGTAACCGGCCAGCTCGAAGCCACCGTGCAGGCCCGCTTCGGCCATTGCGGTGAAATCCACCGACGCGGTGATGTCCTGCAGCCCCGGCCAGCGGTACACCTCGTTGTGCACGTGGTGGCGGTAGAACGCGCGCACGGTGCCATCATCGCGGTCGTGCTGGTAGAACTCGCCACGGTTGTAGCCATAGTCGACGAACAGCATCGCGCCGCGCTGCAGGCCGCCGGCCACCGCCTGCAGCCAGTACGGCAGCTGCGGCAGCACTTCGGAGCGGTAGCCATCGGCGAAGGGCTTTTCCAGATAGCGTTCCAGGTGCCGCACCGCGCCGTTGAGCAGCACGTCGGCCGGCTGCGCGCCGCGCATGAAGTTGCCATCGCCATCCAGCTCGACGGTTTCCTCGTAGACCTCGCCGTCCTTGATCAGGAAGCGCGGGGTCGGCAGCGCGTCGATCACCTCGTTGGCAAACACCACGCCGTCCCAGTCATCGTCGAACGGGCGGTCGACCCATTCCACCCGGCCGGCCAGCTCGGCCGGCAGGTTCTGCTGCAGGCGCTGCTGCTGGCGCTGGCGCAGATCGGCACTGGGCTCGAGGATGGCGTAGCGCGCCGGCAGCGCGTCCAGTTCGGCCAGGCGCAGCAGCACGGCCTCGGCGAAAGCGCCGGTGCCGCCGCCCAGTTCCAGCATGCGCGCGTGCGCATCCAGCTGGGCGAACACCGGGGCCAGCGCGCTGGCCACGCTGCCAGCGAACAGGCTGCCGAGCTCGGGCGCGGTGGTGAAATCGCCACTGCCGCCGAACTTGCTGGCGCCGGCGCTGTAATAGCCCCAGCCGGGGGCGTACAGGCACAGCTCCATGAAGCGCGAGAACGGGATCGCCCCGCCCTGCGCAAGGATTTCGGCACGCAGGGCGGCCGCCAGCTGGTCGCTGTGGGCCAGGGCGTCGGCTTCGGGCAGGGGGAAGGTGGGCTGCATGGTGTCTTCGAATGCGGTGACAATGGTGCACAGGATAGCCGAGCCTTGGAGGACCCTCATGAGCGACACCGCCCCCGTGGCCCTGATCACCGGCAGCGCCCGCCGGATCGGTGCGGCCATCGCCCGCCAGTTCCACGCCTGTGGCTGGTCGGTGGTGCTGCACGCCCACACGTCCAGCGCCGAGCTGCAGCAGGCCGCGTTCGACCTGGAGAACATCCGCCCGGGCAGCGTGCTGGCCCTGCAGGCCGACCTGCGCGACGCCGATGCCCTGTCCGATCTGGTGGAACAGGCCGTGGCCCACTTCGGCCGCCTGGACGCGCTGGTCAACAACGCCTCCAACTTCTTCCCCACCCCGCTGGGCCAGGTGACTGCCGCGGCCATGGACGAGCTGTACGCGGTCAACGCCCGCGCGCCGCTGCTGCTGTCACAGGCCGCCGCACCCTACCTTCGCCGGCAGCAGGGCTGCATCGTCAACCTGACCGATCTGCACGGCACCGACCCGATGCGCGACCACGTCGCCTACACCATGGCCAAGGCCGCGCTGGAAATGGCCACCCGTTCGCTGGCACTGGAACTGGCCCCGAAGGTGCGGGTGAATGCCGTGGCGCCGGGCGCGATCCTGTGGCCGGAACAGGGCAAGGACGATTTCGCCCGCGAGGCACTGCTGGCGCGCACGCCGCTGGCCCGCATCGGCACCGTCGAGGAGATCGCCGAGGCGGTGTATTGGCTGGTGGCCGAGGCCAGCTTCGTCACCGGCCACACCCTGCGCGTGGATGGCGGGCGTACGGTCAGTTGACATGTTGCCGGCCAGCGGCCGGCACTACCGGTAGCGCCGGCCGCTGGCCGGCAACCCTTCATTCCAGGTCCACGACCTCGAAGGCTTCACCATGCTGCTTGTGCGCCCGCCACAGCGTGGCCAGGTCCTGGCCGCTCACCGGATCGATGAAGTCCGGCGCGATGTCCGCCAGCGGCTTCAGTACGAAGGCGTGCTTCAGTTCCGGGCGCGGGATGCGCAGATGGCCGGGGCCTTCCACCACCAGGTCGCCGTAGAACACCACGTCGATGTCCAGCGTACGGTCGGAGAAGCGCGGCCCGCTGCGGTCGCGGCCATGCGCGTCTTCCAGCGCATGCAGCCAGTCGTCCAGTTCCTGCAGCGGCAGATCGGTCTGGATCGCCACGCCATTGTTGAGGAAGGCCGGGCCATCGAAGCCGACCGCGGCAGTGCGATAGGCCGGTGACACCTGCAGCGCGCCGAAGCGCTCGCGCAGGGCCGTCACCGCGGCGTGGAGGTAGCGGCGGGGCTGGACGTTGCTGCCCAGGCTCAGGAGCACGGTGGTCATGCGGTTCCGGTGACGGCGTTCAGGTGGGGGGTGGGCATGCCGTCGTCACGGCGGCCTGCCTACAATCCGGGACGCACATGATAGGACACCCACATGACCTATTGCGTTGGAATCGAGGTGGATGAAGGCCTGGTCTTCGCCGCCGACACCCGGACCAATGCCGCGCTGGACGATGTCCGCGTGCACCGCAAGCTGCACGTGTTCGAGTACCCCGGCGAGGCGACCTTCGTACTGATGGCCGCCGGCAACCTGGCCACCACCCAGCTGCTGGTCTCGCGCCTGCAGCGTGATGCCGCCGAAGAACGCACACCCAACCTGCGGCAGATGCGCCATCTGTTCGAAGCCGCCGCTTACGTCGGCGCGCTGCTGGTGGACAGCCAGGTGAAGTGCCAGCACACCGAACACGGCCACGACGGCGTCAACACCCAGGCCACGCTGATCTTCGGCGGGCAGATCGCCGGCGAGCAGCCCGGGCTGTACATGGTCTACCCGCTGGGCAACGCCATCGCCGCTTCGCCGGAGACGCCGTACCTGCAGATCGGTGAATCCAAGTACGGCAAGCCGATCCTCGACCGCATCGTCAGCCCGGCCACGCGGCTGGAAGATGCCGCGCGCACCGCGCTGCTGTCGCTGGATTCGACCATCCGTTCGAACCTGTCGGTGGGCCTGCCGATCGATATGGTGCTGCTGCGCAAGGGCGAACTGCAGGTCGGCCAGCAACTGCGCTTCACCGCCGATTCGCCGCTGTATGCCGACATCCACAACAACTGGTCGCGGCGGCTGGAACAGGCGGTGGCGAGCCTGCCACGGTTTCCGTGGGAGGCCGGGGACCGGTAGTGCCGGCCGCTGGCCGGCATCGGCGATGATCCTGCCGCACGTGGAGCCGGCCAGCGGCCGGCACTACCGTCAGCCGAGCGCTTCAGCCACGGCGCGGAACACCTGCTGCATCTGCAGCGGCTTGCGCAGCACGTGCACATCGATGCCCGGCGGGAAGGCGCGGGTATCCAGCTCCACCGCCGCCTCCTCCAGCACCAGGGCCGGGCCGGCGTACCCCAGCGTGGCCATTTCGCCCAGCAGCTGGCTGGCCGGCAGCAGCTTGGAGCCGGCATCGGCAATGACCAGCGCCGGCATGGCTTCCTGCTGCATCCAGCGCAGCGCGGCCGGGCCATCGGAAGCAAGCTGCAGCTGGTAGCCCTGGCTGGACAGCGCGTTGCCCAGCAGCGACAGGCGCGTGGCCTCGCCATCGACCACCAGGATCGACTGGCCACTGCCCAGCGCCACCAGCTGTTCGACCGGTTCACCGCCCTCGGCCCGCTCGTGCATCGGCAGCCGCAGCTCGAAGCGCGTGCCCTGCCCCAGCTGGCTGTTGACGTGGATGCTGCCACCGGCGCCTTCGACGATGCGCTTGCAGGAAATCAGGCCCAGGCCGGTGCCATCGGCCTTGGTGGTGAAGAACGGGTTGAACAGGTGCGACAACGTGTCGGCATCCATGCCGATGCCTTCGTCGGCCACCACGATGCGCAGCCAGTCCACGCCGTCGTGCTCGCCGGCATGGTCGGCGGTCAGGCCCAGGCGGCCGCCCTGCGGCATCGCCTGGATCGCATTGAGCGCCAGGTTCAGCATCACCTGCTGCAGTTCGGTGTAGTTGGCATCGACCACCAGCCCCTCGTCCTGCACCTCCAGTTCCAGGCTCACCGTATCGGGCACGTTGCTGCGCAACAGCAGCGCCACGGCCTCGAACAGATCGTCGATGAAGATGCGCTCGCTGGGAGTGCGCGAACCGCGCACGAAGGACAGCATCGACTCGGCCATCTCGTGGCCACGGCGGCCGCACTCGGCGATGACATCGGCCAGGTGGTGCAGCTGCGGATCTTCGGTGCGCGCCTTCAGCAGCTCCGGCATGATCAGCAGCGGCTGCAGGATGTTGCGCAGGTCGTGGCTGAGGCCGGCGGCAAGCAGCGAGAGGCTTTCCAGCCGCTGCGCACGCATCAGCTCGGTTTCCACGCGCAGGCGCTCCACCGCGCTGCGCGCATCGCGCACCGCGCGCGCCACCGCCGACGGCAGGCGCGCCGGGTGGTGCTTGATGATGTAATCGTTGGCGCCCTTCTGCAGGGCCTCCACCGCGTTCTCCTCGCCCATCGTGCCGGAGACGAAGATGAAAGGAACATCCGGCGCGGTCTCGCGCACGATGCGCAGCGCTTCATCACCGGAAAAGCCCGGCATGCTCAGGTCCGAGAGCACGATGTCCGGCACGAACCCGGCCAGCGCCTGGCGCAGCTCGGGCTCGCTTTCCACGCGCTCGAAACGGGCATCCAGGCCCGCCTCGAGCATCTGTTCGCACATCAGCTCGGCATCTTCCGGTGAATCTTCCACCAGCAGGATGCGCAGCGCCCCGAGGGCCGGACCGATCAGCGGCATGGCCTTACTCGACCTCCGGTGCCTGGTTGATCAGCGCCCAGAACCTGCCCAGGGTCTGCACCGCGCCGAAGAACTGGTCCACGTCCACCGGCTTGACGACATAGGCGTTCACGCCCATGTCCCAGCTGCGCGCCAGGTCGCTTTCCTCGCGCGAGGACGACAGGATGACCACCGGCAGGCGCTTGAGCTCCTCGTGCTCGCGGATCTGCCGCAGCACTTCCAGCCCGTCCATGCGCGGCATCTTGATGTCCAGCAGCAGCACTGCGGGCAGGCCTTCTTCGCGGGTGGCATGCGCACCACGGCGCAGCAGGTAATCCATCACTTCCACGCCGTCCTCGACGTGCACGATGGGATTGGCCAGTCGGGCTTCCTGCAGCGCGTCGATGGCCATTTCGGCGTCAGCCGGGCTGTCTTCGGCCAGGAGGATGGTGCGCAGCGTGGTCATGCGGAGGGCCCTTGGTTGACTGCGTCCAGCGCAGGAGGCAGGTGGAAGTGGAAAGTGGCGCCGGCATCGGGCGCGGCTTCGGCCCAGATGCGGCCTCCATGGCGGGTCAGCACGCGGCGCACGCTGGCCAGGCCGATACCGGTGCCGGGGTAGTCACTGGCCTTGTGCAGGCGCTGGAACACGCCAAACAGCTTGCCGGCGTAGGCCATGTCGAAGCCTGCGCCATTGTCGCTGACCGTGAACTGATGGCCGCCATCGGCCTGCTGCTGGTAGTCCACGCGGATGCGCGCCGGCTCGCGGTTGGCCGAATACTTCACTGCGTTGCCGAGCAGGTTCAGCCACACCTGGCGCATCATGTTCTCGTCGGCCACCACGATCGGCAGCGGCGCGATGGTCCATTCAACGTGGTGGGCCACGCCGCTGCCTTCGGCATCGGTCTTCAGGTTGGCATCGAGCATGGCGCGGGTGTCGGCCACCAGCGTCTGCATGTCCACCGCCTGCTGGCGCATCGCAGCGCGCCCCAGCCGCGAATAGACCAGCAGATCGTCGATCAGCGCGGCCATGCGCCGTGCCGAGCCGGAGATCACGTCCAGGTAGTGGCGGCTCTTTTCATCAGCGCCCTCGCCCAGGTGGCGTGACAGCTTGTCGGAGAAACCGGCGACATGGCGCAGCGGCGCGCGCAGGTCGTGCGACACCGAATAGCTGAAGGCCTCCAGCTCGCGGTTGACCTCCGAGACCTGGGCCACCTTGCCTTCCAGCTGGCGGTTCAGTTCTTCCACGCGCCACTGCACCGCACGCTGCACGGTCACGTCGCTGATGGTCATCAGCACCACTTCGTCATCGGTGTCCGGCAGCGGCATGCGCCGCGCGTTGATGAGCATGTAGCGCACCGTGCCATCGGTGCGCTGTTCAAGCTCGAAATCCCACAGCTCGCGCCCGCGCAGCAGCACGTCGGACAGGCGCTGGCGGACCACCGGGTCCTGCCAGGCGCCTTCGCCGACATCGGCCAGCAGGGTGCCATCGGCACGTTCGTCCTGCAGCCCGTACAGCTCGGCGAACGCCGTGTTGTGCAGCTGCACGCGCAGGTCGCGGTCGAGCAGCACGATGGGCTCGCGCACCGTCTGCAGCACCGAGGCGGCACGCCCGGCGGCGCGCAGCGATTGCCGCTCGGCCTGCAGGCGGCGGCCGATCTGCCGCTGCAGCAGCCACAGCACCAGGCCCAGCAGGCACAACTGCACCACCAGCGAGCTCCAGGACACCAGTTCGGTCTGCCTGCGCTGGCGCGCGGCCTGTTCGGCACGCGCCGCCAGCAGCGTCTTTTCGCTGGCCTGCAGTTCTTCCACCAGGCCGCGGATCGGATAGCGCGTGCTCAGGTCCTGCACCAGCTCGCGCTGGTCGGTGTTGGGGGTCGAGCGTGCGAGCTGGCGGGCCAGCGCCATGCGTCCTTCCAGCAGCGATTCGATGCGGCCGATGCGGACGAGCTGGTCGGGATTGTCGCGGGTCATCCGCGCCAGCGCGGCCAGCCGCCCGGGAATCTGCTCGGCCTTGGCCATGCGTTCGTGCAGGCCAGGGGCATCCACGCCCTTGGACAGGGTCAGTGCCGCCGATTCCACGTCACGCACGTCGGTCTGCAGCTGCTGCAGGGCCACGCCCACCGCCTGGGTGTGGTTGACCCAGGCCATCGCCTGTTCGTTGTCCTGTTGCAGCTGGCGCAGGGTCAGCCAGGGAACGACGATGATCGCGGCAGCAGCGAGTGCCAGGGCAGGCAGCCGCCAACGGTCCCAGATGTCATCACTGAACACCAGCGCCATGGTCCATCGTCAACGAAGCGATGCGGCCAATATAGCGCAGCCGCTCGGCCCGGGAGAATCCGGCGCGGCGGCACGACGAAGGGCGCCCCTGGCGGGACGCCCCTGTCCACTTCAGGCCAGCGCCGATCAGCGCTTGGCGGCAGCATTGACCTTCAGCGCAGCGGCATCGACGCGGGTCACGCCCTTGATGCCCTTGGCGGTGGTCACCGCCTTGTCCTTCTCGGCCTGGGTGGCGACGGTGCCGCTGAGGCTGACCACACCATTGACCGTTTCCACCTTCACTTCGGTGCCCGGTACGTTGCTGCTGGCCAGCAGGTCGGCCTTCACCTTGGTGGTGATCCAGCTGTCGGTCACCGGCTCGTTCGAGTCGTGGCGGTCGGCGTGGGTCATCGCAGCGTGGTCGGTCTTCGGCGGATCCTTGGCCATGACGGCCGAGGAAGACAGGGCCAGGCCCAGGGTGAGGGACGAAGCAATCAGGGTACGGGTCAGGTTGCTCATCGTGCGGTGCTCCTTCTGGATGTGCTGCCAGTCTGGACAGTCGCCTGTGTTGCAGGCGTCGGGCTTTGGTCACGCCGCCGTGAACCCGCCGGCTGCAACGGTAACGGTTCAGTTTTGCCTCGCCCGGAGCCACGTTCTACGCTTTGTCTCCCCACCCTGCTGAGCCCCTCCATGCGCCCCGACCTGCAACTGGCCCTGATCGGCTACGGCCTCGCCGGCCGCGTCTTCCACGCACCGCTCATCCAGCACACGCCCGGGCTGGCCCTGCACAGCATCGTCAGCTCGCAGCGCGACACCCTGCTGCGCAGCTTCAGCGATGTGCACGTGCGTGCGAGCGCGCAGGAAGTATTTGATGACCCGGCGGTGGATGCGGTGGTGATCGCCACGCCGAACGAGCAGCACGCGCCGCTGGCCATTGCCGCACTGGCTGCTGGCAAGCATGTGCTGGTGGACAAGCCGTTCGCGCTGGATGTGGCCGAAGCGGAAACCGTGCTGGCCGCCGCGCGCGGTGCCGGACGCATCGCCACGGTGTTCCAGAACCGTCGCTTCGATGCGGATTTCCTCACCCTGCAGGCGCTGCTGGCCGAGGGCACGCTGGGCGAGGTGGCCGAATGCCACGCGCACTTCGATCGCTACCGGCCGCAGGTGCGCGATCGCTGGCGCGAACAGGAAGGGCCCGGCAGCGGCCTGTGGTACGACCTCGGCCCACACCTGCTGGACCAGATGCTGGTGCTGTTCGGTTGGCCGCAGGCCATCGATGCCGATCTGGCGGTGCAGCGCGAAGGTGGCAGCGGCGTCGACTATTTCCATGCCGTGCTGCATTACCCGCGGCACCGCGCGATCGTGCATGCCGGTTCGCTGGTGGCGGCGCCGACGCCGCACTTCGCGGTGCATGGCCGCGAGGGCAGCTGGATCAAGCATGGCCTGGACGTGCAGGAGGCGCAGCTGCGTCGCGGCGTGGCACCGGGTGCCCCCGGCTGGGGCATCGACCCGCGGCATGGCGAGCTGTTGCGCTGCGATGCCGAGGACAACGTGCAGCGCACGACCGTGGACAACCTGCCAGGGGATTACCGGCGGCTGTATGCGCAGTTCGCGACGGCGATGCGTGGCGAGGGCGAGGCGACGGTGAGTGCGGTGCAGGCGCTGCAGTTGATGCGGTTGCTGGAGGCGGGGAGGGTGAGTGCGCGCGAGGGACGGCGGGTGGTGTTGGGGTGATCGGCAGGGCTGCGCCCTGCACCTGCTCAATGCAACATCAACGTCAAAAGCTGGCTATCCGTGGGTTGGCGGGGTGGGTCCGGTTGAGGGGGACGCCGTAAATACGTCCATGTAGGCTTGGTCGCGCCATCCATGGCGCTCACACCCCCTCAACCGGACCCACCCCGCCTTCGACAGATTTCTGCGAGCTGTTGGAACCTGCTGCTGTTGGTGGAGGCTGTTGGTGGAGGCTGTTGGTGGGGGCTGTTGGTGGGGGCTGTTGGTGGGTGCCGACCGTTGGTCGGCACGGACTCAGATCTGGCAGGTGTCGACCTTGGTCGACACAGTAGATCCACGCCATGCGTGGATGACGTGGAAACGATCGGTATGGGAAAGCACGGTAGCGCCGGGCATGGCCCGGCGCTACCGATCCGTCGTGATGCTTACGACTTCTTGATGGCGTGGCCGCCGAATTCGTTGCGCATCGCCGACAGCAGGCGGTCGGTGAACGAATTGGATTCGCGCGAGCGCAGGCGTTCCAGCAGCGACAGGGTGATCACCGGTGCCGGCACGTCCAGGGCGATGGCTTCGGCGACGGTCCAGCGGCCTTCGCCGGAATCCTCGACGTACGGGGCAATGCCATCCAGCGAGGGATTGCGCTTGAGCGCTTCGGTGCTCAGGTCCAGCAGCCACGAACGCACGACGCTGCCATGGCGCCAGACGTCCGCCACCTGGGCCAGGTCCAGTTCCATCTCCTGCTTGCGCTCCATCAGCGCAAAGCCTTCGGCGTAGGCCTGCATCATTCCGTACTCGATGCCGTTGTGGACCATCTTGGTGAAGTGGCCGGCGCCGGACGGGCCGACACGGCCCCAGCCGCGGTCTTCGGCCGGGGCCAGGGTGCGCAGCAACGGCGCGACCTGCTCCACCACCGAGGCGTCACCGCCCACCATCAGGCTGTAGCCTTCCTGCAGGCCCCACACGCCACCGCTGGTGCCGCAGTCCACGTACCCCAGGTCATCCTCGGCCAGCGCCTTGGCGCGGCGGATCGAGTCCTGGTAGTTGGAGTTGCCGCCGTCGATGACGATGTCACCCTCGGCCAGGTGCGGGGTCAGCTGGCCCAGCGTCTGGTCGACGGTTTCGCCGGCAGGCACCATCAGCCACACCACGCGCGGCACCGGCAGTGCGGCAACCGCCGCGGCCAGCGAATCGACGACCTCCAGGCCGGCCTCGGCGGCGCGCTGGCGGGCGCCTTCGCCCGGGTCGTAGCCGACCACGCGGTGGCCG